>Ga0157365_10000006_pt1 | contig 183890 bp, 165 predicted proteins | sample AttsexASBM3_FD_111478 | JGI IMG/M metagenome (GOLD analysis project Ga0157365, IMG submission 111478) | Fungus gardens microbial communities from leaf cutter ant in Ribeirão Preto, State of São Paulo, Brazil - Atta sexdens ASBM3 | ecosystem: Host-associated > Fungi > Mycelium > Unclassified ...
AACGGCCCCGAAGAACCGCTCTAACCGCCCGATTTTCTTGAGAAAATCTGGAGCGGGCGATGGGATTCGAACCCACGACCCCAACCTTGGCAAGGTTGTGCTCTACCCCTGAGCTACGCCCGCGCTTCGTTGGAGCGGTGGATACGGGAACCGCATCCACCGCGCAAGAGGCAAAAAACGATTTCCCTAAGTTTTTTACATCCCACACCCCCAGGGCGCAGTTCCCCTTGCGTCCCGGCGCAGGCCGAACGATCTTAGGCAGGATTTGCAATCCGCACCCAATACACAGGACCGGCCCACTATGGACTACATCATCGGTCAGAACCGCCCCCAACACCCCCAGCCCACTTTCAGCGACCACCCCACCCCACCCGCCACCGCCGTCATCGACGCCGATGAGCGAACCTTCATGCCCGAAGTGCTGGACGCCAGCCGCGAACGCCCGGTGCTGGTCGATTTCTGGGCACCCTGGTGCGGCCCCTGCAAAACCCTCGCTCCGGTGCTGGAAAAGGTCGTCGCCTCCACCGGCGGCCGAATCAAGCTGGTCAAGGTCGATATCGAGGCCAACCGCGCCCTCGCCGCACAACTCACACAGGTCGGCCTCCCGCTCCAGTCCATCCCGATGGTCGCCGCCTTCTGGCAGGGCCAGATCCTGGACCTGTTTCAGGGCGCCCAGCCCGAAAGCGAAATCCGCCGCTTCATCGAATCCGTCCTCAAGGCCGCCGGGGGCGCCATGCCCGCGGCCGATCTCGTCACCGCCGCCAGACAGGCCCTGCAAGACAACCAACCCGAACAGGCCGCCGGACTCTTCTCGCAGGTGCTGGAGATCGAACCCGAAAACCCGGACGCTTGGGGCGGCCTCATCCGCGCCCTCATCGCCCTCGATGAAGACCAGTCCGCCGAGGACGCCCTCGCCCAGATCCCCCCCAAACTCCAGGATCACCCCGAAATCACCGGCGCCCGCGCGGCCCTCGCCCTGCATCGCAGCGGTCGAGAAGCCGCACAGGCTCTCGGCGGCCTGAAAACACAGCTCGACGCCCACCCGGACGATCACGCCCTCCGCATCCAGTACGCCCACGCCCTCAACGGCGCAGGCCACCGCGCCGAAGCCGCCGACGAACTGCTGCACATCCTCCGCGCAGACCGGAACTGGAACGACGGCGCCGCCAAAACCGAACTCCTCACCTTCTTCGAAGCCTGGGGCAACGCGGACCCGGCAACCCTCCCCGCCCGCCGCAAACTCTCCGCCATCCTGTTCTCATGAACACCATCACCATCGGCATGGAAGAGGACATTCCCCGCCACGTCCCGAAAATCACGGACATCACCCTGGCGGACATCCCGGCACAGATCGGCCTCTTTCCCCTCGCGGGCGCGCTGCTGCTTCCGTGGGGCAAGCTGCCGCTCAACGTGTTCGAACCCCGCTACGTCGCCCTGCTGGAAGATGCGATCTCCAGCCACCGCCTCATCGGCATGATCCAGCCACAGGATGAGGACGACGACGAATCCGCGCCGGACCTGCACGAAATCGGCTGTATCGGCCGCATCAGCTCCTTCACGGAACGCAACGACGGCTCCTTCGCCGTCACCCTCAGCGGCATCATGCGCTTCCGCGTCATCCGGGAACTGCCGGAATATCGCGGCTACCGCGTCGCCCGGATCGACGCCTCGGGCTTCGTCTCCGACCTGACCGAAAACAGCCCCGCCCCGCTCGATCGCCCCCGCCTGATGGACTCGCTGAAACGCTACTTCCGCGCCCACAGGCTCAAGACGAGCTGGAACGCCATCGAACAGATGGAAGACGAAACCCTCCTCATCGTCCTGCCCATGCTCGTCCCCTTCACGGCGGACGAAAAACAGTCCCTGCTCGAAGCCGAATCCCTGCACGACCGGGCGGACATCCTCTTCGCCCTGCTGGACGACACCCCAGATTTCCCGGAAGACGACTCATGACCCCAACAGAACTCGACCCCCGCCTCCTCTCCCTGCTGGTCTGCCCCGTCACCAAAGGCCCCCTGACCTACGACCGGGACGCACAGGAACTCGTCAGCTCCCGCGCCCACCTCGCCTTCCCCATCCGCGACGGCATCCCCATCATGCTCCCGGACGAAGCCCGCCACCTGGACGACTGACCCTCAGCCGCCACCGCGATCAGCGCTGCCCGTTCTGCCCGTAACTCACCTCGGTATCGGGCGTCGCAGATTGCGGCGTGATATCCGCCCCACCCCCCTGCATCCCGCCCATCTGGCCGCCCGGCCCCTCCATATGGAACCCGCCCGGCTCCCGGCGCGCCTCCTCGGGCGCATCCGGCGTGTTCGCCTGCGCCGGTATCCCGCCCTCCGCATAACCTCCATCTCCACGCCGATGGCCACGCGCCATCCGATCCGGCTGCCCCTGCGGCGGCAACTCCGTCATGTCGGCCGGCCCATCGCCGAAAACCTGCTCAACCCCACAGGCGGGAAGTGACAGGCAAAGAACGAACGCCGCCCCGGCGGCAGACAGAAAACTTTTCATACCCCCTAGTAACAACCTCCCCGCCTACAGCAAAGAACCCGTTTCCTCGCCCTCCAGAACCCGAACCCCCTTCCCCGGATTCGCCCGGTAATGCGCCAGCCTGCTCTCCAGAGATCCCACATGAATCTCCAGCTTGTGCCCGTCCGGGTCCAGAAAATAGACCGAAGCCCCCTCGCTCCCGTTTTCCTTCCACAACACACACGCCTCCCCGATCCGCGCCGCCATCCCCCCGAACGCGGCCTCCGAAACCTCGAACGCCACATGCGTATAATCCGCACGCACCACCCCACGCACAGCCTCGTCCCGGGAAAGACACAGCCAGAGCGACCCGGCCTCCACATACGCCCCCGCATCCCACACCGCCCGCACCCGGCACCCCAGAACGTCCCGATAAAACACCACAGACCGGCCTACATCCGCCACAGCCAGCGTCACATGACTCACACCGACAATACCCATCACAAACCTCCTCCCCCACAACACCCGAACCACCCGAAAGATTGACGTCCCCCCACACACCCGCCGATAACCCCCTCCCCATCATCCACAACGGAGCCTCCCCCATGTTCACCGGCGAAGTCGTCACCAAATCCGGCCGCCGCCGCGCATGGCGCGAAAGCCTGTTCGTCGATCACGCCATCTTCCGCCTGCCCTGGAGCAACCTCCAGACCGTCATCCCCAACAGCGTCTATCGCTGCAACCATCCCACCCCGGCCCGCCTCACCCGCCTCACGAAACGCCTTGGCCTCAAAACCCTCATCAACCTGCGCGGCCACCGCCAATGCGGCTCGGACGCCCTCTCCCGCAACGCCGCCGCAACCCTCGGGCTGAACCATCTGGACATGGCCTTCGAAAGCCGCGGCGCGCCCCACAAGGACCGCATCCTCCGCTTCGAAGCCATGTATCGCAGCATCCGGAAACCCTTCCTGATGCACTGCAAATCCGGCGCGGACCGCACCGGCCTCGCCGCCGGCCTCGTCATCATGTTCGAAGGCGGCACCACAACCGACGCCCTGAAACAGCTTCACTGGCGCTACGGGCACTTCAACCGCTCCCGCACCGGCATCCTGGACGCCTTCTTCCTCCGCTACCGCGCCCAGGCCGAAGGCCGCCTCCCCTTCATGGACTGGGTCCGAACCGAATACGACGAAACCGCCCTCAAACGGGATTTCACCGCCGGAAAACTCGCCTCCTTCGTCACCGATCAGGTTCTACGCCGGGAATAACCCCGGCCACTCTTCTTCCTTTTCCGGAAGAAAAAACAAAAAGACTTCTACCCGTTACAAAGCCTCGCCCGCCGCACCCGCGAAAGCTCCATACCGAACAAAAGTTCTTTGGTTCTTTTTCGCAAAAAAGAACACTATTCCACCGGCCCCATGCTCCGCACCAGATCCAGCACCCGCCGCCGCACCGCCGCATCGGGTATCCGGTGATACGCCCGCACCAACTCCAGCGTTTCCTTCTTCCCGAACAACGCCGCCTCAGCCGGATCGGCCGCCCCAAACGCCGGAACCGGCGCAGGCGGCGCGCCGAACTGCGCCTGCGTCTCCGCAAACCCACTCACGCCAGACCCCACCCCGAACGCCTTCCGCGCTCCCGGCATCCCGTCATAAAAAAACCCCACCGGCACATCCAACGCCTCCGCCACCCCCTGCAAGCGGGACGCGCTCACCCGGTTCGCCCCACGCTCATATTTCTGAACCTGCTGAAACGTCAGCCCCAACGCCTCCCCCAGCTTCTCCTGCGACATCCCCAGCATCGTCCGGCGCAACCGGATGCGCCCACCAATATGCGCGTCCCCCTCATCCGCCCCACGCGTACCTTTCTCCAGATCGCTCATCACACCCTCTCTCTTTTCCCAGCAGTCCATATAAAAACAACCTTAAATTGTCAATTTAACCATTCTTCAACCTTTCATCCGAAAAACCCGGCTCTCCACTCCAAACGCAACCAGCACGCACAAGATCGCCAGCCCCACCGGCACCCAACGCCCAAGCCCCGCAAACACCGTCGCCTCCAAAGGAGACGGCAACGGCACCACGATCGACCCCGACACCCCCCAACCCAGACGCGCCCGCTCCCGACCCAACCCGTCATAAACCGCCGAAATCCCCGTATTCGCCGCCCGCGCAATCGGCAATCCCTCCTCCACGGCCCGCATCCGCACCGACGCCAGATGCTGCCGCGGCCCCGCACTGTCCCCAAACCACGCATCGTTCGTCACATTCAGCAACCAGTCCGGCCGCGCGCCACGCGCCACGACCCGCCCGCTGAAAATCACCTCGTAGCAGATCAACGGCCCGACCGACCCAACCCCCGGCAATCGCCACGTCACCCGCCCATGCCCGGACGCCATCTGCCCCGGCACGACGTTGAACGGCACGATCCACGGCTGATACTCGCCGAACGGCACCAGCGTGCTCTTGTCATAGGACGCGACGATCACCCCATGACCGTCCAGCGCCATCACACTGTTGAACCAGCGCCCGCCCGCACTCTCACGCCCCCCCCCTTCTCGCACCGTCCCGATCATCCCATAGGCCGCCCCCTGCCCCGCCCGCGCAATCATCTGCCGCGCAATGTCGTCCTCGTCCAGCAACCCCGGAAACGCCGTCTCCGGCCACGCAAACACGACCGGCCGCTCCGGAAACCGCGCCCGCGCATCCGCCACACCCTCATTCGTCAGCGCCAGATACCGCCTGAACGTCCCCACCATATCCGCACGGGACAACTTCTCCCGCTCCGGCACATTCCCCTGCACCAGAACCACCGCCGGATTGGCCACCGGCAACGGCACCACCCGATGCAACCGCACCATTCCAAACCCGAACCACACCACCAACCCCACCAGCACACACACAACAGCCCGCCGCCCCTGCCACAGCAGCAACGCAGCCAGAACCGTCAGCAAGGTCAGCCCATCAACCCCCACCACACTCGCCAGCTGGATCGGCACATCCCCCAGACGCCCCGGAACCTCCCACACGCTCCCCAGCGGATTCCACGGAAATCCCGTGAACAGAAACACCCGCCCCATATCCGCCAGCGTCCACACCCCCGCAAACACCAGAACCCGCCGCCACCCCGGCACAACCCACCGGCACAGAACCGCCGGAACCGCCGCGAACGGCGCCAGAATCAACGCAACCCCCGGCGCCGCGATCGGAACCACCCACCAGAACTCATGCACCCGCGTCAGAATCGCATCCGTCAGCCAGTACAGCCCCGCCGTATGAAACCCCCACCCAAACCAGAAGCCGGACCATCCGGCCCCCCGCCACGAAGGCGCCTCTTCCGCACACCGATACAGATACAGCAGACAGAACGGCAAAACCGGCAACAGATGCACCGGCGGCAACGCCAACGCACACACAGCCCCCACCACGAACAGGGATAACGCCAGACGCCAGCCGGAAAACGGCAACGCGGATTCAGGAACGTAACGCGTAGGAGCAGACACAGAACAATCCGTCAGAGAAAAGGCAGCCAACCATCACCGCCCATCGCCAACAGCAGGCCAACCCCGAAAAACCAAAGCAGACCGGGCCGAGGAACCCCCGCTCAGTCCAGCGCGTCGCGCAAACGCCGCTCATAATGACGGTAATACTTGTCCGCCAGTAACTCGCTCTTCACCAGAATCGCAACATCGGTCGTGTTGAACTGCTCATCCACCACCGCACCATCCCCGACATACCCGCCCAACCGCAGATACCCCTTGATCAACGGCGGCAACCCGGCCAGGCACGCCCGATAATTCAGCGTATGCGGATCGGTCCGCAACATCTCCACACGCCGCTCCGGCAACGCACTCACCCGCAAGGCCGGCGGTGCCAGATGATTGTGATACAGATAGGTCAACTCATCCGTCAGCTTCTCCGGGTCCGTCCCCGGCAGGCTCGCACAACCGAACAGAACATCGATCTGATGCAGGAAAATATAGGACGCAATCCCGCGCCACAGAAGCTGCATCGCGGACCGCCCACGATAGTCCCGATCCACGCAGGACCGCCCCACCTCCAGCAAACGCCCCGGAAACTCGGTCAACGGCGAGATGTCATACTCCCCCGCCGAATAATACCGCCCCACCTTCGCCGCCGCATCGTCGCGCAACAGCCGATACGTCCCCACAACTCCCTCGGCCCCGGACGAAATGCTATGGTCGATTACCAGAAGATGATCCGCCGCCTCGTCGAAATCGTCGATGTCGCGCCGGGTCCGCAACGTCCGCTCATCCGGCCGCGCCCCCATCTCCTCGAAAAACACCCGATACCGCAACGCCTGCGCAGCCTCGCGCTCAGCATCATTGGCCGCGATCCGCACGCTCAGATTGCCGCCGCGCAGCTCCTGAAACCCGTTGCGCTGCAACGCCAGCGTCGAAAGCGTGGCGCCGGACTTGTCACCATTCGCCAGCGCCCGAAGCTGCTCCCCCGCCTGCGGATCGTCCGGGGAAACCGTCTGCAAAAGGGCAGCCAGAGTCTCAGCCTTGCTCATGCGTCTTCTCCCTGAACACCGTCCGCACCCACCGGCTTGCGCCGGCGTCCGAACAACTCCAGCCGATGCGACACCAGATCGAACCCAAGCCGCTCGGCCAGCCGGCGCATCAACGCCAGATGCTCCTCATCCTCGAACTCGACCACATGCCCGCTATCGACGTCGATCAGATGATAGTGATGCCCATGCTCCGTGGCCTCATAGCGCGCCCGGCCCCCGCCGAAATCACGCCGCTCCAGAATCCCCTTCTCCTCCAGCAGCCGCACGGTCCGATACACCGTCGCCACCGAAATCCGCGCATCCAGCGCCGCCGCACGCCGATACAACTCCTCGACGTCCGGATGATCCTCCGCCTCGGACAGGACCCGCGCGATCACCCGCCGCTGCCCCGTCATTTTCAGGCCCCGCTCGACGCACATGCGCGCAATCGGTGAATCCGCTGTTTTCGCGTCCGCTACCATAACAAGCGAGGTAGCCGAAAAACAGGGCCGTTGTCCAATCCCCGTCTCGAAACCGCGTCAGCTTTCCTTGCGCGTCCCAAGCCCGATCTTGCGCGCCAGCGAGGAACGATGGTTGGCATAGTTCGGCGCCACCATCGGATATTCCGCCGGCAGGTCCCAACGCTCCCGGTATTCCTCCGGCGTCATGTTGTACGCCGTCTTCAGATGCCGGCGCAGCAGCTTCAGCTTCTTCCCGTCCTCGAGGCAGATGATGTAATCCGGGAACACGGATTTACGCGGAGAAACCGCAGGCGTAGGCTTCTCCACCACAGCCGGCGCCGGCTGCTCCACATCCACCAGGCTCGCATGAACCTTGCGAATCAGATCCGGCAAGGCCTCTGCGGAAATTTCATTACTTGAGGCATAGGCCGTCACGATCTGCGCCGTCAGGCGACGAATCGCAAGATCATCGGTTTCCATGGTCATGTTGATAGAAGACTCCCTGTTTTCGAAACGGGTCATAGCGGTAATCTACAGTAAATCGCAACCATCCAACATCAGAAAGACCGAAAAGATGGACACAAACCAAGACAACGCCATAGACATCACTCAACACACTTGTCCCATGACCTTCGTGCATACCCGTCTTGCGCTGGATCGCCTTCCCTCCGGCGCCAATCTGGTCATCACGCTTAACAGCGGCGAACCCCACAGGAACGTCACCGCTTCCATTCGCGCCCTCGGCCACACCATCATGGAAGACACCCCCCTCACCCCAACCCGGCACCGCCTCACCGTCCGGAAGGCATGATCCGCCCCGGAAAACAGAGCCTTCAGGACATGGACAACACCATCACCCGCGCATCCGCCCCATCCCCATAATACCCCCGCCGCACCCCCACCTCCGCAAACCCCAGCCCCTCATAAAGCCCGCACGCCGCCACATTCCGGCTCGACACATCCAGAAAAAGCCGTATCCCCCCCGCCGCCCGCACCCGCACCACGGCCGCCTCCATCAGCCCACGCCCCACCCCACTCCGCCGCGCCTCCGGCACGACCGCCAGCGTCAGAATCTCCGCCTCATCCAGAACGGCACGCCACACCACGAACCCCGCCACACGCCCCTCCCGCTCCGCCAGAACCCCACCACACCCTACCCCCGTCACAAGCGCCCGCAAGGACGCCTCATCCCAAACCTCTCCCCCCCGGAACGCTGCCTCATGCACCAGCGCCAGCACCGGCACGTCCGATACACACACCGGGCGCAGCCTCATCACCTCCATGCTCAGCAGGGCGCAGGCCGCAACCCCGCCGCAGGCGGCTTCGCCTCCGGTGGATCGACATAAACCGGCCGCACCTCCGCCAGATCCCCCGCCGCAAGCCGCGCCAGCGCCACACGCGCTATCCCCTCCGCCGTCGGAAACCGATGCCCCGTCGCACGCAGCCCCAATACCCCCGCCCGCTCCATCACCCCATCCTGCCCATCCCCCACCATCCACGCACCGCGCGGCACCTCCCACCCCACCGCAAAATCCCCAGCCGCAAACGCCTCCGCCTCCCCATCCCTCAACGCCGCGAATACCCGCCCCCGGCGCGCCACCCCCACCCAGATTGCCTCCTCCCCCACAGGCACCGCCGGAAACAGAACCTCCGCCGCCGTCACCCCCACCAGAACCGCGCCAGACCCCAACGCCAACCCCCGCGCCAAAGCCAGAGACGCCCTCAGCCCGGTAAAAGACCCCGGCCCCGTCACAACCGCCACCCCCTCAGGCCCGCCCCCCACACGGTCCCAGCCAGCCTCCCGCAACACGTCCCTGCATAACGGGGCAAAACTCTCCGCCGCCCCACGCCCCAGAACCCGGCGCTCCGCCACCACACGCCCGTCCTTCAGCGCAGCAACCAGCCCCTCCGCCCCCTCACCGGCAGGCGCCCCGTTCAGAACCAGAAGCCGGGACACCCCTACAGGCACAGACACGCCGTCTCGTAAGACAAACGCGGCAGACGCGGCCCCTCTCCTCCCTCCTCCGCATACCCCAGGCACACCAGAAAATTCGCCCGCCACCCCGTCCCGGACAGCAGCGCATCCTCCAGCATATACGCATCAAAGCCCGACATCGGCGCCGCCGCCAGCCCCAAGGCCCGCGCCGCCATGATCAGATACCCACCCTGCAACGTCCCGTTCCGGAACGCCGTCTCCTCCGCCAGCCCGACGTCGGACGCAAACCAGTCCCGCAAGCCGGACTCCGGATTCAACGTCCCGAATTGCTCGAAAAACAACGGATCATGACACACCACCGCAATCACCGGTGCCGCCAGACACCGCTCGACATTCCCGGCCGACAATGCCGGACGCAGCCGTGTCCGCGCCTCGTCCCCCACGATGAAAACAAACCGGGCCGGGCCGCAATTCCCCGAAGTCGGCCCCATCTTCACCAGATCGTACAGCACCTCCAGCGTATCCGCCCCCACCGCCCTGTCCGCCCAGCCCGCAGGCGTCCGCGCCTCGCGAAACAACACATCCAGCGCCTCGCCGGGCAAAGCATGGTCGAACGGCCCCGGCACCATGCCGCCCACGCGCTCCTGCTCCAGAACCGCCCCCCCGGACGTCACCTCAGCATCGGAAACACCCTCGGCACCCGCTTCACTCACGCCTCGACCCCATCTTCCACCTGCTCGACCGAAACAACCTCCGGCACATAATGCCGCAGCATGTTCTCGACACCATGCTTCAGCGTCGCCCGGGAAGACGGGCACCCCGCACAGGCCCCCTGCATCGTCAGACGCACAACACCGTTCCGATATCCACGGAACACGATGTCACCACCATCCCCCGCCACCGCAGGGCGCACCCGCGTATCCAGCAACTCCCGGATCTGCGCCACGATCTCCGCATCCTCCGGCGCCACCGCCTCTTCCGTCATCACCGCGCCCGCCTCGTAAACCGGGCGCCCGGAGCCGAAGTAATCAGACAGCACCGTCAACGCCTGCGGCTTCACGACGGACCACATCACCGCATCGGTCTTCGTCACCGAGACGAAATCCGCCCCCAGAAACACCCCGGCCACACCCTCGACCCCGAACAGCGCCTCCGCCAGCCCGGACCCCCGCGCCGCACTGTCCGCATCCCGGAAATCCGCGCTCCCCAGATGCCCCAGCACCTCGCGCCCCGGCAGAAACTTCAACGTTGCAGGATTGGGCGTGTCTTCAGTCTCGATGAACATGGCGGTGTCCTTTCCAAAACCCCGTCAAACCCGACAGGGCCAGTCCTATTCCCGTCTCAGATGAACCTCCAACCGCCCGGCGGCAACCCCCCACCCCATTTTCCAGCCCGTTATCGCGGCAAACTCACCGTCGCACACAATCCACGCCCCGGCGCACGCCCCAGCACCACACGCCCCCCACCACGCTCCACCTCACGCTTCACAATCGCCAAACCCAACCCGATCCCCCCCGTGGACCGGGAGCGAGACCCCTCGAGCCGCGTGAACGGCGTCATCACACGCTCCAGATCCGCATCCGGAATCCCCGGGCCATCATCCACCACCTGAACCCGAACCTCATTCCCCTGAATCCGCAACGTCACCTCCGCATTGCCCCCATAATTCAACGCATTGTCGATCAGATTGCTGAAAACCCGCTTCGTCGCCAGCAACCTTACCCGCACCAGGCACCGGTCCGGCCCCTCATACCGCGCGTCCAGCCCCCGGTCCGCCCGCTCGTCGATCAACGTCGCCAGCATCGCCCCCAGATCCACACTCCGCACATCCTCAGGGTCCTTCTCCCCCGCCAGAAACGCCAGAACCCCCGAAAGCATCGCCTCCATCTCGGTCACATCCGTCTCGATCGCCGCCTGCGCCTCCAGATCGTCCAGAAACCCCGCCCGCAACCGCAAACGCTGCAACGGCGTCCGCAAATCATGCGATACCGCCGCCAGAGCCTCCGTCCGATCGTCGATCAGATGCCGGATGCGCTCCTGCATCGCATTGATCGCCTTCGCCAGCCCCCGCACCTCGCGAGGCCCCTGCTCCACGATCGCCACCCAACGCTCCGGCCCGTCTTCTCCATTCGCCACCCCATCCGCCAGCTCCGAAAGTGCTCGCAACGGCGTGGACAGCGCCCGCACCAGCATCGCCGCCGCCAACGAGACTGCCAGCGCCGTAATCCCCGCCGAAGCCAGCCCGCGCGTCACGTAATGGTGCGCGATCATATGCGGCGCCGTAAACGCCAGCGCCCCCGCCTCCCCCAGATCCAGCGTCCCCACCACATCCGACGGCGCCAGCGTCGTCGTCCCCAGTCGCAGCTTGCTCGCCCCCAGCATCGCCTGCTGCCGCACCATCTCCCGGCACAACACCCGCGTCCCCCGCGTTTCATAAAACTTGGACCGCCACGTCGTATGCGGCGCATGCCAGGTCATCGTCAGATCACCCGTCGAAAGCATGACCGCCAGAACCTGACGCTGCTCCGGAGACGCCGCCCGGATCACCCGCACATCCGTCGCCAGCGACTCGACAAGCTGCGTCATCCGCTCGTCATCGACGATATACGTCTCGGCCTGCTCATAAACGAACGCACTGCCCACGAACACGAGCAACACAGCCGCCAGCAGAACAAGGCTGACACGCCCCACCAGCCCACGCGGCCAGAGCAGGATCCGGCGCTCGGCAACGATCCGCCGCCGCAACGGGGTCACAGCACTCAGAGGCGCTCGACTTCCGCGACGAAAATATACCCCAGCCCACGCACCGTCCGGATCAGCGAATCCGCATCAGACCCGAGCTTGCGCCGCAAACGGCTCACCAGCACGTCCACGCTCCGGTCCGAAACATCCCCCAGACGCGTCCGGGACAACTCCAGCAACCGGTCACGCGCGATCACACGCTGCGGATTATCCAGAAAACTGCACAGCAGATCATGCTCCGCCCCGGAAATATCGACCGACGCCCCGGACGGGTCCGTCAACTCCCGGCGGCGCAGATCCAGCGTCCACCCCGCGAACCGCAACGTCTCCTTGCGAACCCGGTCCGTCGGCGCAACACTCACCCCACGCCGCAGCACGGCCCGAACACGCGCCAACAACTCGCGCTGCCCGAAGGGCTTGGCCACATAATCGTCCGCCCCGATCTCAAGCCCCAGAACCCGATCACGCTCCTCGCCCCGTGCCGACACGATAATCACCGGCGTCACCGCATGGGACGTTTCATCCACCCCATGATCCGCATGGCCATTCCGCAAGGCACGCAACAGGTCCAGCCCGCTCGCCCCCGGAAGCATCACATCCAGAACAATCAGATCGACAGGCGCCACAGCCAGCGCCGCCCACATCTCATCGGCGTTGGATGCGCCCCGCACACGAAAACCATCCCCCTGCAACGCACGCTGCATCAGGGTTCTCATTCCAGGGTCATCTTCAACAAGAAGAATCCGGGCGGGAAGATCAGGATCGGAAAGATTTGGTGTCATGGAAGCCCGCTCGTACATGCTCATTCAATGACCCACAATATACAGGGCCACCCGGTCAAGATTTGTTATCATTCTCTTCCGAGAATTTCACGATAGACACGCGGCGTAACGGCGAAAATAAAGTTTTTCCAGAGAATTCACAAAAAAGCCCGCTCGTCAGAGCGGGCTTTTCAGAAACATAACCCGGCTCAGTGCGTCTGCGGGGGTTTTTCCAGCAACAGCGCCCAGAGCTGCGCCACATCGCGCGGCCCATTGTCGCCCTGCACGGTGCCGAACGTCTTGATCGCATCCTGCGTCCGGCCACCATCCATCTGCGCCAGACCATAATCAAGCTGCGCGATCTCGGGATGCAGCGGCTTGCGCGCCATGCCCTGCCGCATCAGGTCCAGCCCATGATCGACCTGCCCCTGCGTCACCTGGTCATAGCCGGCCGTCAGCAAAGGCCCAGCCGTCGGAGCCTTCAGCGCCGTCGCCTCGTTGGCCGCCAGGCTGGCCTTGTCCGCCGCCGCACGCTGCACGACCATCGCATGCAAGCGAGCTTCGCGCGGCGCCCCGGCATCCTTGCCGAGAGACCCGTTGGCATAGCCCTCGTTCATCAGTTTGAGCGCAAGCTGCGGCATCCCCGCCTGAACCGCACGCTCCGTCATGTCCATGTAATCGGCCGGATCGTGCAGAACACCCGTCGCCAGACGAATCCGCTGGATATCGAACTGCAACGCCGGCGGAATCTTCGGATTGACCATCAGGCCATGAATCAGGTTCGCCCAGTATTGCGGCTTCGGATAGTACTTCACAAGCTGCACATAAGCATGCGTTTCCGCACCCTCATCCTTCAGCTTGGTATAGCAGGACGCCAGAAACTGAAGCTGGTTCTCGGTCGGCTTCTGCCCGGCCTTCACCTCGGCATCAATCTGATCCTGCTGCACCCGCGCCGCATTGGCAAAGTCGTTCTGCAAGTAGTAGGACTGAACCAGCAGCGTCTGCATGCTGGTATCCGCCCCCGCAACCTTGAGATAAGCCTCGATGGACTTCACGGCGCGCGGGTAATCCTTGGCGCTATACGCCATGGTCCCCTCGGCCTTCATCATCTGCAGCTTCGCAGGCTTCGACGTGCGCGAAGACGCGATCAGCGTATCATACGCCTTCGTCGCCCCCGCCACATCGCCGGACTGCGCCGCCACCGCCGCACGCATCTGCGCAATCGTGTAGGTCTCGTAGTCGCTCTTCTTCTTGACCGCGTCCGCTTCGTTCACATCCGCCGTCGCCTTGGCATAATTATGCGCGGCCAGGGCAGCCTGAGCCTGTTGCAACGGCTTGCCGACCGCCATGCTCATCTCGTCATCCGCCCTGGCGGACGGCGCGACGGCAACGGAAGATACGGCAAGGGAGAGAACCGTCGCAGCCATAAGTGAGCCGCGACGCAGACGGGTGAAGATCACGTTACTGTCCTTCCATGTACTGGTCTTGCCCGATGATACCGAGCTTCGTGATGCCCAGACGCTGGGCATCCGCCAGAACGTGCGCAACCGTCTTGTAATCGGACAGACGGTTCGGGTTGATCTGCATCTCCGGCTGGTCGGCCTCGCTCGCCGCCTGCTGGAAATGCGCCTGAAGATCGGCCTCGCTGGAAATCGGCTGGCCGTTCCAGCTGATCGAATTGTCAAAATCGACCGTCACGGTCACGGTCTTGGGTTGCGTCGTGGACGGCGGCGGATTGCCCTGCGGCAGATCCATGGCCACCGAATGCGTCTGCAACGGAATGGTGATGATCAGCATGATAAGCAACACCAGCATGACGTCGATCAGCGGCGTCGTATTGATGTCAACAATGCCCTCGTCTTCCGAGGTGCTATCCGATCCGACAGACATGGCCATGGCGGCATCACTCTCCAACGGGGTGAAACTATACCGGGCGGATCATCTCATCCCGGCAGTCGAATGAAAAGAATTGCCGCATGTCACAACGCCATGCGGCAATAAAAGATCAGATCAACAGAACCGATCAGCTATGCGGCTGCTCGGTAATGAAGTCCACATGGCCCAGACCGGCTTCCTGGCAGGCCGCGACCACCCGGCCGACCGATTCGTAGCGTGCCTTCGCATCGCCACGAATCTGGACCTGAGGCTGAGGCTTCATCGCCGCCAGCTTCTCAAGCCGCGCCAGAAGATCCGCGCGGCTGCGAACCGGCGTCTCGTTCCACCAGGCCTGCCCATCCGCCGTCACGGCCAGAACCACGTTGCCGGGCTTGGTCTGCGTCGGCTGGTTGGCGTCCTTGGGCAGTTGCAGTTTGACCGTATGGGTCGCAACCGGGATGGTGATCAGAAAGATGATCAGCAACACCAGCATGACGTCGACAAGCGGAGTGGTGTTGATCGCAGACACCACTTCGTCTTCGCCGCCACTTTCTCCAACTTGCATTGCCATGATTAGGCGACCCGCTCGTTAGTGGTGATCGTCGTCGGCGCGTTCATGCGGCCTTCGGTCGGCGCCACACCGTGGCGGAAACCACCGAGCAGGACGGACTGAACGTCAGCCGCGAAGTTACGCACGCGGTCCATCGCACCCTTGTTGCGGCGCACCAGGAGGTTGTAGCCCAACACGGCCGGAACAGCGGTCGCCAGACCGATCGCCGTCATGATCAACGATTCACCGACCGGGCCGGCAACCTTGTCGATCGAAGCCTGACCCGCGATGCCGATGGCCGTCAGCGCGTGATAGATACCCCAGACCGTGCCGAACAGACCCACGAACGGAGAGGTCGAACCCACGGTCCCGAGGAACGCAAGGCCACCCTGCAAACGCGTGTTGATGGTATCGACCGAACGCTGGATCGACATCGCCGTCCAGGAATGCAGGTCGATCGAATCGCGCATGGACCCGTCATGATGCTCGGCCGCGACGATGCCCGTCTCGGCGACATAACGGAACGGCGAGGACTCCTTCAGCGCAGCCGCACCTTCCTGAACGGAAGACTTGGTCCAGAACTTGGACGCCGCTTCCTTGGAAGAGGAGAACACACGCCCCTGCTCGAAGAACTTCGTGATCATGATGATCCACGTGCCGGCGGACATGATGACCATGATGATCAGAACGCCACGGGCGATCGCATCGCCATTGCCCCACAGCGCGGCCAGACCATACGGGTTGCCCTGCGGCGCGGCCGGAGCGTCGGCCGCCGGAGCCGGAGCCGCACCCTGCGGCGCGGACCCGCCATCAGCCGGGGCGGACGGCGCCGGGCCACCAGCCGGGGCCGCATCACCACCGGCAGGCGGAGCGGACGGCGCGGGCGCGCTGCCATCGGTCGGCGCGGCACCCGGGGCCGGAGCCGCCGGCGGAGCGGACGCATCCGGAGCCGACGGCTGGCTCGGGGCAGGCGTCGAACTCGGAGGGGGCGAGGCATCCTGCGCCAGCGCCATCACCGGCGACGCGATGCCCAGCGTCACCGCCAGGGCGGGGGCGGCGAGAACGGGAAGGCGGAACAGTCTCGTCATGAACTCCATATCCTCTGAAATCGACCCGTTTCCGGACGATGCTGTCTGGGGAAAACCGGCTTCCCGGCACACCCCAGAAGAGTGAAACGGAACGGTCTGCGTTTCAATCGCGGATCGTTCCGGTTTAGAAAATCCGGTCAGTCATCACCCAGTTTGAAGGTGATGGTGTACGGATGGTTCAACTCGCGAACCGGCACGCCATTGCGAACCGCCGGCTGATACCGGGCACGGTGCACGAAATCCAGCGCCGCATCGGCAAAGGCATGGCCACCCGTCACGCTGATCACATGGCAGTTGCTCGTGTGCCCATCGGTCTCCACGTCGCAGTTCACCTTCACCACGCCCTCACGGTTCTCTTCCTGCATATCCTCGGGATAGTCAGGCTTCGCACCGTTGATCGGCGACGCACCAGCCGAATGATCCGGCACCGGCGGAGACGGCGGCGCGTTGGACGGCGGCGCACTCGGCGCAGGCGGCACGGGCGACGGCGGAATCGGCTTCGGCGGCTTCACATGCGTCACATGCTGGATCGCTTTCGGCGGCGGCTGAATCTGAATCTTCGGCGGCGGAATGTACGGCGGCGGCGGCGGCGTCATCGTCGGCGGCGGTGGCGGCGGCGGTGGCGGCGGCGGCGGCTTCGGCGGCGTGATGATCTGCGTCTTGATCGGCGGGCGCATCTCCTTCACGATCTTGGACCCCAGACCGTTCATCAGCGCCCAGACCAACGCGCCGAGCAGAATCGCCGTCAGTACGATCGCAATGATGTAGTCCGAGGGCTTTCGCTGCTGTGCGGCGTAGCTCTTCATGTCGAAACCTTTTCACCCCTAACCTGCGCCGGCTCCGGCACTACGTTCTGACACCGCCCGGCTCCACACCGGAACACTCCGGCTACGGAACCCATCACTCCGGCCGGATCACACCCACCGGAACGAAAAGCGGAACTCGCAGTTCCGAAACATCACCCCGCCACTCCCGGCGGAACCGACACCACGGAACCGTTACGGTCGAACACACACTCACACGAATGCGAGATTCATGTCTCCGATGCGTGAATTGGGCCGTTTCAGGGCCTTAGTGTCAAGCCAGATAATGATCGAAATGAATTTCTTCTGCCAACAATCAGATTCCGGACGCCCCGGGCAGCCGGCGCGCAACAGATGAAATCCCGAATAATCCCAATGCGCAACACAAACACATGATCCGGAACGGCATTTCCTCCGCCCCGGATCACACGCCTCAATTTTCGTTACAGAACCGGCTCTATTGCGCCGAGGCACTCGCCTCGGAACGCGTCGCCCCCACGCGCTGCGCCAGGGAGGCCGACATGAAGTCGTCCAGCGCCCCGTCCAGAACCGCATCCGGGTTGCCCTTCTCGACCCCCGTCCGCAGATCCTTCACCAACTGATACGGCGCCAGAACATAGGAGCGGATCTGATGGCCCCACCCGATGTCCGTCTTTGCCGCCTCGGTCGCCGCAGCCGCTGCCTCGCGCTTCTGCAATTCGGCCTCGTAAAGCCGCGCCTTCAGCATCTGCATCGCATTGGCGCGGTTGCGGTGCTGCGAACGGTCCGTCTGGCACGCCACCACGATCCCGGTCGGAATATGCGTGATCCGAATGGCCGAATCGGTCTTGTTGACGTGCTGCCCACCCGCCCCGGACGCCCGGAACGTATCGACACGCAGATCCCCGTCATTGACCTCGATCTCGATCGAATCGTCAATCACCGGATACACCCAGACCGACGCGAAAGACGTCTGCCGCCGCGCCGCCGCATCGAACGGTGAAATCCGAACCAAGCGATGAACCCCCGCCTCGGTCTTCAGCCAGCCATACGCATTCGGCCCGGTTATCAGCAACGTCGCGGATTTCAGCCCGGCCTGCTCGCCCTCGCTGCTCTCCATTAACGTCACCTTGTAGTCCCGGCGCTCGGCCCAGCGGGTATACATCCGCAGCAGCATCTCGGCCCAGTCCTGCGCCTCCGTGCCGCCCGCGCCCGCATTCACCTCAAGATAACAGTCATTGCTGTCCGCCTCGCCGGACAGAAGGCTCTCGATCTCGCGGCTCCGCGCCTGCTCGGCCAAGCTCCGCAGCGTCGCGACCGCATCGGCCACGATGCCCGCATCGCCCTCCATCTCGGCCAGCTCCACCAGCTCCAGCGTGTCGCGCGTATCGGTCTCGATCTGCGTCACGCCCTCCATCTGGTTGGCCAGCAGCGTCCGCTCGCGCATCAGCTTCTGCGCGGCTTCCGCATCATTCCATAAATCCGGATCTTCAACCCGGTTGTTCAGTTCCGCCAGGCGGTTGATGGAAACATCCCAGTCAAAGATGCCTCCTCAGCAGCGCCACCGACTGCTTGATCTGTTCGGACAGGGATTCGGTCTCGGCCGACATCTCTCTAACACTCCTCGAAAACCCCACCCCGAAAAGGACAGGCAAACCTCATCTAGTACAAACCACCAACGCCAATGTCACCACTCTGCGGCGCATTTCCCTGCCCGGCCTGCCCATTCGGCGCCGCACCGGCCTGCCCCTGCGCCCCTTGCCCCTGCGCCCCCGCATTCCCCGGGCCGCCCAGCGGCACCGGCGCGCCCCCTTCCATGTCATCCTCGGACCCGGACACGTTCTCCGCCCCCGTATCCGCCGCCGAAAGCGCTTCCGTCCCGGCCCCAAACCCATGCAGAGTAATGTTCTCACCCGGATTCTGCCCCGGCTTGAACGCATCCACCGCCGGAATCCGCCCGGTATAATACCGCGCCAGCGTCACATCCTCCGGCGCCCTGAAATCCAGCTTCGGCCGGTCCGCCAGCGCTACCTTCATCACCTTGTTCCAGATCGGTGCGGCAATCCGTCCTCCCGTCTCCTTCTCCCCCAGGGATTGCGGCGAATCGAACCCCACCCACACCACCGTCACAACATCGGGCGAGAAACCGGCAAACCACGCATCGTTGAAGTTCTGGCTCGTCCCCGTCTTCCCCGCGATCGGCCGGTCGATCCCCTCCCCCGCACTCGCCCCCGTGCCATGCGCGATCACATCCTTCATCATCGTCACGATCTGATAGGCACTGTCATCGCTCGCAATCCGCGGCCGGGAATCCACGATCTGCGGCACGCTCACCGCATTCGCCATATCCACCACAGGCGCCGGAGCCGGAGCAGATCCCGGCTGCACAGGCCCGGAACCCGAAACAGGCGGCGTCCCCGAAACATCCGTCACGGCAGGCGCGGGCGGCGTCGGCGGGGCCGGCGGCGGCTGCATCACCGTCTGCAACGCAAACCCGCTCGGCTGCCAGATCACCTTGCCCGTCCGGTCCCGAACATCGTCAATCAGGCTCGGCTGAACCTGATGCCCCCCCGAAGCAATGGACGCATACGCCCCAGCCTCCCGCAGCACCGTCGTCTCCACCGCCCCCAGCGCCGCCGGCAATACATGCGGCATCTCATCGACCAGCCCCGCCTTGATCGCCATATCCGCGACGGACTTCATGCCCAGATGCGCCGCCAGCCGGATCGTCACCAGATTGCGGCTCTCCCGCAATGCATCATGCAACGTCGTCTGGCCCCAGAAATCATGCTCGTAATTGCTCGGATGCCAGCTCCCATACGAAACCGGTGAGTCATCAAACTTCTCGGACGGCGGAATCCCCTGCTCCATCGCCGCCAGATATACGAACGGCTTGAACGAGGAACCCGGCTGCCGCAACGCCTGCGTCGCCCGGTTGAACTGGGACTCCCGGAAAGACCACCCCCCCACCAGCGCCAGAACCCGCCCGGTATGAACATCCATCGTCACCACGGCGCCCTCAACCTTCGGGATCTGCCGCAACCCCACGCGCGATCCCTCCGCCTGCGGCTCGATCATCACCAGCTCCCCCGGATGCAACGCCCGCATCCGGTTCGCCCACGCCACATCACGCCCCAGCAACGCGCCATGACGCGGCACCCCACCCTCCAGCCAGCCCACCTGACCCGCCGAATCCAGCACCACCGCCAGTCGCCACCGGTCCAGCATCCCCGCCGGCGCCGCCTGCGCCTGCATCAGCCCCGCCCAGTCCACATCCTCGGGATGCCGCCCGATTCTCTCCAGATGCCCCACCGGCCCGCGCCACCCACCATGCACCCGGTCATAGTCCATCAGCCCGTCATGCAGGATATCCGTCGCACTCTGCTGCAACTTCGGATCGAGGCTGGTATGGATATCCATCCCGCCCCGCATGGTGTTGTCCTCACCATATTTCTGAATCAACTGGCGCCGCACCTCGGACGCAAACCACTCCGATCCCGGAACCGGCCCCGATTTCTGCTGCGGATGCGGCGTCAGCGGCTCCGCCTGCCCCGCCTGCGCCGCCTCCCGCGAAATCGCCCCCGTCTCGGCCATCCGCCCCAGAACCCAGTTCCGACGCTCAGTCGCCCGCTCCAGATGCCGATACGGATCGTAATTCACCGGAGACCGCGGCAGGGCCGCCAGAAACGCACATTCCGAGTCGTCAAGCTGGTCCAGCGGCTTGGCAAAATACGTCTCCGCCGCCGCCGCCACGCCATATGCCCCTTCGCCCAGATAGATCTCGTTCAGATAAATCTCGAGAATCTTGTCCTTCGAAAGCGTCTGCTCGATCCGCAGCGCCAGCAGCGCTTCCTCGAACTTCAGCCGCATCGTGATATGATTGGTGTTCAGCAGCATGACCTTCGCCACCTGCTGCGTAATCGTGGACGCCCCCACCGGCCGCCGATTATGGGACAGCGCATCCGTCAGCCCCGCCCGCGCGATCGCGAACGGATCGATCCCACCATGCGTATAGAAATTCTGATCCTCGGCCGAGATGAACGCCAGCTTCACCTTGTCCGGAACAGACCCGATCGGCACGAAAATCCGCCGCTCCTGCGCCAGCTCCGCCATCATCCGGTCATCCCCGGAATAGATCCGGCTCACCACCGGCGGCTGGAAAGACCGCAGCCCTTCCACCGTCGGCAGATTGGCCGCCATCTCCGAATACTCGTACCACACCACGATCACGGCGCCCGAAACGCCAATGATCCCCACCGCCATCACACTGGCCAGCACCTGCCGCACACGGCGATAACGCGGCCCACGCGGCGGCCCGCCATTCGGGCCTTGAGGGCGACGCGCCCCGTTACGGGATGGCTGGGTCTTGCGCGTAAAAGCGCCAAAGAAAGACGGAATACGGCTCATACCCGCTCTCTAGCACCCCCGCGAAGCCCCGTCGCCCCCCTCTCACACGCAAACTCCGCTCTCCTCAAAACGCAGAGAACCTGCTTTTTCTGAACAGAAAGAAGCAAAAAGACTTCTGTTCATTCGGGCTTCTCACCCGCGAGACTTCTCCCACTCCTCCCGCCCCTGCCGATCCAGCGTCTCCATCTCCCCCTCGCTCAACGCAATCGAAGCCGCCGCCACATTGTCATCCAGATGCTCCGGGCTGCCCGTCCCCGGAATCGGCAGCATCACCGGCGAGCGATGCAGCAGCCATGCCAGCGCCACCTGCCCCGCACTCGCCCCCTTCGCCCTGGCAATCTCGTCCACCGCCGTCCCCGGCCGCGCCAGATTACCCGCCGCCAGCGGCGCCCACGGAATGAATCCGATCCCGTTCGCCTCGCAATGCTCCAGCACATCCTCGGAATTGCGATCCACCAGATTGAACCGGTTCTGCACCGTGGACACCGGGAAATACCGCCCCGCCTGCTCGATCGTCCCGACACTCACCTCGGACAACCCCACATGCCGGATCAACCCCTCCTCCCGCAACTTCGCAATCGCTTCGAACTGCACCTCCGCCGAACAATCCGGCCCTACCCGATGCAACTGCCAAAGGTCGATCCGCTCCACCCCCAAGCGGCGCAGCGACATCAGCACACATTGCCGCAGATAATCCGGATTCCCCACCGGCTTCCAGATATTCGGCCCATGCCGCGTCAACCCGCCCTTGGTCGCAATCGTCAAACCCTCATAGGGCGACAACGCCTCCCGAATCAGATCCTCCGAAACAAAAGGCCCATAGGAATCCGCGGTATCGATCAGATTGATTCCCACCTCCGGAATCCGCTTCAGCGTTGCAATCGCCTTCTCATGGCTCTTCGGCGCCCCCCAGATCCCATCCCCCGTAATCCGCATCGCCCCAAACCCCAACCGGGCCACCTCCAGATCCCCCCCGATCCGAAAAGTCCCCGCCTGTCGCGCATCAAGCCTGGCCATGATCTCATTCCCTGCTGAATTCTCGTCAGCCCACAACGCACCCCACCATCAAATGGCTCCCAAATTTCCATGCTCTTTCTGTAAGCAACAAGCCGCGAGCCCGGTCTTCGACCTTGCATGAAGGACGGTATTCCCCACCAGGAGGATATAGCCGTCTCCAGACCCCCGGCAAAAACCCGAAACGGGCATCACACGCGATCAGCAAAACATCCCAACGATCTCCCGGACATCAGAACGGCGCAAACCCCTGCGTCTCCACCTGCAACACGAACAGCGAACCCGCCGCACACATGAACAGATGATCTCGCTGCGGCCCCCCGAAGGTCAGGTTGGAACACCCCTGCGGCAACCGGATGCGCCCGATCAGCTTCCCCTGCGGATTGAACACAAACACCCCGCACAACCCCAGCGGCCCGGACGATCCTACCCAGAGATTGCCATGCACATCCACCTTCATGCCGTCCGGGTTCATCTGCACGCCCTGAAACTTCATGTCCGCGAACACACGCCCGTTCGAAAGCGCCCCATCCTTCACGTCATAAATGTGAACCGCCTGATCGCCACCCCGCTTCTGCCCCGGCCCGGCAGGCGTCGAAATAAGGTACAGCTTCCGATAATCCGGCGAAAAACACAGCCCGTTCGGATCGCGCAAATCGCTCTCCTGCAACACCGCCTGCATCGTCCCATCCGCCGCAATCCGGAACACATGATCGGATTGCCGCTTCGTCCCCCCGATCTCCCCCGTCAACTCCCGCCCGATATTCCAGCGCATAACCCCATCCGGGTTGGACGCCCCTCCTGGCGCATCCGCATGGCCCTCGGTAATATTGTCGCCATAACCGGGGTCCGTGAACCACACGCTCCCATCCGGATGCGGCACCACGTCATTCGGCGAATTCAGCCCCTGCCCCTGCCAGGAAGACGCCAGAACCTTCACCGTCCCGTCATGCTCCCATCGCACCACACGCCGAAAAAAATCCTCACAGACAATCAACCGGCCGTCGAAATCGAAACAGTTGCCATTGGAAGAATATCCATCCGGCCGAAATTCGGTAATTTCCCCCGTCTCCCAGATATACCGCAACGCCTTGGACTGGATCACATCGCTCAAAACCAGAAAGCGCCCCTCCGTGCTCCACGCCGGTCCCTCCAGCCACCCCGCCCGGTCCCACACCCGGCGGATCGGCGCCGCAAAATATGTCAGATCCTTGAAGGAAGGATCAAGAGCCAGAACATCCGGGTCCGGCACATACCCCGGCGCCCCACCCCACTGGCGCGGCGGCTGGCTCACCACGCTCGGCGGCTCGACCACCCCCGTCACCGCCCCGAAAGCCCGCCCCCCAACCAACGCCGCAGACACACCCAACCCCGCCTTGATCAACCGGCGCCGGGTCGAAACACAATCATCAAAGTCCATGACAAACTATTTCCAAACTGAAGACATTCCTTCTCTGGCAGAAAAGATGAACATTCCGTCATGTCAATCGCGTGAGTACTGCTCACATCCCCGTCATCACCCCAGCAACCGCCCGATCACCCGCGCCGTATAGTCCACCACCGGCACGATCCGTCCATAATTCAGCCGCGTCGGCCCGATCACCCCGATCGCCCCCACCACGCGCTGCGCCTCGTTTCGCGCCGGCGCCACGATCATCGAAACCCCTGACATCCCGAAAAGCCCACTCTCCGCCCCGATATAAATCCGAACCCCCTCCGAATCCTGCGCAAGCTGCAACAGCCGCAACATCGTATCCTGCGTCTCCAGCCGCTCGAACAGCATCTGGATCGTCGTCAACCGCTCGATCTCCGTAATATCCGCCAGCAGTTTTCCCTGACCCCGCATGAACAGCGTCCCATGCGTCTCGTCCCATGTCGCAAGCCCGCTCTCGATCACCTGCGCCGCCAGAACATCCAGCTCATGCCGGTTCGCCAGCATCTCCTCCGAAACCCGCTCCCGCAACCGCGCCAGCGTCAAATCCCCCAAACGCGCATTAAGATAATTCCCCGCCTCCACCAGCGCCGAAGGCGGAACCCCCGGCGGCGTCTCGATCACCCGATTCTCAACCTGCCCGTCCGCCCCCACAAGAATCACCAGAACCCGCGAAGGCCCCAACGCCACGAACTCGATATGCTTCAACGCCGCATCGTTCTTCGGCGCCAGCACCAGCCCCGCCGCGGAAGACAGACCCGACAGCATCACGGACGCCTCCGCCATCGTTTCCTGCATGGACCGCCCCCGAATCTCCAGCCGCTGCGCAATCGCCAGCCGCTCCTCCTCGCTCAGGCTGCCGAACTGCAACAACCCATCAACAAAAAGCCGAACCCCTTTCTCCGTCGGCAACCGCCCCGCCGAGACATGCGGGCTGAACAGCAACCCCGCCTGCGTCAGCTCCGCCATCACGCTCCGAATGGTCGCCGGAGAAAGCCCCGCCTTCAACCGCTGGGACAGCGTCCGGCTCCCGATCGGCTCCCCCGTCTCGACATACTCCTCCACAATTTCCTGCAAAATCGCAGCCGAACGCGCATCCAGCCCATGTGGAAAATTGTGAAATCCGCTCATCGTCTCTCCCCGCATAGCCATCCAGCATAGGCGATTTCGGACGAGAGAAAAACACCCTCAACCCCGCCGGGCCATGCCGCCCGTAAACGGCACGCCCCGGCAGGAAAAACACATCACCGCTTCGGCGTCGTCGCCACGTCCAGCCACACCGCCAGCAGCAGGATCAGCCCCTTCACAATCATCTGCCAATACGTGTCCACCCCCAGCATGGACATGCCATTGTCCAAAGTCGCCATGATCAGCGCACCGATCAACGCCCCGAACACCGTCCCCACGCCACCGCGCATCGACGTGCCACCGATGATGCAGGATGCAATCGCATCCAGCTCCTGCAACGATCCCGCCGAAGGAGACCCCGCCGCCAGCCGCGCCGTCGTCGCAATCCCCGCCAGCGCCGCCATCACCCCCATCAGCGCGAACACACAGACCTTGATCGCCTGCACGTTCACGCCCGAAAGCCGCGTCGCCTCCAGATTGCCGCCGATCGCATAAATCCGCCGCCCGAACACCGTCCGGCGCGCCATCACCGTAAAAACACCCAACAGAACCAGAACGATCAGAACCGGCAGCGGCACCCCACGATACGCATCCAGCACCCCGAAAAACGCCACGATCGCCACGGCAAATCCCGCCAGTTTGGCCAGATCCAGCCCCATCGACGGCACCGGCAGCCCATAAGCCTCGCGTTTCCGCCGGTTCTGGAACATCGCGAACGCCAGCAGGCCAAAAATCACAAGGCCCAGCCCATACCCCACATAAGCCGGCAGATAACTCTGGGAAATGGCCACGAACGCATTGGAAATCGGCGTGATCGTCACCCCGCCCGTCACCCCCAGCAACGTCCCGCGCCACGCCAGCAATCCCGCCAGCGTCACGATGAACGACGGAATCCGCAGATACGCCACCCAGATTCCATTGAACGCCCCGATCAGCCCACCCGCCACCAGCACCAACGGCACGATCCCATACAGCGGCAGATGATAGGTCGAGTCCAGAATCGCCGCCAACCCACCCAGCAATCCCAGCAACGATCCCACGGAAAGATCGATCTCCCCCGAGATGATGACGAACACCATCCCGCTCGCCAGCATCCCCGTAATCGCCATCTGCCGCAACAGATTGGACAGATTCCGCGCTGTCAGAAAATCCCCCTCCGTCGCCCAGGTGAACAGGGACCAGATCACCGCGATCGCCACAAGCAACGCCAGAATCTTGTAACGCGCAAACAGACTCTTCAGATACTCCCCCCGCAACAGACGGCGGCGATCCGCCTTCACGACCGGCGGCACAGCCGGCTCGACAGTCCCGGGTTCGACAACGACAGAGGCCTCGGACATCACACGCTTCCCGTTTCCCATCATCACGCCGCCTGCCGCACAGGCGTAATCGCAGCCGTCAGGATCGTTTCCTGGTCCAGCGTCCCATCATTCACGAAATCCCCCCGCAACTCCCCCTCCCCGATCACCAGCACCCGGTCACTGATCCCCAGAACCTCCGGCAACTCGGAGGACACCATGATGATGGACATCCCCTCCTTCACCAGCGCGAACATCAGCTTGTAGATCTCGAACTTCGCCCCTACATCCACCCCACGCGTCGGCTCGTCCAGAATCAACACACGCGGCTTCGGCTCAAGCATTTTCGAAATCACCGCTTTCTGCTGATTTCCTCCCGAAAGACTGGAAATCGCCAGTAACGGGCTGGCCGTCTTGATCCGCAACCGGTCGATCGCCGTCCCGATCTCGGAAAACTCCCTGTTCTCGTCGATCAAGCCGCCAGACGTGAAATCATCCAGAACCGACAGTGTGATATTATGCCCAACCCCCAGCCCCGGTACGATCCCATGCAGCTTCCGGTCCTCAGGCACCATGCAGATTCCATGCTTCACCGCCTCGCGCGGAGACCGGATCCGCACAACCTTCCCATCCAGCCGCACCTCCCCCGTATGCCGCCCGGCATACGCCCCGAACAACGCGCTCACCAGTTCCGTACGGCCCGCCCCCACCAGTCCCGCAATCCCCAATATCTCCCCTTCCCGCAACGAGAAAGACACATCGTTCACCCGCTTGCGGGACGGATTGTCGATATCCAGACACGTCATCCCGATCGCCTCCAGAATCACCCCGCCAATCTCATGCGCCTCACGCGGAAACAGCGTCCCCATCTCCCGCCCCACCATCATGCGAATGATATCCGTAACCTCCAGATCCCGCATCGGCGCATCCCCCACATAACGCCCATCCCGAATCACCGTGACCGTATCGGCAATCTCCTGAATCTCCTCCAGCTTGTGCGAAATATACACACACGCCGTCCCCCGCGCCTTCAGATCCTTCACCAGACGCAACAGAATCGCCGTCTCCGATTTCGTCAGGGACGACGTCGGCTCATCCAGAATCAGCAGTTTCGCATTCTTGCTCAGCGCCTTCGCAATCTCGATCAGTTGCTGCGCACCGCCCGCATAATGCGAAACCGGCTCCACCACGTTGATATGCCCCATCCGCAAATCCGCCAGCAGCTTCGCCGCCTCCAGATTCATCCGGTCGAAATCGATCATCCCCCCCAGCGTCCGAGGCTCCCGCCCCAGAAAGATATTCTCCGCCACCGAAAGCTGCGGCACCAGCATCAGCTCCTGATGAATGATCACAATCCCCGCCGCCTCCGTCTCCCGGATCGACACCGCCTTCAGCTCATGCCCTTCCCAGAAAATCGTCCCACCCCAGCTCCCATAAGGATAAACCGCGGATAAAACCTTCATCATCGTGGACTTCCCGGCGCCATTCTCGCCGCACAACCCCACACACTCCCCGGCCCGCACCCGCAGGTCGATCCCGTCCAAAGCCTTCACACCGGAAAAACTCTTGGTAATGGAAGACATTTCAAGAATATAATCGGACATCGCAGCCACCTTGAAGCGGGGCCGTCCGCGCGGCCCCGCAAAGCCTCTACTTCGCGTCGATCTGCGCCTGCGTATAATACCCGTCAGATACGACCCGCCCGACATTCGCCTTCGTCAACGCGATCGGCGTCAGCAGAATCGTATCGACCTGCTTCGCCCCGTTATCCATCTTGCTGGTATAATCAGGCTTTTCCCCCTTCGCCAGCTTCACCGCAACCGTCGCCGCCGTGGTCGCAATCAGCTTCAAAGGCTTATAGACCGTCATGGTCTGCGTCCCCTTCTCGATCCGCTGCACCGCCGCCAGATCCGCATCCTGACCGCAGATCGCCGTCTTCCCGGCCAACCCCTGCGCCTCAAGCGCCTGAATGGCACCGCCCGCCAACCCGTCGTTGGACGCCACGATCCCGGCAATCTTATTATTATTCGCCGTCAACGCATTTTCCGTGATCGACAGCGCATTCGTCGGGCTCCAGTCCGGCACCCACTGCGCACTCACGATCTTGATCTTCCCTGAATCAGACAGCGGCTTCAAAACATTCATCTGCCCCTGACGGAACAGCTTGGCGTTGTTGTCCGTGGGCGATCCACCCAGCAGCAGGTAATTCCCCGTCGGCGCCGCATCCACCACACCCTGCGCCTGCATCTCCCCCACGCGCACATTGTCGAAAGATACATACGCATCGATGTCGGTATTCAAAATCAGCCGGTCATAGGCCACGACCTTGATGCCCGCCTCCTTCGCCTCCTTCACCGCATTGGTCAGAACGTTGCCATTGTAGGGAACGATGACGATCACATCCATCCCGCGCGAAATCAGATTCTCGATCTGCGCATTCTGTCGGCTCTCGCTCGCATCGGCCGACTGCACATTCACAGTCGCCCCCATGGATTTTGCCGCCGCCACGAAATAATCCCGATCATGGGACCACCGCTCCACGCGCAGATCGTCGATGGAAAACCCGATCTTCGGATGCGCGGGAGACGCCTGCGCCCCACCCGGCAGCACCGCCAGCAACCCGAACGACAAAGCCACCCCGCCCAGCAGGCGGCGCGCATAATCGACACCGCGCATGCGGGCCGAACCAGTATTGTGAGACACGAAACCGTCCTCCAATGCGCATCCGGCACGCTATCGCCGCCCGGATCTTCACGATAACGGCCTGCCTGCAATGGCGGCCCGGTCATCGGCGCTGGACCCGAACATCATCACGACCACCTCACCTGCGCAAGACATGAACTCGTGATAACATACACATTACATACGGTTCACCCGACAAGAAACCGTGAGCCCCCCATCCTGCATCTCCCGTCACGATCCCCTATGATCCCCCGCCACTCCTCCAGCCCGAAAGCCCTCCCTTGCCGCACGTCGCCTCCCTCCATATCCACCCCGTCAAAAGCCTCCACCGCCTGTCCCCTCAAACCCTCACGCTGGACCCCTGGGGGCCGCGAAACGATCGCCGCTGGCTCATCACCGAACCCGACGGCACCTTCATCACCCAACGCACCGACCCCGCAATGGCCCTCATAGCCGCCACCCCGGACGAAACCGGCCTCACCCTCTCCCACCCGGCCCACACCCCCATCCACATCCCGTTCCCACCCCACACAATCCCGGCCGCCCCCGTCCGCGTCTGGAAAGACACCATCCCCGCACAGCACGCAGGCCCCGAAGCCGCCACATGGCTCACCACCATCCTGGGCCGCCCCTGCCACCTGTCCTACATGCACACCCCACAAACCGCCCGCCCCCGCCACTACGAAACCCACAGCTTCCCCGCCTCCTTCGCGGACGGCTTCCCCATCCTCATCACCACCACCGCCTCCCTGGCGGACCTCAACGCAAAACTCGAAACCCCCGTCCCCATGGATCGCTTCCGCCCCAACATCGTCATCGAAAACGACATCCCCTGGGAAGAAGACACCTGGCACACCCTCCGCATCGGCCCGGTCGAACTCATCCTCGTCAAACCCTGTAGCCGATGCGTCATGACCACGGTGGACCAGACCACCGGCCAAAGCCCGAACCGCAAGGAACCCCTGCAAACCCTCGCCAGATTCCGCCGCGCCCCCGGCGGGGTCATGTTCGGTCAGAACGCCCTCGTCACCATCCCCGGAACCCTCACCATCGGAGATCCCGTCACCCTCCTCGCCACAGGCCCCTCCAACCTCACCTGATGAGCGTCCCGACGAAATCAGCAAACTGGCGGGCCTTCGCCGTCACCATCCGGCCCGTCGGAAACACCGCCCACAGATCGATAGTGGGCAGGCTCCACCCCGTCAGAACCCGCACCACCTCCCCAGCCTCAAGCTCCGGCTCGAACATCCAGTCAGACGCAATCGTCATCCCCATATCCGCCAGAACCGCCGCCCGGATCCCCTCCGCCGCACTGGCCCGCAACCGGCCCGCAACCGTCACCGAAACCACCGCCCCCTCCCGCGTGAAAGACCACACATTCGGCAACTGGCTGTAAACGATTGCCCCATGATCCGCCAGCTCGGCCGGCGTCCGCGGAACTCCCGCCCGCGCCAGATACGCAGGCGTTGCCAGAACCGATCGCCCCCCCGTCGCAAGTTTTCGCGCCACAACGGACGAATCGGAAAGCGTCCCGAGACGCAAGGAAATATCCACGCCCTCCGCCACCAGATCAATCATCCGGTCATCCAGAATGATCTCCACGTCAAGCTGCGGATGCACCTCCAGAAACGGCCCCAGCTTCGGAATGACGTGCAGCCGCGCAAACGTGGTCGCCGCCGAAACCCGCAACCGCCCGGAAAGCCCGGCCCCCGCCCCCTTCGCCGCAAGCTCCGCCTCATCCGCCTCCCGAACCGCGCCCAGCGCACGCTCGTAAAACCCCTGCCCCGCCTCCGTCGGCGTCAGCCCATGCGTGGACCGGATCAGCAAACTCACCTGAAGCCGCCCCTCGAGCTGCGCAATCGTCTTGGACACCGCAGGCTGCCCAACCCCAAGCTGACGCGCCGCCGCGGAGAACGACCCCGTCTCCACAACCCGAATAAACGTCAACATCGCCTGATAACGGTCCATCTCATTCCTCCCGGGAATGACCCTTATCACTCCGGCACGGCTGCCATGTCGAGCGGCAGACAGACATATCTCCTCAATACCGGCGCAAAACCGGCCGGATCTTAAAAGGATAGCACCACGATGTTCACGCCGCGTCTGCCGGGAAAGGGCCTGCCGGAACTGGGCCTGCCCACACCCCCCGCCCCAGTCATGGCGAACACCCTGCTCACCTTCCAGATCACCGGCAGCCCGCTTCACGCTCTGATCGCGCTCATCGCACCCATCCTGTCCGATCCGCGCACAACACAACAGGGAAACACCACCGATGTATGACGTCTACGCCTTCGCCACCCCCAACAGCGTCAAGATCCCCATCGCACTGGAAGAGCTCGGCCTTCCCTACACGCTCCACAGCGTCAACGTCCGCAAGGGCGAACAGAAAACCCCGGAATTCCTCGCGCTCAATCCTAACGGCAAGGTGCCCGTCCTCGTGGATCGCGAAACCCCGGCCAATCCCCTCATCCTGACGGAATCCGCCGCCATCCTCATCCATCTCGCCGAGAAAACCGGCCGTCTCCTCCCCACGGATGGCGAAGCCCGAGCCCGCGTCTTCGAACAGCTCTTCTTCCACGCCTCCGGCCTCAGCCCCGCCTTCGGCCAGTCCGGCTTCTTCCAGCGCTTCCCCGCCGAACCCCAGCCCATCGCGCTCGAACGCTTCGCAACCGAAGCCACCCGAACCCTGACCGTGCTGGACAATACCCTCGCAAACCGCCCCTTTGTCGCCGGGCAGGACTTCACCATCGCGGACATCGCCCATTTCGGCTGGCTGTGGCGGCGCGGCTTCCCCAACATCACCTTCGATAAAACCCCCAACGTCGCCCGCTGGTACGAAACCATCGCGGAACGCCCCGCCGTCAAACGCGGCATCGCCAGCGTCGAAGCCCTCGCCCCGCAAAACTGAATACCCGACAAGGAGATATTCCCCATGTCCATGCTCTTCACCCCCTTCCGCGCCGGCGCCCTCTCGCTCGATCACCGCGTCGTCATGGCGCCCCTCACCCGTATGCGCGCCTCCCCCGGCGATCTGCCGAACGCATTGATGCGCACATACTACACCCAGAGAACCTCCCCCGGCGGCCTCATCATTTCCGAAGCCACCCCCGTCGCCCGGGAAGGCTACGGCTACGCCAACGCCCCCGGCATCTATGACGACGCCCAGATCGAAGGCTGGCGCACCGTTACGGACGCCGTCCACGCCAGCGGCGGAAAGATCGTCATGCAGCTCTGGCACGTCGGCCGCCAGTCCCACCACGATCTCCAGCCGGACGGCGGCGCACCCGTCGCTCCCTCCGCCATCCAGGCGGAAGGAGACGCCTACACCCCTAACGGCGCCGCCCCCTTCTCAATGCCCCGCGCCCTCGAACGGCACGAAATCCCCGCCATCATCGAACAGTTCCGCCAGGGCGCCGCACGCGCCAGGGCCGCCGGGTTCGACGGCGTGGAAATCCACGGCGCCAATGGATACCTGCCGGACCAGTTCCTGCAAACCGGTACCAACCACCGCACGGACGACTATGGCGGCCCCATCGAAAACCGCGCCCGCTTCCTGCTCGAAGTCACACAGGCCGCCATCGACGTCTGGGGCGCGGACCGCGTCGGCGTCCGCCTCAGCCCCAGCGGCACCTACGGCTCGATGTCAGACGACAACCCCCAGGAAACCTTCGGCTACGTCGCCGAAAAGCTGGACGAAAAACACATCGCCTACCTCCACGTCGTCGAACCCCGCATCAAGGGTACGGAACTGATTGAGAAAAGTGACGCCGTAGCCGCGAAACATCTGCGCACCCGCTTCAAGGGCACCCTCATCGCCGCCGGCGGCTTCGACGGCAACAGCGCGGAAGCCATCCTCCAGTCGGGAGACGCCGATGCCGTCGCCTTCGGCAGATCCTTCATCAGCAACCCGGATCTCCCGGCCCGCCTGCGCGAAAACCTGCCCCTGACCCGCTATGACCGCTCCACCTTCTACGGCGGCAACGCCCACGGCTACACCGATTATCCCACCGCCGAAACCGTGGCCTGACTCCATTCCGGCGCGGAATGACGCCTAGTCGTCCGCGCCCCGATCCACATATCAATAAACCCGTCTATCACCACACCTGTCACAACACTTTCCAAAGGAAATCCCCATGTCCCTTCAGGCAAAACTCGACGCTTTCAAGGCCGATTTCGAAGCCGGAAAGCCCCCCTACAACGTGCCGCATTCCGTCATCGAGACCATGCACCGCGCCACCGCCGAGCTGGTCGCCTCCAAAGCCGCCGACAAGGCCCTGAAAGCCGGAGACAAGGCCCCCGCCTTCACCCTGAACGACCCGGAAGGCAACCCGGTCTCCTCCACGAACCTGCTCGCAAAAGGCCCGCTGGTCATCAGCTTCTATCGCGGCGTCTGGTGCCCCTACTGCAACATGGAACTCCAGGCCCTCGAAGCCGCCCTGCCCTCCTTCCGCGAACTCGGCGCAAACCTCATCGCCATCTCCCCGCAGACAGCCGTGAACAGCCGCAAGTCCGTCCGGCAGAACACGCTCGATTTCCCCATCCTGTCCGATCCGCACAACGACACCGCCGCGAAATTCGGCCTGCGCTTCGCCCTGCCGGACTATCTGGTCGAACTCTACACAAACCTGAAAAACGACCTCCCCGGCTTCAACGGTGACGACAGCTGGACCCTCCCCATGCCCGGCCGCTTCGTCATCGCGCAGGACGGCACGATCCTCTACGCCGAAGTCAACCCGGACTATACCCGCCGCCCGGAACCGGAAGACATGCTCCCGGCGCTCCGCAAGGCCGCGAACGTCCACGCCTGACACCACCGTTCGTTCTTTCTGTAAAAAGAACCAAAAAACTCCTGTTCATTCGGGAGCCTTTCTGAACGCACAAGAAAGGCTCCAGAACGAATAAAAGTCTTTTTGCTTCTTTTTCTTCAGAAAAAGAAGACTTCCCCAATAACCCGGAGCACCTCCATGACCCCCCGCGAAAAAGGCAACGCCACCACCCGCACCCTCATGGGGGAAGCCCCCTCGGAACGCCTCGCCACCGCCGCCGAATCCAGAACCTTCGGCGCAGACATCGCCGGCTACGCGATCGATCACGTCTTCGGCGATATCTGGACGCGCGAAGGGCTGAACCAGCCCAGCCGCAGCCTCATCACGATGGCCGTCATGGTCGCCATGCGCCAGCCCCACGAATTCGGCATCCACATGAACATCGCCCTCAATCACGGCACGACACCCCGCGAAATCGAGGAAGCCCTCATCCAGATGCTCCCCTATGTCGGCTTCCCCGCCATCTCCAATGTCCTGCCCGTCGCCACGAAAATCCTGGCGGAACGCAACCTCGATACAAAAGAAGGCTATGAAGGCCATCGCGGCCTGCTCTGAAGCCCCCCTATCCTTCCCCTCCGGCACCTGATAACCCCCGTGCCGGAAAGAAGGATCACCATGATGCGCCCCTCCGGCCGCCTCCCCAACGCCCTGCGCCCCGTCACCATCGAAACCGGAACCGCCCGCCACGCCGAAGGCTCCGCCCTCATCAGGCTCGGCAATACGGAAGTCCTCTGCACCGCCACCGTCGAAACCAAACTCCCCCCCTTCCTGCGCGGGCAGGGCAAAGGCTGGGTCAACGCCGAATACGGAATGCTCCCCCGCGCCACACACAAACGCGGCACGCGCGAAGCCTCGAAAGGCAAACCCACCGGCCGTACACAGGAAATCCAGCGCCTCATCGCCCGCAGCCTCCGCGCCTGCGTCAACCTCAAATCTCTTGGCGAAATCATGATCGTGCTGGATTGCGACGTCCTGAACGCCGATGGCGGCACACGCTGCGCCTCCATCACCGGCGCATGGGTCGCCCTCTCCCTGGCGTGTGACAGCCTGATCAAACGCCGGGTCCTCAAAACCTCCCCCATCACCGCACAGATCGCCGCCGTCTCCTGCGGCCTCACCCAGGACGGCCCCGTGCTGGACCTGGACTACGACGAAGACTCGAACGCACAGGCAGACGCCAACTTCGTCCTCACCCAAACCGGCGCCATCGTCGAAATCCAGGGTACCGCCGAACAGGCCCCCTTTTCCGAAACCCAGTTCCTTGAATTGCTCGCCCTCTCCAGAACCGGCATGATCCCCCTCTTCGCAGCACAAGACAAAGCCCTGGAACTCGCCCGCGCATGACAGACCGCCGCCTCGCCCCGAACGATCATCTGCTCCTCGCCAGCCACAACCAGGGCAAACTCCGCGAATTCCAGCAGCTTTTCGCGCAGGACGGCATCACCATCCTCTCCGCAGCCGATCGCAACCTCCCCGAACCGGAGGAAACCGCCACGACCTTCGCCGGCAACGCCGAACTCAAGGCCCGCGCCGCCGCCGAAACCTCCGGCATGATCGCACTCGCGGACGATTCCGGCCTCTGCGTCAGCGCCCTGAACGGCGCGCCCGGCGTCTATTCCGCCCGCTGGGGCGGCCCCACCCGCGATTTTGATGCCGCCATGCAGCGCGTCCAGACCGAACGCGGCACCAACCCGGACGCCAGCGCGTGGTTCGAAACCGTCCTGTGCATCGCTTGGCCAGACGGCACCACACGTTTCTTCACAGGCCGCTGCGACGGCACCCTCGCATGGCCCCCGCGAGGCACCCACGGCCACGGCTACGACCCGATCTTCATCCCCGAAGGCGAAACCAGAACCTTCGCGGAAATGGACGCGCACGAGAAAAACGCCGTCAGCCACCGCGCCCGCGCCCTCGCCCTGTTCCGGGACGCCTGCCTGCCGAAAATTTAAAATCCGCTGACTTGCGGAAATCCTGAAATTTCAGTCTAGTCCAATTTCTCTCGAGTGACTGGACAGGTTCGACCGCTTCACGATGGCATCGGAAAAAACGGAAAACACAGTCCGGCGCACGGCGCTGGATGCCTACCATATCCTCGACACGCCCCCTGAACACGCCTTCGACGAGATCGCCGCCCTCGCGGCCGATCTCTGCGAAACCCCCATCGCGCTCATCAGCCTGGTGGACACGAACCGCCAGTGGTTCAAGGCCCGCACCGGCACCGCGCTGTGCGAAACCCCGCTCTCACACTCCGTCTGCGCCTTCACCCTCGAACACGACACCCCCCTCATCATCCCGGATCTGACGCAGGACAGCCGTACCGCCGCCAACCCCCTCGTCACACACGCCCCCCATATCCGCTTCTACGCCGGAATCCCCCTCATCACGCCGGACGCCACCCCCATCGGCAGCCTCTGCGTGATCGACACGCAACCCCGCCCGCAGGGCCTGACAGCCCGCCAGACCCGCAACCTCCAGCGCCTCGCCACCCAGGTCATGGCCCTGCTGGAACTCCGCCGCCACGTCGATCGTCAGGACACACGCCTCACCCATCACCATCGCGCCGGCCTGAAAAACTCCCGGCGCGCCCTCACCGCCGAACGCGAAAACGAACGCCTGCGCGACAGTGACACCCGCAGCCGCCGCGCCCAGATCTCGGGCCGCATCGGCACCTTCGAATTCGATCCCATCTCCGGTCGCACCATAACCTCCCCGGAATTCTGTCAGGCGCTCGGCCTCCCTATCGCTCCGCACTACCCCGCCAGCACGCTCGACACCCTCCTGACGGACCCATCCGCCGGCTGGCTGGCCCTGCCCGACACCCCGTTCGACCCCGAAGGTTTTCAGGATCTCGAATTCCGCATCCGCCACCCTTCCGACGGCGCCCACCGCTGGCTGCTCCGCCGCGCCGAACGCATCACATCCGATAGCCACACACCCACCCCTATCTTCGGCACCATCCACGACGTCACGGACCGCAAGGTCCAACAGATCCACCAGCAGACCATCCTCCGACTGGCCGACGAACTCCGCGCACTCGAACGGGAAGAAGACATCATCAGCCTCGCCACACACGTCATCGGCCAGACCCTCGCCCCCAGCGCCGTCGGCTACGCCACGATGGACGACGATCAAAACCACATCACCATCATGCAGGACTGGACCGCCCCCGGCATCGACTCCCGCCGCGGCCGCTACAGGCTGGACGATTACGGTCAGTTCACCACCACACTGCGCCAGGGCCGCACCGTCACGATCGCGGACGTCGCCGCCGAAGTCACCCCACCCCATGCCGCCAAAGCCCTGCTCGATCTCGGCATCCACGCCCAGATCAACCACCCGCTGCTGGATCACAAGCGCCTGCAAAACCTGTTCTTCGTCCACAGCAACACCCCCCGCGTCTGGAACGAGGCGGAAATCGCCTTCGTCATCGCCATAGCGGACCGCGCCGACGTCGCCATCGCCAAACGCCGCGCCGAAGCCACCCAACACCTCCTTAACCACGAACTCAGCCACCGCCTGAAAAACACCCTCGCGATGGTGATGGCGGTCTCCCGCTCAACCCTGCGTCCCCTGGCGGAACAGGAACCCGTCAAGGCCCTCGAAAAACGCATCCAGGCCCTCAGCGCCGCGCACGACATCCTTCTGCAACGCAACTGGCTCAACGCCCACCTGCGCACCCTCGTGCATTCCGTCCTCACCGCCGTCACCCCGGCGGACCGCTTCACCCTGGAAGGCCCGGATTTCGAGATCGATCAGCAGATCACCCTCTCCTTCTCCCTCGTCCTGCACGAACTGGTCACGAACGCCCTCAAATACGGCGCCCTCTCCCTCCCGCAAGGCCACGTCCACATCCGCTGGACCATCGCGGCAGACACCCTCACCTTCCTCTGGATCGAACAGAACGGCCCTCCCATCCACACACCCCCGGAAAAGAAAGGCTTCGGCTCCCGCCTCATCACCCTCGGCCTGCTGGGAACCGGCGGCGTCACCACCCGTTACGAGCCGTCAGGACTAACAGTGGAAATGCGCGCCCTCACCCATCGCATCGCATCGCGTTGAGGCCCCCGCCGCACTACCGGGAGACATCAGTGGCCAACGGTCCGGACGACAGACAACACTGCGTACTCGTCCTCGAAACCGAACCCGTGCTCCGGCTGCTCCTGCTCGACCTGCTGCAAGACGAAGGCGTCACCGGCATCCCCGTCGCCACCGAACAGGACGCCATCACCACCCTCGAAACCCGCGCCGATATCCGCATCGTCATTGCCGATATCCCACGCCCCACCCCGGAGTCGGACGGCCTGATCTTCTCCCGAACCGTCCGGCACCGCTGGCCCCCCGTGGAAATCATCCTCACCTCCTCCTACAGCTGGCTCAAACAGCACGAAATCCCCGCTCGCGCCGTCTTCTTCTCCAAACCCTATCCGGTCGATACGTTGCTCCACACCGTCAACACCATGATGGCTCCCGCATTCTGAAAGCAGCCGCGTTTCCGTCCCGTGGCAGACGGGGCCTAAACCCGGCTCCTAGGCCCGAAACCGCAACAAAACCGCCCCGAACCCCACGAAAATCGCCCCCGTCACCCGGTCGAACGCCCGTCGCATCCCCGGCCGGTCCAGCCACCGCGACAGCCTCTGGCCGCCCATCCCATACATCAGCAGCCAGAACGCCTCACACCCCAGAAACGTCCCCACCAGAAGCCCGAACTGCACCATCCAGGGCGCATGAGGATCAATGAACTGCGGAAAAAACGCCACCGCGAACAGCAACAGCTTCGGATTGCTGATCCCGATCAGAAATCCACCCCGATACAACGCCCCCACCGACAGAACCGGCCCGGTCACAACCTCCACATCCCCCTCCGCGTCATCACCCTCCCGCGCCGCCGACCGCGCCGCCGACCGCCACGCCTTGATCCCCAGCCAGATCAGATACGCCGCCCCCGCATACCGGATCACGCTGAACAGCCACGGCCACGCCTGCATCACTGCCCCAACCCCCGCCGCGGACACGACAAGCGCCAGAAACAGCGCCGTCAGACACCCACCCATCGCCGCCACACTCCGCCGCACCCCGAAATGCACACTCCGCGTCAGGGAATGCAGCATGTTCGGTCCCGGCGTCGCACACAGCAAAAACACCGTGCACGCAAACAGCCACCACGTATGAAGCGCCATAATTTCCTCATCCTTCCAAAGACTGCAACTCAAACAGCCGCCGATAAATCCCGCCTTCCCGCCGGATCAACGCCCCATGCGTCCCGTCCTCCCGGATCTCACCACGGCTGAACACCAGTATCCGGTCCAGATCCATCACCGTCGCCAGACGATGCGCCACGACGATCACCGTGCGCCCCAGCATCAGCCGCTCCATCGCCTCCTGCACCAGCGCCTCCGATTCCGAATCCAGGCTGGACGTCGCCTCATCGAAAATCAGGATCGGCGCATCCGCCAGAAATGCCCGCGCAATCGCAATCCGCTGCCGCTCCCCACCCGAAAGCTTTACCCCGCGCTCCCCCACCAGCGTCCGATACCCCTCCGGCAGCCGGTCGATGAAGCCCGCCGCATTCGCAAGCCGCGCCGCCTCCGCAATCTCCGCCAACGAGGCCCCGGGCCGCGCATAGGCGATGTTGTCCGCCAGGGACCGATGGAACAGAACCGGCTCCTGTGGCACGATCGCAATCCGCGCCCGCAACGACTCCTGCGTCACACGCGCAATATCCTGCCCGTCCACCAGAATTCGCCCGCCTTGAATGTCGTAAAGCCGCTGCAACAGCTTCGTCAGCGTCGTCTTGCCCGACCCTGACGGCCCTACCAGCGCCACACGTGCCCCCGGCGCGATCGTCAGATCCAGATCGCGATACAGCGGCTCCTTCTGCCCCGCATACCGGAAATCGACATGCTCGAACCGGATCCCCCCCCGTGCGATCACCGCGGGCACCGCATCCGCCGCATCCCGCACCCCCGCCTCACGCCCGAAAATCGAAACCAGCTCCTCCATTTCATTAACCGAACGCTGCACCATCGAAACCTGCTGCCCCAGATCGCGCAAATACCCCTGCACCAGAAACACCATGGTCAGAACATACGCCACATCCCCCGGCCCCGCCTCGCCACGCCACCACAGCAGAACCGCAATCCCGATCAGCGCGATCCGCATCGCCAGAGACGCCAGATTCTGCAGGTTCCCGCTGTTCGTCCCGCGTATCCAGCTCTTCGCCGTCCGGCGGCTCCAGTGCCGGATCGTCGCATCCAGCCGCGCCTCCTCGCGCCGCTCCGCCCCGAAAGCCTTCACCACCCCGTTGCACGTGATGGCATCGGCCATCGCCGCCCCCATCTTCGTGTCCCACTTGTTGGCCTTGCGCGCGCTCGGCGCCACATAGCGCAACGTCAGCACGACGGACAGCCACGCGAACAACACCACCGAAATCGCCAGCACCGTCCCCATCAAAGGGGACCGCGCCATCAGCACGACCGTCGTGCCGATCAGAACCAGCGCCTCCGGCAAAATCATCAGCAGCAACGTATCGTTCAGCGAATCGATCGCCCACATCCCGCGCGTCAGACGCCGCACCGTGGACCCGGCAAACGTATTCGCGTGCCAGTCCGTCGAAAACCGCTGCACCCGCGCAAACGCCTCGTTCGCCACGTTCCGCATGATCGCCAGCGTCAGATACGTAATCCCGATGAACGACGTCCGCCGCCCCAGAACGCCCACAACCCCCAGCACCACCAGCCCGGACACCATCAGAAACGCATCGTCGCGCGCCGCCAGACGCTCCGCCCCCACCGCCACATGCCGCGACACATCCGTCACCAGCCGCCCGGACAGAACCGGCATGCAGATATCCGCCAGCGTCGCCATCGCCATCCCGGCCACGGTCCGCGTCAACGGCGCCGGATGCGCCACCCACCGCCGCCCCACGAACCGCAACACATCGACGAACCCCGCCTCCCCACGCCGCGCCTTCTCCGCGCCCTCCTCGTGCAGATGCCCCTCAGGCGCCACCATACGCGCCTGCACATCCGCCGGCGCATGGTCCGCATGGTTCACACCCGCATCCCCGGCAGACCCGTCCCCGATCCTCTCCCCCTCAATCCTCTTATCGTCAGACAAACACATGCACCTTACCAATATTCATCACACATAACGCCACATCCACCCTCCCAATTCTGATCGGGAACCAGTCGGGCGCGCAGCAATCACAATCCTGCCGCATCTCATTTCCACAATAGCCGCAGCTTTGTTAACCTTCTCTTAAAAATCAGGCACTAGACTATCCCGCATGCCGCGCCGCTCCCGTCTTTCCCATCACCAGGCCGCGCCTACAAGCGCACGATACGCCATCCAGGCCCTGATCCTGGCCCTGATCCTGGCCGCCCAGATGCTCGGCACCGCCGCCGCACGCCCGCTACCCTTCGTCAATTATGGCGAATCCTTCGGGCTGGACAACCTCACGATCCACACTACCGCGCTGGACCACACCGGCTACCTCCTCGCCGGCACCGATGCCGGCGTCTTCGTGTTCGACGGGCGGCATTTCCTCCCGATCGAACCCGCTCACGGCCTGCAACGCAATGGCGTCGTCAAGGAAATCGCCACCGCTCCGGACGGGCGCATCGCCTTCAACTATCGCTCCGGGCGCGTGTTCGTCTCAACCACCGTATCGGACGCCACACACGCCCCCACCACACTCGATTACGACGAACTCGACACCTCCCGACGCCCCGAACAGGCCACCTTCACCCATCTGACATGGTGGCAGGACACACTCGTCGCCCTCAGTGCAGGCAAACTCTATCAGGTCCGGCCATCCACCCCCCACGCCGCCTTCATCCCGGCCACAGGCCCCCTGGCCAGTTTGCCAGAGGCAACCGCCCTGTTCACAACCGGCCCCACCCTCTGGATCGGCACCGCCGACGGCCGGCTCTGCCACCTCACCGCCCCCAAGACACCTGCCTGCCGCGCCGCGCCCATGCCCACCCCGGAACCCTGGCTGGTCTTCGCCCAGGGCCGGACCGCACTCTACGCCCGCTCAGAACACTGGCTCGCCACGATCACATCGGCCAGCATTGCCCTCACTCCCATCCCGCAGCTCGATCCGCCCAACGAATCCCTGAAATTCCCCTCCCTCGTCATCGACCATCAGGGCAGGGCCGTCCTGCAAACCGGTCATCACATCCTGATCCACGACCATCAGGACCAGCCGGCATGGCACACCCTGCCCCTCACCTCCGATATCTCCGCCTCCCTGATCTCCCACCTCATGATCGGCGAATCCGGCAATCTCTGGATATCGACCCTCGGCACCGGCCTCGACAGAATAGAAGGCTTCGGCAATTTCGACAATTTCGATACCACCGACGGCCTCCCCTGCAACAGCATCTGGCAGATCACCCGCCCCCTGAACGCCCCCCTCGACGGCCCCCTGCTCGTCGGCCCCCTGCTCGTCGGCACGGATAACGGCATCACCCGTCTCACCCGGGCGGGCTTCGAAAACCTGCCCTCGACAGCCAATATCTCCACATTCGCCATCGCCACCGCACCGGACGGCACCCTCTGGCACAGTCGGGAAGACGCCCGGCTCGATCGCCTCGCCACCCCAACCACACCGGCCCTCGCCCTCCCCCTGCAAACCCATGCCAACCAGATCCTGTTCCCCACCCCCGACACACTCTGGGTACTCACCGATACCGGCCTCTACCAGGCCCCCCTGCAAAACCCCCGCCGCCTCTCCCTCGATCCCGCACCCACACTCCACACACGCCTCATCGCCGCCGCCCCCGGATCACAGGGCGACATCTGGCTGCTCACCCCGAAAGCCCTCCTCCTCCGCCACCCGGGCGGCACGATCCAGACCGTCATCGCCCACTGGAACCAGCAGGATTTCGACCCCATCGCCCTCACGGCACAAGGCAGCCGGGACGCCTGGGTCGGCGGCTCAGGCGCCCTCCTTCACATCGTCCGGCCCGACGACGGGCCCGCCTCCAGCGAAAGCTGGCCCATCGACGACATGCGCGCCCATATCGTGGCCTCCCTCACCCGGGACGATCGCGGCTGGATCTGGGCCGGAACCGATCACGGCGTCATCGCCTACACACCGACCGGCCATTTCATCCTGACCAGCCGCTCCGGCCTGATCTGGAACGACACGAACCAGAACGCCCTCTACGCGGATCACGACGGCTCCCTCTGGGTCGGCACCACACGCGGCCTGTCCCACATCCTCCACCCCACGGACCTCGCCGCGCGCCCCGCGCTCCATCCCGTCATAGACGGCATCACCATCAACGGCCGCCCCTATGCCGGAACGCCCCTCCCCGCCGGCCACACCCAGCTCACCCTCACATTCGGCCTGCTGGATTTCTCACGCGCCGCAACCATCCACTTCCGGTACCGCCTCGAAGGCAGCGATACGGACTGGATCGACAGCACCGAAAGCCGCGCCCGTTACCCGACGATCGCCCCCGGCCAACACCGCTTCACCCTCACCGCATACGACCCCCTGAGCGGCGAAACCTCCCCCCCGGTCCAGATCGCCTTCACCGTCAACACTCCCTGGTGGCGCGGCGTCCCGATCGAAGCCCTCGGCACGATCCTCCTCCCCCTCGCCGTCGGCGCCCTCTACTACCTCCGCCACCGCCACCTCCTGCGCCAAAGCGCCCTGCTCCAGAAAACCGTCGCCCTCCGTACGATGGAACTCTCGGCCGCGAAAGCCGCTCTCGAACGCGAAGCCAGCACCGATTCCGTCACCGGCCTCCTCAACCGCCGCGCCATCCAGAAACGCCTCACCGCCCACCTCGCCACACCCCTCCGTCACATCCACCCCACCATCGCCCTCATGGACATAGACCACTTCAAGACCATCAACGACCAGCACGGCCACCTCGCCGGGGACCAGGTTCTCCACGATATCGGCCAACGCCTGACCACCATCCTGCACCCGACGGAAGAATGCGGCCGCTACGGCGGCGAGGAATTCCTCATCATCCTCCCCGGAACCATCGACTGCCACCACACCCGCCTCACCGAACTCCTCTCCCACCTCGTCACCACCCCCTTCACCGCCGGAACCACCCCCGTCCACATCACCTTCAGCATCGGCGTCGCCACCGCCCGCGACGATAGCTGGTCCACCCTCATCAGCCGGGCGGACACCGCCCTCTACGCCGCCAAGGCCACAGGCCGAAACCGCATCGTCACCGCCGAAGAAACCTGCACCCCAACCCTCTGACACCCCCCCTCTGACAAAGGCCCCGACATGCCCCCCAGACCCGCAAAACGCATGACGAAAACCGAAGCCGAGCAGTTCATCACCGCCCTCGCCGAAGCCCATCCCGAAGCCGCCAGCGAACTCACCTTCACAGACCCGTTCTCCCTCCTCGTCTGCGTCGTCCTCTCCGCACAGGCCACCGACAAATCCGTCAACAAGGCCTCCATCGGCCTGTTCGCCGATGCCCCCACCCCCGCCGCCATGATCGCGCTGGGGGAGGCAGGCGTCGCAAACCACATCAAAAGCATCGGCCTCTGGCGCGCCAAGGCCGCCAACGTCATCAAACTCTCCCAGATGCTGCTGGACCGGCACGGCGGCGAAGTCCCGCACGACCGCGCCGCCCTCGAAGCCCTCCCCGGCGTCGGCCGCAAGACCGCAAGCGTCGTCCTCAACGTCGCTTTCGGGGAAGACGCCATGGCCGTCGATACCCATATCTTCCGCATCGGCAACCGCACCGGCCTCGCTCCCGGCAAAACCACCCGGCAGGTGGAAGACGGCCTCGTCGCCCGCATCCCGAGGCCCATGCTCCGCCCGGCACATCACTGGCTCATCCTGCACGGCCGCTACACCTGCAAGGCCCGCACCCCCGAATGCTGGCGCTGCCCCGCCACACAGCCCTGCCATTACCCGGACAAAACCCCCGCCCCCTGAACCCTACTCCGCCACCGCCATCCGCAAATTCGGCATCCCCCGAAACCCCACCTCCGGCACCCACAAACGCGCCCCACGCCACGTCCGGTCCGACACCGCACGCCCATCCCCAAACACCGCAAACGCCCCCTCCCGCCAGACCGAAAACCGATCCACCACCACCTGCCCCGCACACGCCCCCCGCGCGGGCGACGCACTCACGAACACCCGCGCACCCCCACACGCCGGCACCTCCGCCCCATCCCGCCCATCCACCACCCGCAACAATACCGGCACCCCAACCGCCACAACCCGGCACACCCCACCCGCGCACGGCAGATCCCGCACCGGCAACGCCAACCCCCGCGCCCAGTCCTCCACCACCGCACGCTCCAGTCCTGAATGCAGCCCCACCAGCAACGCCCCCCCCGCCCGAACCGCCATCACCCCCGCATCCGGCGCCACCAGAACCACAGGCCGCGCCACCAGAAAAACGGACATCACCCCAACCCCCAACGGCACCACCCCCAGCCATCGCCCCCGCCCCCGCCACACACACACCACACATAATCCCAGCAGAACCAGCAACACCCCCCAGCCAGGCATCGCTGGCACCGCCTCCTGCGCCAGCGGCCACCCCGCCACCCACCGCGCCAACACCATGATCCCCCCGATCCCCCACCCCATCACATGCAGAACCGGCCCCTCCAGCCCCAACGGCATCACCAGCAACGCCAGCACTCCACACGGCATCACCCAGACCGCCGCCAAAGGCACCGCCACCAGATTCGCCAATACGAACCACGGCTGCACAACCCCGAAATGCGCCACCCCCACCGGCAACGTCGCCAGCCCCGCCAGCAAACTCGTCAGCCCCGATGCCGCCAGCCAATGCCCCGCAACCCGCACGACCCCACCCTCACCCCGCACCCGCGCCAGCGGCTCCCGCAACACCTCATACCCCGCCACCAGCCCCATCACCGCCGCGAAAGACATCTGAAACGACACATCCAGAACCATCACCGGAGACACCACCAGAATCCCCAGCGCCACCAGTGCCAACACCCGCATGGACATCACGCGCCGCCCCGTCAGCAACGCCAGAACCGCAAACCCCGCCATCCCCAATGCCCGCACCGCCGGCAGATGCGCCCCCGTCAACACCACATACCCGGCCCCCGCCAGCAATGCACACACCGCCGCAATCTCCCGGCACGGCCAGAACAGCGCCGCCCGCTCCGAAAGCGCCAGCCCACCCCGCACACACACCAGCACACACCCCATCACCAGCCCCAGATGCAACCCCGCCACCGCCAGCAGATGCGCCAGCCCGGACGCCGCAAACGCCTGCCGAACCCCCGGCGCGATCGCGGAGGACTCCCCCACCAGAACCGTCGCCGCGATCGCCCCCCGCTGGTCCGGCAGAACCGCCATGATCCGCCGCCCCACAGCCTCCCGAACCGCCGCCAGCCGCCAGCCTCCACCCCCCGCCGAAACCACGCTCACCGGCCCCAGCGCATACCCGTTCCCCCCCAGTCCGGAAAACCAGGCCTCACGCTGCAAATCCCGCCCCCCCGGCCATGAAGGCCACGGCACTCCCCGCAGCATCGCCCGAACCCGCACCACATCCCCCACATGCGGCGCCACCGGATCATCCGCCCGCAACCGCAACCGCAAATCCCGCCGCATCGGGTCCATCCCGATATCCAGTCCCGTCTCGAACACCACCCCGCGCAAGGTCAGCCGCAACGCCCCCCCACGCTCCTCCGGCAACGCCTCCACCTGCGCCACCCGCCCCGAAAGCACCGTCGCCCGCATCGGCAAGGCCGGCATCGGAACCTGACGATGCGCCTCCCCCCATGCATCCAGAAACCCGCCCGACGCACAAACAACCACCAGCCCCAACACCCGCCACCTCACCGAACGCCACCCCAGAACCGTCCCCCCCAATCCCATCGCCAGCCCGCATACCGCCCAAACCCACCCCGGCTCGAACGGCACCGCAAAATACCCGACCGCCCCCAGCCCAACCCCAACAGGCAACCAGCAGAACAACCGCCGCCCCTGCGCCAGCAACACCCCGTCAATCACCTCAGGGCGCATGAACGACATGGAGTTCCTTCTTGTGAAACAACGTCAGCACCCCGTGCCGCGCCCATTCAGGCTCTCCCGGCGGGCCCAGCAGCCCCGGATTCACACCCGGCGGGGTGCCGAACACCAGAGGCGGGTCCGTCCGCATGAAATAGGTCATCGCCTCCCCCGGCGAAAATCCCGACGCCCATGTCCGGGCGCGGTCCACCCTGATGGCCTCTACGCGCGCCACACTCTCCCGATAGGCCGGAATCATCGACCCCATCAGAAGCACCACGCAGCCCGGCACCGCCACAAGCCCCATCAGCCGCCCCCACACCCCCCAGACCGGCCACAGCGCGCGGATGAAACATCCCCCCGCCAGCACATGAAACAGCAACTGCATGTCCATGTGGCGCTCCGTCCTGAAGCCATACTGATAGCCGGAGGCAAAAACGATCCCATAACTCGCCAGCAACAACGCCACCCCCAGGGCCATCGCGTCGCAACGCCGCCCCGGCACGGGTAATGCCACCGCCAAAAGGCCACCCACTCCCATCAGGGAAAGCACGATCGCCAGCAGCCACCACACCCCCCTCAACGGCGTCACCACCCCCGGAAACGGCATCCCGAACAGCAGGTCCCGCCCCCACACCCGCACCGCCCACACCGCACTCCGAAACCCGTGATGCACGGTCGGACCGGCATGGGTCTCAAGCACCACCCGATGCGTCACGGATACCCAGACCACCAGACCAGACACCAGCAACGGCACGCCCCATCCCGCCAGATCGCGCGACCCTCCACTACGCCTCCGATCCACGGCCGCCCACACGGCCAGCCGCGTCCCACATACCGCCATCACGAAAAACGTCCCCACCTCGCTGCTCAACGCCGCCCCGACCAGCAACCCCGCGCGCCCCACGGGCAGGCCCGCGCCGTCTCCCTGTCCAAGCGCCCGCAGAACAAATGCCACGACGAACGCCACCGTCAGCAGATAGGGCGCGCTCCCCGCCGGCCAGAAAAACAGCTCCCTCGGTTCCCCCGCCGTCATGAGGACCGCCAGCAGGAACATCGGCAGCAGCAGCCGCGCCCGAAAAACACTCCCCCGCGTATTTCGCGCCCAAACCAGAGTCACCAGGCAATAAAACCCCCACAGCGCCGCCGTCACCACCGTCACCAGCGCCCCATGAACATAAAGCGTCGCCCGGTAATACAGCATCAGCACCGCCTCCGAGAGCGGGCGCGGGCTCCAAAGCAGCCGCTTCAGCAGATATGGCCCCAAAGCCTCCCGGGACTGCGCCAGATCAGCCGCCTGAAAGAACTCGTCCCCCAACCATCCTGCGGCAGGAATCAACAGCGCATAACACAGGATCACCACAGCCGACGCCAGCAACCCCACCCATAGCCAGACGTCCTCGCCCCGCAAAACCCGCACCCGACTCAAACCCCGAACCTCTCCGACAGATACCGTACATACCCCCGCATCACCTCCGCCCGGAACGTCAGGAACGCGAACTTCCCCTCCCGCCGGATCTCGATCAACCCCGCCACCTCCAGATCCTTCACATGATGCGAAACCGTGGCCGGACTCACTTCATGAACCGCCGTCATGGACTGGCACGGCAGCGTCCCCGCCCGGGCCACCTCCTCCAGTATTCCGGACCGGCGCGGATCGGACAGCGCCTTCCCAATCAAAACAATCTGACGATCGGACAAAATCATAACCGCGCGAACCTATCACACTCCCCCCAAACCCCCATCCCCAAACCCGCAAGGTTCATGCTATGGCACTCAGCATGACCGTCCGCACGCGCTTCGCTCCCTCCCCCACCGGGCTTCTGCACATCGGCAACGCCCGCGCCGCCCTGTTCAACTTCCTCTACGCCCGCCATCACGGCGGGCAGTTCCTGCTCCGCATCGAGGATACGGACCGCGAACGCTCCACCCAGCACGCCGTGGACGTCCTCTTCGAAGGCCTGTCATGGATGGGCATCACCGCGGACGAGGAACCCGTCTTCCAGTCCTCCCGGCAGGACCGTCACACCGAAGTCGCGCAGCACCTGCTCGCACAGGGCCTCGCCTATCGCTGCTACTGCACCCCGCAGGAACTCACGGGCATGCGGGAAAAAGCCAGGGCCGAAGGCAAACCCCCGCGCTATAACGGCTACTGGCGAGACCGCGATCCCGCCGAAGCTCCGCCGGGCGCACCCTTCACCGTCCGCATCAAGGCCCCCCTCGACGGCGAAACCGTCATCCACGATCTCGTGCAGGGCGAAGTCCGCGTCGCCAACGCCGAAATGGACGACATGATCATCCTCCGCGCGGACGGTACCCCAACCTACCTCCACGCCGTCGTCGTGGACGATCACGACATGGCCATCACCCACGTCATGCGCGGGGACGACCACCTGACCAACACCTTCCGTCAGGCCATGATCTACCGCGCCATGAACTGGGATCTGCCGCACTTCGCGCATCTCCCCCTCATCCACGGTCCGGACGGCGCCAAGCTCTCCAAACGCCACGGCGCCCAGTCCGTCGTCGAATTCCGCGATCTCGGATACCTCCCCGAAGCCCTCTGCAACTACCTCCTGCGCCTCGGCTGGGGCCACGGAGACGCCGAAATCCTGTCGCGCGACGAACAGATCAAACTGTTCGACATCGACGGCATCGGTCGCTCCCCCTCCCGCATGGACTACAAGAAGCTGGACCACCTGAACGGCGTCTGGCTCCGTCAGGCGGACGACCAGCGCCTGACGGATGACGTCCTCGCCCGCCTCACAGGCCGGGACGGCATCACCGTGGACGACACCCTCCGCGCCCGCACCCTCGCCCTGATGCCCGGCCTCAAGGAACGCGCCAAAAACCTCGTCGAACTGGCCGACAACGCCGCCTTCCTCGGCCGCTCCGTCCCGCTGGCATTCGATGCCAAGGCCGAGAAACTCCTCACCCCCGAAGCCCGCACCACCCTGAAAGGCCTCGCCGCCGCCCTCGCCCTGGTCGAACCCTTCACCGCCCCCACGATCGACGCCGCCCTGCGCCACTTCGCGGAGGAACACAGCCTCAAGCTCGGTCAGGTCGCCCAGCCCCTGCGCGCCGCCCTCACCGGCAGCAGCACCTCGCCGGGAATCGACCTCACCCTCGAAGCCCTGGGCCGGGACGAAACCCTCGCCCGGATCGGAGCCGCCCTTTGACGGACGCCACCCCCTACGATCCCGCGCACCTGCTCGGCATCGAAGGAATGCAGGCGGACCAGATCGAACCCTTCCTCGATCTGGCCGCCAGCTACGCCCTGCTCAGCCGCTCCCGCAAGGCCCCACGGGACGCCCTGCTGGGCCGCACCGTCATCAACCTGTTCTTCGAGGACAGCACCCGAACCCGCACCAGTTTCGAACTGGCCGGCAAACGCCTCGGCGCGGACGTCATCAACATGACCGTCGCCACCTCCTCGGTGAACAAGGGCGAAACCCTGCTCGACACCGCCGCCACCCTCAATGCCATGCGGTGCGATCTGCTCGTGGTCCGCCACGCCCAGTCCGGCGCCCCCGCCCTGCTGGCCCGCAAGGTAGAAGCCAGCGTCGTCAACGCGGGCGACGGCACCCACGAACACCCCACACAGGCCCTGCTGGACGCGCTGACCATCCGCCGCCATTTCGGCCGCCTCTCCGGCCTGACGGTCGCCATCTGCGGCGATGTCGGCCACAGCCGCGTCGCGCGCTCCAACATCCACCTCCTCACCGCGATGGGCAGCAGGGTCCGCGTCGTCGGCCCGCCCACCCTCGTCCCCGGCGCCCTCTCTGCCCTCGGCGTGGAGGTCTTCAATAACATGGAAGACGGCGTGAAAGGCGCGGACGTTCTCATGGCCCTCCGCCTCCAGAAAGAACGCATGGGCTCCGGCCTGATCCCCAGCGAGCGCGAATATTTCCGCTTCTATGGCCTCGATCGCCGCCGCCTCGCCCTCGCCGCCCCCAACGCCCTCGTCATGCACCCCGGCCCCATGAATCGCGGCGTCGAAATCGCCTCTGACGTCGCCGACTCGGACCAGAGCGCCATCCAGGAACAGGTGGAGATGGGCGTCGCCGTCCGCATGGCCGTGCTGGACCGCCTCTCCCGCCAAAGACGCACCGCATGAACACCACCCTGATTCACAACGTCCGCCTGATCGATCCCGCCACCGGGCTGGACCAGCCCGGCCGCCTCCTGCTCGAAAACGGCACGATCTCCGGCCACGACCGCCCCGAGGCCGAAGGCACCCCCGAAGGTGCCGCTCAGATCGACGGCAATGGTGCGGTCCTCTGCCCCGGTCTCGTGGACATGCGCGTCACCATCGGCGAACCCGGCTTCGAATACCGCGAAACCATCGCCTCCAGCGCCCGCGCCGCCAGTGCCGGCGGCGTCACCACCATGGCCGTCCTGCCCAATTCCCGCCCCGCGATCGACGACCCCGCCCTCGTCCGCCTGCTCCGCACACGCGGCGAAGAAACCGGCCAGGTCACGATCCTCCCCTACGGCGCCCTCACCAAAGGCTGCGAGGGCGAGCGCATGGCCGAACTGGGAATGCTCCAGGAAGCCGGCGCCATCGCCTTCACGGACGGATTCCGCGCCATCGCGGACACGAAACAGATGCGCAACATGCTCGCCTACGCGCGCGGCATCGGCGCCATGATCGTGCAACACCCGGAAGACCCGTCCCTCGCCACAGGCGGATGCGCCACAGCCGGCCCGCTCGCCACGCGCCTCGGCCTGCCCGCCATCCCCGCCGCCGCCGAAGCCATTCTCATCGCGCGGGACATCCGCCTCGCCGAACTCACCGGCGCGAAACTCCATTTCGGCCATGTCTCCACCGCCGAAGGGCTGGGCCTGATCCGCACCGCCAGACAGCGCGGCCTCCCCATCACCTGCGACACCGCCCCCCCCTACTTCACCCTCAACGAAGACGCGATCGTCGATTTCCGCACCTATTCCAAACTCTCCCCCCCCCTCCGCAGCGAACCGGACCGCCTTGCCGTCCGCGCCGCCCTCCAGGACGGCACCATCGACGCCATCGCCTCCGATCACACCCCTTGGGACGCGGACGACAAACGCCTTCCCTTCGCCCAGGCCCGCGCTGGCGGCACCGGCCTCGCCACCCTGCTGGGCACGACGCTCGGCCTCGTGCATGACGGCCACCTGACCCTGCCGGACGCTCTCCGCCTGCTCACCACCGCCCCCGCCCGCCTGCTCGGTTCCAAAGCCGGAACCCTGTCGAAAGGCGCCCCCGCCGATCTCTGCCTGTTCGATCCCGAACGCGCCTGGCAGGTCGAAGCCGGAGACATGCCGGGCCGCGCCCAGAACACGCCCTTCGACGGCACGATCCTCACCGGGCAGGTCCTCGGCACATGGAAGAACGGCACACGGGTCTTCACGGCATGAACACCCTCGCCAGCGGCCTTCCCGCAAGCCTCCCCCTCCACCTCGCCCTCATCGCCGCCATGGCCTACCTGCTCGGCAGCATCCCCTTCGGCCTGCTCGTCAGCCGCCTCGGCGGCGCGGGCGACATCCGCCGGATCGGCTCCGGCAATATCGGCGCCACCAACGTCATGCGCACGGGCCGCAAGGGCCTCGCCGCCACAACCCTCCTGCTGGACGCCCTCAAGGGCCTCGCCGCCGTCCTGCTCGCCCGCGCCCTCTCCCCCGGCTACACCGATTACGCGATGGCCACCGCCGCCTTCATGGCCGTCTTCGGCCATTGCTTCCCCATCTGGCTCGGCTTCCGGGGTGGCAAGGGCGTCGCCACCGGCCTCGGCGTCACCATCGCCCTCTCCCCCCTCACCGGCCTCGCCGCCTGCCTCGTCTGGCTCGCCATCGCCAAACTCAGCAAGATCTCCTCACTCGGCGGCCTCAGCGCCTTCATCGCCATCCCCATCCTGCTTCCGGCCCTCACAACCTACCCGCTCTTCTCCCCCGAACCCATCGCCGCCCTGCTCGTCTCCGTCCTGATCTTCATCCGCCACACCGGCAACATCGCCCGCATCCTCACCGGGCAGGAATCGAAAATCCGGCTCGATCCCCCCGAACAACGCACGCTCGACGTGTGAAAACCACGCCAGCACATCGGGCCGCCTGCCTGCGCCTCGCCCGCAGCGAAGGCGTCGGCCCCGTCACCTACCGCCGCCTGCTCGAAACCTACCGGACGCCGGACGCCGCGCTGGAAGCCCTCCCGGAACGCGCCCGCCGCGCAGGCCGCGCCACCACGCCCACAATCCCCAGCCTCGACGCCATCGAAACCGAACTCCATAAAACCGAAGCCCTCGGCGGCCGCGTCCTCCTTCTGGGCGAGCCGGACTACCCACCCCTCCTCGCCACCCTGCCGGACGCCCCGCCCGCCCTCGGCATCCTCGGCAATCCCGCCCGTCTCTCCTGCCGCGCCGTCGGCATCGTCGGTGCCCGCAACGCCTCCGCATCCGGCCTCCGACTCGCCGAAAGCCTCGCCACCGAACTCACCCACGCCGAAATCTGCGTCATCTCCGGCCTCGCCCGCGGCATAGACGCCAGCGCCCACCGCGCCGCCCTCCACACAGGCCGCACAGCCGCCGCCATCGCAGGCGGGCTGGACACGATCTACCCGCCGGAACACGCCACTCTCCAGGCCGAAATCGCCGAAAAGGGCTGCCTCGTCACCGAAGCCCCCCTCGGCACCATCCCGCAGGCCCGTCACTTCCCCCGCCGCAACCGCCTGATCGCCGGCATCGCTCTCGGCTGCGTCATCATCGAAGCCGCCAAACGCTCCGGAACCCTCATCACGGCCGACATGGCCCTGCGCTACAACCGGATTCTTTACGCAACCCCCGGCTCCCCGCTGGACCCCCGCTCCCACGGCGGGAACGACCTCATCCGAAACGGTGCCATCCTCACCGAAACCGCAGCCGACATCCTGCGGGAACTCCCACCCTATCCCTTTGACAAAAAACACGAAAATTTCGCGTTCCAGACCTTCCCCACCCCCGTCATCCCCGGCTTCTCCGAACCCCCGCACCCCTTCGGACACACCCCCCGGACCGACTGGCCGGACCTGGACGCCGCCCTCGATCACGTCCGCTCATTGCTCTCTCATGCACCGGTAAGTGTTGACGAGGTGATGCGTCGCTGCCAGTTCTCCACCTCGGCGGTCCTCACAGTGCTGACGGAACTCGAACTCGGGGGCGTCGTCGAATTTCTACCAGGTGGCCAGGTGGCATTGCTGCCAACCTGACAGTCACGCTTTCAGAACCGGGGTCGGGATGACGGACGTCGTAGTGGTCGAAAGCCCGGCCAAGGCGAAAACCATCAACAAGTATCTGGGCGACGGCTACACCGTCCTCGCCTCATTCGGTCATGTCCGGGATCTGCCGCCGAAAGACGGCTCGGTCCGGCCCGAAGAAAACTTCGCGATGGACTGGCAGACGGACGAACGCGGCGCCAAGCAGATCGCCGCCATCGCCCGCGCCCTCAAAGGCGCCAGACACCTCTACCTGGCGACTGACCCGGACCGCGAAGGCGAGGCCATCTCCTGGCATGTCCGCGCCGCGCTGGAAGAAAAGAAACTCCTGCGCGGCATAGACGTCCAGCGCGTCACCTTCAACGAAATCACCAAATCCGCCGTCAAGGCCGCCATGGCCGCCCCGCGCGAACTCGATCTCCCCCTGATCGAAGCCTATCTCGCCCGCCGCGCGCTGGACTATCTCGTCGGCTTCACCCTCTCCCCGGTCCTCTGGCGCAAACTCCCCGGCAGCAAGAGCGCCGGCCGCGTGCAATCCGTCGCCCTGAAGCTGATCTGCGAGCGCGAAGCCGAGATCGAAATCTTCAAACCCCGCGAATACTGGACCGTCGGCAGCCAGTTCAACACCCCCAAAGGCGCCGCCTTCGCCGCCCGCCTGACGCATCTGGACGGCCGCAAGCTGGACCAGTTCGACCTCAACACCGAATCCCTGGCCCATAACGCCCGCGATCTGGTGCAGAGCGGCCAGTTCACCGTCCGCTCGGTCGAACGCCGCAAGGTCAAGCGCAACCCGCCGCCGCCCTTCACCACCTCGACGCTGCAACAGGAAGCCTCCCGCAAGCTCGGCATGGGCGCACAGGCCACCATGCGCGCCGCCCAGCAACTCTACGAAGGCATCGAACTCAGCGGCGAAACCGTCGGCCTCATCACCTATATGCGAACCGACGGCGTGCAGATGGCCCGCGAGGCCATCACCGACATCCGCACCCATATCGGTCAGGATTTCGGCCCCGAATACGTCCCGCACAACGCCCGGGAATACTCCACCAAAGCCAAGAACGCCCAGGAAGCCCACGAAGCCATCCGCCCCACGGACGTCTCCCGTACGCCCGAACAGATGGGCCGCTACCTCGCCCCGGAACAACGCCGTCTCTACGAACTGGTCTGGAAACGCGCCGTCGCCTCCCAGATGCAATCCGCCGAACTCGATCAGGTCGCCGTGGACCTGACGGACACCAGCGGAAAAATCACCCTGCGCGCCACCGGCTCCATCATCGCCTTCGACGGCTTCCTGAAACTCTACATCGAAGGCCGGGACGACTCGAAGGACGAGGACGACGCGAAAATGCTCCCCGCCATGAAGGAAGGGGACCGCCTGACCGGCAACAAGGCCAGCGCGGAACAGCATTTCACCCAGCCGCCCCCGCGCTTCTCGGAAGCCTCCCTCGTCAAGAAGATGGAAGAGATCGGCATCGGCCGCCCCTCGACCTACGCCTCCATCCTCGGCGTCCTGCGGGATCGCAACTACGTCCGCCTCGAAAACCGCCGCTTCATGCCGGAAGATCGCGGCCGCCTCGTCACCGCCTTCCTGACGTCCTTCTTCACGCGCTACGTGGACAGCAACTTCACCGCCTCGCTCGAAGAACAGCTGGACGACATCTCCGGCGGCCGGGCGGACTGGCACGACGTCATGGCCGCCTTCTGGCAGGACTTCTCCGCCGCCGTCGCCCAGACGAAAGACCTCAAGATCTCGGACGTCATCGACGCCCTGGACGAAGACCTCGGCTCCCATTTCTTCCCCCCGAAGGAAGACGGAACCGATCCGCGCGTCTGCACCGCCTGCGGCACCGGGCGACTCGGCCTGCGCCTCGGCAAGTTCGGCGCCTTCATCGGCTGCTCCAACTATCCCACCTGCCAGTTCACCCGTCGCCTCGTGGCGGAGGACGAAGGCGGCGCCGAAACCCTCAAGGACGGCATCAAAACCCTCGGGCAGGACCCCGAAACCGCTCAGGACATCACCCTCCGCCGCGGCCCCTACGGTCTCTACATCCAGCGCGGCGAGGCAGACCCGAACGACAAGAAGGTCAAACCCAAACGCGCCAACCTCCCCAAAGGCGTTTCGGCGGACGCACTCACCCTCGAACAGGCGCGCGGCCTGCTTTCTCTCCCACGCTTCGTCGGCATGCACCCCGAAACCGACGAACCGATCGAGGCCGGCCTCGGCCGCTTCGGCCCCTACGTCAAAATGGGCGCCATCTACGGCACGCTGGATCCGGATGACGATGTGCTGACCGTCGGCCTCAACCGCGCGGTGGACAGCCTCGCCAAGAAACTCGCCTCCATCCGCACGCTCGGCCCACACCCGAAAGACGGCGAACCCGTCATGATCCGCAAGGGCCGCTTCGGTCCCTACGTCCAGCATGGCCAGCTCATCGCCAACCTCCCCAAAGGGCAGGACATGAACGAGGCCACGATGGACGAAGCCCTCGCCCTGCTGGCCGAAAAAGGCAAACCCCTGAAACCCAAGGGCGGCAAAAAACCCGCCGCCAAGGCAACCAAGCCCAAAGCAGAAAAAGCAGTTAAAAAAACCACAGCATCGAAAGCTACCAAAACCCCGAAAGCCACGAAATCTATAGCTAAAAAGAAAAACGAAACCGAAGTGTCATAAAGAAAGGTATTGTAGCTGGATCGATTCTAAAGGCCCAAATATCAGTTGGGCCTTCAAAACCATTCAGTCACCTGCCGATGACCAGTCTCTGGCTATGATACGTGATATGTTCGGTGTGCATTTTCTCGTAAAAAGAGCCTTACTTTTACGAACAGTTGCAATATCCTGTTCTACAAGGCGTCTCAGATCGATTTTCTCCATTACTTTCTGTCGCAGTGTTCTTGAAGATGGAACGCGTTTATAAATAAAATGCGTTCCCTGTTCGATTTGATTCGCATCACTATAGTTCTGTTCTAATCCCTTACTCTTTAGATAGCGGACAAATAAAGTGTTGAAATAAATCTCATCAGGCGCAAGTGCATATTTCAGAGACCTCTTCAATACACGCTCGTCTTGCGCGAGATAAATAGCCGCATCACGTCCCGCCACAAAAAACTGTGATCCTTTCCACAATCCTTCAATGGAAATGCGACGCTCCCAAGGAATATACGCAGCAATCTTTTTGTAGAGAAGCCAAGCTCGCTCATGAAAGATGCTTTTCTTCGGATTTATCGAGTTCCAGTCATAGGGCTGAAATTTGGACACAACATAACGCCCGAAACCTTCCGATGACTTAAGATTCGGGTCGATCATTCCCCATATAGAGAACAAGCCCTCATTAATCTCTTCAATCCGATTGTTCGTATCCTCAGGAGATTCAATCGGAAAACATGAGCCGCTCAACAACACAAAATGCTCATAAGATTTTTCCTGAAGGGCCGTTCGCAAAAGACGCAACGTTGCATCAACAACTGAAAACCCACCCCAATTAACCTGACACCGATTGGAGATAAACGTTACATCCAGAAGTGACTCTTTATTGATCTTTATTTCAGAATTTACCTCGGCTTTATTGTCCAGATGAACATAGACATGAACACGGGGGTCCTGTGCTAATGTATTACACAATAGTTCAAGCTGTTCATCGGCTGCATGACATAAAACAAGATAAGCAATTGTTTTCACCGTAACCAAACTCCGAGCCGTTTTGAATATTGATTTTAATGATATTAAATTACTTATATCGTAAACTTAACAGTCAATTAGCAGTCTCTGCTCAGAATTACAGCCCGTGACATTTTTAACACACTTTTGGGCAATTGGGTTATGCCTGCGCCTTTCCCCCCGCTGCTCGCGATCTCGTGCGTTTTCAACATGACCAAAAGGTAATAAATACGCCATCACTGAGTAAGAAAACTCTTGCCCGGTTCGAAAAACCACCCCGTCGATGGCTCCGCCCGAGCGTCGGCACGACACCAAATGCCCGGACCGCAGGCGGTGTCACCCTCAGGAACAACCGATCGGCCGGTGCCAGAAACACCCGCGATCCAATTGGTGAATCCATCATGGCCACAAAGCAGTGGTTATTCGCAGGCGCCCGTATCTCGCTGGCGTCCGCCCTGTTGTTCAGCGTCGTGCCGCAGGCCTTCGCACAGAACACCAACAGCACGGTGTTCGGTCAGAACTCCACCGGCCCGTCTCAGCGCGTCAACGCACAGCTCGGCCAGGCATCCTCCAGCACCGATATCGTGCCGCCCCTGCCGCACCCCGAAGCCATTCTTCCAGATCCGTTCGGCTGGAACACATGGCTGCGCAATCGCGGCATCGCCATCATGCTCGACAACACCGATGAATTCGGCGGCGTCGTCACGAAAGGCACCCCCGGCACCGGCCTGAAGAACGGCAGCAGCAACGCCGGGCAATATTCGGTCGAAAACGATATCGACTGGGAACGCCTCGCGGGCATCACAGGCTTCTCGACGCATTTCGTCGGCGTCGGTCGTTACGGCATCCCCGCCAGCCGCATGATCGGGGACAACCTGAACCCCAGCCAGGAAATCTACGGCGGCGGCGGCAACGTGGCCTTCCACTTCGTCTATCTCTACGGCGAGGAAACGCTGGATAACGGCCACTGGGACATCGCATTCGGCCGCTTCCCGTTTTTGAACGACTTCTCGTCCAACCCGCTCTACTGCAACTTCATGAACAACGCGTTCTGCGGCAACCCGAAACCCTCCTCGGATAACCTGACGCATTCGTCCTACCCCGATGCAAGCTGGGCCGGCCGCATCCGCTTCCGCCCCACGAAAGACACCTATATCCAGACCGGCGCCTTCTTCACCAACAAGGGCATCTACGGCGTCAAACAGATGCGCACCGGCTTCAAGTTCAACGGAGCCGACATCGCAGGCGCCGCCGTGCCGATCGAAATCGGCTGGGTGCCGATCTTCAAGAACGGCACACTCCCCGGCCACTACAAACTCGGCTACGCCCGCGATACGGCCGACCATAACGACACCTATTACGACGGTAACGGCAACGCCTACGCACTCACCGGCCTGAAACCCCGCATCGATCACGGCTCATGGTCAGCCTGGGCACTGGCGGACCAGATGGTCTATCACCACGCCAATCGTGGCCCGGATGCCGGCCTGATCGTCATCGGCCAGACCTATTTCAACAGCGAACGCACCCAGACGCGCGGCCAGCAATACAGCCTGGGCGTGATCGACCACGGCTTCTGGGGCGCCCGCCCGCAGGACGGCTGGGGACTGAACTTCTCCTACGTCCGCGTCTCCGGAGGCGTCGGAAAAACCCAGGCTCTGCAACAGGAAATGGGCATCAACCCACTAGCCTATTCCGCCGGCGGCTCCAACACCGGCCCGCTCCTGAACGGCGCATACGGCGTTCAGAGCTACGGAATGGTCCTCGAAGCCCTGTATCAGATCCACGTCGTCCGCGGCGTCACCTTCGCACCGGACTTCCAGTACTACTTCCGTCCTGGCGCACAAGCCAACCTGCACGACGCCGCAGTCATCGGCTTCAAATCGCACATCCAGCTCTTCTGACAAAAAAGGCCGGCATCTCCAAATGCCGGCCTTCTTCATGGAACCCGATAGAAAACCTCAATCGGGACACACCCTTTCAGAAAACCAAGATCACCCGGTATTCGTTCCAGAATGCCGCCCGAGCGCAGGCACCTCCTCCACCGCCCCTCCGGCGCGTCCATCAGCCGTGTGCCCACCAACCCATCCATCGTCACCCGCAGCCCGTCATCCACGCCCAATCCCAACGACAAACGCGGCGCTACAACCAGCACGCTCTCTCTACCCAAAACTCGCTCAAACGCGATGAAATGCCGCTCCAGCACGCCTCCCACGGCAATCGCCCGATACGCTCCCCGCGCGAAAACCTCCCGATATTCGGCACGAAACCGCAAGACAGACGCAATCAGGGCCTGTTTGACATGCCCGTCACGCCAATGCCCGGCAGCACCATCCACGGTCTCATCACGCTCTAACCCGGCCAGTCGCGCCTCATAATCAACCGGGCGGCGATTATCAGGATCAACCAGAGACAAATCCCAGAATTCCCCTCCCTGATACAAATCAGGCACCCCTGGACAGGTCATCCGCAACACCGTCTGGCTCAGGCCATTCAGCGCCCCCGCCGCCATGATCCGCTCGATATACGACGCCAGAACCCGGCCCGCCCCTCCATCCAGCACAGCCGCCACGAACGCACGGCACGTCCCCTCATACGCCTCGTCCGGCGCGCTCCAACTCGTTCGCAGCGCCGCCTCCCGCAAGGCCTTCGTCAGATATCCGTCCAGCCGTTCACGATCCGGCAACCCGCCTCCCATCGGCCAGAACCCGATCAGCACCTGATACAGAAAATACGCATCCGCCCGCCCGACACCATCCCGAAAAAGCCCTTCGTCCCGGCGAAGCCACGCTCCCGCAACCTCCGCCCACTCCGCGCACGGCTCGCTCAAGACCGCCAGACGCGCCCGCGCATCCTCGCCGCGCTTGTGGTCATGCGTCGCCGTCGTCAGCAGGGCATACGGCACACGCTCAAACCGTTCCAAATTGGACCGATGAAAAGACGCGACATCAGAAGCAAAAATCGCCGGATCACCCCCCACATCGTTCCGGGAGATCAGCCGGTTGTACCGATAGAACGCCGTATCCTCCCCCGCCTTCGCCGCCAGAGGCGCAGTCAGATGCTCGAACCGCTCGTCAATCCGAAACTGCACCTCCGGATCGACATCCCGCACACGTTTCGACAGAACCAAAACAATCCAGTCCACCAAATCATGATGCCAGACCGGAAGTCGCTTTTTGGCCCCGTCACATGCCCGATCCAGCGCAGCCAGATCGAAGCTGCCGCTCGAATTACTATCGTCCGCGAAATAACTCCGATAAACAGGAAAACAGACACAGATTTCCCGCATCCCCTGACGAATCGCATCCGGCGTAAAATCCCGACCCGGGGCATGACGACACGCCACCCCCACCAGCAACCCTACCAGCCCCGCCAGTTCAGTCCTGAACGAATCGTCCAGCATCTTCTCCCGCGCCCGTTTCTGAACATCGTCGAAGGACGCGGCAGACATCTCCTTCCAGAAAGAATCGATCAGCTCCTCGCCCTGCGAATCATGCAGAACCAGGGACACTTTCTCCAGAAAATCATATCCCGTCGTACCATCGACCGGCCATGAAACCGGCAAAACCTCCCCCGGCCCGAGAATTTTCTCGACGAACACCAGCGGGTTATCCTGAAGCTCAGGAGAACGCTCTTTCCGAAGATCCTCAAGCCGATCCAGCATTTTCCGGCAATAGACCGCAGGCTGCGTCAACCCGTCCACATGATCGGCCCGAACCCCATCGATCAGCCCCTGACGATACAGGTCGAAAACCTTCTCATGCGCCGCCTCGAAAACATCGTCATCCTCAATACGCAACGCCGCCAGACTCGTCACATTGAAAAACCGTCGCCAGTTAATCAGGTCATTCCCCGCGCGCCACCAGATCAACCGATAATGCTGCTGCTCCAGAATCCCACGGAACCAGGCCCGCCCCGCAGCCGTGCGCCAGTCGAAGCCCTTTATGCCACGCTCGATCTCCAGCCGGCTCTCCGGCCGAACCGGATAACGGCTATCCGCATAGGCACACCAGTAGCGGTCATGCTCGTAAACGAAGGAAAGTTTTCCCTCGGCCAAAGCCTGCTCCAACGGCTCGCCGAGATAAGGCAGCAGCACCTTGCCCTTCAGCGCGCCATCCGCACGCGACCAGTCGATATCGAAAAAATGCCCATACACACTGTCCTCGCCATGCGTCAGGACATCGTTCCACCACCGGTTCTCCGATGTCGCCACCCCCATATGGTTCGGCACGATATCCAGCAGCAGCCCCATCCCCTTCCCGCGCAACGCCGTCACCAGACGACGCAATCCCGCCTCCCCCCCACGGTCCGGATCGATCACATGGCAATCCACGGTATCATACCCATGCATGGACCCTTCTACCGATTTCAGAAGCGGAGATGCATAGACATGAGAAATCCCCAGACGCGCAAAATACGGCACCAGCGGCACTGCATCGTCCAGCGTGAAATCCTTGTGGAACTGCAACCGAACCGTCGCCCGCAACATGGTCATGACTGCCCTTCCAGAGACACGATAATATTTCGTGCGGTCAGCAGGGAATCGCCACTCAGAGGCTTGAACGCGAAAATCACCGAATCGGTATCATGCGGCTCACAGAACACATCTTCAGCCCCGAAATTGACCAGAACCGTCAGCACAGATCCATCTCCCAGCTTCCAGGCCGCCTGCAAAGCCTCATCCCCCAGAACCACCGTCCCCAAACTGCTCGCCCCATCCAACACCGGTACGATTTTCTCGCGCCGGATCGCCAACAGTTCCCTCGTCAGTGCCAGCCATTCCTGCCCGGGACCACTGTCCCGCTCCCGCCGATCCGGCCGGGACGCCTCGAACGTCGACAACGCATTCGGATCGGCGATTTTCTCCCGTTTCTTCGGATCATGAAACGCCGAGAATTTCGCAAATTCCTTCCGCCGTCCTTCCCGGACCTGATCCGCAAGCTCATCGTGATAGTCGGTAAAGAACAGAAACGGCGTCCTGCTCCCCCATTCATCCCCCATGAAAATCATCGGAATGAAAGGCGTCAGCAACAGCAACGCATACGCTACCCGCACCGCACCAGGATCACCCAGAGAAACCAGCCGTTCCCCAAAAGCGCGATTTCCAATCTGATCATGGTTCTGAAGAAAGTTCACGAAATGCGTCGGTGAAAGATCTCCGCTTTCCTGCCCGCGCGGCTTCCCGGTATCCGGCGCAATCTGCCCCTGATACAGAAATCCATCCCTCAGGCAGGTCGCCACCCCGGCAATAGGATCGTCGGAGAAATTCCCGTAATACCCTTCATGTTCCTTCGTTAACAAAACATGCAGCACATTGTGGAAATCGTCATTCCACTGCGCATCGAAACCGCTTCTCAAAAGCCCGGCATCATTGTTCTCGTTTTCCAGCACCAGGTGAAAATGCCGCCCCGGCTCAATCACCGCATCGATCCGCCGCCGCAGATCCATAAACCACTGCCGCTCCGGTATCGCCCAGGCCGCATCGATCCTCACCCCGTCCGCTCGAAACTCCGTCATCCAATACAGAACATTCTCATGAAAATACGCCGCAACATCAGGATTCTGGAAGGCTATCCCACGGCCCCAGGGCGATGATCGTTCATCGTCAAAAAACGCATCCGCATAAACGCCCAGATAGTTTCCGTCCGGGCCGAAATGATTGTAAACCACATCCAGCAGCACCATAAGCCCCACCTCATGCGCCGCATCGATCAGAGCCTTCAACTGCGCCGGCGTCCCATACGCATTCGGCACGGCATACGGCAAAACCCCGTCATACCCCCAGTTCCGCTCCCCCCCGAACGCCGAAAGCGGCATCAGCTCGATCGCCGTCACCCCCAGCGCCGCCAGCTCCGGCAACAGTGCCCGAACCCCGTCAAATCCCCCCAGAACCCCGACATGCGCCTCGTAAACAACCGCCTCCCGCCAGGGCCGCCCACGCCACTCCCGACATATCCAGCCATAATCATCGGAATCCACCACCATACTCGTCCCATGAACACCCTCCGGCTGAAACCGGGAGGCCGGATCAGGCACCAGAAGATCCTCCGTAACCTGAAACCGATACCGCGTCCCGGCCCCGAACGGCGCACGGATCCGAAACCACCCTCCCTCCTGCCGCTCCATGGCTCGCGCAGATTGCCCTTCCACGATCAGCGCAACCGACTCAACACTCGGCGCCCAGATCCGAAATTCCGTTTCCGAATCGGAAATCAACCGTGGCCCGAACCTCAAGGAAAGCTCTTCACCCATGTCACAGACCTCCCGGTCATCAACTCACGCTCAAATACAACGTCGCCAAAGGCGGCAGAACCAGTTCCACGGACGCCGGCATCCCATGCGCCGGAATTCCCTGCGCATGAACCCCACCCCCGTTTCCAAGATTCGATCCTCCAAAAATCTCTGAATCCGTATTGATATGTTCCCGCCAATACCCCTCATACGGAACCCCGACCCGATACCCGAACCGCGGCACAGGCGTCAGATTGCACACCACCAGAACCGATGCCCCTCCCTGCGTCTGCCGCAACCACGCAAACACGCAGTTTTCGGTATCATCCCCGATCACCCACCGAAATCCTTCCGGCGAACCATCCTCCCGATGCAAGGCCGGCAGCCCCGCATAAGCCCAGTTCAATGCCCCGATCAGATCATGCACCCCGCGCCCGAACGGATCGTCCAGCCGATGCCACTCCAGTTCCCCGTCGTGATGCCACTCTCCCCACTGCGCCAGTTCCCCTCCCATGAACAACAGCTTCTTGCCAGGATGCGCCCACATCATCCCAAAATATGCCCGCAGATTCGCATGTTTCTGCCAGTCGTCTCCCGGCATTTTCTGAATCAGCGATCCCTTTCCATGCACCACCTCATCATGAGACAGCGGCAACACGAAATGTTCCGAATACGCATAAACCATCCCGAACGTAATCTCGCCCGAATGATACCGGCGGAACAGGGGATCGCGGGACATGTAGTGCAGCGTGTCATGCATCCACCCCATGTTCCACTTGAAATCGAACCCCAGTCCACCCCGTTCCGGCCGCGCCGTCACTCCCGGCCACGCTGTGGACTCCTCCGCGATCAGAACCGCATCGGGAAATTCCTCCTCCACCACACGCGAAAGCGCCTGCACGAACCCGACCGCCTCAAGATTCTCCCGTCCTCCATGAATATTCGGCAGCCACTCCCCCTCCTTGCGGCTGTAATCCCGATACAGCATCGACGCCACCGCATCCACGCGCAGACCATCGATATGATACCGGTCCAGCCAGCACAACGCGGACGCAATCAGGAACTCCCGCACCTCAGTCCGGCCGAAATTATAAATCAGCGTCTCCCAATCCTGATGAAACCCCTCCTTCGGATCGGCATGTTCATACAGGCATGTCCCGTCGAAATTCGCCAGACCATGTATATCCGCCGGGAAATGCGCTGGCACCCAATCCATCAAAACCCCAAGCCCCGCCTGATGGCAACGATCCACGAACCGCGCAAAATCCCGCGGCGATCCATGCCGCGCCGTCGGCGCGAACATCCCAAGCGGCTGATACCCCCAGGATCCCGAAAACGGATGCTCCGTCACCGGCAAAAGCTCGATATGGCTGAACCCCAACCCTCGCACATACGGGATCAACTGATCCCCCAACTCCTCCCAGGACGCGATCCTGCCCCCCGGCCGCCGCCACGAAGGCGCGCTCACCTCATAAATCGAGACCGGCGCGTGAATATCCTGCCGCCCCCGGCGCGAGGCCATCCAGTCCCCATCCCCCCAGACAAACGCGTCCGGATCATCTACCACCGACGCCGTCGCCGGAGGATGCTCCGCCGCCAGCGCATAAGGATCAGCTTTCGCCGGCAACAAAGCTCCGGATACCGAAAGAATTTCGTATTTATATCGCTCTCCCGGCCCAATATCCGGAACGAATAATTCCCAGACCCCCGATGGATGCCGCAACCGCATCGGATGCCGCCGCCCATCCCAGATATTGAAATCCCCCACCACCGAACCCCGCCGTGCATTCGGCGCCCATACCGCAAACCGAACCCCCGAAACCCCCTCCACATCCATCGCCTGCGCACCCATCACCCGATGCAACTGCCGATGCGCCCCCTCGGAAAACAGATGCAGATCCAGATCCCCCAGCAATAATCCAAAACTATAGGGATCATGCGTTTCTTGCCACCCGTCCGCCCATCGCACACGCAGTCGATACGGCGCCTTTGCCGGCAGGGACGCCACATAAATCCCACGCTCGTCAATCCGCTGCATCGGCTTGTCCAGCGGTGCCGCACGTGGCCGCACCACCACCAGCCTCACCTCCAGCGCATCCGGATAAAACACCCGCACCAGATCATGCGCCCCGTTCCTGTGCCGCCCCAGAAACGAAAACGGATCGGAACACGCTCCATGCAGCAGATCGTTGATAACAGGCGTCAGATCCACGGAATGTCCAGTATTCTTGTGCCCAACACTCTTGGCGCGCGTCGCGGTAGCCATGCGTCTCGTCCTCACTCATACCATCGTTAAATGCAGCTCAGCCCCGCATCGCCACACGATTATTCAAATGCCGCGCCCCACGCCGCGCGCCCTTGCGCCCTGGCCCGGGCACACGTGTGTTCGCAGCAGCCCGGGCCGACCCCGCACGTCCCGCCAGATCGCCACGGCGCGGCGCAATATCGTCGCCCAGATCGGCATCTTTCGGATCATGCCCCGCCAGCCGCTGGAACAGCCGCGCATACACCGCCGCCTTCCCATGCCAGGAAACATCATGCAGCCCGCCATTGCGCTGCAATCGCCCCCACACCGCTTTCTGGCGGAACAGGGAATGCGCTTGCCGGATCGCCCCATACAACGTGTCCTGATTGGTGGGCGAGAACAGAATCCCGTTCGCCACACCCTCCGCGATCGCCGCCGTATTGGCATCCACCAACGTATCCGAAAGGCCACCCACCCGTGCCGCAATCGGAACGGACCCATACCGCAACGCATGAAACTGCGTCAGCCCGCATGGCTCGAATCGGGACGGGATCAGCGATGCATCCACCGCCCCATGCAGCCGATGTCCCAACCGCTCGCTATATCGCAAATGGCAGGCAAGCTGCGCCGGAAACCGCGTCTGCAAGCGAATGAAAGACCGCATGATCTGATGGTCCCCCGTCCCCACCACGACAAGCTGCACCCGGTCCTGCATCACGCGTGGCAGAATATCCGCCAGCAGATCAGCCCCCTTCTGCGTCGTCAGCCGGCTCACGATCCCCAGTAAAAACGCATCCGGATCCTGCGGCAAACCAAACTCCGCCTGAAAGACACGCTTGTTCGCCCGCCGCCCCACAATGTCCCCCACCTCGAACGGATACACGACAGACGGGTCAGATTCCGGATTCCACTCATCAATATCGATCCCGTTCAAAATCCCATGCAGAACATCGCTGCGGGACCGCAACAATCCGTCCAGCCCCATCCCATGCTCCGGCGTCTGGATTTCCAGCGCATAAGTCGGCGACACCGTGGTCAGTTCGGTCGCAAGCTGCAATCCAGCCTTCAGAAACCCGATCTGCCCATAATATTCCACACCATCCACCGACATCGCCCGCGGCGGCAGCCCGAATCGCTCCAGCAGGGACGCCGGGAAAATCCCCTGAAACGCCAGATTGTGAATCGTCATCACGGATGGTGGCGCCTTGACCCCGTCATAATACAGATATGCCGGAACCAGTCCCGTCTGCCAGTCATGCGCCTGCACCAGATCCGCCGCGAACCCCGGAATCCTGCCCTGCGCCACCCAGGCCACAACCCGGGAAAAAACTGCATACCGCACCGCATTGTCAGGCCAGTCCCGTCCATCCGGCCCCATATAAGGATTGCCCGGCCGGTCGAACAGATCCGGCGCATCCACCACGAACAGATCATGCCCATGGGCCGTCCCCCGCCACAACGTCACCGCATGTCCGAAAACATTCTCATAATACGAAACACATTCCCGATCCATCAACGCCGACATCACCGCCGGATACCCCGGCAGGATCGTCGTCACGTTGATCCCATGCGCCAGCAGAGCCTTCGGCAAAGACCCCACGATATCCCCAAGCCCCCCCGTCTTCACGAACGGATACATTTCCGACGCAGCCGACAAAATCCGAAGGGGTGACTCTGATGATCGTAAGGCAAGTGTCTGCATCGTTCTGTTCCGATCCGGTCAGGACACCGGGCTTGGCGGTATCGCGCTGTCTGCCGACGATAACGCGCGCTCAACCTTTTCGGATAACGCTCACGATTATGTGATCCGCACACGAATACGGCATTTCCCGCCCCCCGCGTTTGAGCGCAAGGTCACATCACCAGACCGGGAGAATAGCAGGCCATGACAGACAAGTTTTCCAGACGACTCAGAGAGGGCTCCCCCCGCGTCCGAGGCGCCGTCTGGGACGGAAACGGCGTCAACTTCGCCCTGTTCTCGGCCAACGCCACCGCCGTCGAGGTCTGCCTGTTCGACAGTACCGGCGAACGCGAGATCGAACGCATCAAACTCCCCGAATATACCGACCAGATCTTCCACGGCTGGCTGCCGGACCTCAAACCCGGCCAACTCTACGGCTACCGCGTCCACGGCCCCTACGAACCCGATGCCGGCCACCGCTTCAACCCCAACAAACTCCTGATGGACCCCTACGCCCGCGGCCTGCGCGGAAGCCTGATCCACGACCCCGCCCTGTTCGGCTACCAGCTCGGCCACAAGGACAAGGATCTCAGCTTCAACGATCAGGACTCCGCCCGCTTCGTCCCCAAAAGCATCGTCACCTCCTCCTCCCGCCCCGCAGACGAACACGCCCACAACCCACCCATCCCGTGGGATCACACCATCGTCTACGAAACTCACGTCAAGGGCTTCACCAAACGAAATACCCACGTCCCGGAACACCTGCGCGGCACTTACGAAGGCCTGAAAACCCCCGAAATCCTGGACTACATCAAGAAACTCGGCGTCACCGCCATCGAACTCCTCCCCTCGCAGGCCTTCGTCACCGATCAATACCTCGTCGATAAAGGCCTCGAAAACTACTGGGGCTACAACACCATCGGCTTCTTCGCCCCCGAAAGCCGTTACGCCCACGATCCGGATCACCCCGCCCGCGAATTTCAGGACATGGTCGCCCATATCCACAAGGCCGGCCTCGAAGTCATCATGGACGTGGTCTACAACCACACCGCCGAAGGCAACGAACTCGGCCCGACCCTGTCCTTTAAAGGCATAGATAACGTCTCCTACTATCGCCTCCGTCCAGACAGAAAACGCTACTACATCAACGATACCGGCACCGGAAACACCTTCAACCTCTCCCACCCCCGCGTTATCCAGTTCGTGGCGGACAGCCTGCGCTACTGGGTCACGGAAATGGGCGTGGACGGCTTCCGCTTCGATCTCGGCACTATCCTCGCCCGCGAACCGGACGGATTCGACAGCCAGTCCGGCTTCCTGAAAGTCTGTAGCCAGGACCCAACCCTCGCCCACGCAAAACTCATCGCCGAACCGTGGGATTGCGGCCCCGGCGGCTATCAGGTCGGCGGCTTCCCCCCCGGCTGGGGCGAATGGAACGACCGATTCCGCGACACCGTCCGCGATTTCTGGTCCGGAAACGCAGGCGCATCAGAACTCGCCCCACGCCTCCTCGGCAGCCCGGACATCTTCAACCATCTCGGCCGACAGCCCTGGGCCAGCGTCAATTTCATCACCGCCCATGACGGCTTCACCCTGAACGATCTCGTCACCTACGAACAAAAACATAACGATGCCAACGGAGAAGACGGCAAGGACGGATCGGACAACAACCACTCCTGCAACTACGGCGTCGAAGGCCCGACGGACGATCCCGCCATCAACGACCTGCGCGAACGCCAGACACGCAACATGCTCGCGACCCTCCTCCTCTCCAACGGCACCCCCATGATCCTCGCCGGAGACGAGTTCGCCCGCACTCAGAACGGCAACAACAACGCCTACTGTCAGGATGACATCATTTCCTGGGTCAACTGGGACATCAGGGAAAAGGGCGATCGCCTCATCGCCTTCGTCAAACGCCTCACCGCCCTGCGCCGCCGCTTCCCCATCCTGCGCCGCAACCGCTTCCTCTCGGAAGTCTATAACGAGGAACTGGACGTCAAGGAACTCACCTGGATCAGCGCCCACGGTGGTGAAATGGCACAGGAAGAATGGGACGACAGCCACTGCTTCGGCCTCATGCTGGACGGCCGCGCCCAGCCCAGCGGCATCCGCCGCCGCGGCGAGGACGCAACCCTGTTCCTCGTCTTCAACGGCTGGCACGACGTCGTGCAGTTCACCCTCCCACAAACCGAAGGCCAGCACTGGAAACTCCTGATCGACACCAATCTCGACCAGGAAGGGGACAAACTCGAAACCCAGAACTTCGAACAGGGCGCCATCTACACAGTCACCAACCGCTCCCTGCTCCTGTTCGAACTCACCCGATAACCCCTACAAAACGGGGCGAAGGGGACAATTCCCCTTCCGGGGCGCGGAGCAGCGCCCCGCAATTCACACCCCCAGCAATGCGCGCGACAACTCCATATGCCGCTCCACATACCGCGCCGAATTCACCTCGCTCCGAACCCGCTCCTGCGCCGCCGCCACCATCGCCCGCTGCCGCTCCACATCCGCGCAAACCCCCTCGATGGCAGACCGCAACGCCCCCGCATCCCCCGCCGGCACATAACATACCACCTCCGGCCCGAAATACGCCTCCAGCCCCCCAGCCGCCGTCGCAATCACCGGCTTGCCCAGAATGGTCGCCTCCTCGATCACCGTAATGCCGGATGCGTGCAAGTTCTCCGTCAATGGCACCACCACCACATCCGCCCAGGCATACAGCGCCAGCAATTCCTCGTTCGTCCTTGCCCGGACCACGGAAATCCCCGAACGCCCCTCAGCCGCCTTCGCCGCCGCAGGCTTGCCGGACGCAATCCGCGTCTCCCCCCGCACCCCGCTCACAGCCGCCACCAACGTCCCCCAGTCCCGATGCTGGTCGCTCCCCAAAGACAAAACCCGGCACACCCCATCCCTCTCACGCGGCACGAAATCCCGCATCGCTCCATTATCGATCCCGAACAGCACGATCTCCGTCCGCACCCCTGGAAACAGCACCCGCGCCCGCGCCTCATTCAACGGCGAATGAAACGTCAGAACATCCGCATCCTTCAGCAACCATCGCGCCAGCCACTTCTGATAAAACGGCCGCGCCGCCCACCGGTCGATCAGCCACACGCTCTGCGCAACCAGCTTCGGCCGCCGCTTCGCCCGCAACACCCGGAACAGCAGCGTCACCGCCAGACCCTGCGCCTCGGTATGCGTCCACACCACATCCGCCGCCATGATCCCGCGCCGGTTGCGCCATGCCTGCACGAAGTCAAACCCCAGCACCAGCCGCCCCGCATACCGGACCAGCTTGCCCAACCGCCCCTCACGATCCTGCGAATACACCACCTGCGTCCCCGCATCCGCCGCCCGCCAGTACCCATACGGATACGGCTCATTCAGCCCGATCATCTCCCCCCGCCGCCAGCGCGCGTTCCAGCTCTCTCCACCCTGCCCAAAAGCGAGCTGAACGAACACCTTCATGAAATCGCCTCTCCAAACATCGTCAGGACGCCCCTCATACAAACATTCCCGCCCGGAGAAACACTCTAAACCGGCAACTGACGCTCTTTTACCGTCACCTCCCACCCCTCCGCCCGATCCGGCACCACAAACCGCAGCACCCGCCGCCCCGCATCATACTCCGCCCCCTCCAGCTCAACCTCCCCCTCAACCCCGAACACACTCACCTCGATCTCCCGCCACCACGGCGCGAAACTCCCCTCCCGTGCCCCCGCCCGCACAACAAATCCACCCTCCCCAAACACCGCCTCGAACCCCACACGTAGAAATCCCCCCCGCCGATACGCAAAACTCTCCCCATCATCATCATACACAGTCCCCACACACCGCTCCCCCGCATACACCGCAATCCGCAACGGCCCCTCCGGCACCTCCCCCACATGCTGCACCACCGCCTGATGCGGCACGATCGTCCCAGCCCGCGCAAACACCGCCACACGGTCCTCACGCGGCACAATCCGCACCACATGCGGCACATGCGCCGCATCCCCCTCCATCTCCTGCGCCGTCCCGCTGTTCCCCACCATCTTCGCCACCGTCACATCCTCAACCAGCCCCCCCTCCCAATACTCATACCAGCGCCCCGGCGGCAGCAGCACGTCATACGCATCCCGCCACTCCGCATAAGGCGGCGGCGCCACCAGCAACGCCTCCCCCAGCATGAAATGAGACGGCGCCTGCCGGTCCAGAACCAGCCCCCCCGCCGCCTCCGGAAACTCCAGAAATAACGGTCGCATCAAAGGCATCCCCGTCCGGCTCGCCTCCTCCGCCAACGTATAAAGATACGGCAACAGCCGGTACCGCCCCTCAATCGCCGCCCGACGTACCGCCAGTGGCCCCTCCCCATCCACCCAAGGCTCCTGCATCCGCGTATTCAGATCCGAATGATTCTCCGCAATCGGATTGAACATCCCTACCTGCAACCACGCCGTCAGCAACTCCGGCGCGGACGATCCCACAAACCCGCCCAGATTGACGCCGGAAAACGCAAATCCCCCCAACCCAAGGCTCAACAGCATCGGCGTACTCACCCGCAAATGCCCCCACGTCGCCACGTTATCTCCCGTCCACGTCACCGCATACCGATGCCCCCCGGCATAGCTCGCCCGCATCATCACGAAAGGTCGCAGCGAAGGACGATGCCGCAGCATCCCCTCATACGTCGCCCGCCCGTTCAACATGCCATACACATTGTGCATCTCCGCATGGCTCGTCTCCCGCGCCTCAAACCCCTCCTGCCCGATCCGATGCCGAACCTCCGGCGCAAACGTCCCGTTCGCCTCAAACACCGAAGGCTCGTTCATATCGTTCCAGAACCCGTCCACCCCCTGATCCATCGCCTCCCGGAACAGATCCCCCCAATACCGCGCCGCAGGCTCCCACGAAAAATCCGGAAACACCGAAGCCCCGCCCCACGCTTTCGCCACATATTCTCCCCCATCCGCCCCCTTCACGAACGCATCCGCCTCACGCCCCACCCGATACGGCGCATAGCCATGCGGCACCTGCGCAATATGCAGATCCGCAATCAACACTGTCCGAACCCCCAACTCATGAAACTCCGCCACCATCGCCGGAAAATCCGGAAACGCCGTCGGGCTGGTCGTGAAACTCCGGTTCCGGTCCAGAACATGCAGATCGAACCAGATCACATCACACGGAATCCGATACGCCCGCATATCCCGCACGATCTCCCGTGCCTGCACCGCCGTCTCATAGGAATACCGGCACTGCTGATACCCCAACGCCCATTTCGGCGGCAAAGGCGGCGCTCCCGTCAACCACGCATACGCACGCACCACATCCTTCGGCGTCGGCCCCGCCATCACATAATAATCGATCTCCCCTCCCGCCGCCCCGAACGACAAAACCTGCGCCGAAGCCAAACCGAAGTCGAAATGCTTCCGCCACGTATTGTCGAACAGAACCCCGAACCCCCGCCCGTTCTCATACCCGATGAAAAACGGAATATCCTTGTAAAGCGGCCCCTGCCCCTCCTGAAACGCATATGTATCCGTCGCCCAGTTCACATACGCATAGCCCCGCCGGTCCAACGGCCCCGGCTTGTCTCCCAACCCGAAAATCCGCACATCCGCCCTCAACGTCTTCCGAACAACAAATCCACCCTCCTCCTCCCGAAACGCCGCCCCCCGATCCGCCAGAACCTCCCGTCCCAACGCATCGAAAATCGCAACACCCCCCTCCTCCAACCCAATCCGAACCGACGCCTCCCCCGTCCGGCACACCACAAAACCCTCCCCCTCCTCGATCTCCACCTCCACCCCGCCCGCCCGCACCGATCCCAACACCGCCCAGGACTCATCCGCAGGCAAAACCCCAGCCCGCCCGATCCGAACCCGAAACACATCCTCCCGCACCGCCGAAACCCCGATCCGAACCGCCTTCCGCCCCACGACAACACCGGAACCGGACCGCGCCACAACCGAAAAGCCACTCATCGTTCCACATCTCCACAGGCCAGCCCACACTACGCATAACCAACCTCCAAAACCTCACCCTCACGCCGACGTGATTGCGTCAAATCCATGCCCTCAGTAAGTTCGTGTTCAGTCGAACCCTGCCCTCCCGGAGACACCCCATGTTTTCCTGCACCGGCTACGCCGCCGCCAGCGCCAAAGCCCCCCTCGCCCCCACCACCATCCAGCGCCGCACCACCGGCCCCACCGACGTCCGAATCACCATCACCCATTGCGGCGTCTGCCACTCGGACATCCATACCGCCCGCAACGAATGGCGCGGCACCCTCTATCCCTGCATCCCCGGCCATGAAATCGTCGGCCATGTCGCAGAAACCGGCGCCAGCGTCACGAAATACAAGGTCGGGGACCGCGTCGGCGTCGGCTGCATGGTCGATTCCTGCCGCGAATGCCCCTCCTGCAAGGCCGGGCTGGAGCAGTATTGCGAACCCGGCGCCCGCTTCACCTACAACAGCCCGGAAGCCAACGGACAGGGCCACACCTTCGGCGGCTACACGCAATCCATCGTCGTCGATCAGGATTTCGTCCTGAAAATCCCCGAAAACCTCGACATGGCCGCCGCCGCCCCCCTGCTCTGCGCCGGAATCACCACCTACTCCCCCCTCGTCCACTGGAAAATCGGCAAGGGCCACCGCGTCGGCGTCGTAGGCCTCGGCGGCCTCGGCCATATGGGCGTCAAATTCGCCGTCGCCCTCGGCGCGGAAGTCACCCTCTTCACCACCTCGGCCAGCAAGGTGGAAGACGGCAAACGCCTCGGCGCACACCACGTCGTCGTCACCAAAGACGAAAACGCCATGAAAGCCGAAGCCGCCACCTACGATTTCATCCTGGACTGCGTCTCCGCCCGGCACGACGTCAACGCCTATTTCAGGCTCCTCCGTCTCGACGGCGCCCTCGTTCAGGTCGGCCTCCCGGAAGAACCGCTCCCGGTCGAGATGTTCAGCCTGGTCCACAAACGCCGAAACTTCGCCGGCTCCCTGATCGGCGGCATCGAGGAAACCCAGAAAATGCTCGATTTCTGCGGCGACCATAACATCACCTGCGATATCGAACCCATCCGCATGGAAGACATCAACACCGCCTATGAACGCATGCTGAAATCAGACGTCAAATACCGCTTCGTCATCGACATGAACACCATGCCCCAACCCACCTGAACCGAAAAACGGGATCCGGCATCCGGGGCAAAACCCCGGAAAATCCGCTCACCGCCCCGCCTGATACTTCCCCCGCTCCACCCCCCGTTTCCACTCCCCCCGCACGGAAAACGGAATTTCCATAAACACCTCCCCCAACGCCCGATCGCTCACAAACACCGCATCACGCCCGAAATCCTGCGGCCGAAACACGAACCGATACGGCACCGCCCCCCCATTACGCACCAACACCCGGGACGCCGCCCCCTCCCGCACCTCAAACGACGCCCCCGCCGCCACCATCACGATCAACTTGTGCGTATCCGGCAGCAGAAACGCCACCACCGCGCCCGCCTCATCCTCGATGCACCCGTCAAGCTGGCGCAACCATCCCCGCGCCTGCCCATTCGTAAACTGCGCGCCGGTAAAACCGGACACCACAATCCTGAACCCAAGCCCCACCCGCTGCCCCCGGCCCAGACGGGCAAAAACCGGCGGATCGCGCTCCCACAACCCCGCATCCTCCGGCAACCGCATCTCATCCCCAACCGGCCCGAAAATCGGCACCACCCCCGTCGCCTCCGCCAGATACGGCATCGCCTCCTGAACCGGCCGATCCCCCGGCTCCAGCACCCCCGTGATCCGCAAACTCAACCCCGCCCGATCCTGCGCCGCAAACCCCTCGAACCGCCGGAATATCCGCTCCACCCCCCGATACGTATCCACCCGAACCGGCCGCACCCCCTCAACCGAAATCTCCTCCCCCCACGCCACACCCGCAACCAGAAAGCACCCAAGCAGAACAAAACCCTTAAGCATCGCAAACCCGCTCCATCGCCACCGGCGCATAAACCTCACCCCACTCCCGCAAGGCCCGCAAGGACGGCTCCAGCGTCCGCCCCAGCTCCGTCAGGCTATACTCCACACGCGGCGGCACCTGCGCATATACCTCCCGCCGCACCAGCCCATGCCGCTCCAGCTCCCGCAACTGCGCCGTCAGCATCCGGGGTGATACCGTCTCCAGCCGCCGGTTCAGCTCATTGAACCGCATCGTCCCCTCGAAAAGATGATACAGAATCACCCCTTTCCACTTCCCATCGATAAACTGCAACGCCGCCTCCACCGCACAGCCCGGCGAGCAGCTCAAACGCCTGTGTCGCACCGGCATGGCACTATCCTTTCTGATACCAAGGGTCCTTTCCAATAGTATGGGCTGAATCCGTGCCTTCTTGCACACCCCCGCCATAAGCCCTCATCTGTCAGCCAGACACAACCGGAGACCCCATCATGCGCGCCATCGGCTATCAGAAATCCCGCCCCATCACCGCGGAAGACGCACTGGTCGATATCGACATCCCCAAACCCACCCCCGCCGAACGCGACCTGCTGGTCCAGATCAAGGCCATCTCCGTCAACCCCGTCGATACCAAGATCCGCACCCGCGCCGAACCCGAAGCCGGAAACTGGAAAATCCTCGGCTGGGACGCCGCCGGAATCGTCATCGAAACCGGCTCCAGCGTCACGGGCTTCAAACCGGGCGACGAAGTGTTCTACTCAGGCGCCCTCAAAAGCCCCGGCTGCAACAGCGAATACCACCTGGTCGATCACCGCCTCGCCGCCCACAAGCCCAAAACCCTGAACTGGGCCGAATCCGCCGCCCTTCCCCTCACGGCCCTCACCGCCTGGGAAATGCTGTTCGACCGGCTGGACATCCGCAAACCCGTACCCGGCCTCCAACCCACGCTCCTCATCATCGGCGCCGCCGGCGGCGTCGGCTCCATCGCCACCCAACTCGCCCGCCACCTGACGGACCTTACCGTCATCGGCACCGCCTCCCGTCCGGAAACCACCGAATGGATCAGGAAAAACGGCGCCCATCACGTCCTGAACCACAAAAACCCCCTCAGCGAAGAACTCCAAACCCATAACCTCCCCGCCCCCACCCTCGTCTTCTCCACCACCCACACCGACGCTCACCTCCCCGAAATCGCCAGGCTCATCGCCCCCCAGGGCCGCTTCGGCCTGATCGACGATCCCGCCAACCTGGACGTGAACATCTTCAAGCAGAAAAGCGTCTCCACCCACTGGGAATTCATGTTCACCCGCGCCCTGTTCAACACCCCGGACCTCGGCGAACAAGGCAGGATCCTGACGGAAATCGCCAGACTGGCAGACGCCGGAACCCTGAAAACCACCCTCTCGAAAGTCCTCGGCCCCATCAACGCCAAAACCCTCAAACAGGCCCACACTCTCATCGAATCCCACACCACCCAAGGCAAACTCGTCCTCGAAGGCTTCCCACCATAACCAGACAACGGCCGCATCCCGCGCGGGCCGCCCCCTACCCCTCCAGAACCCCGGCAAACAACCCCGCCTCCACATTCCCCCCGCTCAACATCACAACCGCCGTCCTGCCCTCCAGCGCCACCCGGCCCGAAAGCAACGCCGCCAGCCCCACGCACCCGCCCGGCTCCACCACCAGCTTCAGATCCGCGAACACCACACGCATCGCCGCCCGAACCTCATCATCCGACACCGAAACCCCGCCCGACAAAACGCGCCGATGCACCGGAAACGTCACCTCCCCCGGCATCGGCGCCATCAAGGCATCGCAGATCGAAACAGGCCCCGGCACATTCCCTACACGCTCCCCCGCCCGCAACGAACGCCCCACATCGTCAAACCCCTCCGGCTCCACCACCCACACTTCCAGATCAGGCCACGCCGACCGCATCGCCGTCCCGATCCCCCCGATCAACCCGCCACCACTCGCCCCACACAACGCCAGATCAGGCCGCACCCCCAACGCCTCCGCCTGCGAAACGATCTCCAGCCCCGCCGTCCCCTGCCCCGCCATGATATCCTCATGGTCATAAGGCGGCACGATCACCGCCCCCGTCCGCGCCGCGATCTCCAGCCCGATCTCCTCACGCACCTCCGTCCGTCGATCATAAAACCGGATCGTCGCCCCCGCCGCCTTCACCCCATCCTGCTTCGGCGCAGGCGTATCCGTCGGCATCACGATCGTCGCCGCAATCCCCAACTCCGCGCACATCGTCGCCACCGCCAGCGCATGATTCCCGGAAGACCACGCCAGAACCCCACCCCGACGCTCCGCCTCCGCAAGTTTCAGAATCCGATGGCACGCCCCACGAAACTTGAACGACCCTGTCCGCTGCAACATCTCCGCCTTGAACAGCACCCGCCCGCCAACACGCCGGTTCAGCACCGCGCTCTCCACCAACGGCGTCCGCACCACATACGGCCCAATCAGAACCGCCGCCGCCTGAATCGTACTGACATCAAACATACGCCGCCCTTTCCTTTGCACTCAGCCGATGCGGGGCGCTGCCCCACCCCCCGGAAGGGGCCTTGGCCCCTTCACCCCAATTCATGGTTCCCAAAGGGTGACTACCCTTGGATGGGGGTTCGGGGGCAAAGCCCCTGAATAGTCCTGGCGCTCAGAAAACCCAGTTCCGCAGCCATCCCGGCACCCGCCCCGGATACGCCGCCATGATCTGCTTCTGCTCCGCCTTCGGCAGGAACGCCAGCGCACACCCCAACGCCCCCGGAGACGGCGCCTTCAACCGGTCGATCCCCTCCACCAGAACCTTCAGTGTCCGCCCCGCCGCGCCCGTCGATGCCAGCGTCACATGCGGCACCATCCGCGCCACCATCTGCTCCGTCGGCGCCACATCCACCAGCCGGAACGTCTCCCAGTCCGCCGCCGCCCCACGATTGGCTTCAACCACCCCACTCTCCGGGTTGGCGCTCATATAATGATGGCTGACCGGCGAACGGAACGCATACCCCCCCTCACGCTCCTCCAGCACGAACGGCACCGAATCCAGCAACACCGGCGATCCCCAAAGCGGAACCCCATCCCCGGGGCGCTTGGAATAGGACGTTTCGGCAAACATGATCGCCCGCATCCGCTCCGGCTGCCCCTCGCCCACCCCCTCGATATCCTCCACCGCCACGAACAGCCGGATCGTATTCGCCGGATCGAGCGCATGGCGCGCCCGCGCCCGCACCGTCTGGGCCGCCCGATCCACATACAGAACCTCGCCCGTCAGCGTCTCCACCTCGGCATATCGCAACGGCACCGGCGGCGCCCCGGCCGCCTCATCCAGCGCCCGCCGCGAAACCCGCCGCAACCCCAGCTTCTCCAGCGCCTTCGCATCGAGCTGCTCACAGGCCCGCTTCACCTGCCAGTAAAGGTCGATCAGCCCCACCTGCCCGATCACGGACGCCGTATGCTTGCTGTCATGCAGAAGCCGCAAGGGCCGCAGATCCTGCACGTCATTCCGGTCGAAATGGTTCCAGAACGCCGTCGAATCATACAGGTCGGACCGCCGCGCGATCCGCTCCAGATAATGCTGCATCGAACGACAGACGAAATGCAGAACCTTCGCATGGTCCCATTGCGGCTCCATGCCGGACCCACGCCACTGCACCAGCTCCCCCGAAGCCGCGACATAGCGCTGGTCATCCACATTCCAGCGATGCGGATCTATATAATTCCCCCCGAAATGCTTCGGCCGGATGAAGGACTTGATCAGCTCGTTATCCGGCAGATCAGGCCGCGAATGCGTCGTATAGGCCTCGATCGGCGAGTTCTGCGGCTTGAACGCATGCCCCCCCGAACCATAGGTACACCAGCTCACCGCAACGCCATGCGCTTCCGGAAACCGGTCCAGAAACGCCCCCACGGTCGGCTCCGAAACCGGATAGAAATACTCGTCCCCATCGAAAAACCCGAGCCACTCATAAGCATCGCCATACAGCTCGATGGCCTTCAGATACGTATTGCGCTGCCGCCAGTAGAAATTCGGCTCGCTCCGGTCCGTCCGATGCAGCTTCACATCGCAGGCGGACTTCGCGTTGTTCAGAATTTCCCAGGTACCATCGGTCGAATGATCGTCAAAAATAATTAATGACGTGAATCCCACAGCCGCGTAGTGTGAAACCCACCAGGCAATATCGTCGGCTTCATTTCGAACGAACAAAACGGCTGCAACTGAAGACATACGGGAGAATTCCACCTAATCGACTTGCCGCGCCAACAAATCAGGGCACCGCCAGGCTGCGAAAACCAACGCGCCGGAACGAAATACCGGCCACGCCACAGTCGCGCCGCATTTCCATCCCGCCCCTTGATCGCATCGCCGCTCCCGAAGGTCAATCGCCCGCAGCAACAGACCGCAACTCTCAGTCCATCTTCAGCGCCGCAAGGAACGCACTCTGCGGAATCTCGACCTTGCCGAACTGCCGCATCCGCTTCTTGCCCTCTTTCTGCTTGTCCAGCAATTTCCTTTTACGGGAAATATCGCCGCCATAACATTTGGCCGTCACATCCTTGGACATCGCCCCCAGCGTCTCACGCGCAATCACCCGGGAGCCGATCGCCGCCTGAATCGCAATCTTGAACAACTGCCGCGGAATCAGCTCCTTCAGCTTCGAACAGATCGAACGCCCCCGGCTCTCCGCCACCGACCGATGCGCCACGAACGCCAGCGCATCCACCGGCTCCTGATTCACCAGAATGGAAATCCGGACCAGATCGCTCTCCTCGTATCCGTCCATCTGATAATCGAAGCTCGCATACCCCCGCGTCAGCGATTTCAGCCGGTCATAGAAGTCGAACACCACCTCGTTCAGTGGCAGCTTGTAAACCGCCATCGCCCGATTGCCCACATAGGTCAGATCGAGCTGAACCCCACGCCGCTCGCTGCACAGCGTCAGGACCGACCCCAGATAATCGTCCTGAACCATGATCGTCGCCTTGATCCAGGGCTCCTCGATCGTCTCGATCTTGCCCACATCCGGCATGTCAGCCGGATTGTGCAGCTCCTCCGTCGTCCCGTCCGTCAGATGCATCTTGTACACCACGGAAGGCGCCGTCGCGATCAGGTCCAGATTGAACTCGCGCGAAAGCCGCTCCTGAATGATCTCCAGATGCAAAAGCCCCAGAAACCCGCAGCGGAATCCAAAGCCCAACGCCGCCGAAGTCTCCGCCTCGAAATGGAACGACGCATCGTTCAGCCGCAGCTTGCCCAGCGAATCCCGCAGCTTCTCGAAATCATCCGCATCGATCGGGAACAGCCCGCACCACACCACCGGAATGGACGGCTTGAACCCCGCCAGAGCCTTCTCCGCAGGCCGGCGATCCAGCGTCACCGTATCCCCAACCGCCACATCCGCCACCGTCTTGATGGCCGCGTTGATGTAGCCCATCTCTCCCGGCCCAAGCTCCTCCACCGTCGTCATCTTCGGCAGAAACACACCCACCTGATCCACCAGATAGGTCGAGCCCGCCTGCATCATCCGGATCTTGTCACCCCGGCGCAAACGCCCCTGCTTGATCCGCACCAGAATGATCACGCCCAGATACGGATCATACCAGCTATCCACCAGCAACGCCTGCAACGGTGCCTCCGCATCTCCCACCGGCGGCGGCAGACGCGTCACCAGAGCCTCCAGAACCCCCTCGATGTTCAGCCCCGTCTTGGCCGAAATCTCCACGGCATCATCCGCCGGAATCCCGATCACCTCCTCGATCTGCGCCCGAACACGCTCCACATCCGCAGCCGGCAGATCCACCTTGTTCAGAACCGGCACGATCTCATGATTGGCATCGATCGCCTGATACACATTCGCCAGCGTCTGCGCCTCAACCCCCTGGGACGCATCCACCACCAGCAGGGACCCCTCGCACGCCGCCAGCGAACGGCTCACCTCATACGCGAAATCCACATGGCCCGGCGTGTCCATCAGGTTCAGGACATACATGTTCCCATCCTTCGCCGGATAGGTCAGCCGCACCGTCTGCGCCTTGATCGTGATCCCGCGCTCCTGCTCCAGCTCCATGGAGTCCAGAACCTGCGCCTTCATCTCGCGCGCCGTCAGCGCCCCGCAAGCCTGAATGAGCCGATCGGCCAGCGTCGATTTGCCGTGGTCGATATGCGCGATGATCGAGAAGTTGCGGATGAGGGAAAGCGGAGTGCCGGTCATGGGCGGCACATATATGAGATCGCAAACCCCTTGTCAGCGGCATTTGTCACGGCACAGGCAGTTATTCCATCCCGACGCCGCCCGATCATGGTTCCAACACCCGTCCCCATACTCTAGGATCAGCACCACCCAGCACAGCAGAACCCAAGGCCTCCGCGTGGAACATACCCTGCCAGACGTCTCCTCATTCGATCATCAGGCCCAGAACTACATCAACAGACACGGCACCGACACCGTCGAACACGCCTTCGCCGTCGCCAATATCCTCCATATGCACGGCCACTACCCGCAAGCCGCCGATTTCTACCTCGCCGCCTACCATCTGCACTCCCAACGCGCGGACGAATACCCCCTCGCCCCTTCCCTGCTCCAGGCCCACCTCATCTGCCTGATGAAAGACGGCCAACGCCCCCCGCAAGACACCATCGCCGCCCTCCGCCGCCTCCATATCCCCTACAGCCGCTACATCGAAGGCGTCGAACGCGCCTGGCTGGACGAAAAACACGCCGATGCCCTCGCCCTCATGGGCAACAGCTTCGAGGAATTCCAAACCGGCGAGGAATCGGACCTGATCTACTTCCAGACCGCCCGCGCCTTCTTCAAACACGCCCTCACCGAAAGCGACACCCGAACCCTCGCCCCACGCCGAACCATCCCCAACACGCTCTACATGTACTGGGACAAAAACCCCCCGCCCGAAATCCGGGACAACATCGCCTTCCACCAGAACATCCCCGGCCTCGCCTACAAGATGTTCGACCGCGAAGAAGCCGCCGAATGGCTCTACCAAAACCACGGCATCGAAGCCCGAACCCTGTTCCTCCAGGCCCGACACCCCGCCGAAGCCGCCGATTTCCTGCGCCTGCACGTCATCCACAGCCTCGGCGGCTGGTGGCTGGACGCGGACCTGCGGCTCAAACAGGGCCAGCACCTCAGCGCCATGGTCCCAAAAGGCCGGGAAACCATCCTCTTCCTCGCCAAGGACAGCCAGATCCATAACGACTTCTTCGGCGCCTGCGCCCAGAGCAGCTTCCTGACGGACTGCCTGCTCTCCCTCTACCGCAACTGCTACCGCCACCCCCACCTCTACATCGCCTTCAAGACCGGCCCCGGCGTCTTCCTCCGCGCCGCCAACCGCGCCTTCCACGCCGCCTTCCGCGGCACCGCCGCCCTCCCCCTCACCAAATTCTACGGCGCCGCCCAGTTCGCCAGCTTCGTGGAAGAATTCAACACCCCCTACAAACAACACACCCCAACCTGGCACCAAGTCTCATGAGGAAATCTCGCTGACGGCAGCCGTTACACTCAATGCTCACAGCCCTGAAGGCCACTCTGCCCAGGGCGCAAAAACCACCGCCAGACACAGACACCCAAACAAAAGGCCAGAATCCGCCCATCATCGAAACGTCCAAATCACCCCCCACGCCAGATCGGGGCATCCCCCCGTTTGACGTCCACCTCCCCCGATGCGTATCGTTCCGGTTCCCTTCCAGATATCAAGGACGCCCACCGGATGACGCCTCCAGACACCCTGCGAGACGCGCCGGACACGGCGCCCAAAACACCATCGGCCGGAAACACCAGAATCGCCATCGCCGCCGGATGCGTCGGCAACTTCCTCGAATTCTACAATTTCCTCGTCTACGTGTTCTTCGCCCCCATGATCGGCGAAGCCTTTTTCCCATCGCAGGACGAACTGGCCCGCCTCCTCTCCGCACTCCTCGCCTTCGGGGCCGGTTTCCTCGCCCGCCCCCTCGGCGCCATCGTGTTCGGCGCCGCTACACGCCGCATCGGCAACGGCCCAGTCCTCATGATCACACTCTCCCTCATGGCCGCAGGCTCCCTCATCCTCGCCCTCTGCCCCACCCACGCCAGCATCGGCATCGCCGCCCCCATCCTCATCATCACCGCCCGCCTGCTCCAGGGCTTCTCCGAAGGCGGCGAAGTCGGACCCGCCACCGATTTCCTCTTCTCCCTCGGGCAAGGGCGGGACGCAGGGCTCCTCGGCGCCATGCAGGCCGTCACCCAAACATTCGCCTCCCTCGTCGCCGTGCTGCTCGGCCTCGCCCTCTCCCTCACCCTGTCCCACACACGACTCTACACATGGGGCTGGCGCATCCCCATCCTCGCAGGCCTCGCCGTCGTCCCCTTCGGCATCGTCCTGCGCCGCATGGCCATAACCACACACCCCGCCGCCTCAACCCCCAAAACGCCAGACAGCCGCGTCAATCCCCTCAACCTCGCCCTCATCTTTCTCACCATCACCTCCAGCACCATCACCACCTACGTCCGAACCTTCGGCGTCAGCTACGCCATCTCCGTCCTCCACCTCCCCACAACCACCGCGATGGCCGGAAGCGCCATCGGCATGGCCATCGCCCTCGCCATCGCCCTCCTCTCCCTCACCTACATCCGCAAAACCCACCCCCTCCAAATCCTCATCCCCGCCACCCTCGCCAACATCATCACCCTCTACCCCTGCTACGCCCTGGCCATCTCCCATCCCAGCCTCGCCACACAAACCCTCCTCAACACCTGCCTGTTCACCTTCTCCACCCTCGCCCTCCTCGCAACCTACAGCATCATGCTCCACACCCTCCCCAACCACACCCGCGCCGCAATCTTCGGCATCGCCTACACCATCGCCGTCTCTGTCTTCGGCGGCGCCACAACCCCCGCCCTCACCTGGCTCATCCACCAGACCCACACCCCCATGACGCCCGCCTATGTCAGCCTCATCGCCATCCCCCTCGGCCTCGCCGCCACAACCCTCCTCGCCAGACGCGCCCCCACCCCACTGTGATCTCCACACCACACGACGGATCACCAAAAACCACGAACACACTCGCCCGGATCAACGCCAGATAACCAGACCTCGGAATAACAATCCTCCCCTGCGTCATCAGAAACGCCAACACCGAACCACACAAACCCAAACGCATCGGGCCTTTCACCAAATCCATAGGAAAACAGGCTCGCCACTCCACATCGCCACCAACAATATTCACCGCTACAATCACCCATAAAACAAAAACAACACGAAACGAATAGTTCGCCCCAACCTTTATTTTCCAATCATTTCGTGACTATGAAGCAGTGTCGATCACTATACGGAGTCCTCTTGTGCGGCGTCTCACTCGTATCATCATCGGAGGAACCGGCCTCGCCATCACACTCTGCGCCGCAGGATTTCTGGCTCTCCCACACGCCAATCTCGCCCCCCTCGCAACCTCGAAACTGGCACAGATAACCGGGCGAAACACCCATATCGCCGCCCTCCACATCACCCCAGGACCCTGGCTGACACTCGACGCGGACGATCTCACCCTCGCCAACATCCCCAACGGGCGCCGCCCGAACATGATCACTCTCGGGCATCTGCACGCACAGATCCGCCTCCTCTCACTCCTGCACGGCCCTATCACCACACGGGATCTCATCATCACCAATGTCTCTGCCCTGTTCGAACGCACACCGGATCACACACCAAACTGGCGCTTCAAAACAGCCAAACAGACACACCCCGATCAGCCCGGCCCGGACGATACAAGCTGGTTCCCCAACCTTCACGATGCCACCATCAAAAATAGTAATGTAACCTACTGCTCGTCCAACGGACGCTGCTATAATATCGGCCTCGATCACGTCCTCATCACCACACAGCACACCGAAACACCCGTGGAGATGACTGTCGCCGGATCGTACAACACAATTCCCGTGTCCCTGGCCATCCGTGGCGGCCCGATCGCCCTCCTGCGGCACGCCGGAACCCCCTACCCCACACATCTGCACGCCACATCCGGAGATCTGACACTCGATCTCAACGGCACGATAACAGACCCGCTCAATTTCGACGGCGTGGACGGGCAACTCTCCCTCGTCACACCAACCGCCTCCCCCCTGATGGCACTGGCAGGCGAGGCCGGAAAGATGCCACCCCTGTCAGTAACTCTCGAAGGCCATGCCATCCACACCGGAAATCTCTGGAATATTACACACGGCAAAGGACATCTCGGCAAAAACAGCATCGATACCGCCACCCTGAACTTCACCGAAGGCCAGTCAAAAACGCCAGACCGCCTCGAAGGCAATGTCGCCTTCAAAAGGCTGGACCTGAACAGCTTGCTCCCGCCATCGAAAGACAATCCGGAGCCGGAAAACCATACCGATATCACACTGTCCGCCCCCGCCAGCCCTGACCCACTCCTCAACCTCCAATTATCCGCCGACTCAGTCCGCTACAACACTCTCGAATTCATCAAAACCTCCATCACCGTCGAACAGGAATCCGGGCGGATCGAAATCCCGGCATTCCAGCTCGGCTGGCTCGGCGCATCGCTTCACGCCTCCGGCACGATCAACACCCCGCCAGACACCACATCGGACACGTCAGACATACACGCCTCCATAGACGTCACAGGCGCGGATATCGACCGTTTCCGCCTGCAGGCAGGCCTCGCCCCGATCCCGGTCAGCGGCTCGCTTTCCTTCCGGGTCAAAGCCAGCGCCAGCACAATCAAAACCCTCGGCGAAGCCTCGCAAAATGCCGATATCGCCGCCGTCGTCGGCATGAATACCGGCAGAATCAGCCAGAAAGTCATCGAAATCGCTTCCGCCAATATGGGCCTGCTCTTCCACCGCAGCACAGGCACCACACCCGTCACATGCCTCCTCGGCGCACTGACGATGCGCCACGGAGACGGCACAGTCGTCCCATTGCGGATCTACACCCCAAAAGGCTCCATCGTCGGAGAAGCCATGTTCAATCTCAACCGGCGCTGGTTCGAACTGGCATTCCAGACCCGCACCCCCAGTATTTTCGCACTGGACATCCCCATCCGGGTCAGCGGCCCCTTCAACAACCCGTCCATCGGCCTCGCCGGATGGTCAGCCAGAGGCCGCGAACTCCTGAAAGCCGCCCGAAAAGCCAACACACTGCCCGCCGGTCTGGAAAACTTCTCCCCGGGAAAAGCCTGCCTCTAAAAAAACGGCCCCGAAAGGCCGCTTTCCCAAAATCACTTCGTGTCCGCCGCCATCCCCAGATAATCCAGCATCGGCCCGATATCCGGATCTTTCCCGTAAAATTTCCGGAACATCGGCCCATAATCCATCGTATGCCCGCGCGACAGAATCATGTCCCGAAACCGCTGCCCGTTTTCACGAGTCAAACCGCCATGCGCCGTGAACCACGCAAACGCATCATGATCCAGCATCTGCGTCCACAGATACGCATAGTAACCGGCCGAATATCCGTTGCTCCAGATATGCAGGAAATAGCTGGACCGATACCGCGGCGGCACATCCGCCACATCCAGCCCCATCTTCCCCAGCGCATCCGCCTCGAACGTATCCACATCCTGCCTCGGCGCACTCGCCGCCAGCGCATGCCACTTCATGTCCAGCTCGGCCGCCGCCAAAACCTCCCCAAACGTATATCCCTCGTCAAACCGGGCAGACTTCTTGATCTTCGCCGCCAGATCAGCCGGCATCGGCGCGCCCGTCTTGTAATGCCGCGCATAATGCGCAAACACAGTCGGGTCCATCGCCCAGTTTTCATTGAACTGGGACGGAAACTCCACAAAATCCCGCGCCACGCTGGTCCCGGAAACCGCCGGATAGGTCTGATCCGCGAATAGCCCATGCAAAGCGTGGCCAAATTCATGAAACATCGTGGTCACGTCATCGGACGTGATCAACTGCGGCTGGCCGGTCGCCGCCTTGGTGAAATTCGCCACGTTGTAAATCACAGGCTTCGTGCCCAGCAGCTTCGACTGCCCCACGAAATTGGACATCCACGCCCCGCCCGATTTCGTATCCCGCTTGAAATAATCGAAATACATCAGCCCAAGCTGCGAACCGTCCTTGTCAAAAACCTCATACACCATCACATCCGGATCATAAACCGGAATATCCGTCCGCCGCTTGAACGTGATCCCGTAAAGCCGGTTCGCCGCGAAAAACACACCGTCATTCAATACCGTGTTCAGCTCGAAATACGGCTTCACCGCATCCTGATCGAGTGCATATTTCTCCTGCCGCACCTGCGCCGCATAATGCGCCCAGTCCCACGGCTTCAACGTAAAGTTCCCGCCATCCTTCCTGATCGTCGCCTGAAGCTCCGCCGCCTCACGCTTCTGCTCAACAGCCGTCGCCGGCGCCAGACGATGCATGAACGTCTCTACCGCTTCAGGCGTCTTCGCCATCTGGTCATACAGAACATACGCCGCATAATTCGGATATCCGAACAACGCCGCCTTCCGCGCCCGCACCTGCGCCAGCTCCGAAATCGTCGCCCGCGTGTCGTTCGCATCCCCACGCTCTGTCCGCGTCCAGCTCCGCTCGAACAACGCCTGGCGCGTCGCCCGATCGGTCAGCGATTCAAGCGCGGGCTGCTGCGTCGTGTTCTGCAACGGCAACACCCACTTGCCCGCCAGCTTCCGCCCTTCCGCCGCCTTGGCTGCGGAGGCGATCGCCCCATCATCCAGCCCCGCCAACGCCGCACGCCGGTCCACCACCAACGCCCCGTTCTTTGCCCCCGCAATCAGCTTCTGCTCGAACGCCGTCTCCAATGTGGAAATCCGCGTATTCATTTCCCGCAATTTCGCCTTGTCAGCATCCGAAAGCATCGCCCCCGCATGAACGAACTGCTGGTAATACACCTCCAGAACCTGCGCCTGCTCCGGCGTCAGCGAAAGTGTCCCCCGCCTGTCATAAAGCGCCTTCACGCGTCCAAACAGTTTCGCATTCAGATACACCGCATCCGAATGCTGGGACAGACGCGGCGCCTCCGCACTCTGCACCTTGTCCAGCGTTGGGTCGGAATCCGCCTGATAAACCCCGTAAAACGTCTCCTGCACCCGATCCAGCAATCGCCCGGAACGTTCCATAGCCGCAATCGTGTTGTCGAATGTCGGCGCTGCCCGATCGTTCGCGATCGCCTGAACCTCCTTCAGATGCTCCGCCATCCCACGCTCCAGCGCAGGCTGGTAATCCCCATCCTGAATCACATCGAAACGCGGCGCCTGATACGGCAGCGAACTCGCCGAAAAGAACGGATTCACCCGGCCTGAATCCGCAAAAGCCGGCCGCGTCGACGCCGTCCCGGCACACAACGAAACCAGAGCGAAAACCCCAAAACCACGAACCATCAACATACATCCCGGCAATCAAAAAGACGGCAGACCCTATAATCTCCCCCCACCACCGTCAAACCTCACCCCCCATGTGAAAGCCCTCCCGAAACCTTCTCCCCCCGCTGCCAGACCTGATCGATCCTGTCCATATCGGCAATATTCCGGTCCGGCGTCCCCTCGACAATCAGCAGATCCGCCCGCTTCCCCATCGCAATCACCCCACGATCCGGCAACCCCAGCAACGCCGCCGCATTCCCCGTCGCCAGCGTGATCGCCTGCAACGGCGTCAACCCCGCCGCCACCGTCAACGCCAGTTCCCGATGCTCGGCAAACCCCGGAATCCGCGTGGCCGACGCCCCGGAATCCGTCCCGAACCCGATCTTCACCCCCGCCCTGTACAACGTCAGCAAATTCCGCTGATTGACCGAGAGCGCATACCGCGAAGCCGGCGTCGTCTTCGCCGCCAGCGTCTTCGCCCGCCACGCCGGATCGGCAAACTGCGCCTTCAATGCCGGATTCAACCCCGCCAGTAGAAACGGGTCACGCAACCACTCCGGATGCTCCGCGAACAGATAATTCGCCTCGTCCAGATCCAGCGTCGCAATATACCAGACCCCACGCCGCTTCAGCGCCCCGATCAACACCCCATCCACCGCGCGATCCCGCACCCCATGCGCCAGAATATCCGCCCCGGCAGCCACAACGGATTTCGCAACTTCCAGATCGTGAATATGCACCGCCACCCGCGTCCGGTCCCTGTGCGCCTCCTCGATCGCCGCACGATACACGGCAGGCGACAATTCCGGATATCCCTTCGCCCCCACGACGTCATTGCGGAAATCATCCACCCACAGCTTCACCAGATCCGTCCCCTCCCCCACCATCCGATCCACATCCGCCCGCGCCTCCCCCGGCGTTGCAGGCCGATAGATCTGGTCACCCCCGATATGAAACACCCCTACCGGCGGAATCCCGTCCGGCGCGCTGATCCCCTGATCCACCCCATACAGATCCGCCCCCGGATTCCGCCCCTCATGCTGCTCCCGCCGCAACACGTCGAACAACGGCGACTTGTTCAGACCCAACGCCGTCACCGTCAAAACCCCATACCGCGTATATTGCACCAGCGCGCCCAGAATATTCGCCCGCGTATAATTCGCAGTCCCGCTCTGCGTCCCCGAAACCAGCCCCACATGGCTATGATCGGAAATCAGCCCCGGCACCATCGTCTTCCCCGTCAGATCCACCCGCCGCATCCCCGGAACCGGCCCCACCACACCCCCCACCTGCACGATCTGTCCCCCCTCCACCAGAACCGAAACATCCTCCCGCACCGGCCCGCCCGTCCCATCAATCACCCGCGCATGATCGAACACCACCGTCTCCGCCCGCGCACCGGAAACACACAGCGCCAGACACACAAGCCCGAAAGAAACCCTCATCATATCGCACCCTCTTTTCAAACCGCCCGCTCCGCAGGCACATGCCTCACAATCTCCCCCACCCGCTCCACAAGCCGGTCCAGCGCAAACGGCTTCGTCTGCACGAAAAATCCCGACCCCAACGCACCCTGTCCCAAAACCGTATGTTCGGCATACCCCGTCACGAACAGTACCGGAACCCCGGGCTGCTCCACCCGCACCGCCTCCGCCACCTGCCGCCCGTTCAGCCCCCCCGGCAACCCGATATCCGTCACCAGCAGATCAAGCCGCCCCCCGCCCCGCACCCGTGACAAGGCCTCCGCCCCATCCCCCGCCAGCATGACCTCATACCCCGCCTCCGTCAGCGCATCCGCCATCAGCATCCGCACCACCGCCTCGTCATCCACCACCAGAATCCGCCCGGCCCCAACACGCGCCGAAGCCACCGGTACCCCCATCTCCTCATCGACCCCCCCGAAAGAACGCGGCAGAATCAGCGAAATACACGTCCCCCCGCCCAGAGTGGACGCAATCCGCGCCTGCCCGCCAGACTGCCGCACGAACCCATACATCGTGCTCAACCCCAGCCCCGTCCCCACCCCGACGGGCTTGGTCGTGAAAAACGGATCGAACGCGTGATCGATCACCTCCCGCGTCATCCCCGTGCCGGTATCGCGCACCTCCAGCCGCACATAGGCACCCGGCAGCAGATCATACCCCCCCGCCTCCTCCCCCAATACGATATTCTCCGTCACGATCAGCAGGGTTCCCCCCTCCGGCATCGCATCCCGCGCATTGATGCACAGATTCAGCAACGCATTCTCGAACTGGTTCGCATCGATCAGTATCGGCCACACCCCTTCCTGCAACATCACCTCCAGCACGATCGAAGGCCCCACGCTCCGCACGATCAGATCCTCCATGTCCCGCACCAGGGAATTCAGATCCACCGCACGCGGCGCCAGCGTCTGCCGACGCGAAAACGCCAGCAACCGATGCGTCAACGCCGCGGCACGTCGCGCCGCCCCCCGCGCCGCATCCAGATACCGCCCCACCCCATCCACACGCCCCGCCGCAATCCGCCCGCCCATCAGCTCCAGCGCCCCCGAAATCCCCGTCAGCAGATTGTTGAAATCATGCGCGATCCCCCCCGTCAGATGCCCGATCGCCTCCATCTTCTGGCTCTGTCTCAACTCCTCCTCAACCGCCATCAAAGCCCGCGTCCGCCCCTCCACCTTCGCCTCAAGCACCGCCGTCAGCTCCCGCAAACCCCGCTCCGCCTCGCAACGCCCCACCGCAACCCGAACCCGCTCCGCCACCTCCCTGATCAGCGCAATCTCCCCCTCCGCCCATTTCCGCACGCCACGATGATGCAGAAACACCACCAGAATCACCCCATCCTTCTCCGTCACGGCCAGATCCAGAACCGCCCGAACGCCAATCGCCCGCAACGCCTCCACCCGCGCCCGGGAATCCGTCTCCACATCCACGATCGCCACCACCTCCCCACGCATCAACGCCGGAACCGATCCCGCACACGCATCCCCCTGCATCGTCCCCGCCAGGCTCGCAAACCCCGGCGCCACCCAGTCCCGCACAATCTCCACACACCCACGAATCCGGTCCAGACGCCCATACCCCACGCGCGAAACCCCGAACGCCTGACCCACAATTTCCGAAACCCGAGACATCAGAACCTCCGGGTCCACCTCCTCCCGGATCACATCATTCACCACCCCCAGAACCTGCTGCCGCAAAACCCGATGCCGCTCCTCCGTCACATCCCGGAACAACACCGCGAACCGCCCCGGTTCCGGCCGATAGATCCGCGCCTCGAACCACCGCGCCACGGACGCCACGCGATGCGTCACCGTCCGCGGCGCACCACTCCGCACCACCGCCTCAAAATCCTGAAGCCAGCGCGGCATGATCTCCGGAATCGTCTCCCGTGCCGTCCGCCCAAGGGTCGCCGCGCGCCCGCGCCCAGTAATCTCCTCCCAAGCCCGATTCAACTCCAGAAACCGCCAGTCCACCGCCCGGCCCGACGCATCCGTCATGATCTCCCCCAGAACGAACCCCTCGCTCAACCGCTCCAGCCACGCCTTCTGACGGTCCTCATTTCCCAGCAACGCCCGCTGAACCTCCCGGAACTGCGTCCGGTCGATCTGGCTCCCCAGCGCATACCGCACCACCCCGGCCTCATCCCGCAACATCCGGATGCACAAATCATTCACGAAGGGCGTCCCGTCCTTGCGATGATTGATCAGCTCGATCTCGATGTCATACCCATGCCGCAACGCCGCCCGAATTTTCGCAATCGCCCCCCGGTCCGTCAGATCCCCCTGCAAGAAGCGGCAATTCCGCCCCAGCACCTCCCCCGCCTCATACCCCGTCTGCCGGCAGAACGCCTGATTGACGAACACGATCGGCGCATCCACCACCTGCATGTCCGCCAGAACGATCGGCGTCCGCGTATCGTCCAGAACCCGCCACGCCGCCCAGTCCGGAATCACCTCGCGTGACCGATCCAGTGACAGCACAGCACTTCCTCCCGTCCCGGCCAATAACAGCCGGCAAAGTCTCACATCCCACACGAACATGCCATACCGGCACAAATTTCATCCCACACCGAAAACGATCTTCCCAATGCCGCGTTCCCCGAACCAACAGCTCGAATAACGGAACAACGGCCCATGCGCGTCAAAGCCCTCGCCCAGCGCCCACGCGCCGCCCTCCTCGTCACCCTGGCCGCCATACTGACAACCACCCCCACCCACGCCCAATCCGCCCCCAACATTCAGTCCATCGCACAACAGGCCGCCAGGCAAGGCCCCACCGCCGAAGGCATGGAAACCCCCGATCAGGCAGATTACCTCACCCGCCCCCTCCAGCCCGTCACTTTCCTCGCCCCCGGCACCAGCCCCTACCAGACCGCCCATCTCCTCGGAAACTGGGCCGGCCTCCTCCCCATCCTCGAAAACAACGGCATCCACCCCTTCGTCAACTACCTCTCCGAAGCCGCCGGAAACCCCACTGGCGGCAAGATCCAGACCGGCGCCTACGCCCAGCAGATCACCCTCGCCGCCGATCTGGACTGGTACCAGATCGCCCACATCCCCGGCCTCCAAACCCACATCACCGTCGTCAACCGGCAGGGCAACAACCTCAGCAGCGCGATGGGAAACCTGTTCGACGTGCAGGAAATCTGGGGCGGCGCCGGCCCCGTCGCCCGCCTCGTTTATCTCACCGCCGAACAGAATCTCTTCCACGGCCGCCTCAACATCATAGCCGGAAGAATGCTCGCCGGAACCGATTTCGCCGCGTCGGATCTGTACTGCAATTTCCAGTCCCTCGGCCTCTGCCCCAACCCGGAATCCCTGTTCCTCAACAGCCGCACCAGTGGCGGCGGCTACCAGATCTTCCCCTACAGCGCCTGGGGCGGTCGCATCCGCGGCTACCCCACCCGCCAGACCTACCTCCAGATCGGCGCGTTCGAGGAACAGAACTCCTCCCTCATCGGCGCCTCCGGGTGGGACTGGAGCCTGCATCAATCCACCGGCGTCCTCATCCCCATCGAAGCCGGATTCACCCCCGGCATCGGCAAAAACGGCCTCCCCGGACACTACAAGATCGGCGGCATGTTCGATACCGCCACCCATCCGGACATGCTGAACCAGGTCCAGTCCCTCACCCCCGGCAACCTCGTCACCGCCCCCAGGCTCCACCGGGGACAGGCCCAGATCTATGCCCTGGCCGATCAGATGATCCACCGCTTCGGCCCCGGAGACACCACCGGCCTCGTCCTCCTCGGCGGCTTCGTCTGGTCCAGTCAGGCCACCGCGGAAATAGACCGCTTCGGCTTCGCGGGCCTCTCCGGCATCGGCATGATCCCCGGCCGCAAGATGGACCAGATCAGCCTCCTCGCCCTCTACGGCCACGTCAACTCCCGCCTCGCCCGCACCGACGCCCTCCAGAAAGCCGCCGGCAACACCAGCATCCCCGGCATCCAGTCCAACGAGATCGACCTCGAAGCCGACTACGCCGCCACCATCCTCCCCGGCACCAAGCTCATGCCCAACATCCAGTACATCATCCGCCCCGGCGCCGTCTCAACCTATCACAACGCCCTCGTTCTCGGCTTCCGCACCTCCATCCTGTTCTGACCGGCTCTCATGAGGCGTCGCGCCGCCCCGTCCTCCCCGGAAGGGGACAACTCCCCCTTCACCCCATCTCTTGAAAGCAGGTTTACAAAAGGACGACTGTCCTTTGGCGGGGGCTTGGAGGCAACGCCCCCAACAGCACACCACACAATTCGTTGACACACACGACTCTGGCATCCCGGGCCACACCGCTCTAACATGCCACCATCTTCCGCGAACCACTCGAAAGACACAGAACCATGGCCACCAACCCGCTCAAATCCCTGGAACAGTTCCACCAGTCCCCCTGGCTGGACTTCATCCAGCGCTCTTTCACCGAAAACGGCAGCCTGAAAAAGCTGGTGGACGAAGACGGCCTCAAGGGCGTCACCTCCAACCCCGCCATTTTCGAAAAAGCCATGGGCCACGGCACGGATTACGACGCCCAGATCAAGGACATCCTGTCCAAACAGAAAATCTCCGGCCCAGACCTCTACGAAACCCTCGCCATCGACGACATCAAGGCCGCCACCAAAATCCTGCGCCCGGTCTATGAAGCCACCAAGGGCCTGGACGGCTACGTCAGCCTCGAAGTCTCCCCCTTCCTGGCCTACAACACCGAAGACACCATCGAAGAAGCCCGTCGCCTCTGGAAAGCCGTCGGCGCCGAAAACCTTATGGTCAAGATCCCCGGCACTCCCGAAGGCATCCCCGCCTTCCAGACCGCCACCTCCGAAGGCATCAGCGTCAACGTCACGCTGCTCTTCGCGATCGACGCCTACAAGGCCGTCCTCGAAGCCTACATCTCCGGCCTCGAAGCCCGCCACGCCAAAGGCGAGGACATCTCCCGCATCGCCTCCGTCGCCTCTTTCTTCGTCAGCCGGATCGACGGCAAGATCGACGCGGAAATCGACAAGCGCATCGCCGCGGGCGACAAGAACGCGGACGCCCTCAAGGCCCTGCGCGGCAAGGTCGCCATCGCCAACGCCAAAATCGCCTATCAGCATTACCTCGACGTCACGAAGTCGGATCGCTGGCAGAAACTCGCCAAGGCCGGCGCCAACCCGCAGCGCCTCCTCTGGGCCTCCACCGGCACCAAGGACAAGGCCTACTCGGATGTCCTCTACGTCGAGGAACTGATCGGCCCCGACACCGTCAACACCATCCCCCCCGCAACCTTCGACGCCTTCCGGGACCACGGCAAACTCCGCGCCTCCCTGACGGAAGACGTCGCCGGCGCGAAACACGTCATGGCCGAAGCTCAACGCCTCGGCCTCGATCTCGACGGCGTCACCAAAACCCTCGTCAAGGAAGGTTGCGCCTCCTTCGAAGTCGCTTTCCAGGCCCTGCTGGATTCCGTCAGCGCCAAGCAGAAATCCCTGCTCGCTCCGGCATCGTAAGCCAATACGGGGCATCCGCCCCGTTACCCGGAAGGGGCCTCGGCCCCTTCACCTCATCTTCAGAAAACCGTCCTCCGGCGGGGTCTCAGGGGCAGCGCCCCCGATCAGACTACCTCCGCATCTCACGCAACCGCCGGTCCCTTTCCTCCAGCACCTCATCACTCTCCGGCGCGAACATCACCCTGCCGAAGTCAGCCGCATGCTCCTGCTCTTTTTCGACAAAAGGCCTCAGCGTCGCTTCATATTCCCGAAAAGCCGCCATAAAATCAGAACCATGACGCCGGAAAGCATCATGCAGGGCCACAGCTCCCATAATCGCCATGGACCCGCCCATCCCCGCAAAGGGTGACAGGCAATATCCAGCATCCCCCACCAGAACGACACGCCCACGGCTCCATGCCGACAGCCGGACCTGACAGATCTTGTCGAAATAGAAGTCGTCGTCACTCCCGATCATGTCAAGCAACTCCGCCGTCCGCCCCCCCATCCTCTCAAACCGCTCGATAACCAGACGCCTCTTCCGCGCCTTGTCCCGATAGTCGTATTCAAGTTCCTCCTCGGCATGAAAACCGAAACCGATATCCGTCTTGTCACTATAACCATTTACCATCACAGACCTGCCCTTCACGGTATAGATCTGCGTTACATCCGGTTCGATAATCCTGCCCGGAACAACTTTCAGGAACCCATATTTCTTCAGGAAATACAGTCCCGTATCACCCTCCCCGAAAACAAGACGACGCGTGCGGGACCGCATCCCGTCACACCCGAAAACAAGCGCAAATACCTGCCTTTCGCCATCCTCGAACCGAACCGAAACACCACCCTCCACCTCCTCAAGCTGCGCGATCGACCGCCCGAAACGGATCTCCACATCCGGCGCAACCGCCTCGAACAACACATCCAGAAGCATGTCCCGATCAATCTCATACTGCTCGTCCGGGCCATCAGGAACGAAAGGCCGTGGCGGAAACGCAAAGGCAACGGTCCCATCGCCATTCCGCACCTCGATGCGGCGGGGCGGCAGGCTCCGCGCACGAACCGCCTCCAGCAACCCCATCCGGCGCAGACCCTCGATCGCCCCCGGCTTGATATCGACCGGCGTCCCCCCCTTCCGCAGCCCCGGCGCAATCTCGACGATCGTCACCCGGTAGCCAAGCCGCGCCAGCCACCACCCCGTCGCCAACCCGGCAAAACTCGCCCCCGAAACCAGCACACGCGCGCCGGACGCAACAGTACCCGCGCGTTTCTCTTGCCTTGTCATGGCGATCCCTCAATCATTATCAAAGAAACATATCTGGCATATATATGTACTCAGTACATTTCTTTGACAAGGCATCATGACAACAAACCCGAACCGGCAAACCCGCAAACGTCTGGCCACCCGCCAGAACATCTCGGACACCGCCACACATCTCTTCTTCAAACACGGCTTCGACACCGTCACGATCGACGAGATCGCACAGGCCGCAGACGTCGGAAGAATGACTGTCTTCAGCCATTTCCCACGCAAGGAAGACATGTTCTTCGATCAGGACGCCCCCATCCGCGCCCTCCTGATCGACGCCGTGAAAATGCGAAACCCGGCCCAGTCCCCCATCGACGCCATCCACCAACGCATATACCGCCTCATAGAGGAAAAACCGCCCTATCTGCGTTTCTTCGATGGCTCACAACGCTTCATCGAAACCGTCACGGCCAGCAAAACCCTCATGGCACGCGCACGCGCCATCCGGGACGAAATCACCCAGACACTGGCCCAGACACTCGCCGAAACCATGAACCAGCCCACCCCGGACCCGCACGCCCTCCTCGCAGCCAGCCTCATGGTGGCAACCGTCAGCACAGCCTTCATCAGCGCTCAGGAACACTATCGGAACACCAGAGACAGCCAGGCCGCTCTGGCCCTGTTCCTGTCCCTCACAGATCAGGGCCTGCGCGGCACCGCGGCAGCCATGAAAAACACCCCCTACGCCACCCCCTCCGATGCTCCCTAGAATCCCGCACTTACACTCCCGAAAAACTGCCGTGGCGCCCCGATCAGAAACGTCTGCGGGCTGCCCGAAAACGTATTTCCCAACTCCCCCGTCGTCGCCACATAAGTCTTGTTCGCCAGATTGTAGATATTGAAACTGGCCGTCACCCCCCGCAGGAACGACACATCCCCAAACCCATACCGCGCTCCCATTCCCACCAGAAAATACCCCGGCACATGCGCATCATCCGTAAATGTCAGATACCGCTTCGACAGATACTGCCCATCCACATGCACATTCAGCCGCCCCCAGTCATAGGACACATTCCCCTTGTACATGAACTCGGGATAATTCGGGATCAGCTTCCCCCGAATCGGCTCCACCCCGCCAGACGTCACCACATCCTGGTCATACGTCGAATGCGCATAGGACACCGAGTTATAAACCGATAAACCACCCAAAGGCCGCCACGTCGCACTCGCCTCCACCCCATTCGTCGTCACACCCCCCACATTCTGCACCGCCGTCGTGGGAGACACGATCGGCCCCGTCGAAATCAACTGCAACCGGTTCGAAAAATTCACCCGATAGAGCGACAACAACCCGCTCAGACGCGGCGTCGTATACCGATATCCCCCCTCATAAACCCAGTCCGTCTCCGGCTTCAGCGTCCGCGCCGTCGCATCGAACGCCGCCTTCGTCACCGTCCACGGCGTCGCCGCCACATTCGTCCCGAACCCATCCTCCGGAAACGCCCGCATATTGTGGGACACATCGAAAAACAGCTCATGATGCGGCAAAAACCGCCAGTTCGCCGAAACCTGCGGCAAAAACGCCCGCGCCGCCGTCAAACGCCCCTGCGCCACCGCCGCCCCGTTGAACGCCACATCCTGCGTCGTCACATCGTTCCCGCTCCGCACCACCAGCGACCGAAACCCTGCATTCACCTTCAGCGTCCGCGTCACCCGAAACGTATCCTGCACATGAAACTGAAACGTATTGGTCCCGAACCGCTCCGCCCACGGATTGGCAAATACCCCCCCTGGAAACCCGTCGGTCGGATTCCCCACCGTCCCCTGCCCCAGCAACGGCGTCTGCGAGAAATACCGTCCCTCCGTAAACTGCCCGTATTCGTACCAGATCCCGGCATTCACCGCATTCCGCCCCTCATCCAGCGTCACGCCAGACACCACACCCCCACGCAAAATCCCCGGATTCTGTGTCCGGATCGACAACGGCGAGCCATTGGGAGACGGCGTATAAGGCGTCGTCCAGGTGCTGTACCCGGAATCCCCATGCCCATACAGCGTCGTCTTCCAACTCAATACATCGCTGAAATGCTCATCCAGCGTCAAACCCCCCAGAAAATCCTGCCGGTTGGCTGTCCCCGCATAATACGCCGCATCCAGCGGATCGGCAGACCGCGCGATCCCCGGCCGAAAAATCTTCTCCGCCGCCCGATACGCAGCCGCATAATCCGGATAGTAATTCGCCAGATCCGGCCCGATCGTACGCAGATAATTCAACGACATATCCTGATAATCGAACTGCTGAATGCTGCTCCAGTCGAAAAACGCCTTCACGCTGGACCCTCGTGCCAGAGGCTGTACGAACTTCGCATTCACCTGATCGGAATGATTGTCCCCACCCCCCTTCCACAAATTCAGGGACGTCCGCGCATAAGACACAAAAAACCGCGTCCCGCTCGGATTCAGATCCCCACTCTCCAGCCGCACAAATGTCCGAAACGTGCTGTTGCTGCCAAAAGTCTGTTCCACGAACCCACCCCGACGATGAGCAGGATCAACCGTCCGATACGCCATCGCCCCACCCAGATTGCTCGTGGACGCCACATCGATCGCCCCCGCCCCCTGGCTCACATCCACCCCCGCCACATTGTCGGACGAAACCGCACGCGTCACGCTCAACCCATTGTAATTGTTGAACTGCTGATCCCCCAGCGGCACATCATCCAGCGTAAACCCCAACTGCGCCTGGCTGAACCCCCGCATGAACAGGCTGGACGAATACTCATACGCCCCGAACGGATCGGCGGACTGATACATCACCCCCGGCAACCGGTTCAGAATTTTCTCGGGCGACGTTCCCGGCACACTTTCCGCCAGCATGGACCGCGTCACGGACGTCATCTGCCGCGTCGACCCCTGCCCATAAACCGAAATCGCTTCCCCCTTCGTCGCCTGCACCGCCTTCCCCCGCCGCGGCTCCTCCTTTCCCCACGCCGCCCCCGCCAGAAGCAGTATCCCCAGAAATACCTGTTTTCTATCGCGCAACATGCTCAACACCCTTCAGCCCCACGGCATATAACCCGGCCGTCGCAACCCCTACACACGCCGCCACAACCAGCGCCGGCACGAACGATCCGCTTCCTTCCGTCAGCCACCCCGTCACCGCAGGCGCCAACGCCCCTCCCACCGATCCTCCCGTGTTCTGAATCGCCTCGAACGTCGCCACACGCTCCCCACCCGCGACGGACGCCCCCAGAACCCACCCCACCGTCATCGCCACACCCCCGCCAAACAATGCCACACACATCCACACCAATGCCCCCAGCCATCCCGGCCAGAACGCCGCCAGAACCGTCGCCCCAGCCGTCAAAACCAGAGAACACACGAGCAGGCTCCGGCACGCCTCCACAACGCCCCAGCCCCCACGCCGCAACCGATCCACCCATCCGCCCCCCACCACACTACCGAAAAACGCACAAACCTGCGGCACGGCCGACAACAAACCCGCATGAGACAGGCTGAAATGCCGCGCCCCCTGCAAATAGGACGGCAACCAGGTCGCATAAAGCCACGTCAGATAGATAACGCCCGCATAGCCACAGAACATCACCCACACGATCCGGTTCCGCAACAACGGCCAGAACGCATCCCAAAACGTCCCGCGCTCCCCCATCGTCCCACCCGGCTCCCGATAAACCAGCGCCCACACCGCCCCCAGCACCAGCCCCACACACCCCACCGCCTCGAACATCCCCCGCCATCCAAACGCCATTTCCAGCCCCACCAGTACCGGCGGCGCCATAGCCGGCCCCAAAGACGCCGACGCATTGAAAACTCCCAAAGCCATCCCCCTGCGCTCCACCGGAAACCATCGCGTCAGCACGATCGTCCCCACCAGAAACAGCGGCGCCTCCCCCACCCCCAACACCAGCCGCGTCAGAAAAACCGAGTCCGCATCTTGCACCAGCCCCGTCGCCACCTGCGCCAGAGACCACACGACAAGCCCCATGGCCAGAAACCACCGCGCATTCACCCGATCCGCCACCACCCCCGCCGGAATCTGGCACACCAGATACCCCCACGCGAAAGCCGACAGCACCCACCCCAACTGCCCGTAAGACAGCCCCATCTCCTGCCGGATCGCCATCCCCGCGACCGAAAGCGCCGTCCGGTCCATGTAACTGACACACCCGGCCAAAACCAGAAACCCCAGTACCCAGCCGCGATATCTCTCACAACGCTCCACCCAAGCCTCCAGCCTGCCCATTCATCGCCAGACCCTACCCCCCCCCGAAACTCCGCACCAGACTCCCCGCCACCATCTGCCATCCATCCACCATCACGAAAAAAATCAGCTTGAACGGCAGGGAAACCGAACTCGGCGGCAACATCATCATGCCCAGACTCATCAAAACGCTGGACACCACCAGATCGATCACCAGAAACGGCAAATACAGCAGAAACCCCATCTCGAACCCCCGCCGCACCTCCCCGATCATATAGGCCGGAACCAGAGCCCGCCACGGCGTGTCCGCCGCCTGCGCCGGATGCGGCAAATGCGCCAGATTCAGAAACGTGGACAGATCCACCGGCCGCACCGCCGTCAGCATGAACGTATGAAACGGTTTCGCCGCCGCCATCAGCCCATCCATCTCCCCCACCGTCCCCGCCATCATCGGCTGCAACCCCTGCGTCCAGGACTGGTCCAGAACCGGCTGCATCACGAACAGCGTCAGAAACAGCGCCAGCCCGATCAAAACCGTATTCGGCGGCGTCCCCTGCGCCCCCAGCGCACTCCGCAACAACGACAGAACGATGATGATCCGCGTAAACGCCGTCATCATCACCAGCAGGCTCGGCGCCAGAGACAAAACCGTCATCAACGCCGTCAACTGCACCAGCCGGCTCGTCGTCCCCGGCCCTCCCCCCTGCCCCAGATCGATATTGATCGACTGCGCCCACGCCAGATGCGGCACGAACATCACGAAAACCGCCAGACAGACAGGCAGAAAAAACCGCCTCACGCCTCCATCTCCGGCCACGCCACGATCTGGTCCGACGCCCCGCCCGACAGTACCAGCGCCCTCCGCCCGTCACACCGCACCAGCGTCAGGCGCCGCGTCCGATCCAGCGCCAGAACCCCCTCCACCCCCATCGCCACATCCTGCCCCGCGCCCCGCCGCGCCCCCAACGCATGCAATACCGGTCGCACCAGCAACAACAGCCCCACCACCAGCGCCAAAGCCCCCAAGGACATCATCAGATCATGCAAAGCCACAGGCCGAAATCCCTTTTTCACATTTCGATCCACACCATGCACGCCCAACCCTTAACAAACGGTTTACGAAGCCCCTGCTCAAGAACATCCGCAAACACCCCCCTCCATTATTTTTCCTCCCGCTAACCATTGCTTAACCTTTCCACCCCATAACCCCCTTACCACCGGATCGACCGGACACACCCCATAAGGGAGCCGATGCCCTTGCTGAACGCCGACACCCTCACCAACACACGTACCTCTCAGGGAACGGACCTGTTCTCCCTCAGCCAGAACAAACTCGGCTGGCTACAGGATCGCCAGCAGGTACTCGCCCGCAACATCGCGAACTCCGATACGCCAGGCTACATCTCTCACGATCTCACCCCGTTCCAGTCCGCCCTCAACCAGTTCGACGTCACCCCCACCCTCACCAACGCCCAACACATCGCCACCACATCCAACCCCAACGGCAGCGCCATCCAGATCGTCGCCGAACAATCGCCGGACGGCAACCAGGTCTCGCTCGATCAGGAAATGGAAAAGGTGGCCGACACGAACGACCAGCAGCACCTGGTCGTCAATCTCTACAGCAAATACATGACGATGTTTCAAACCGCGCTCGGAAAATAACGATGGACCTCTCAACCGCCATCAACGTCTCCGCCAGCGGTATGGACGCGCAATCCCAGCGCCTCCGCGTCGTGGCAGAAAACCTCGCCAACCAGGACACCACCGGCTCCACCCCCGGCGCCGATCCCTACCGCCGCAAAACCATCACCTTTCAGGAAGCCATCAATCAGGACAACGGAGAATCCACAGTCGGCGTCAGGGAAATCGGTCACGACATGTCCGATTTCGAAACCCGATACGATCCCTCCCACCCCGCCGCCAATGCACAGGGCTACGTCAAGATCGCCAATGTCAACTCCATGGTCGAAATGATGGACATGCGCGAAGCCGAACGCTCCTACACCGCCAACCTCAACACCATGCAGGTCACACGCTCCATGATGTCCCGCACGCTGGATCTCCTGAAATGATCACGAACGTCACACAAGCCCACAACGCCTACGCCCAGACCCTCCAGAACACCACCGGCCTTTCCGGGGACGACGGCGCGGCGGACAGCATCGATTTCGGCTCGGTCCTGAAATCCGCCGTCTCCAGCGCTATCGATACAGGACACGCCGCCGAAGCCAAGGCCGCCGGCGGCATCACCAAAGGCGGAGACATGACGCAGATCGTCACCGCCGTCTCCAACGCCCAGCTCGCCCTCCAGACCACCACCGTCGTCCGGGACCGCATGGTGCAGTCCTATCAGGACATCATGAAAATGTCGATCTGACCTCGAAACAAACAGGAAAGCACCCCCCATGACCGGCCTGGACCTCCCGGACATCCTCCAGCAGACCTTCCTCGTCGCCCTCAAGCTCAGCGCCCCCGCCCTGCTCGCGGCCCTGATCGTCGGCCTGGTCGTCTCCCTCCTCCAGGCCGTCACCCAGATCAACGAAACCACCCTCGCCTTCGTCCCGAAAGTCATCGCCATCGGCGCCGCCATGATGCTCGCCGGCTCCTTCATGGCCGCCACGCTCCTCAGCTTCTCCCACCGCCTGTTCGACCAGATGATCCTGGTCGGCGGCACCTGAACCATGCCCCCCTCACAGGCCGAACTCACCGCCATCGCCGCCCTCCCGGCCGAAGCCACCCTGTTCGTGCTGGTGCTCTGCCGCGTCGGCGGCGCCGTCATGGTCATGCCCGCCCTCGGCGAACAAACCATTCCCATGACCATCCGCGCCGGCATCGCCCTCTGCCTCACCCTCCTGATCCTCCCCCTCGCCCAACCCGCCTTCCCCATCCATGACGGCCTCGGCACCCCCGGACCCATCGCCTATATCGCCATGATCGCCGTTGAACTCTTCGCAGGCATCACCATCGGCTGGATCGCCCGCCTCATCACGATGGCCCTCCCCATCGCAGGCCAGATCATCTCCCTCATGACCGGCCTCTCCAGCGTCCTCCAGCCCGATCCGGAACTCGGCAGCGGCAGCGCCGCCCCCAGCCGCCTGCTCAACCTCCTCGCCCCCGTCGCCCTGCTGATCTCCGGCGCATGGGTCTTCCCCATACAGGCCGTCATCGGCAGCTACACCCTCCTCCCCCCCGGCGCAAACCTGTTCACCCCCACCCCCGGCACCTTCCTGCCGGACGCCACACACGGCATCACGATCATGACGGAGCAGGCCTTCACCTTCGGCCTGGAACTCGCCGCCCCCTTCCTCCTCATCAGCGTCACCTGGCAGATCATGCTCGGCCTGCTCGGCAAACTCGTCACCAACTTCCAGGTCTACACCATCCTCTCCCCCCTCCAGATGCTCGGCGGCATCGCCCTCTTCGCCCTGTTCCTGCGCGAAATCCTCATCCACTGGGAAAGCCGGGTGCTGGACGTCCTCCACACCCTGCCTGGCCTCTAGGAGAGTATGATGCAGCCACGCTCGCATTCTTTTTTGCAAGGAAGAACCAAAAAACTCCTGCTCATTCCGAATAAAAGTCTTTTTGCTTCCTTTTCTTCAGAAAAAGAAGACCTTCACCCATCCCACCCAGGACCCTGACCGATGGCAGACGCGGAAGACCGCACGGAAGCCCCCTCCGGCAAACGGCTCGAACAGGCGCGGGAAGACGGCAACATCGCCCTTTCCCGGGAACTCCAGTCTCTCATCGCCCTCTCAAGCGGCTTCCTCGCCATCCTGTTCGGCCTCTCCCAAAGCCTCCCGCACCTCCTCCACACCTTCCGCGCCCTGATGGAACACGCCGGAGACGCCTCCTCCCTCGCCCCACAGGCAGCCCTCCAAACCGCCCTCCTCACCGGCGCGATCCTCGCCCTCCCCATCTGCGCCACCATCGCAGCCGCTCCCCTCGTCTCAGGGCTGCTGCAAACCGGCTTCCTGTTCCGCCCCGCCGGCATGATGCCGGACCTGAAACGCATCAACCCCCTCTCCGGCCTGTCCCGCATCCTCGGCGGCACCACCCTCGCAGAAGCCATCAAGGCCATCGCGAAATGCCTCTGCTTCGGCGCGATCCTCTGGTGGCAGATCCACGCCATCCTCCACACCGCCACCACCCTGATCGGACAACCGGCCTCCCACCTCCTGCACGCCATCCTGTCCAGCACCCTCCAATGCGCCGCCACCCTCCTGATGGCCCAGGCCGTCATCGCCGTGCTCGACACGCTCTGGACCCACCAGCGCCGCCTCTCGAAACTGAAAATGAGCCGGCAGGAACTGAAAGACGAACACCGCCAGACCGAAGGCGATCCGCACGTCAAAGGCAAACTCCGCCACATGCGCGCCAAACTCGCCAAACAACGCATGATGGAAGCCGTCCAGACCGCAACCGTCATCGTCACCAACCCCACCCACTACGCCGTCGCCCTCGCCTACGACAAAGGCACGAACGGCGCCCCGAAAATCGTCGCCAAAGGGGCGGACGAAGTCGCCGCCCGCATCCGCGAACTCGCGCAGGATCACCGCGTTCCCATCGTCTCCAACCCCCCCCTCGCCCGCGCCCTCTTCACCCTCCCGCTCGATACCGAAGTCCCGGCGGAACACTTCAAGGTCGTCGCCAGCATCATCGCCTATGTCTGGAAACTCAAACGCCCGACTTACGCCCAGGCAGCCCTCAGATAAATGTCACGCACCCCCTTGGCAGCCCCCCGCCCGATCATGATATGTTCTCCAACAGAACAAATGCGAACGAATGGTTAATGGCACCTCCCGCCACCCGGAACATTGCAGCAGACACCAATCTGCACGACACTCGAATCACACCGTTTTGACAGGAACACCACATGGACAAGACCAAGGCGCTCGAAGGCGCTCTCAGCCAGATCGAGCGGGCGTTCGGCAAGGGCTCCATCATGCGGATGGGCCAGCGCCCCCAGCAGCAGGCGGACGTCATCTCCAGCGGCTCCCTGGGTCTGGACATCGCCCTCGGGATCGGCGGCCTGCCACGCGGTCGCATCATTGAAATCTACGGCCCGGAAAGCTCCGGCAAAACCACCCTCGCCCTCCACGCCATCGCCGAAGCCCAGAAAAAAGGCGGTACCTGCGCCTTCATCGATGCCGAACACGCGCTCGATCCCGGCTACGCCCGCAAACTTGGCGTGGATATCGACGCCATGCTCCTCAGCCAGCCAGATGCCGGAGAGCAGGCACTCGAAATCGCCGATACCCTCGTTCGCTCGGGCGCCATCGACGTACTGGTGGTGGACAGCGTGGCCGCCCTCGTTCCCCGCGCCGAACTCGAAGGCGATATGGGAGACAGCCACGTCGGCCTTCACGCCCGCCTCATGAGCCAGGCCCTGCGCAAACTCACCGGCTCGGTCTCGCGCTCCAACACCATGATCATCTTCCTGAACCAGATCCGGATGAAGATCGGCGTGATGTTCGGTAGCCCGGAAACCACCACCGGCGGCAACGCCCTGAAATTCTACGCCTCCGTCCGCATGGACATCCGCCGCATCGGCTCCATCAAGGACCGGGACGAAGTCGTCGGCAATCAGACGCGCATCAAGGTCGTCAAGAACAAGATGGCCCCCCCGTTCCGTCAGGTCGAATTCGACATCATGTACGGCGAAGGCATCAGCAAGATGGGCGAAATCCTCGATCTCGGCGTCAAGGCCGGCATCGTGGAGAAGTCCGGCGCCTGGTTCTCGTTCGACAGCCAGCGCATCGGTCAGGGCCGCGAAAACGCGAAAACCTTCCTGCGTGAACACCCTGAAATGAGCAACGAGATCGAACGCCGCGTCCGCGAACAATCAGGCGTCGTCGCCGAAGCCATGATGACCTCCCCGGAAGACGGCGAAACCGACTCGGACGACTGATACCAGTCCGGAAAGACAGGGACTGTCTTGAAGAAAGCCTGGGCTCTGCCCAGACCCGGCAAGGGCCTTGGCCCTTGCATCCCGATTCATCAATAAATGTTTGGTTTCCAAAGGACGATCATCTTTTGGCAAGGTTTCAGGGGCAGGGCCCCTGACCACCCTTCAAGCATTGCTTTTATGTCATTCTGCGAACGACCCACCCCTTGCCGCGTTACCCCCTCCGTAACCCAAATCCACATTTGACAGAGAGGAGACGCCACATGGCCGATGATTCCCTGGCCGCAAAAGTAACAGGCCTCGTTGCTGGCTCGGACGATAACCAGTCCGGTCTCATGAGCGAACTCAACAGCTTCCTCACCAGCGGTGGCCTCGCCACTATCGCGCAGCGCGCCGAATCCCACGGGTTAATTCAGGAATTCAACACCTGGCGCGACACCAAACACCCGGAATCGACGTCCGCCGAAACGATCGAAACCCTGTTTACGCCGGACGAGCTCAAGAAATTCTCCCACGGCACAGGCCAGAACACGTCCGGCGTCGTCTCAGCCCTCGCCATGCAGCTCCCCCGCAGCGTGCGTCTCCTCGCCGAACGCGAGTAATATTCCCGCTACGGAGCCGGAGGCCGCGCCGCCAAAATCGCGCGCGCCTCCTCCACTCCCAGATCATAGCGATAGAAGTCGCGATAAAACTCCCGCGTGTCAGACACGATATCCACATCCCCGAACCGCTCTGGATAAAACGCCTTCGCCGCCCAACGCACCTGCAACAGAAACTCCGGCCCATACCGGTCCCACGGAAATACCCCGCGCGGATTGCGCAATACATGCCCCTGTTTCACCGCCGGAACCGCATCCCACGCCGCCCGATCGCCAGCCGCATCCAGCCCCGACCCAACTCCCGAAACAACCACCACATCCGGGTTCCACGCAATCACCTGCTCCAGCGTCACGGGCCGCTTGTTTCCCGTAATATCCGACGCCGCATTCCGCCCCCCCGCCGCACGGATCCACGCATCGATGATCGTCCCCGCCCCGTCCACCCGCAACGGCGAAAGCGACTCCACATGCAGAACCCGCGGCCGCTTCCCCTCCGGCACATCCGCCACCCGTCGCGCCACATCCGCCAGAGTCCGCGTCAACGCCGCATCATACCGCCGCGCCACCGCCCGCGCCCCGTCATCATCCAGAATCTCCGCCGTCAGCGCAATCGAGCGCCGCAACCCGTCCACATCGCTGAACGTCATCGCCGCCACCGGCAACCTCGCCTGCTCACACTCCGCCCGTAAAGCCTCCCCCTGCGGAATGAACACCAGATCCGTCCGGGCCTGCACCAGCGCCTCGATATCCGGCGTGTTCGCCGCCATCCAGGCCGCCCGCCCCAACACCGGCGCTACCCGATACATCCACGGATAATCCCCTCGCCGATCCACCGTCGCCACGATCCGGTCCGCCGCCCCCAACATCACCATCACCCCATTATGCGCGAACCATAAATCCGCAATCCGTCGCGGCGGCCCCGCCGTCACCACGGCATGGCCCGCCATATCCGCCCCCCGATGCTCCGCCGCCTGAGCCGACACCGCCAGAACCCCGGCAACCCCCAAAGTAAACCGACGCATCATCCCTCAACCCATCCCTCATTCCGCGATCCGCCCCTCCGGCGTCGCCGCAAACACCGCATCTTCATGCCGAATGATCCGCCGCGCAATCTGCAAGGCCCGATAGCCATCGCCCCCCTCCGCCGCCTCCAGCGCATCCTTCAGTAGCGCCTTGGCATTGGCGGACGTCGTCTCCTCCGCAAACGTCCGGATGAAATACCGCGCACTCTCCAAAGCCGCCCCGCGCTCTTCCTGCGTCCCTACATGCGCCGTCTGCAACGCGAAATAGATCCGCCGCGCGGGCGTCGTCACCTCATCAGGCGCCAGTATCTGGCGCCCGAACAGAAAATTCACCTGATTGGCCAGCCTGATCTGCGCCGCCGTCTCGAACTGGATGGCCGCCCCATTCACCACCAGCTTGTCGCCCGCACCCAGTCGAATGCCCAGTCCCGCCATAATCCGATCTCCCAAAAGCGTTTTCGCTGAAAACACCCCTAACCCCAGACCGGTAAATCAAAGGTTAACGCCTCAGAAATCCGGCATCGAAGGCGCCAGAAGCCCCCCCACCCGGATCGGCGCCATCCGCACCGCAAGCCCCGTCGCATCATCCGTCTCCACCATGATCCCCGCCACACTCGCAGGCCCATCCGCAGGCTGCGGCCGCTCCCCAGGCATCTTCCGCACGAACCGCGCCACCGATGCCTCCTTCCCCATGCCGATCACACTGTCATAATCCCCACACATCCCCGCATCCGTCTGATACGCCGTCCCCCCCACCAGAATCCGGTGATCCGCCGTCGGCACATGCGTATGCGTTCCCACCACCAGCGAAACCCGCCCGTCGAACACATGTCCGAACGCCAGCTTCTCGCTCGTCGCCTCCGCATGAACATCCACGATGATCGCCTGAACCGTCACCCCCAGCCGATGTCGGGACAAAACCTCCCCCACCGCCCGGAACGGATCGTCCATCGCATCCATGAACAACCGCCCCATCACATTCACCACCAGCGCCTTGCGCCCATCCGCCAGCACGACCACGTGGCTCCCCTGCCCCGGCGTCCCCGGCGGATAATTGACCGGCCGGATAATCCGCGGCGCCGTCCCGATATGCCCGATCATGTCCCGCCGGTCCCACGCATGGTTCCCCAGCGTGATCACATCCACACCCGCCCGGAACAGATCCTCCGCAATCCCCGGCGAAAGCCCATACCCATGCGAGGCATTCTCGCCATTCACCACGACGAGATCCAGCCGCAACGCCTCCCTCAGCCGCGGCACCTGCTCCACAACCGCCTCACGCCCGCTCCGCCCGACGATATCACCTAAAAACGCAAGCCGCACACGCCATCCCCAGTCAAGAAACGGAACAGCAGATCACCTCACGCTCCGTCACAATCCGATCCAATGGCCTGTCATAACGGTCCACCGGCACCTCTGTCACTTCCTGGCACGCATATCCGAACCCCAAACTCGCAACCCCTGGCAACCCCGCCAGCGTCCGGTCATAATACCCACCCCCATATCCAAGCCGGAATCCCCGCCGGTCGAACGCCAGAAACGGCACCAGAACCAGCACAGGCACCACCACCTCCCCCTCCGGATGCACCGTCCCGAACCGCCCCCTCACCATCGGCACCCCCGGCCCCCAGCGCCGAAACACCAGCGGATGCCCACGCGACGGCGTCTGCGGCAGACACACCCCAACCCCCGCCTCATCCAATGCCCGGCACACACCCCGCAAATCCGGCTCCCCTGGCAACGGCCATACCGCCGCCACAGGCTCTATCCCAGCCTCCAGAACACAGGCCAGCACACGCTCCGGCAAAACCCCGTCCGAAACCGCTCGCCGCTCCCGCATCACACGCCGAAGCCCGCGCTTGCGCTCATCAATGGAAGGAAATTCGTGCGGAGCCACCATGGCCGTTGGTCTTTCAGCCCTCCCGGACCTGCTCACGCAGGTGGGCGCCGGTTAACATGACCAAGATCACGACAGAGCCAGCTCCCTAAGGAAGTGCTTATCGGCCCAGGGGTTGAGTTGCCTGACGCGCCGGGCAGCCCCGCACTCCTTATATTAGAAGCGATCCCACTATTTGCAATCACTATACCAGCTTTTCCCGGGGCTTTGCCCCAGACCCCACAAAGGGACACAGTCCCTTTGATCCCAATTCCACTGAACGAATCGGGGTGAAGGGGTCCAAGACCCCTTCCGGGTGCAGGGCAGCGCCCTGCATAACGCCGCACCATCAGGACCGCTCAAGCTGCGCCGCCAAACCCTCCGCACGCTCCACCAGCAACGCAAGCTGCTCCCGACGGCGCGTATTCTCCCGCACCGCCTGCTCCGCCTGCGCCACGGTCTCCGCCGCCCCGGACGGCATCTTCTGCGCGGACAGATCATAAATCTCATCCGCCATCACCAGCGCCGCCAGCATCAACGTCCGGCTCTCGCTGCTCTGGCTCCCCAAAGCCCGCACCCGGTCGATCCGCTTCTGAACCTGCTGCGCCATCGCCTGAAGATGGCTCTCCTCCCCATCCTGGCACCCAACCGTATAAACATACCCGTTGAGCCGAACCGTCACCTGCCCCATCAGCCCCGCTCCCCATCCTTCAGCATGTCGCGAATCCGCGCGCATAACGCATCTATGTTCGCCCCCAGCGCATGAAGATCCGGTCCCTCCGGCTTCGGCTCGACCGGACCACGATCCAGCGCATACGCAATCCGGTTCAAAGCCTGCTCAAGCCGATCAGCCGGATCACCACCATCCTGCCCAATCGTCTGCGAATGCTCGGGCTGCTGCCTCAAATCGCCATCTCTCTTATGATACTACAGAAAACGGTTGTTAAACGACCCATGCCCGGAAAGCAACGTTCCCCATGCCACCACCACTCCCAGAACACGTCATCGAAATCCGGGACGCCGAAGCCCTCACCCACGTCCTCACCGCCGCACAGGGCCGCCCCCACGCCCTCATCTCCATCCCCGGCGCCGCACGCCTCCTTGGCGCCCCCTGGTGGCACGCCCTCACCCACAACCACCCCGCCCCCACGATCCTGGACTGCGATACCGCCGCCGGCCGCGCCATCACCGCCCTCACCCTCGGCCAGACACATCTCGTCTTCGATCCCGCCTCCCCCCAATACCCCGCCATCGCCGCCCTCGCCGAACAGCATAACGCCACCGTTCTTCCCACACGCCCCGATTGCTTCGTCATGGGCCTGCCCCCCTATACCCCCTATCGTCTTACCCAGCTCCAGCGCTATTTCTCAACCCCAAACCCCTCACAGGACCAGCCATGACAGACCAAGCCCCCTGCGCCCTCTACTACCACCTTCCCGAAGGCATAGAGGCCGACGCCATAGCCCCCTTCCTGCCGGACCTGCTCGAAAACGCCCCCTGCGAAGCCTTCCGCATCGGCACGACAGACCCAGCCGCCACCAGACGCGCCATCGCCACACTCCGTCCCATCCTTCATCAATACGATGTCGCCCTGATGCTCACCGGCCAACCCGCCCTCGCCCGCCAGTCCAACTGCGACGGCACCCAGATCGACCCCACCGTCACCGATGCAGCCCAGGCCAGAACCCAGCTCGGAAAAGACCTGCAACTCGGCGTCGCCTGCGGCCTCAGCCGGGACGCAGCCATGCTCGCCGGCGAAACCGGCGCGGACTATATCGCCTTCGAAGGAAACCCAACCCCCCTGCGCGAACAGACCCAATGGTGGGCCAGCGTCATGGAACTCCCCGCCGTCGCCCACAGCACGACGGACATCCCCGCAGCCCTCGCCCTCGCCGAAGCCGGCGCGGACTTTCTGGCGATCGACCTCACCGGCTCGGCCGACCAGATCCCCGCCCTCGAAGCCCTCTACGGCGCGCTCATGGGCGCAGCACACCCTGGGTGAAATACAATATCCCGTTCGACTGCGGCACACCCGTTAGCCAAAGCCGGTTGGTCTCCCCCTCACGATTGACGAGCACCAACTGGCCGGTCGAACTCTCAAGCCGCACCGTCAGAACATCCCCATACAGCGTCTTCAACCCCACGGCCCCGGCCCCCTGCCGCGCGATCGCCCGCCGTAACCGCCCCTCATCCCAGGCCCCGCGCACGATCGTATACCCCAGCAGACGCTTCATCGCCGGAAGATTCGCAGGCGCCCTCAACCCGCCCGGATAGGCAGCGGAATAAGCCTCCAGCGGCGTGTTCGGAATCCCGAACACCGTGAACGGCCCCGCCTGATCCAGCAGCGGCAGCAACCCCGTATCGCCCAGCGCCCGCACATAATCCGCCATCTCAAGCGACGTCCCCAGATTCTCGTCCAACGGCCGGTCAGGATAGGACGGCGCGGCAGGCGTCTCATAGGCCACCGGGCTGTCAGGCGCGGAATTCGGCAGCGTATGCACCTCCGGCTTGTGCACCGTGGCCGGCATCAGAACCGCCGTGGTCGTGCCGCGCACGTTGAAGCTGTCCTGCCGCGCCGCACTCTCGCACCCGCTCAGGAACACCATCGCCGCCAGCGCCGTCCCGCCCAGCCCGAAAACCCGCATCGCCTGACCCAAAGCCCTCATCTCCCCCTCATGGAAGCCATCAACCCCACCACCATACCGCACTCCCCCCACAAACCAAACGCACCCCCGCAAACGGCCGGTCATGAGGTCAGCAGCCATCCCCGCGCATGGTCCATCCGACAACGCTCTGATTCACAAGCTCGAACGTCGTCTGGCAGGATGTGTTGTAAACCGTCGCCGGGAACCCGCCCCCGAAGCCGCCATACCCGCCGCCCCAGCCGCCACCCCAACCACCGAAACCGCCGCCCCAGCCACCACCCCAGCCACCATACCCACCCCAGGGGCCACCACCCCAGCCCCAGCCCCAACCGCCGCCACCCGGCGAGTAGTTGGTCTCGTTGTCGATATAGGCCAGGAAGTTATGCCCCCCCGCCTGATACGCCCGCGACGGCACGCCGAACTGGCGCAGCACATCCACTTCAGACTTGCCAACCATGGAATCCAGCAAGTGGCGCTGCTGCTGGGTCGGCACTTCACACGCCGCCAGAGCGAGCAATGCGGCAAACGGAAGAAGACGGGACGGTTTCATGGGCGGATTACCAATCATTCCTAAATCAAGGCAAAGTCGCAACAGGCGCGCGGTCTTGCACAGTCTACGCACAAACCAGAGCCACGGATGATTAAACAAAAGGAAATTACGAATCCTTTAAGACCCGGTTGCACAGCCGGAACAAAGAAACACGAAGTGACAATCCGTTACAACCACGTCACGTCCGAAAGCCGCGGCGCCCCTGTCGCCAGCAGCACAAGCCGGTCGAACCCCAGCGCAATCCCGCTGCACCCCGGCATATGCGGCAACGCCGCCAGCAACGCCTCGTCCAACGGCCAGTCCTGATCCGGATACAACGCCACACGCCGCGCCCGATCCGCCTCGAACCGTGCCCGCTGCTCCACCGGGTCCGTCAGCTCCTCGAACGCATTCGCAAGCTCCACCCCCCCCATATACAGCTCGAACCGCAACGCCGCCCGCCCATCCGCCGGATCGCGCCGCGCCAGCGCCGCCTGCTCCGCCGGCCAGTGCGTCAGAAATGTCGGCCGCTTCCGCCCGATCGCAGGCTCCACACGCTCCAGCAACAACCGGAAAAACAGATCCTCCCACCCCTCTCCCTCCCGCAACACCACCCCCGCCTGCCCCGCCAGCGCCGCCGCATCCCCCGCCGTCCCCAGCACATCCGCCCCCACATACCGCGAAAACGCCTCCGCCATCGTCACCCGCTCGAACGGCCCGGACACGTCAATCACATCCTCCCCCCGCACCACCCAAGGCGGCAAAACCGAACGCACAAGCGCCTCCGTCTCATCCATCAACGCCCCCAGATCCGCCCCCGGCCGATACCACTCCAGCATCGTGAACTCCGCCCGATGCAGATCGCTCGCCTCCCCATTCCGCCACACCCGCGCCAACTGGAAAATCGGCAGCCCCGTCGCCGCCAGAACCCGCTTCATCGCAAATTCCGGGCTGGTCTGAAGAAACAGCGCCTCCCGCCCCCCCGCAGGCGTCTCCCGCTCCGTCCGGAACACCCGCAGATGCACCTCCTCCCCCGGCGTCGGCACCGCACACGGCGTCTCCACCTCCACATACCCCCGCGCCTCGAAAAACGCCCGAACCCCCCGCACCATCCGGGACCGCCGCAACAGAACCGGCAAACGATCCGCCATCCCACGCCCGAAAGCCTCAGAACGACATACAGAACCAGTCATGGGCGGGTTTCCAGTTGAAAGCATCGAATCGCATCGGTACAGCCACCGGATGACCATCCAAGTCAACCACCCCAGCAAAATCCTCCGCACCCCGGAAGACCTCATCCGCGCCGGCCTCGCCCCTAACACCGCCCGCGCGGACCTCGAACGCATCGCCCAACACTACGCCACCGCCATCCCACCCGCCTTCCAGACGCAGGATCTCACCGGCCCCATCGCCAGACAGGTCATTCCGGACCCGCGCGAACTCATCACCGCCCCACACGAAAACCCGGACCCGATCGGGGACGACGCCCTCTCCCCCGTCCCCGGCATCGTCCACCGCTACGCGGACCGCGCCCTCCTCAAGCCCCTGCTCGTCTGCCCGCTCTACTGCCGCTTCTGCTTCCGCCGCGAACATGTCGGCCCCGATGGCGGCCTCCTGAACGACGCGGACCTCACCCGCGCGCTGGGCTGGTTCCGCACCCACCCCCAGGTGCGCGAAGCCATCCTCACCGGCGGCGATCCCCTGATGCTCAGCCCCCGCCGCCTGGGCCACATCATCCGCGAACTCTCCGCCATCCCCCATATCGAAACCATCCGCATCCACACCCGCGTCCCCGTCGCCGATCCCGCCCGCATCACGCCGGACCTGCTGGACGCGATGGAAACGGACCGCGCACTCTGGGTCGTCCTGCACGCCAACCACGCCACCGAACTCACGCCGGATGCCCGCCAATCCCTCCGCGCCATCCAGTCACGCGCCATCCCCATCCTCAGCCAGTCCGTCCTCCTGCGCGGCATCAACGACACGGAGGAAAGCCTCGAAGCCCTGCTCCGCGCCCTCGTCACCGCCCGCGTCAAACCCTACTACCTGCACCAGCTCGATCCCGCCCCCGGCACCGCCCATTTCCACGTCCCCATAGCCGAAGGCCGCGCCCTCCTCGCCCGTCTGCGCGGTCGTGTCACCGGACTTGCATGGCCAACCTATGTTCTCGACATCCCCGGCGGCCACGGCAAGGTGCCTATCGGCCCCGATTATCTGGTCGATAACCAGACCACAACAGTCCGTGATCCCAATGGAACCCGACATTTTCTACCATCAGAGTCCTGAATTTCAGGAATTATCCGAAACTCTCTGACTTTTATCTTATTTTAATAATGAATTAACATATACCCGTCACAGTCCCCCCAGTGAATTTGAACTCGGGAACCCTATTGTGCCGTACGCCCTGTCACACCTGATCGCAGAGCATGACCTCCGCCTCGTCGCGCTCGCCGGGGCCATGTGCGCATTCGCCTGCTTCACAACGCTCACCCTCCTCGGACGCAGCCTCGCCGCCCGCCATAAAACCCGCTGGGTCTGGGCCGCGGGCGCCGCCACCGTCTTCGGATGCGGCGTCTGGTCGCTCCATTTCGTCGCCATGCTCGGCTTCATGCCCACCATGGCCATCGAATACGACTTCACCGAAACCGCAACCTCGATCGTCATCGTCACAGCCGGCGCCGGCATCGCCTTCACGCTCTGGCAACACTTCATAGGCCGCCTCTTCACCCCGCTCCTCGTCGGAACCCTGCTCGGCCTCTCCGTGGGCGGTATGCACTATACGGGCATGGCCGCCATGCGCATGTCCTGTTTCACCTCCCTGGACCCCCGCCTCGTCACGCTCTCCGTCCTCACCGGCAGCGCCCTGTCCTGCGTGGCCTTCCATCAGCTCCATGCCATCGAACGCTTCCTGAACCGCTTCACCACCACGCTCTGGCTCACCTCGGCCATCTGCTGCCTGCACTTCATCGGCATGGCCTCCCTCGTCGTCGGCCCCACGCGCCACGCTGCCTTCCACGAGGCCCCCTTCCACCACTCCACCGTGATCGGCTCCGCCGCCCTCGCCTTCTCCGTCGGAATCATCAGCCTGCTCCTGCTCGCCCTCAGCCTCGGCCTCGCCATCGTGGACCAGCGCTTCTCCCTGCGCGCCCAGCAGGAAACACAACGCCTGCGCCGCTTCGCGGACGTCTCCACCGAAGGCATCCTCATCTTCCGGGACAGCACGATCGTCGAATCCAACGAGGCCTTCCTCCGCACCCTGGGCCTGACCAACGAACAGGTCATCGGCCACACCGTTCCCGCCCTCTTCTCCGCACGCTCGGCCCGCGCCTTCGCGGAACATCTGGTCCTGACCGACACCGCCCGCAGCGCCCCTTTCGAACTGGACGCCTTCACCAGCACGGGCGAACTCCTGCCCTTCGAAGCCACGCTCCGCACCATCGAATACGACGGCAAACCCGCCGAAGTCCTCGCCCTGCGCAACCTCACCCAGCTCCGCAAGGACGAAGCCCGCATCCGCCACCTCGCCCATCACGACAGCCTGACGGACCTGCCCAACCGCATGCTGCTGCACCAGCGTCTCGATCACGCCCTCGTCCGCGCCTGCCGCCTCTCCCAGATCATCGGCGTCCTGTACCTGGACCTGGACCGCTTCAAACAGATCAACGACATCATCGGCCACGCCGGAGGAGACACTCTCCTCGTCCAGGTCGCCGAACGCCTGCGCGAAATCATGACCGCGAACGACACCCTCGCCCGCATCGGCGGAGACGAATTCGTCCTCGTCCTTCCCGGCCTCCCCAACGCCCACGGCGTCTCCACCACGGCCCAGCAAATCATCACCAGCCTCAATCGCCCGTTCGACATCGAAAACCAGCAGGTCGATATCGGCGTCTCCATCGGAATCGCCCTCTACCCGACCGACGCGCAGGACAAACCCACCCTCCTGCGCTACGCCGATACCGCCCTGTTCCGCGCCAAGGCCGAAGGCCGCAACACCTACCAGTTCTTCGAACGCGCCATGAACATGGAACACGAACGCCGCATGGCCCTCATGCACGACCTGCGCGAGGCGATCCAGCGCGACGAACTCGAACTGCACTACCAGCCGCTCTACAGTTGCCACGCCCCGGACCAGCTCGAAGGCTACGAAGCCCTCCTCCGCTGGCGCCACGCCACGCGCGGCCTCATCATGCCGGCCGACATGATCTCTCTCGCCGAGGAAACCGGCCTGATCCATACTATCGGCCGCTGGGTGCTGGAAGAAGCCTGCCGCCAGGCCACGCGATGGGATCGGCCCCTGCGCGTCGCCGTCAACCTCTCCCCCGTGCAGTTCCGCCGCCCCGGCCTGATCGCCATCGTCCAGGACGTCTTGGAAACCACCGGCCTCCCGCCGGACCGGCTCGAACTCGAAGTCACCGAAAACGTCCTGATCGAAGACCGCCCCTACGCGGAATCCCTCCTGCTTGAACTCCGCACCCTCGGCGTCCGCCTGTCGCTGGACGATTTCGGCACCGGATATTCCAGCCTCAGCTACCTCCGCACCCTCCCCTTCGACAAGATCAAGATCGACCGCTCCTTCATGATCGGCCTGGAGGAAAACGAAGCCGCCACCATCGTCCGCACCATCATCACCCTCGGCCACAACCTCCACCTCACCGTCACCGCCGAAGGCGTCGAAACCCTCGAGCAGCTCCACACTCTCCAGTCCTTCCATTGCGATCAGGTCCAGGGCTTCCTCCTCGGCCGCCCCGCCCCCCTGCCCATCTCCGCTTCCACGCCCATTCCCACAGCGGACGATACCCTTCACACGCCCGAAGCCTCACTCCCCCTCTAAAAAAACAACTCCCAAGCCGCGCGAGCCATGCCACACTCCTCCTCCCGAACGGGAGCCAGCCTCATGAAACCGCATCACATCGGTCTCCTCGCCCTCTGCGCCCTCTCCTCCGGCCCTTCCCACGGCAAAGGCATCGACACCTTCCTGCCCCCCGCCTTCCCGCACGCCCGAATCGACACCACCTACACCGTCACCGCCGAACCCCACGTCCCTCCCCCCAGCCTCTACATCGAAGCCCCGAGAGATCATTTCGTCCCCCACCCGCCCCTGCGCCCCACAACCGCCAGCCATATCTGGACCCTCGCCCGCCATCTCCTCGGTGGCCCGGACGGAACCGCCCCACCCCCCGGCATCGGCGGCGCCCCCGCCCTGCACGACCCCGTCTCCGGAACCGCCATCGGCCCGTTCGGCGAAGCCTACGCCACCTCCGGCCCGATGGGCACCGGCATCGCCCCCCGCCAGTAACCCGGCCGGCACCCCCGCCCGACAGACACTAAACCTTGCTCTCGCGCCGCCACGGCGTTAGAAGCCCGCGTCTTGCGGCGCGCCTTCGCGCCTCCCCGAACCTCACAGGATACGCACATGAAACAGCAGGCGAACCTCATCCGCGCCGGTCAGGTCATCGAGCATGACGGTCGTCGCTGGACCGTGCTCAAGCAGCAGATCATCACCCCCGGCAAGGGCGGCGCCTTCATCCAGGTCGAGATGCGCGACCTCAAGACCGGCAACAAGACCAACGAGCGCTGGCGCACCGCCGATTCCGTCGAACGCCTCATGACGGAAGACAAGGACTACACTTATTCCTACGAGGAAGGGGACAACATCGTCCTGATGGACCCGGAAACCTTCGAACAGACCCTCCTCCACAAGGACCTGTTCGGCGATCAGCTCCCATTCCTCCAGGACAACATGGAACTCAACGTCAAGCTCGTGGAAGGCGACCCGGTCGGCGTGTCCCTCCCCCCCCACGTCACACTGGAAATCGCCGAGGCCGATCCCGTCGTGAAGGGCCAGACCGCCAGCTCCTCCTACAAGCCCGCCCTGCTGTCCAACGGCGTGAAAACCCTCGTCCCCCCCTTCATCGAAGCCGGTGAGCGCATCGTGGTCCGCACGGACGACGCCAGCTACGTCGAACGCGCCAAGAACTGATCCAACCCCCTTTCTGGAGCGGACCCCATGCGTCTATCCCCGCACATGACCGTCATGCAGATGGCCGCCCAGAAAGCGGCCAAACGCCTCCTGCGTGACTTCGCCGAAGTCGAACAGCTTCAGGTCAGCATCAAAGGCCCGGGCGATTTCGTCTCCCAGGCCGACATGCGCGCCGAAGCCTCCATCCGGGAAGACCTCGCCCGCGCCCGCCCGGGCTACGCCTTCCTGATGGAGGAAAGCGGCGCCTCCGGCGGCGATAACTGGACCTGGCGCTGGATCGTCGATCCGCTGGACGGCACCACCAACTTCCTCCACGGCATCCCGCACTGGGCCATCTCCATCGGCCTCCAGCGCCGCCTGCCGGACGGCAGCGTCGAACTCGCCGCAGGGCTGGTCTACAACCCCGTCAACAACGAAATGTTCTGGGCCGAAAAAGGCGTCGGCGCGTTCCTCAACGAACGCCGCCTGCGCGTCTCCGCACGCCGCAACATGCTCGAAGCCGTCTTCGCCACCGGCATCCCCTTCGCGAAAGTCCCGGCCCAGCGCCGCCTGCCCTTCGCCCGCATCCTCGGCGCCCTGATGCCGCAGGTCGCAGGCATCCGCCGCTTCGGCGCCGCCGCCCTGGATCTCGCCTGGGTCGCCGCCGGCCGCTACGACGGATACTGGGAACTCGGCATCAAACCGTGGGACTGCGCCGCCGGCGTGCTCATCGTCCGCGAAGCCGGCGGCTACGCCACAAACCCCGAAGGCCAGGAAATCGGGGATTTCGAGGATGACGTCAACGTCGTCGCCGGCAACGTCAACCTCCACGGCCCCCTGCGCGAAATCGTCGCCGAAGCCCTCAACCGCCCCACCACCTGACCCCTACGAACGGGTGTCCAGAGGGCGACCGCCCTTTGGTGAGGTCCGGGGCAAAGCCCCGGATAAACCCTACCGCCGCAAAACCCCCGCAAACGGCGTCAGACTCCCATCATTCGGCAGCGCCCGCACCCCCAGAAGGTGCATCACCAGCGGATAGACATCCACATTATCGAACGGCGCCAGCACGCGCCCGCCCACGAAATCCGGCCCCGAAGCCTCGAACAGCGCATCCATCTCCGGCGCCATAGGATCATACCCATGATCGCCGGCAATCGGATGCTCCGGCGCCCCGTCATCCCGCTCGATCACCCACCCCACATCCGCCAGACAGATATAGCCCGGCACGCGCGGATTACGCCCATACGCAAACCGCTCCGGCAAATCCCCCTTCCGCCAGCACCGCATATGCTCATGCGGCCCCAGCAACGCCCGCTCCAGCACCGCCTCATGCCCCGCAACCGCATCCACCCCCGCATAAGCTCCACCCGTCACCCACCGGAACGACCCACGCGGCGCCACATGGTCCAGCGCAATCACATGCCCCGCACCCACTCCCGCCATCCCATGATCCGCCACGACGATCACATCCGCCGGAATATGCCGCGCCCGCAACCCCGCCAGCAAACGCCCAACCCCCTCATCCACATCCTCCAGCGCCGCATTCACCTCCGCGGAGTCCGGCCCATACCGATGCCCGGCAGAATCCACCGCATTGAAATACAGCGTGGAAAAACGCGGCCGCGCCCCATCGTCATACCAGGACAACAACCGGTCCACCCGCACATCGTCAGACATATTCTTGTCGAACGGCACAACCTCATTCGGCCGAACCCCATGAATCGCCACCTCCGACCCCGGCCAGAACATCGTCCCCACATTCAGCCCCTGCCGCTCCGCCGTCACCCAGGCCGGCTCCCCCTCATCCCACCAGCGCGCATCGTGCGTGCCCATCGTAAATCGCACATCCGGAATCTTCGGATCGAACATCGTGTTCCCCACCACCCCATGATGGTCAGGCCGCAACCCCGTCACCAGCGTATAATGGTTGGGAAACGTGATCGACGGAAACGAAGGATGCATCGCCTCCGCCCGCACCCCAGCCCGCGCAAGAGCCACCAGATGCGGCGTCACCCCACGAGACAGATAATCCGCCCGAAACCCGTCCAGCGACACCAGGATCACCGCAGGCTCCCCCTGCCACGGCACCACGGGCGGCCCGGCACACCCCTCCACCAGAGCCAGACCAAACGCACCCAGAAGCATACGGATCACTGTTTTCATGAAACACGTTCTGGCACCCGCACCCGGATCTGACCAGCCGTTTCGATCATGTTTCGAACGATGTCATCCTCGCAAACGACCGCGTGAGTTCACACGCCTGTCATTGGTTTTCCCCTCAACATTACAGCAGCATTACGCAATGCCGAATTTCGGGCCTTCTTCCGGCATGGCTCGCCCCCCATGTCGCCACGGTAAATACCCCCATGTTCAAACCCCGCCTCCCCAGGACCACACTCAGAGGCTGTCTCAAAAGTCCTGATGGCAAGCGGAAGAGGATGGTTTTCAAGCATTCGGGGCAGCCTCTCAGGCTCGCCCTCCTGGCACTCGCCCTCACCACGCTCCACCCCGCAAAAGCCCAGGTCCGCGGCCCCGTCTCCTCCAGCGCCCCCTCCTTCTCACTCGACACCCCCACCTCTTACGCCAACACCCCCTTCACGCCAGGCGTGGAACACATCTACGCCGGATGGGGCAACCTCATCAAAAAACTCAACAAAAAAGGCATCGGCATCGTGCTGGACTACACCAGCGAAAGCGCCATCGCCCTCAACGGCGGCAACGCCGGAGACGCAGGCTACGCCCACCAGATCGGCGTCGAAGTCGATCTGGACTGGGAAAAACTCATCGGCTGGAAAGGCTTCGTCACCCACGCCGTCGCCGTCAACCGCGCCGGGCACAACATGGCCGCCGATTTCGGCGATCACTCCCTCAACGGCTTCCAGGAAATCTACGGCGGCGGCGGCAATGTCGGCGTCCACCTCGTCTATGTCTACGGCACGCAAGACCTGCTCGGCGGCCGCGTTCAGCTCGCCCTCGGCAAAATGGCTGTCAATACGGATTTCTCCGCCTCCCCACTTTACTGCACGTTCATGAACAAATCCATCTGCGGCAACCCCAAATCCACCACACGCGGCGATGCGGGCTTCGCAACCTACCCCGGCTCCACCTACGGCGGCCGCATCCGCATCTGGCCCCTGCACGGCGTCTATTTTCAGGCCGGCGCCTACGGCGTGAACCCCGTCCTCAACACCAACCAGTACGACCGCACAGGCTTCAACTTCAGCACCAACCACTATACCGGCACCTACTTCCCCTTCGAATTCGGCCTCATCCCCTCCTTCACCAGAAACAACCTCGTCGGCCACTACAAGATCGGCATCGCCTACGACAATTCAGACTACACCGACGAAGTGCGCGACGATAACGGCCTCATCGCCGCCCTCACCGGCAAAAAACTCCGCACCGATCGCGGAAAAACCCAGATCTGGGTGGAGGCGGACCAGATGCTCGTCCGCAACGGCTACACCCCCCTCCAGGGCCTCTACGTCATGGCCGGATACGTCCACAACGATCCCCACAATTCCCCCTACCAGAACCAGTGGTACGCAGGCCTGGTCGATCGCGGCTTCTTCCACGCCCGTCCGGAAGACACATTCGGCGTCATGATCACGCAAACCACCGTCAGCCCCGACCTCGCCACCACACAGGCCGCCCAATACGCCCACGGCCACAAACTCTCGGGCAACGCCACCCAACCCCAGACGAACATCATCGCCATCGAAGCCACCTACAACATCCGCGTCGCCGCAGGCCTCGCCGTCCAGCCGGACTACCAGCACATCATCCGCCCCAACCTCCAGAAAAACCTCCCCTCCATCGACGCCCTCGGCCTCAAACTCCACGCCGTTTTCTGAAGGCCCGTTCCCTTTTGCAAAAAGGAACCAAAAACTCCCAACCGTCCGACAACCTGACCAACCGCAAGAGACGAAGCCCCATAATAATCAAAAGTCTTTTTGCTTCTTTTTCTTCAGAAAAAAAGACTACCCAAACCCCGCTTGGCACTCCCCCCCATCCAGCCTACAAACACTCAGAAACCCACTCACACGCGCCCTCCCTAAAAAGGCGTCACCAGTTAAGGCAACGAACAAGCTTGGAACATCTCGCGCGCCTCGAAAGCGGAATCCCCGGCCTGGACACCATCCTCAAGGGCGGCCTCATCGCTGGCGCCTCCTACATCGTCCAGGGCCGCCCAGGCTCCGGCAAAACCATCCTCGCCAGCCAGATCGCCTTCAACCACGCACAGACCGGCGGACGCGTCCTCTTCGCAACCCTCCTCGCCGAATCCCACGAACGCCTGTTCCAGTTCCTCTCCACCCTCAGCTTCTTCGACCGGGAACGCATCGGCGGCGAAATCCAGTTCGTCAGCGCCTTCGATACGCTGGAAAACGAAGGGCTGGATGAAGTCGTCAAACTTCTCCGCCGCGAAATCAGCCGCCAGAAAGCCTCCATCCTCGTGCTGGACGGCGTGCTGAACGCCCGCTCACGCGCCGGAAATTCCATCGACACCAAGAAATTCATCGCCGAACTGCAAGGCCACGCCGCCTTCGCAGGCTGCACCACACTCTTCCTCACCAGTTCCCGCATCGACGATTCCAGCCCCGAACACACGATGGTGGACGGCGTGCTGGAACTCAATGAAGACGTCATCGGAACACGGTCCGTCCGCCGCATCCACCTCCGCAAGACACGCGGCAGCAGCGCCATCTCCGGCCTGCACGATTTCGAAATCACCGATCACGGAATCCACGTCCACCCAAGGCTGGAAACCATCTACGGCGAAACCACGGACCGCGCCATCCCGCCCGGCCGCCTCTCCACCGGCATCCCGGAAATGGACACCATGCTCGGCGGCGGCCTCCCCCGCTCCTCCATCACCCTGCTCATCGGCCCATCCGGCGCCGGAAAAACCACCCTCGGCCTCAGCTTCATCGCAGACTCCACCCCGGAAAACCCCGGCCTGATCTTCGGATTCTACGAAACCGAACCCCGCCTCCACCTCAAGGCCGGCGCACTGAGAATCCCCCTCGCCGCCAAAACCGATTCCGGCGCCGTCCAGACCCTCTGGCAACCCACCACCGAACGCAACTTTGACGCCCTCGGCGCACGCCTCCTCGAAGCCATCCGAAACACCGGGGCCACACGCGTCCTGATCGACAGCCTCGGCGCCTTCGCCCGCACCTCCACCAACCCCGCCCGCAAGATCGCCTTCTTCACCGCCCTCACGAACGAACTGCGCAGCCTCGGCGTTACCGTCATCGCAACCTGGGAAATCCAGGAGATGTTTGACGCCACCGCTCAGGGCGCCCCCTTCGAACTCTCCAGTATTTTCGACAATCTGCTCCTCATTCGCCTCCATGAAGAAAACTTCACCCTCGCTCGCCGGTTCTCAATCCTGAAGGTGCGCGACAGCCATTACGACGCCACCTCCAGAACCATGATCATAGACGATCAAGGGGTCAGACTGGCCGGTTTCCCCCCGGCCCACGCCCCGTCACACACGCCGGAAGCCCCTTCGGCATCAGAAAACTGAACGGCTCCACACCGTTCGGACGGAGAGGCCCCATGAAAACCATCCTGGTCGTCGATGATGAGTTCCTGATCGGGGACATCCTCGGCTACGCCCTGGAAGACGAAGGCTTCATGGTCGTCCACGCCAGCAACGGCCGCAAGGCCCTCGAAGTCTTCCAGCGGGACCGTCCCTCCCTCATCATCACCGATTTCATGATGCCCGTCATGAACGGTCTCGAATTTACCCGCGCCCTCCGCGCCCGCCCGGACGGCACCGATATCCCCATCATCCTCATGAGCGGCGCCCAGGCCTCCATCGCCCGGGACAACGGCCACCTCTTCTCCGCCGTCTATGACAAACCCTTCAGCGTCAACGCTATCGTCGAAAACGTCATCGCCCTCATCGGCCCCCCCGAATAACCCCGCTTCCCATCACGACTGTTCCACAGGCACACAGAGTCGCGCATAATCGCCCGGGCGATACCCCGTGATCGTCCTGAAAGCCCCGGCAAACGCACCAACACTGTCATACCCGACGGAAAACGCCACATCGGTCACGCTCTCGCCACGCGCCAGCCCCTCCTGCGCCGCAAGAATCCGCAGGCGCTGGCGCCACCTGGAAAACGGCATCCCCGTCTCACCCACGAAATGCCGGATGAACGAACGAAGCGACATCCCCGCCAGACTGGCCCACGCCAACTGGTCCCGCCTGTCGCCCGGATCGTCGCTCAACGCATCAGTCACCCGGCACAACCGGACGTCCCGCGGCAAAGGCAACGCACCGGACTGTCTCGGCATCGCCAGAAACTCATCCCAGAAACACTCGGCCAGCCTGACCGTGCGCGAATCATACGCCCACCCCCGCGAAAGACGATCCGCCTGCGCGCCCAAAAGCCAGCTCGCCCCGGCAAGAAAAGGCATGGCAGGCAAAACAGCGCTCCTGTCACCAGTAACATACAGGCTCCAGCCGGCAATCGCCCCATGAGAGCGCGCTTCGTGAAGCATCCGGGGCGGCAGCCATAAAACCTGCCCAGGCCCGACCAGCCGGCAGGCATTGGTCGTCCGAACCCGCATGACCCCACGCTCCACCCCGAAAATCTGCCCGCTCTCATGCGCGTGGCTTCCCGTGACCCGACGCCCCGCCTGCTCCATGCGCCCACCCAGCAGCCAGGGTGTCCGGGCGCCCAGATGCTCCCTGTCCTGCATGGTCAAGGCACGTCCAGCCGAGGCATGTTTGGCATACATACGCCAGAATATGGCCTGTCATCGAAAGAATGCCAGACGCAATCCCGGTAATGTGCGTCCGAACAGCCAGACCAACACAAAACATCAGGACATAGACTCATGCGCTCAGACACCCCGGAACACACAATCCGCCAGCTCCTCGCAACCTTCACGGATTTCAACGCTGATATCGACACGCTGACCAGCTTCATGACACCGGATTACAGACAGCTCGTCGATGGCCGGGACATGGCGCTGAAGGATTTCCGCGATCACGCACTTGCCCTGCGGAGCAGGTTCCGCAAACTGGACATCGATATCCAGCACCTCGTCTGTCAAAACGACACTGTCGCCACCATTCATCTTGTCCGCGCCACGCATCCCTGCGGAAAGCAAACCCTCGTCAAGGTTATCGCCTTTTTCAAATTCCGCGAAGGTCGGATCTGCCTCGTCGATGAACTGACGCATATCCTCGAAGGCACGGAAGCCGATAAGACGCTCGGCTCCCTGCAATAACCATCACAACCCAGCCTCAACCCAAATTCAGGGGGGGCAATCTCACCCCCGCCCGGCCTTCTTCGCCCAGGCCGCCCGCACCGCCGCAGCTCCCTCCGGCTCCCGAACCGCACGACGCACACGCGCAGACTTCCCCCCAGCCCGGCGCGGCGTAACAGCACGGTGACGCGCCCCTGCCGCAGCCGCCGCCCCCACAGCCGCCAGATGCCCCGGATGCGCCCCCGTGGTCGCCCCCGGCGCAATCCCCGCCGCAGGCCGCGTGTCCGCCTGCGCCACCGCCTGCTCACACGCCGACCCCTTGCCCACGCCAAACTGGATCGTCGGCAACAGCGCCGCCGGCGGAAACAAAAACCCAAGCCCGACCGCAGCCGCCGTCCGTCCGGCAATCTCCAGCCCCGGCAAAATCGTCGGGCTGCGGATCGGCCCGGTAATGTTCACCGCCCCCGGCAAGGACGCCACCGTGAAGTGAATGGACCGCGTCGTCAGGGAATAATCCAGCGTATTGCTCCGGAAATCCACAGTCCCACGCCCGATCGTCCGCGTCTCTCCCGTCTGCAACAACAGCGAATGCGTGGACAGGACACCACGCTTCAACGGCATGTCCGCAATGAAACACTGCAACGGCGTCCGGTTCGGAATCCCGATGGCCGACAAAATCGCATTGCCCACCTGCAACCCCGCCAGATCCGGCAAAATCGCAGACAAATCCCCCCCCTGATCCAGAACGATCGTCGCCCCGCCATCCCCATTCGCCACCAGAGACTGCACGGAATTGCCCGTCGAACTCAACGTCACATGCCCTCCGATCGTCCCCTGCCCCTTGAACCCGCCCGGCGTGGACTTCATCAGCCGCGCCACCTCCACGCGGGATACATCCAGCCGGAACTTCGTCGCGAAATCCTTCGCCCCCGCCGGATCGAGCGTCGCCGCACTCGCCAGCGTCCCGTTCCCCACCGCGAAATTCAGATGCTTTACATCGATCCCGCCATCCTGAATCACGATATCGGTATCGATATTGTCCAGCGGCAGCCGCTTGTTTTCGATATGATCCCCATGATACGTCAGATGCGCATTCACCGCCTTCAGCTTCGGCACGTTGATCGGCTGGTCCGGCAACACATTCGGATCCGCCTTCACCGGCACGCTCGGCTGCGCCCCTGGCTTCGCCCCCACGAACCCACCCAGATCCGCCAGATCCACCAGATGCGAACGCAACGCCGCATCCACATAAGGCACCTTCTGATGCGGATCGACGTCGATATTCCCGCCAATATCCGAATGCCCCATCCGCCCGGCAAACTCCCGAAACCGGATGCGCGCCTTCGTATAATCCAGATTCCCCGTCACGGAATAGGACGGCGTATGCGGAATCGGCACCCCCGTCAGCGCATAAAGCAACGCCATGTCCGGCCCCGCGAAATGCAACTTCAGATTCGCCCCCGCGAAATGCACCGGATCATCCACCGTCCCATGCAGCGTCACATAGGTCGGCCCGTTATTCACCCGCAGATCAATCGGATACGGGTTCGTCTCATTCGCCAGCGACAGCAAGGCCCCACCCACGAAATGCCCGGTAATCGGCGCACGCGCATACCGCCCCGTCGCATCCACCACGATCGTCCCCAGATTGCCGTTTTCCGGCGGCGTCGTATGAATCCGGAACCGCATGTCGCTATGCAGCTTCGCCAGCGCGGCCCGCACATCGCCATCCGTAATCCGCAGCTCCCCGATCCGCGGCAACGCCGTCGAACCGGAAGAAGACGGCTTGGACGCCCCTCCGCTCGCAAAGGTGTAATTGTTCTTCCCGTCCAGAAGCGAGACGATATCCCCGCGTGGCCGGTCCACCGCCACCAGAGGCAACACGATCCCATGCCCGGTGATGTAATCCCACACATCCGCCGAAACCGTAATCGTCTTCGCGGACGCGAAATCCTCCTTTTCGGACCTGAAATCGTCCGGCTGCCCGACCGTCAGATCATCCACCGAAACCGTCGTCACACGCCCCAGACGAACATGCAGATGCGCGATCGACACAGGCCGATGCAGCGCCGCCGAAGCCCGACGGTCGATCATCGGCACGAACCAGTCCCAGTTCCAGAAAATCGCCAGCAGGACGATCAGAACAATCAGAACGCCCAGAATACCGCCCAGCGTGCGACGAACCGGATGGCGTTTCTTCAGTGCTTTGGCCCCCTGCGGCGCAGTCGAGTCAGTCACGTCGGCATTCTCCTGGCATGAATATGGAATTCACGCCGTCGCCCCGCGCAGAAACCGCGCCGCACCCGTTTACGGCGTGTGCAGAGACCTACTACTGCGGGGACGCGGTCTGGGGTGCCGATCCCTGCGGAGCCGTTCCTTGGGCAGCCGTTCCTTGAGCAGCAGGGGCGCTCTTGTCGGCCGCCGCCTGTTCCTTCGCATCCCTGCGCGCATCATGCCGCCGCACCATCCCGGCAGCACATCCCGCCGCCGCACCGCCCTTCGCATGACCCTTACCCACGAAATGCCCGGCTACGGCACCAACAGCGCCCCCCTTGATGCACCCTCCCTTCTCGGCATGCGCCGGAAACACCGCCACGGCACACGCGACAACAGCACTGGCGGCAGGAAACAGCAGGAAACGATGGAAAGACAGGCTCATGACACAAACTCTTGCGATACAAACTCCGCCTCTATACGGACAAACTTCACCCCGGTTCCCATATCAGCCCGGAACAGTCCGAATTGTGGGAAAAACAACACAATGCCTTCCCAGGAAACCCTTACCTCCCCCGCCCTCGCCGAACTCCGCAAGGCCAGCCGCGCCGCGCACGACCACGTGGACACCGCCTTCTCCCGCTTCACCCTATCGGACCCCGCCTCCTACCGCCAGTTCCTCCTCGCCCACGCCCAAACCGTCCCCGCCGTCGAAACCGCCCTCGTCCCCCACACCCTCCCCGCATGGACGCCCCGCACCCGCAGGCTCACGCAGGATCTCGCGGCCCTCGACGTCTCCATGCCCCCCCCGGCCCCCTTTATCCTCGCCACACAGGCCGAAGCCTACGGCGCGCTCTACGTCCTCGAAGGCTCCCGCCTCGGCGGAAAACTCCTCGCCGCCCGTGTCCCGGATGGTCTCCCCAAAGCCTACCTCTCCGCCATCCATCAGGACGGCGAGTGGCGCAATTTCCTCCTCACCCTCTCCCAAACCCTCGATACCCAGACCGAAACCTACCGCCGGAACGCCATCTCAGGCGTCCGCAAAACCTTCGCCCTCTTCCAGTCCGCCGCCACATCATGACAACCCCCTACACCGAAACCCTCAAACACCTCGCCCACACCGCCGACACCATCCCGCGCCTCCCCGGCCCGCACGCCACCGCCCGCGCCGTCAGCCGCACCTGCGGCAGCCGCATCACCGTGGACCTCACCTTCACCAACGCCCGCCTCACCGGCTACGGCCATCTCTGCGAAACCTGCCTGATCGGCAAGGCCAGCGCCGCCCTCCTCGCCCAACACATCGCCAGCACCCCCAACGGCATCACCCGCGAACACCTCCAGACCGGCCTCACCGCCCTCCAGGCCCTCCTCAAAAACAACACCCCCCTCCCCGAACCCTGGGCCGATCTCGCCCCCCTCGCCGCCATCACCCCCCACCGCAGCCGCCACGCCGCCGCCCAACTCCCCTTCGAAGCAGCCCTCAACGGATGGCCCCTCGCATGACACCCCCCAATCACGCCACCCGCCTCTCCCAACTCCCCGCCATCACCAGCGAAACGGCCCCCATCGGCCTGATGATGGGCATGGCCCGCAGCTTCCACACCGCAACCAGCACCATCGGCCTCGCCATCATCAGCGTTTTTACCCTCACCCGCACGCCCAGAACCTCCTGATCCCACCGCGAAACATGCTCCTCACACCCCTCCAGAAACGCTGGCTCCCACGCCTCGCTCTCATCGTCGCACCCGTCCTGGCCCTCGCCGGATGCCTGAACGCCCTGAGCGACACATTCCGGATATGGTCCCTCAACGGAGACACCATCAGCCCCTTCATCGTGGCGGACGGCCTCACACAATACGGCCCCCGCTTCCTCGCCCACTGGGGCTTCACACAGGATAACTGGCTCCTCTCCCTCGTCCCGATGGACGGGCTGCTCGAAAAAGCACTCGGCACATCCCCCACCCTCGTCATCGGAATCGGCTACGCGATCTTCCTCGCCAACACCCTCCTCCTGACACTCCTCTCACGCCTCGTCCTCGGCCCGCGCGGCTGGCTCCTCGCCCCCCTCTTCTGCCTCATCACCCCGGACGCCGCCGGCAATACCGGCTTCCTCACCCACAGCGTCACACACACCATCACCTTCCTCTGGGGCCTGCTCGGCCTCCTCTGCGCCACACGCGCCCTCACCAAAGGCCCACGCGCCCTCCCCCTTTCCCTCTCCGGCACCGCCATCACTCTCACCATCGCCACACTCTCCGATCCCTGGGGCCAGGTCGCCTTCATCCTCCCCATGCTCGCCGCCACACTCCCCTGCCTCGCCACGAAAACCATCCCCAGACGCCACACACTCAGCCTCGCCACCACCCTCCTCGCCATCTTCATCCTTTGCCACACACGGTTTTTCGGCCTGCTCTGGTGGCTGCCCAAAACCGCCTTCGCCTTCGGAACCCTCCCCTCCGCATGGGCACATCTCCACACCCTCACCCACGCGGAACTGACGCTGTTCTCCCTCGATACCCTCCCCAAACCCCTCTCGTTCCTCGGCCCGATCCTCCTGCTCACCCTCATCGCCGCCGCCACGATCGGCACCATCACCCACACCCTCCTCAAACGCCGGAACCTCACCTCCAGAGACGTCCTGCGCCTGTCCCTCACCCTCTCCCTGCTCGCCACACAAACCCTCTACATCATCGGGCAGTTCAGCACCGATCCCAATATCGGCCGCTTCGTCATCAACGTGTTTCCGTTCAGCCTCATCACCGCCCTCGCCCTCCGCACGCAGGCCCGCATCCCGGTCATCCTCGCCACCCTCCTCATCACCCTCGCAAAAACAGACGGCATCTCCCTCACATTTCCCACCCTCACCCCCCGCATCGACGGTCCCGCCAACCTCGCCGAAACCCTCGAAACCCATAACCTCACCTACGGATTCGGCCCCTATTGGGGCGCCAACCCCGAAGGCCTCACCTGGTCAACACATCACCGCCTCACCATGCTGCCCGTCACATTCGATCCCACCACCGGCCAGATCTCCCGACGTACCGCCCAAACCTCCGATCTCTGGTACGCCCCCACCACACCCCGCCCCAAAACCTTCTTCGTCATCATCATGAACGACGGAGAAAACTGCCAGTCCATCGACCTCTGCAAAACCGGCCTCCGCAATCAGTTCGGCCCCCCGGACGAAACCCTCCCCTTCGCCAACACCACCATCCTCACCTGGCACAAACCCGCCCCCGAACTCCCCCACTGAACCACCCCCTTCACCACCCCCGCACATCCCCCAAAACCCCACCCCGCCAGACCGCCACAACCTCCGCCATGATCGACAGCGCAATCTCCCGCGCCCCCACCGCCCCGATCGCCAGCCCCACCGGCCCCCGCAACCGCCTAACCTCCGCCTCACTCGCCCCACCTGCCCGCAACCGCTCCACCCGCGCGGCCTGCGTCCGCCGGGAACCCAGCGCCCCCACATAAAACGCAGCACTCCGAACCGCAAAAGCCAGCGTCGGATCATCCAGTTTCGCATCATGCGTCAACGCCACGATCGCCGTCTCCGCATCCACGCCAAACCCCGCCAGAACCTCGTCCGGCCACTCCGCCGACACCACAACCCCCGGAAACCGCTCCGCCGTCGCCAAAGCCCCACGCGGGTCCGCCACCGTCACGTCAAACCCCACCCCAACCGCCAAAGGCGCCAAAGCCTGCGCCACATGCACCGCCCCCACGATCAGCAAACGAGGCCTCGGCGGCACCGCCTGATAAAATACCTCCCCCTCCCGAAAACTCCGCCGCCCTCCCCAGCACCGCAACGCCTCGCCAGACGCATCCCCAACCGCCTCGATCAACCGATGCGCCCCCCCAAACCGTGTTTCCAGCACACACATCCGCCGCTCCGCCTGCGCCGCCAGAACCCCCTCCAGCACCGCAACCGGAATCCCCCCCTCCCCAACACGCTCCACCAACACCTCGATTTCCCCCCCACAGGCCAGCCCCGCCGCCCAGGCCAGATCCGTCCCCACCCGAAAACTCAACACCCGCGCCGCAGCCCCTGCCAGCACATCCTCCGCCGCAAACATCACCTCCGCTTCCACACACCCCCCACTGACGGACCCGCTCACCCGCCCCCCGGCATCCACCGTCATCACACTCCCCACCGGTCGCGGCGCACTCCCCCACGTCCCGATCACCCGCGCCAGCACAACTCCCACCCCGGCCCGATACCGCGCCAGAGCCTCCGCCAGAATCCCGTCCTCATTCACCGCGCCAGCCGATCCTTCACCCGCCCCCACGCAATCCCGGCCGCAACCCCAGCCCGCCAGCCGAAATGCAACCGAACCGGCCTCACCCCCGTCACCGGAAACAACGGCTCCGCCCCCGCCAATACCCGCGCGATATCCCGTCCCAGAACCGTCGCCATCGCAACCCCGCGCCCGTTATAACCAACACACCCAAGTAACCCCGCCGCCGGCTGATGCCAATGCGGATAGTGGTCCAGAGTCAGCGCCAACTGCCCATTCCAGCCATGCGTCCACGCCATACCGTGCAAGTCCGGCCAAAGCCCCTCCGCCCGCCGCACCAGATAAGGAAACGCCTCCACCCCCCGCAACGCGCGAGACGCCGAGCGCCCCCCCATCAGCAACCGCCCCGCCGCATCGATCCGATAATAGGTCGTAATCTCCCCCAGTTCATACAAAACCTCCCGCCCCGCCAGAATCCGCCCCCGCACATCGCTCGGCAAAGGCGCACTCGCCACCACCGCGCTGAACACCGGAATGACGGACCGCCGCAACCCCTCCCATAACGGCCCGGAATACCCATTCGTCGCCACCACCACCGACCGCGCGATCACCTCCCCCGCCTCACCCCCCACCCGCCACATCCCCCCATCCCGCACGACGGACCGAACCCGCGTCCCCCCGAAAAACCGCGCCCCCGCCCGCACCGCCGCCCGCGCCAACCCCCGCGTATAGGCCAGCGGGTCCACCTGCCCACCCCGCGCATCAATCATCCCGCCCACATACACCCGCGTCCCTGTCCGCGCCGCCATCGCCGCCTCATCCAGCCACGCCACCGCCCCGCCCCGCGTCTCACACTGCCCTGTCAGATCCCACAACGCCCCCAACTGCCCCATTGCCGTCGCCGCCCGGATCGTCCCCCCACGCACCGCCTCGCACGCAATCCCGTGCCGCCCGATCAGCTCGAACACCAGATCCGGCGCGCCCCAGGCCGCCTCCACCAGCCGCGCCCCGCGTTCCTCGCCAAAGTCCCGCACCACCTGCTCCGGCGGCATCTTCAACCCCGGATTGACCTGCCCCCCATTCCGGCCCGAAGCCCCCCACCCCACCTCATGCGTATCCAGAACCACCACATCCCGCCCACTCTCCGCCAGATGCAACGCCGCCGAACACCCGGTAATCCCCGCCCCGATCACCACCACATCCGCACGCGTCACACCCGCCAGCGCCGACGATATTTCCGTGGAAGCACGCTCCGCGTAGAGGCTGGGATTGTCCATCGTCATTCTTCAAAATCCCTGATAATTCCTGTGTTCGCACTAGTCACGGGGCTCTGCCCCGTCCCCAGGAAGGGGCCTTGGCCCCTTCACCCCTTAAACTCGTGGTTTCCAAAGGGCGACTGCCCTTTGGGGGGGGTCTGGGGGCAAAGCCCCCAACTTCAAGCCCCGTATCCCAACACAGCCTTCACCTCCAGAAAATCCCCAAGCCCCCACTCCCCACATTCCCGCCCATTGCCGGACTGGCCATATCCCCCGAAGGGCGCCGCCACCGTCCACGCCGCCCCGTTGATATTCACATTCCCCGCCCGCAACCGCCGCGCCACCCGCCGCGCCCGCTCCAGATCGCCGGACTGCACATACGCCGCCAGCCCATAAGGCGTGTCATTCGCCATCGCAACCGCCTGCTCCTCATCATCATACGCCAGAATCGACAGAACCGGCCCAAAGATTTCCTCACGCGAAACACTCATCTCCGGCAAAACATCCCCAAACACCGTCGGCTTCACATAATACCCAACCTCAAGCCCCACAGGCTTGCCCAAACCCCCCGTCACCAGCGTCGCCCCCTCCGCAATCCCCCGCTCGATCAACGCCTGAATCCGCCCATACTGCACATCACTCACCACCGGCCCCAACTCCGTCGTTTCAACCTCCGGCGACCCCATAACAAAAGATTCCGCCACCTCCTTCGCCACCGCCATCGCCTCCCCCATGCGCGCACGCGGCACCAGCATCCGCGTCGGCGCATCGCAGGACTGCCCCGAATTGCTGAAACACCCCCTCACCCCACGCCGCACAGCATCCGCAAAATCCGCGTCCCCCAAAATGATATTCGGAGATTTCCCCCCCAGTTCCTGATGCACCCGCTTCACGCTGTCCGCCGCCAGCTTCGCCACGGCCGCCCCCGCCCGCGTCGATCCGGTGATGGACACCATATCAATCCCCGGATGCCGTGCCAGAGCCTCCCCAACCCCCGGCCCATCCCCGTTCACCATGTTGTAAACCCCCGCCGGAACCCCCGCCTCATCCATGATTTCGCTAAACACCAGCCCGCTCAACGGCGCCACCTCGCTCGGCTTCAGAACCATCGTACACCCCGCCGCCAAAGCCGGCGCCACCTTGCACACGATCTGGTTCATCGGCCAGTTCCAGGGCGTAATCAGCCCACACACCCCCACCGCCTCATGCGTCAGCAGCATGTCCCCCCGCCGCTCCTCAAATGCAAAATCCCTCAACGTCCGCACCATTTCTTCCAGATGCGCCATCCCCGCCCAGGCTTGGCTGTCCCGCGCCCGCACGATCGGAGACCCCATCTCCCGCGAAATCGCCCGCGCCATATCCTCGGACCGCCTCCGATACACCGCCAGAACCCGCTCCAGAACCGACAGCCGCTCCTCCCGACTGGTCAAGGACCACGCCGGAAACGCCGCCCGCGCCGCCGCCACCGCCCGATCCACATCTCTCTCATCCCCCAGCGCAATCCGCCCGCACGCCTGCTCCGTCGCCGGATCGATCACATCCAGAACCCGCGCTCCATGCGGCGCAACCCATCGGCCATCACAATAAAATTCAAGAGCGTGGGACATGAACTTTCCAATCCTTCAAAAAACCATCGCACATCACAGGGGCGCTGCCCCTGCACCCCGTCGGGGCCGCAGGCCCCAAACCCCGATTCTTTATAAAGCGGTTTCCAAAGGCCAGCCTTTGGCGGGGCTCCAGGGGACAGCGCCCCTTGGGAAGACATCGGGAAAACCCCTTGCCCAAAACCAGAATCCCCCCGAAACTCCCCCTATGCTCACCCCCACAGCCCTCCTCGCCACGACGGACGCCGCCCTCGCCACCACCCTCGCCGCCACCGCAGGCGTCGCGGCCCTGCTCCTCAAACGCGTCCGCACCCTCTACCGCAAGATCGCCCCCCTCGGCGCCCTCGCCCCCACCAACCCAGCCACGCGCACCCTCCCCGCCCACAGCACCACCACACTCGCCAACAGCCCCCTCACCATCGGCGGCCCAAACCCCACAGGCCGCAGCACCCTGCTTCTCTTCGTCTCCGGCACCTGCCTCGTCTCGAAAAAAATGGCCCCCATCGCAGCCGATTTCTCCAGAAGCGAACACCTCACCCTGCACTATCTGGGGGACGACACCCCCGAAGCCCAACGCGCCGCCCTCCAGACCCTTTCCATCCCGGCGGAGAATTTCATAAACGACCCCACCATAGGCCGGACCCTCGGCGTCGATCGCGTCCCCTTCGCCGCCCTGATCGACGATACCGGCATCATCATCGCCCGAGGCCTCGTCAACAGTCGCGAACATCTCGAAAGCCTGCTCTCCGTGCAGGAAACAGGCCACACCTCCATCCAGTCCTACCTGGACGCCAACCCTAACGCCCTCACCAGAGCCTGACCGGAAAACCCCTCTCACCGCGGCGGACATTGCGGCAACGCACGCCCCAGAACCCCCGCCCGAAACCCCATCAAATCCCGCGTATCCAGCGCCTGCCCCCGCAACGCATGAACCTCCGCCGCCGTATAGGGCTTCGTCCCCGGCGGCGTACTCGCCCCTCCAAGCCTGAACAGCACGAAATTCAGAACATTCGCCAGATCCTGATCGTCCCGGATCAGGGACATCGAAACCCCCGGAATCCGCCCCAGATACGCCCGCCCCTCCGCCGAGCATGTAAAAACCCCCACCTGATCACGCAAAACCGGAATATACGTCCGGTTGGACCTCCCCTCCACACCGTGGCACCCACCGCAATATTCCAGATACTGCGTCACGGTATGGCTCTGCACCGCCGCCCCGGCACCGCCCACGCAGGACAGCGCCAGAGCCACAGCCAGCAGCCCGTTACGGCAACTTGTGCGCAGCATCGAGCGCCTTCCGCTCCGCCATCACCGCCGAAGCCGGCTTCGGGGCGGCCCGCGCCCCTTTGATCTCATCCGCCGTGAACACAGGCGCCGGCTTCGTATCCCCCAGAGACGCCACATAGGTCAGAATCGCCGCCACCTGATCCTCCGGCAACGTCTTGAACGCCGGCATGAACCCGACATACGTGCCACCCCCCGCCTTGATCATCCCATGCAGCCCACCATTCAGAACATCCGCCAGATACGCCTTCCCCTCAGGCGTGGACGCAATCTTGTCCACACGCCCCTTCAGCGGCGGAAACTGCCCCGGAACCCCAACCGCCCCCGCCTGATGGCAAATCCCGCAATTCGCACCATACAGTTTCGCCCCGTCCGCATCGGCAAACGCCGGAACCGACCCGAAAGCACATGCAAGAAGAAAAACAGCCCGTTTCATCATGAAGCATTTCCAACAATAACAGAGGTGGAACAGTTATAGACCAAAGCACCCGTGCCGAAACACCAGATGATGTCATTATTCGCCTGCGGGCGGTAACTCGGCTGGTCGCCCTCCGTCCCCAGGCACGCCGGCTGGCTGCAGGCGTCCTGCCCGCAACAATCCCGATACGCGACCAGATAGGACTGCCCGTCCCCCGGATTGAAACACGTCCCGATCCACGATGTCGGGGAAGGAGACGTCCCCGGCGGGCAGCTATGCACCCCGCCGCCACACGCCGCGCACAAAAACCCGTCGATCGCGCAATACCGCCAGTAATTGCACGCCGTCGGATCGGTCGTCTGCGCCTTGGCCGCAAACGGCGTCGGCGCTTTCGGCTTCACGGCCGGAGCCGCCGCCGAAGCCCGCTCCACCGGCAACACCGGCACAACCGCCCCAAGCGTCGCCCAAGCCCCCAGCCGCCCCATCAGCCCACGCCGGGACGAACGCCCCGCCACACGCCGGATCAGCGTCTCCGTGATCCGGTCGAGTGAAAAAGAATCAGAGTGCGACATCCACGGCCTCCACAGACGAAAACGAACGCGCCGCCGAAGCATCCACCACCGGCAACACGGAAACAAGACTCTCAACCTCACGGCGCGTCGCAGCCACATCCCGCGCCACGATCACCCCGCGCTTATCCAGAACCACAAGCGTCGGCAAACGCCCGATCTGCAACAACAACAGCAACTCCACACTGGTCACGAACGGCACCCCCGCCAACGCCGGATCACGGGCCAGACGCCCCGCCATCTCCCGCAACGCAGGCACCGCCCCCTCCCCCACCAGAACCAGATCGATCCCACGCCCCGAAGCCACGTCCCGCGCCACCGGGATCACCCGCTTGCACACCGGGCAATCCGCCGAAACCACCATCAGCAGCATCGCTCCCCCCCGCGCCCCCCCGATCGGAAACGCCCCCTCCGCCAGCGTCCGCGCCACGAGCGACGGCAGCGCCTGCCCCACCTGCAATCCCACCACCCCCGGCTGCACCCCGATCGGCGCCAGCCGCTCATGCAACACCCCGATCTGCCGCGCCAGCGCAAACACCGCCACCGCCAGACCCACCACGCAGACCGTCAGAAATACCGTCAGAACCGTCAGGAAACCCATCATGTGGCAGACGCCCCCGGCGGCAACGCCCGCAGATGCGCCACCGCCAACGCCAGCACCACCAGCGCCACCCCCACCAGCACCCCATCGAACCGCAATACGCCAGCCCCCTCGCCACACATCGCCACCAGCGCCGCCAACACTCCCAGCAAAACCGTCCGAACCACCGCCCCCCACGACACGCGGGACGCCAGCCCCGGAACACACCCGCAGGACAGATCCACCCGCCCCCGCAGCACATTCACCGCCATCGCCCCCGCAAACACCGCCAGCAATCCCCCCGCCAGCACCGCCGCAAAACCCGCCGCAAAGCCGGACAGCAACCAGACCCCCAGCCCGATCTCCCCCCCGATCAATCCATACGCCACCGGAATCGCCGCCCCCAACGGCAGCATACGATACGCCGCCACCTCGGAGGCAAACGCCAGCGCATCCCCCGCTTTCGCCAGCCCCGTCCCCAGAAACAGCGCCCCGAACGCCCCGGCCCCCACCGCACCCATCATCTGAAGCGGCACCATCACGTCACTCCCCCAGCGCCACGGTGAAATACAGATCATCCCCCAGATGCTTCATCGTCCGCAGCAATTTGCCACTCTCCGCATCCCAGATGAAGAAATCGCCATTCTCCCCCGCCGTGAACATCAGCGGCTTCGCATCCTGCGTCACCCCCACCATCGAACTCGGATGCGGCAGCCTGATCCGCTTCAGCAGTTTATGCGTCGCCACATCCAGTTCCCAAACCTCCGTCCCGGCCTGCTTGTGCGTCCAGAACGTCCCCTGATGCATCAGCACGAACAGATGCCCGGACGCATAATGCAGCGCCGACAACTGCCATCCCCCCGGCCGCCACGCCACGGCAAACGGCGCCTCCCCCGCAGGCGCCCGCTTCATCCCCGCAGATTCCTGCAAGGACCACGCCGCCCCAACCGTCGTATTCGCCCCCAGCACCGTCGGATACACCAGCCCGGTATAGGAAATGAACCACGTCTTCCCGTCCGGCCGCCGCGTCGGGCTATGCTCGAACACCGCATCCTTCTCCGGATCGAAGAACGGCTTGCTGTGCGTCACCTCCGCCTTCGCCCCGTTCACCACCACATTCGCCAGGCTGCCATCCGCACAGATCGACGAAAACCCCGTATTCCCCCACGGATACACCAGCGCACAGCCCGGCAGATCCACATTCTGCTGCACGGAATGGGACGCCGTGTTCACCACATAAACCGAATTGGTCGGCACCATGTTGTACACGTAAGCCAACCCGCCATCCGCGCTGATCTGTAGATCGTTCTTCTTCGGCGTCACCAGCGCCCGGCTCGGCAGAACCTCGTCATTCGTAATCGTCAGCGTCTGCGGATCATAGGCCGGCAACAGATCCGCCCGATCCCCCCGATTCCCGCGGGACCACACCGTCTCCGCCACATAGAACGCCCGCCCCTTCGGGTCCTGCACCACATTCCCGTTATACGCCGCCTGAACCATCCCCAGCAGCCTGCCCTGATCCGCATCCACCACATAGACGCGCCCGTCCTTGGCATGATGCCCAACCGTGTCCTGCACCAGAATCCGGTGCGCCGTCACTGGCGGCAGCCTGATGATGTCACTCTCCTCCGTCTGCTCCACCGGCTCCGCCGCACGGCCGGTCGACCATGGCAACACTCCCGCAAAAACAGCCGCGACAGTCGAAAGAAGAACAGTGGACATACGCATCAGTGTCGGCTCCCTGCCGTCAGAAACATCACGCGAAACAAACCGGAAGTCACGTCTCACCGCAAACCCCCATCAGAAGAAACCTCACGCCCCCGAACCACCCCCCACGCACACAGCACGATCACCACCAGCGCCCCCACGCTCACCGCCAGCTCATGGCGGGACTGCGGCAGCATCGCCATCGCCCCCAGCGTCCCCAGCAACAACACAAGCCCCACCACAGGCCCCGCCGAAACCCCGCAAAGCCTCATCCGTGCCCACACGATCAGGATATCGTCGAAAATAATAAAAGACCCGGTCGCGCTCAGCAAAAACGCAAACACCGCCCCGGGAGATACGATCGCCGTCGCCGCAACCAGCAATGCGCCCAGCGCGCTCACCAGAACCGCCCTGCGCGGAGACTGGCTGCGCGGCTCCAGACGCAGGAAAAACCCCGGCGCATCCCGCCGCTCCGCCAGCTCGAACAACACCCGGGACGTCGCATACAGCCCCGAATTGAGCGTGGACAGCATCGCCGTCACGATCACCACCTCCATCGCCACCCCCGCATACGGAACCCCCAACCGGTTCAGCACATACAGAAACGGGGACTGCCCCGCCGTCAGCGAAGTCCACGGCACCAGACACAGGATCAACGCCACCGAAACCAGATAAAACCCTACGATCCGCAATGCGACAGACCGCGTCGCCGTCGCAATGTTCCGGTCCGGCGCGTCGGACTCCAGCGCCGCCAGCGTCGCCACCTCACTGCCCGACATGGAAAACACGATCGCCGGAACCGCCGCCAGCAACGCCACCCACCCATGCGGCAAAAACCCGCCACTCCCCAGAACATTCGCCACCACCGGCGTCGTCCCCCGCAGCAAATGCCCAAGCCCGATCAGAATGAACACAGCAATCGCCACGATCTTGATCATCGCGAACCAGTATTCAAACTCCCCATAAGCCCGAACCGCCAGCAGATTGGCCGCCGTCATCACCGCCAGAACCACAACCTCCACCAGCCAGTACGGCAGCCCCACCACCGGCGCCAGCAACGAGGCAGACGCCATCACCTCGATCCCAAGCGTCGTCACCCACACCAGCCAATACGTCCACCCCGCCACGAACCCGGCCCGAACCCCCAGCGCAAACCGCACCTGGCTCACGAAAGACCCATGCCCCGGCACCCGCAACGCCATGTCCCGCAAACACAGATTCACCAGCAGGATCATCAACCCCGCCGCCGCATAGGACACCAGCGCCCCCGGCCCCGCCGTCACGATCGGCGTGGACGCCCCGATAAAAAACCCCGCCCCCACAACCCCGCCCAGCGAGATCATCGCAATATGCCGCAGCCGCAAACTCCGCGCGAGAACCTGCACACCGTCCCCGCTCATGGCGCGCTCGCCCCCGGCACCGGCGAAACGAACGGATACGCCCCCCGATCCAACAACTCCACCACCGCCCGATGCGCCTCCTGAAACGCCGCATCCGTATGCGGGCTCGCCGCCGCATCCGAATTGGCGATCGCAATCCGCCCGAACGGCTGCCGCCCCACCACGCAGGGCCGCGCCTCGGTCTCGGTGAACACCCACTCCATCGGGTCGAACAGCGAATTATACGTGTAGGCATAACCATGCGGCCAGCGATTGACCGTAATCGCCGCGATGTCCCGCGCCGCATCGAACCCACCCGGCCCCAGAACCCGCTGCAACTGGGCGCGCACCTCCCGCTCGAACGTCTCGAAAGACGTCGCCAGCAAAACCCCACGCCCCGCCCGATGCTGGTCCCGCGCGCTCATCCCCTCCCCCGGAACCCCCATCGTCTTGATCATCCGCACCACGATCGGCCCCTCCGGATCAACCGGCGCACGCAGCCCCCCAAGCGACGCAGGCTCCGCAAGCTGGATCTGCTCGAAAAACATCCCCGGGCACTGAATGTCCGAAACCCCCAGCGCCCTGAACGCCCGCCAGTTCCTCAGCGCCACATTGGTATAGACCAGCGGTCCCTTCACCCCATAGGCCAGCGCCTCCTTCTGCGCCGCGGGCAGGCTCGGCACCAGATACGGAACGAACATGTTCCACCCCGCCATCACAACCTGCCGCCCCCGCACGCGCGCAAACCGCCCCGGCTTCGCCTCCCCAGCCGCCGCGCACACCACCGAAACCGTCTCCGCCGTCCCGGGCATCCCATCATGCGCCACATTCAGCGCCATCGTCCCCAACCGCACCCGCACCGCCTGCCCGGGCCGGTCCAGCGCCGCATAATCGAACCGCGCCGTCCCCATCCCGTCCTGCGTCCGCGCATCCGTCACGCCCGGCACCAGAGACGCCACCAGCAACCGCGCCAGCGTCGCATTCCCATCCGGAAAATGCACCGTCTCGTCGGAATCCACCTGCCGCCCATGCTGCCCCCCCGGCAGATCGGACAACAGCCCCCCCGGCACCGCCCCCAGTCCCAGCCCCGAAAACCCCGGCAACCCCATCGTGAAGGCAAACAGCGCCGGCAACGCATCCGCCCCCACGCAAAACACCCCGCTCCCCGCCTTCCGAAACACCCACGCCACGGAAGGATCGACCTTCGCCACTTTCAGCAGATATTCCGTATAGGAAACCGTCGCCAGAAACCGCTTCTTTTCCGAAACAGTCCGTCCCGCCAGATAATCCGGCTGCACGGCCGCGTTCAGCCGCACCCAATCCGCACGCGCCGCCGCACTCATAGGCGCATCCGCCAGATCCGCCGCTCCCAGCCCGCGCCAGTGCTCGCCCCCTGAAGCCCCACGTGGGCGCAACAGAACATCCCGCGTCCACGTTTCCCGGTCGAAAAACAGCCCCTCCTTCAGCCCCATCCGCTCATACAACCCGGCCTCCGGCGCATTCTCCCGCCGATACGCCGCCAGATCCACCCCGATATCCCGCAGCACCATCAACGCCCATTCGTTATACCGCTGCGGAGACTCGATCTCCAGCGTCCCCCCGTTCAGCGCCAGTTCCCGCCCCTCCACCACGAAACTGTTGCGCTTGGCGTGGCCGCCGAAATCGTCATGATTCTCGATGATCAGAACACTCTTGTCCGCTCCAGCATATTTCCGGAAAAAATGCGCCGCCGCCAGCCCGCTCAGCCCCCCACCCACCACGACGAGGTCATAAATCTCCCCCGTCTCCACCACATCATGCGGATGCAAAACCCCATCCCGCAACGCATGAGCCGTCTCGAACGCCCCCGGATGGCTTCCCCTCATCCCGGTCCGATACGGCGGCGGCACGAATCCCCCCTCCGCCGCCCCCGCAACACGAACGCCTCCCGCCACCCCGGACATCAGAACACCATTCAGAAAATCCCGCCGTGCAATCGGGCAGGACATCCCCAAGTGACGATCCGTCTGGCTCATCCGCATAAACAAAACAACCTCGAAACGAGCACACACCGGAATGGACAGCACTCAGGCATCATTCCAGCCCGGAAACAGTCAGGATGGCAACCCTCCGGCACCCTCAGAACTCCGCGCTGATCGTCCCGAAATACTGCCGCACCGCCCCACGCTCCAGGGACTGATAATCCCCGGATGTCGGATTGCCGTTCTCACCCATCATCGAAATATATTTGGAATTGAACAGATTATAGACATTGAAATCCAGCGTCATATTCTTCGCAAATCCGTAACTACCCAGATTGAAACGCGCTCCGGTACTCGCCAGCCAGTATCCCGGCACGGACGTATCGTTCGTATAGCTGAAATACCGCTTCGAATAATAATGAACATCGAAATGCGTCTCCAGGCCACGCCACCGATAGGAGAGATTCGCCTTGTACATGAACTGCGGATAGTTCACGATTTTCTTGCCTTTCGTATAGGCAATCTCACCCGAATTATCGATGTTCGTACCGTAAGTCGAGTGATTGTAACTCACACTATTGTAAATCGCCAACCCCCGGATCGGTGTCAGCGTCACCGCCGCATCCACCCCGTTCGTATGCACCTGCGTTTGCACAACACTGGAAACCGGGTCCGTGATCGTCCCTTCCGTTGCCGCCTGCAACCGATGGTTCGCATCCGCATGATACGCCGCCAGACTCGCCTGAACCAGATTGTCCGTATAACGATACCCTACCGCATAAACCCAGTCCCGCTCTGGCTTGACCGTCCGGCGCAGATTATCGAATGTCGGCTGATCCTGAACCGACCAGATCGAGTTCCCCACCCCGTTCGGGAAAACCTGATAGGTCCGCATATTTTCGGCCAGATCGAAATACAGCTCATGATTCTTCAGAAAATGCCAGCTCCCGCCGACATGCGGTAGAAATGCATCATTTGCCGACATGCCGCCATTCGGCAGACTGTCCGATCCCGTATAGCTCGAATTGTTGTAATCGGACCCACCCGAAGTCCTGGACACCATGGACTTGAAACCCGCCGCCAGCCGCACCCCCTTGAGCGGCTCCCATGTATCTTCCAGGTGATACGTGAAATTATTGGTGTTCCATCTGAAACCATACCCCTGCAAAAACGCCGGACCATACGTGTCATACGGTCCCACCGTCTTCAACGGCGCCCCCTGCCCCAATTGCGGCTCATTATACCAGAACAGATCCCCCTGCTGATTGTTGTTCTCGAACCAGATGCCCGTCTCGATCGTATGATGCGCGATCTTGTATTGCAGCCCGGTCGTCATACCATAACGCTCCTGTCGCGTCTGCCAGACCTCTTCCGAAAACGGCGCACCTGTCCCGACCGACGGCGTCGAATAGTCCGAATACGTATAATACCCGGTCTGACTGGTTCCATATATCGTGGAACGCCACCGCAACCGGTCCGTCAGGGCCAGATCGAAATTGAGCCCCCCCGTATAATCCACCTCAGCCTGCCCGCCATCATACAGATAGGGTTCCTGCCCATTGTTCTGGATCGCATCCGTCGTCGGCAAGGATACATTTCCGGCCGCGTAATTATAGGCCAGCGCATAGTTCGGATACAGATGCGGCACACGCCACCCCAATCCGTCGATAATGCTCAAAGACGTATCCTGATATCCCCACTCCGCCAGATCGCTCCAGTTGAAAAACGCCTTCATCGAACTGTCATGCCCGATCGGCTGCACCAGTTTCGCATCCACCTGCTGCTGGAACTGGTCGCCACCCCCCATCCACTTCCCCTCGTCCCCCCGAGAATAGGCAATCATCGCCTTCGTGCCGGAGGCATTCAAAACTCCCGTATCCCCCCGCAGATACGTCCGATACGAGCTGTAGCTCCCAAATCCCTGCGAAACCTTCCCGCCCATCTTGTCATGCGGATCGCCCGTCGTGAACTGAAGCGTCCCGCCCAGGGTCGACGTCGAGGGAACACCCACACCCCCCGGCCCTTCGGACAGGACCGAACTGTCGATATCATCCGGAATCGCCGCCTGAATGATGTTCAGGCCATTCTCACTCTCATACGTCTGATCATTCAGCGGAATCCCGTCCAGCGTCACCCCGATCTGGTCCATGAAAAACCCGCGCACATAAATGCTCGTGCCCCAGGTATCGATGCCCAGCGGATCGGTCGAACTGAAACTCACTCCCGGCAACCGGTCCACCGCCTTCAGAACGCTCGTCCCCGGCGTAAACTGCGCCATCACCGCCTTGCCGATCACATTATCCGCCCCGTGCGACAACCCACGCCGCACCGTCACCGTCAACGCCTCGCTCCCGCGCGCATGAACCGGCCCCTGCGCCACCCGCCGCGCCCGCCCCGGCGATCGTCCCACCCCCTGCCGTCCCACCGCATGCCGATGCACCGCCGATGCCGCAGCACCGTGCCCGCCGGGCACCACCTGCGCCCACGCCCGATCCGTCACCCCGATCAGCACCACGGATGCAAGAAAAACCCGATACGCCACACTCTCCATCAGAAAGCTCCGCCCGAGTGCCATAGATTTTCTCGCCCTGTTCATCGGTTATTCCATGTTCGCAGCACGGAACGTTTTAGTACCATAACACAACCCGGGTGATGACCTTCACGAAGATGAAAAAACATGTCACCACCTGAAATGCATGCTGATCGGAAATCGGGCCGGACAGTTCCCGGCAGGAAGCCATCTCCGGAACATGCCCCGGAAAACCATATCCTAACCCAGCAACTCCCTGTCCCGGCACCTCAACGCACCAGACTATTTCATGTAAACTTCGCAATGAAGTTGACGCAAGCAGAATTTTCATCATCATGAAATTTCCTGTCAGGCAGAACAGTCGCTCCATCCAGAAACTCAGGGAACACGACGCTGAATCCGGAAACCACCCTCGGCAGCCGCATCCGCGTGCAACGCAAGCATCTCGGCCTCTCCCTGCAACAGGTCGCCGATCAGGCCGGCATCTCCGTCGGCCACCTCAGCCAGCTCGAACGCGGCCTGTCCTCCCCCTCCGTCCAGGATCTCGCACAGATCGCCAGAGTCCTGAAAACCACGATCGGCGAATTTCTGAACGTCACCACCGTGCAGGATACGGATCCCATCGTCGTCCGCCTCGCCCAACGTGGCGTCACTTCTTTCGGAGACCGCATCGTCAAGCAACTCCTCACCCCCCCGGGTGAAAGCCCGCTCAAGATGTTCATGGTCACGCTGGAACCCGAAGGAAACAGCGGCGAATCCACCTTCACCCACGCCGGAATCGAATCCGGCCTCGTCCTGCAAGGCCGCCTCCACCTCATCGTGGACAATCAGGAATTCCTCCTCAACGAAGGAGACAGTTTCCGCTTCGCCAGCAACCGCCCCCACAAATTCGCCAATATCTTCGCAGGCGCCACCCGTGTCCTCTGGGTCAACGCCATGCTCGACGCCCCTGCCCCCGATCAGCCCTGAAACCAGCCCACCTTTCAGGAAAACATGCGAATCAGGCCGTCAGGAACCAGCAAACAACCCGGATATCGCAAACTCCACCCGCCCACGCGCCGCAGATTCATCATCGTGAAAACGGTCGATCGCCCAGGAAAGCGCCATGATCAGCTCGAAAACCGCATCGGCGGTCGTCGCGGCCGCCACGTCACCGGCGGATTTCGCTGCCTCGACAAGCCGATGCGTCCGCTCGGATAAGTGCGCGCAGGCCACGTTCACCGAAGAGCCAGGATCGCCACTGGCCGAAGCAAGACACTGCGGCAGATCATGCCAGATCCGCAAACGCCAGGCCAACCGCACGATCCATTCAGCAAGCGCCGCCCGGGGCGAATACACCCGCGCCACCTCGTCCGCGTCAGTCAACGCAATCGCGATATTCACCTCCATGACCGCCGCCTGCAAATCGTCCCTGGTCGGAAAATTACGATACAGCGTGGCGTTGCCAACCCCGGCGCGCAGCGCGATCCCGTCAAGCGACGCATAAACCCCCTCCGTCTCGAACGCTTCCCGCGCCGCCGCAAGAATGGCGTCCCGATTGCGTCGGGCATCCGCCCGCAACGGTCGCTGCGAAACACCGTCCCCCTGTCGATCGCCAGACATCCAGATCCTTCCCTGATCAAACAGGCTTGACTAAACGGGGACTATCCCCGGATAGTGTTTCGGGGATAGTCCCCATTTGCTGGAGAAATACGCGATGAACCGCTCGACCGACAAGACGAACCGCTCGCTCAGCGGTCGCACCGTACTCGTCACCGGCGCGAACGGAGGGCTGGGGGAGCAATTCGTGCTGCAAGCCCTCGAACGCGGAGCCACCAGAGTCTATGCCGCCGCACGCACCCCCCGGCACTGGGCAGACAGCCGCGTCCAGCCGATAACGCTCGACATCACGAATGTCGGGGACGTCACCCGTGCAGTCGCCACCGCCTCCGATGTCGATCTGCTCATCAACAACGCCGCCATCGCCCCGTCAGACGATGTCATCTCCGGGCCGGAGGAGGAACTGCGCCGCATCTTCGAAACGAACTTCTTCGGAACCCTGCGTGTCGCAAACGCCTTCGCCCCGGTCCTGGCCGCACAGGGCGGCGGAACACTGCTGAACATCCTGTCGGCAGCCGTCTGGATCAGCATCCCGACCGGCTATGCCGCGTCCAAAGCCGCGATGTGGTCGGCCACCAACGGCCTGCGCATGGCCCTCAGAGGTCAGAATACCCAGGTCACCGGCCTACTCGTCGGCATGATCGACACCCCGATGACAGAACGGTGGACCCTCCCGAAATCCAGCCCGGCCAGCATCGTCACCAAGGCCTATGACGGCATCGCAGACGGCCTGCTCGAAATTCTGGCCGATGACCTCACCGAAGACCTGAAATCGAGACTGGCCACAAAAGCCGAGGACTTCTACCCCTGGCTCCACACGCAACTGGACAGTTTACTGGCGGCCGGCGCCCCGAAACCAGAACACAACACGCCAGACAGCCACAACAGAAACTGAAAACCCGGGCAGCGATGGTCATCTCCATCGCCGCCAGCCGTCCCTATTTCCCCCCGAACGCCCCCTCCGTCACCCGCCCCCGCACGCCCCCAAACCGCGCCAGCACATAATCCGAAAGCGCCGCCAGTTCCGGCGCGGTATACGCCCCCGTAAACCCGTGCATGAACATCTCGCCCTGATCCGTCTTCAACGCCGTGCCCGAACGCAGAACCTGCACCAGATTCACCCCCTCCGGATCGGCCACGCTATGCGCCCCCGCCAAAGCCGCCCAGCCGGACTGCCGCCCCCGCCCATCCGGCAGATGACACCCCGCACAGACCTGCGCAAACACCCGTCCCCCCAAATCCCCAGCCGACACATCCCCCAAAACCCCGGATGCCACCGCAGGCCCCTCCGCCCGCGCCGGAACACTCCGCATATACACGACGATCGCCGCAATATCCTCCGGCGTCAGATACCGTAGCGAATCCTCCACCGCCTCCGCCATCGGCCCGGACGCCGGCCCATGCCCCACAGCCCGCCCCGTGCTCAGATACTGCGCCAGATCCGCATCGGACCACCCACCAAGCCCATGCTCCCGATCGGACGTCAGATTATACGCCCGCCACCCCACCTGAACCGCCCCTGCATAAGCCCGCCCGCTCAACCCATACGTGATCGTCCGCGGCGTATGGCACTGCGAACAATGCCCCAACGCCTCCGCCAGATACGCCCCCCGGTTCCACTGCGCGGACCGATCCGCACGCGGCGTCATCCGCCGGTCCGGATTGTTCAGCATATTCCAGAAAACCATCGTCCAGCGCTGATTGAACGGAAACCCCAGATCGTTCGGCACCGCCTCAGCCCGCACCGGCTTCAGCGTCAGCAGATACGCCCTGATCGCCAGCGCATCCGCATCGCTCATCAACGTATAGGCCGGATACGGCATCACCGGATAAAGCCGCTTCCCACCCCGCGCCACCCCCGTCCGCAACACCCGCAGCCACGCCGCATCGTCATACGCCCCGATGCCCGTCTCCCGGTCCGGCGTGATGTTCGTCGCATGAACCGTCCCGAACGGCAGCGCAAACCCCCGCCCACCCGTCAGCGCTTCCCCACCCGGCGCGGAATGACACGCCGCACAATCCGCCGCCCGAAACAGATACGCCCCCCGCTGCACCTCCGTCGGCGCCGCCACGGCAGCCCCCCCCAAGGAAACCCCCGCAACCATTACTCCCCAAAGGCGCGCGAAGCAGCGCCCTATATCATTCCCCCAAGGGGCTTCGCCCCCTGGACCCCCACCAAAGGCACGCCTTTGGAAACCAGTCCTTAACCAACGCAAAAACCCCAATCGAATCGGGGTCTGGGGCCAAGGCCCCAGCGGGGCGTGGGGCAGCGCCCCACATCCATGCCCCCTCACGCCACCACCTGCCTGGCAAACGGAATCTTCCGCAACCGCCGCCCCGTCGCCGCAAACAACGCATTCGCCAGAGCCGGCGCCGCCGCCACCGTCCCCACCTCGCCAATCCCCCCGATATCGGCGTCCACCGTCGGCACCAGATGCACCGCAATCACCGGCGCCTCATCCAGCCGCATCATCCGGTAATCATGAAAATTGCTCTGCTCCACCTGTCCGTCCCGCAAAGTGATCTCATTGTAAAGCGCCATCGTCAGCCCGAAAATCAGCCCACCCTGAATCTGCGCCACCACGGAATCCGGAAACACCACCGGCCCACAATCCACCGCCGTATCCACCCGCACAATTCGAATCTCCCCAGCCCCATCCACGGCAACCTCCAGAACCGTCGCCGCCCACGTCCCGAACGCATAATGCAGCGCAATCCCATGCCCATGCCCCACCGGCAACGCACGCCCATACCCCGCCCGCGACGCCGCCTCGTCCAGAACCCTCACCGCACGCGGCTGATGCCCCAGCATCTCCCGCCGAAACGCCAGCGGATCACGCCCCGCCAGATGCGCCGCCTCATCCACCACGCTCTCCACCACGAACACGTTATGCGTCGGCCCCACCCCACGCCACCACAACGTCACCAGCCCGCGCGGCTCATGCCGCACGAACTCCACCCGACGATCCGCCACCGCATATGGTATCTCCGCCGCCCCCTCCACGGCATCCGGATCAAGCCCCCCCTGCATCCCCTCCGGCGCCCACCGCGCCGTCACCGCCGAACCCGTCACCCGATGCGTCCACCCGCTCACACGCCCGGACGCATCCACCCCCACCGAAACCCGATCGTAATAATACGGCCGGAACTGATCCTGCCGGATATCCTCCTCCCGGGACCACACCAGCTTCACCGGATACGAAACCTGCTTCGCAAACCGCGCCGCCTGACCAATCGAATTGGAATCCAGCCGCCGCCCGAACCCACCCCCGATCATATGGTTATGAACCGAAACGCTCTCCGGCTTCAGCCCCGTCGCCTCCGCAACCTCCTGCCGCGCCCGCACCGGAACCTGCGTCCCCACCCACACATCCGCCCCATCCGGCCGGATATGCAACGTGGTGTTGATCGGCTCCAGCGCCGCATGGGCCAGAAACGGCAATTCATACACCACATCCAGCCGATGCGCCGCATCTCCCAACGCCTTCCCCGCATCCCCCATCGCCTTCGCGACAACCCCGGAACGTTCCGAAGCCGCCGCCATCTCCCGCACGATCCCCTCCGTCGTCACCCCCGCATTCGCCCCGAAATCCCACCGCGCCGCCGCCGCCTTCAGCCCCTGCATCGCCGCCCAGCTATGATCTCCCACCACCGCAATCGCATCGTCCAGACGCAAAACCTCCACCACCCCCGGCACCGCCTTCACCGCCGCCTCGTCATACCCAAGCAACCGCCCCCCCTTCACCGGGCATGCCATGATCCGCCCGAACTTCATCCCCGGCACCACCACATCCATGCCGTAAACCGCGCTGCCATCACTTTTGGACCGCGTATCCAGCCGCATCGGGCTGGTCCCGATCAGCGTGAACGCGGAAGCCGGCTTCAACACCATCTTCCCCGGCACCGGCTGCCGCGCCGCCGCATCCGCCAACTCCCCATACGTCGCCCGCCGCCCACTCGCCCCATGCGTCACAACCCCATGCCGCGCCTCACACGTCCCCACATCAACGCCCCACCGCGCCGCCGCCGCCGCCACCAGCATCATCCGCCCCGCCGCCCCCGCCTCCCGCAACGGAACCCAGCTATCCCGCGTCGAGGCCGACCCCCCCGTCACCTCCTCACCCGCCGCCCCGTCGATATAGGCCGGGCCCGCAGGCGCCGCCTCCAGCCGAACCTGATCCAGCCCAACCTCCAGCTCCTCCGCGATCAGCATCGCAATCCCGGTATAAATCCCCTGCCCCATCTCCGCATGACGCATGATCAGCGTCACCATCCCCTCCCGGTCGATCCGGATAAACGCATTGGGCGCAAACACATTCCCAGTGTCGGCCCCAACGTCAGCCGCCCGCGCCATCTTCCCACGCCCCAGCCCCGGCACCACGGCCGCCAACACCAACCCGCCCCCACCCGCCAGAGCCGCCTTCAAAACCCCCCGCCGCCCAACCCGGGACATCAGGAAGCCGCCTTGTGAATGGCCTGCCGAATCCGGACATACGTCCCGCACCGGCAGATATTGCCGGACATCGCCTCATCGATCTCCGCCTCGCTCGGCTTCGGCACCTTCGCCAGCAACGCCGAAGCCGACATGATCTGCCCGGACTGGCAATACCCGCACTGAATCACCTGCTCCTCCAGCCACGCCGCCTGAACCCGCGCCCCAACCTCCGTCGCCCCAACCCCCTCGATCGTCACCACATCCCGCCCCGCAACCGTCCCCACCGGCGTCAGGCACGCCCGCACCGGCTCCCCATCCAGATGCACCGTGCACGCCCCACACTGCGCAATCCCACACCCGTATTTCGTCCCCGTCAGCCCCACAACCTCCCGAATGACCCACAGCAACGGCATCTCATCCGGCACATCCACCGCATAAACCCGCCCGTTCACCCGTATATCGGTCATCCAGCCCTCATCATTCCCAAACCGAACCCATTGCACCGCATCCACCAAAGAAACGCCACCTATAAATCCGGCAGGAAATTGCAAAACATGTCTCCACGGGCCATCCTCCCCCCTCCCCACTCAAGGACCACCCCCCTTGCACCCTCCCGCCCGTCGCCGCCTTCATGCGCTCGTCACAGCACTGGGCCTGCTCGCAAGCCGCCCCGGCCACGCCATGCCGGACGCAGCCCAGATGCACGAACGCGTCGTCACCCTGAACGGCGACCCCTCCCGCCCCGTCACCCTGCAAACCACCATCTTCACGCCCGACGGCCCCGGCCCCTTCCCGACCGTCATCTTCAACCACGGCGCCGACAACATCTCCCGCACACATCGCGGCACCCGCCAGAGACTCAGCTACGCCGCCCTGTATTTCCTGTCGCGCGGCTATGCCGTCATACAACCCATGGCACGCGGCTTCGCGGACTCCGGCGGCGAACTCGCCGATAACGGCTGCGATTTCGCCAAAACCGGTCGGGACAACGCGCGAGATCTCGCCGAAGTCGTCGATCAGGTCGCCGCCATGCCCTTCGTGGACGCCCACCGCATCGTCATGGCCGGGCAAAGCTTCGGCGGCTGGTCAACACTGGCCTATGGCGCACTGAACCGGGCAGACCTGCGCGGCGCCATCGCCTTCGTCCCCACCCTGCGCAGCAGCGCCTGCCCGCTCTCGGGCCGCGATCTCATCGAAGGCGCGGAAGAATACGGGCGGGAAAGCCACCTGCCGCTCCTCTGGCTCTACGGGGAAACAGACTCCCTCGTCCCGCCCGGAACCTGGCGCGGCATGATCGCCGCCTATCACTCCGGCGGCGCCCCCCTCGAAACCGTCAATGTCGGTCAGGCCGTCCCGGATTCCCATCACCTGGCCGGAGATCCCACACACTTCAATCTCTGGATGCCCCGCCTCGACGCCTTCCTGAAACAGCTCGGCCTCCCCTCGGCAGAAACCCAACCAGCCTTTCTCCCCACACAATCCCCCAAAGCCACCACATTCGCCAGAATAGACGACGTCGCCGCCGTGCCCTATCTCTCCGCAGCAGGTCAGGAGAAATACCGACAGTTCCTGGCCATGCGCCTGCCACGCGCCATCGTCATCGCCCCGGACGGCACGATGGCAGCCTCATCCGGCGGCTACGATCCCCTCGGCCAGGCCCTCGGCATCTGCCGCAACGGCCATCTCGGCTGCACCCCCTACGCCATAGACACGAACGTGGTCTGGACCGGCCCCAGACGCATGGTCGCACCCTCCCCAAAACCGATGACCGCATCTCTCACAATTCAGGGTCAGCATTCCACCCAGATCGTCTTCGCCTCCTTTCCGGACCGGAACTGCGCCACCCCGGTCCCGCCCCGAATCACGATCACCACCCATCCCATGCACGGCCTCACCCACGTCAACCCGCAGGACGGCATCGGCCATTATGCCCCCGGCTCCCGCGATGCCGCCTGCAACGGCAAATCCGTCCACGGCACCCGCATCCTCTACACACCCGCCGATTACTATACCGGGCCGGACATGCTCGCCTTCCAGGTCACGGCACCCGGCCACGCCTCCCAAACCCTCACCATCAACCTGACGATCCGCTAACCTGCCCTACACCATCCGAACCCCAACCAGCAGCAACACCCCCGCCAACACTACACGCTGCACCCGCTCCTGCACTCGCCCCGCCAGCAGACTCCCCAGCACGATCCCCGGAATGGACCCCACCAGCAGGGACTCCAGCATCGACACGTCCACAGACCCGATCAGCCAATGCCCAATCCCCGCCACCAACGTCAGCGGCACCGCATGGGCAATGTCGGACCCGATAATCCGCGCCGTCGGCAAACGCGGATACAACACCAGCAGAACCGTCACCCCGATCGCCCCCGCCCCCACGGAAGACACCGAAACCAAAACCCCCAGCACCGCCCCCAGCAAAACCGTCAACCCCGAGGCCCGCTCCTCCGTCAACGCCGCCGAAAACCCCGCCAGCCGCTCCACGATCACGCCGCGAAACAGAATGCACGGCACCGTCAGCAACAATACACTTCCCAAAGTCTCGGTAATCAACGCCGACGTATCGCGCGAAGGCGATCCCCACAGATGCAGCCCCACCAGCGTCAACGCCGCCGCCGGAACACTGCCGGACGCCAGCCGCCCCACGATCTGCCAGTCCACCCCGCCCGCACGCCCATGCACAAACGTCCCCACCATTTTGGTGATCGCGGCATAAAGCAGATCCGTCCCCACAGCCTTCTGCGGATGAACCCCGAACAGCAAAATCAGCAGCGGCGTCATCAGGGAACCACCCCCCACCCCGGTCATCCCGACCAGAAACCCGACCACAAGGCCGGAAACCGCATACAAGGGAGTGATAGCGCCGATCATATTCCTGAACCCGAAAAGTGGAACAGAATAAATACACATGTTCGGTGTATTTTACAAAACACACTTTCCTCAGGGCATTTTAGCCTGGCCCATTGCTCTCCGCAGCGCATGTCCCCTCCTGCGCCACCACCCGGCTAACCTGACCCTTACCGGTCCGTCAGCCGGAACTCGATCCGCCTGTTCCGCGCATAAGCGGCCGGCGTCCGCGCCGCATCCAGCGGCTGGTAATCCGCAAACCCTGTCGCCGCCAGATGCCGCGGATCAACCCCCTCCGAAATCAACACCCGCACCACCGTAATCGCCCGCGCCGCCGAAAGCTCCCAGTTGCTCGCGAAAGACCCGTGGATCGGCTGCCGGTCCGCATGGCCATCCACCCGCAAAATCCACGGAATATCCGTCGGAATCTGGGAGGAAACCTGCTTGAATGTCCGCGCCAGCGTCCGGATCTCCTTCACCCCCTCCGGCGTCAGATCAGCACTCCCGGTCGGAAACAGAACCTCGCTCTGAAACACGAACCGATCCCCGACGATCTCCACCCCCTTCTGATTCTTCAGAATATCCCGCATCCGCCCGAAAAACTCGGAACGATACTGCTTCAGCCGGTTCACCCGCTCCGCCAGCGCCACATTCAGCCGGTTCCCCAGATCGGAAATCTGCTGTTCCTTGGACGCCTCGTCCTTCTTCGCAATGTCCAGAGCCGCCGCAATCGCCGCCAACTGCTGGTTCAACTGCGCCATCTGCGCATTCAGCGCCGCGATCTGCGCCGATTCCGCCTGGTTGGTCTGCCCGGCGGACGCCAGCGCCGCATCCTTCTGAGTCACCTGCCCGTTCAACGTCGCAACCTGTCCCGAAAGCGCCGCCGCCTGCGCCCGAACCTGATCCCGCTCGGAAGACAGGGACGCCACCTGAACCCCCAGATCACGCTCCTTCCCACGCTCCATCGCCAGCATCGCCGAAAGCTGCGCCATCTGCTTCTGCAACGCATCCAGCGTATGCTCCCGCCGCGTCAGCGAAACCGACAGGAACGCCTGCCCCAGCACGAACACCAGCAGAACGAACGTCACCACCATCAGCAACGTGGACAGCGCATCCACATAGCCGGGCCAGACATCCAGCGTGAACTGGGACCGCCTCCGCCGCGCCATCCGCGCCTACTCCCGGCCCGCAGAAGGCTGGCCGGAAGACGCCGCGCCAGAGGACGCCGCAATTGTCCGCGCCAGCAACCGCAGATCGTTGCGGATCTCCCCCGTCGCCTGCGCCCGGCTCTCATGCAGCTCCGTCAGCAACCGCCCCAGCAACGTCTCGATGGACCGCAGATGATCCCGCGTCTCCCCCTCGCCGGACCGCCGCAGATACGCCGTCAGTTCGCCCTGCATCTCCGCATTGCGCACCATCGCCTCCCGGTTCGCCTGCAACAGCTCCGTCATCGTCCCCAGCCGCTGTTGCAACCCGTCCAGGCTCTGCAACTGCCGCACCCGGCCCTCCTCTCCACGAGACAGCACATTCTGCAACGTCTCCAGATTCTCCGCCGTCTGCTCCAGCAACGCCTGCACATACGCCGGAACCGAACCCTCCGATCCCTCCCCGATCGCGGACGCCCCGAACCGCGTCACCGTCGCAAGCCACTCCTCGAGCTCATTGAAAAACCGGTTCTGCGCCTGCCCCGCCGTCAGATCCAGAAACCCCAGCACCAGCGCGCTCGCCAGCCCGAACATGGACCCCGAAAACGCCGTCCCCATCCCATGCAGCGGCTGCGCCAGACCACTCTTGAGCTGATCGAACATCACGTTCAGATCGCCATTCCCGGCCGACATCCCGCCAATCACCCCGGCAATCGAATTGACCGTCAGCAACAGCCCGTAAAACGTCCCCAGCAACCCCAGAAAAATCAGCAGCCCCGTCATATACCGGGAAATCTCGCGCGATTCATCCAGACGGGACGAAAGACTGTCCAGCAAAGCCTGCGTCGCCTGCGTCGAAAGCGTCAGCCGGTCGGACCGGTTGCGCGCCGAAAGCATCCCTGCCATCGGCGCCAGCAGCTTCGGCGGCGGCGGCGGCGCCAGCCCCGTGCGCGGCTGCCGCAACGTCTCGATCCACCGCACCTCCGGCTGCAAACGCAACACGACCCGCAGATTCCACACAATCCCGAACGCCAGAATCAGCAGGATCAACGCATCCAGCAGCGGATTGTTGAAGAACGCGGCATATAGCGTCCGCCCCAGCGCCGCCGCGGCCAGGGCCGCAACCACCAGAAACAACACCATGCGAAGCAGGTAAACGGTCGGACGGGTCACGGATTGCCCTCTTTCACATCGGAACCATGAGGCGCAGGCTTCGGCTCAGGCACCGGCCCCGCCTCCCCCGCCACAAGAAAATCGATCCGGTCCGCCCCACCCTCCGCCGCCGCCCCTTCAGGCAGCCCGACCGGGCGCGCATAAATGCGCGTCGGCGCAATCCCGTCATTGATCAGAACAGACCGCACATTCAACGCCCGCGCCAGCGAAATCCGGCGCGGCGTCGAAAGATCGTCCTTCGTGCCCCCGCAATACGCCACCAGCGTCACACGCTGCATCGGATTGGCCCGCAAACGCCCCTCCAACGCACGAACCCCCTCCATCATCGCCGCATTCAGGTCCACACCCCCGGCCCCGAACACCATCCGCATCCCGCCATCAGAACCGCCCAGCGCCGAAACAGCCCCCTGCGCCCCCGGCACCACATCCACCTTCGGCGGCGGCGGCGGCGGATGCAGCGGAACCGAAACCCCCGGCGGCGGAATCACCACCGGCGGCGGCGGATGATCCGGCACCGGCGGCGGATTCCGTAGCCCGGTATTCTGACCCTGGCCCTGCTTCGGTGTACTCCCCCCCTTCGCAGCCGCCGGAGAGGCCGCGGACGAAGTCACCGCCCGCCCCCCATGACGCACCGGGCGCTCCGGCGCCGCCCGATGCACGGGCTTCGTCTCGGGCGCGGCCAGCGCATCCGGATTGCTCGTCACCTGAGCCCACGCCGAAGCGCCACATCCCACCGAAACCCCGGTGGACACCAGAAGAGAAAGAATTTTTCGCATGTCGCGCGATCCTAAACACGACGCGATCCCCACCGCAATCCATCCCGCCACCAGACACATTTTCATACAAATCCGTATCGAGAACCCCTTGAGGCCCACCCCGGAACAGACAACACTCGCCCGAACATAACGCCCCCGCCCTGGAGACCATCGCACTTGCCCACCCCAACCTCCAGACTCGACCGCCTCTTCCACATCACCGCACGCGGCTCCACCCCGAAGCAGGAAGTCGTCGCAGGCCTCACCACCTTCGGCGCGATGGCCTACATCATGGCCGTCAACCCCGCCATCATGGCCATCGCCGGCCTCCCCCGGCACGACATGATCATCACCACCATCGCCGCCGCCATCTGCGGAACCCTCCTGATGGCCTTCGGCGCCAACCTGCCCATCGCCCTCGCCCCGGCCATGAGCAGCAACGCCATCTTCGCCGTCACCGTCGTCCACCAGATGCACGTCTCCCCCGCCATCGCCTTCACCATGATCCTCCTCGGCGGCCTCGCCTTCACCATCCTCTCCCTCACCCGCGCCCGCCAGCGCATCGTCCAGGGCTTCCCCCTCCCCGTCGTCCACGGCATCCAGTTCGCCATCGGCATCTTCATCGCCCGCATCGGCATGACGACCTCCGGCCTCGTCACCCCCGCCCCGGACGGCCTGCGCTTCGGTTCCCTGCAAGACCCCGCCGTCCTCCTCGGCCTCGCCGGCCTCCTCCTCACCATCGTCATCTGGCGCCTGCGCGTCCCCGCCGGCCTCCTCCTCGCCATCCTCCTCATCACCATGGCCGGAACCTTCGTCACCTCCGGCGGCCACCCCGTCACCACCTGGCCCACACGGCTGATGGACTGGCCGAACTACCCCACCCACCTCCTCTTCCCCTTCGACTTCACAGGCTTCCTCAGCCATCTCCCCCTCCTCATCCCCATCACCCTCTACTTCCTCATCAGTGACTTCTTCGACGCCACCGGAACCATGATGAGCGTCGTCTCCCGCACCGGCCTGAAAGACGAAAACGGCAAACCCGTCCTCGGCCGCGCCGCCTTCGCGGCAGACGGCGGCGCCTCCATCATCGGAAGCTGCCTCGGAACCTCCACCGTCTCCGCCTATATCGAAAGCCTTGTCGGCGCCGAAGCCGGCGGCAGAACCGGCCTCACCGCCCTCACCGTCGCCCTCCTCTTCCTCGCCTCCTCCCTGTTCTGGCCCCTCATCACCGCCATCCCCGCCATCGCCACCGCCCCCGTCCTCATCCTCGTCGGCCTCAACATGCTGCGTGGCCTCACCACGATGGGAGACCTCACCGCCGAAGACGCCCTCACCCCCCTCCTCATGATCCTCGTCACCGTCCTCACCGGCAGCTTCGTGCTCGCCCTCGCCCTCGGCCTGATCCTCTACACCACCCTCCTCGCCGCCACCCGCCAATTCTCCCGCCTCACTCCCATGCTGCTGGGGCTGGACGTCATCTTCATCGTCTATCTGGTTCTCGCCAGCCGGATGGGAGCGTGATTCCTGTCATTTCTTGCAAAAAGAAACCAGAAAACTCCTGTCCCTTCAGGGCTGTCGCAGGTGCGCAAGTCAAGGCTCCATAACGAACAGAAGTTTTTTGCTTTTTCTTCAGAAAAAGAAGGCCTCACCCGCCCCGCCCATTCCTCAACGCCACCCCGAACGCAATCGCCGAAACACCCCCGATCACCAGCTCGATTCCGATAAACGTCCCGATCAGCCACACGCCGGACCACGGCAACGTCACATACACCAGAATCCCCACCAGCAACGTCACAACCCCGCTCAGAACCACCCCCCACCAGTTATTCAGGGACCGATGCCCCGCCGCCCAGACAGCCCGCGTCACCCCCGAGAAGATCAGACACCCCGCCAGAAACGCCGTCAGAAAAACCGATCCCGTCACCGGCTCGCGGATCAGAACCGCACCCCCCAGAACATACAGCGCGCCCGTCACCGCCGGCAGCCACCACCGCGCCAACGGCACCTCACGATGCGCGAAACTCTGCCCAAGCTGCACACACCCGGCAATAATCAGTACAATCCCCAGAAACACAACGCTTACCAGCGTCGTCAGCACGGCGTCCACAAACGCCAGCACCCCCAGAACCAGAAACACCGCCCCCAGCCCGATAAACCATTCAGGCTTCAGCCCCGGCACTCCCGGTCGCCCCGGCGAAAACTGTCCCGACGGAAATTCAGGAAACCCACCCGCACCGGACATATCCAGACTCCTTCAGAATTCACTTGTTTCCATCATCACAAACCCCCGCCAACCGCACCGGTTTCCCCACACCGGCTTCACGGAACACACACCCCGCACACCCGGACGCAACTCCCATACCCGCCCAACGCTCTGTTCGCCAGAACAGGAGGCCACCATGCCCGGAACCGGACGCATCCTCGCCATCGTTACCACCACCAGCGAATTCGAACAGCTTGGCCATCGCACCGGCCTCTGGCTCAGCGAACTCACCCATTTCCAGGACATCGCCGAGGCCGCAGGCTACACCGTGGACATCGCCAGCCCCCAAGGCGGCACGATCCCGATCGACCCCGAAAGCCTGATCATGACGGAAATGGGTGCCGCCATCGGCCTGAAAGGCGACGTACAGAAGCGCTACGAAAACCGCGCCTTCATGAACACACTCAAAAACACACCCACAATCGACAGCATGACCGCCACCCCCTACGACGCCCTCTACCTGGCCGGCGGACACGGCGCCATGTTTGACTTCCCACACAACCCCGCCCTGGCAGCCCTCGTAAAAATGTTCCACGAAACCGGAAAAATCATCGCCGCCGTCTGCCACGGCCCAAGCGGTCTGCTCAACGTCAGGCTGGCGGACGGAACCTGGCTCATCACCGGTCGGCAGGTCACAGGATTTTCATGGCAGGAAGAAATCGCCGCCAAACGCGACGCCGGCGCACCGTTCAGCCTTGAAGAACGTCTTCAGGAACACGGCGGCCAATACAGCAAATCAGGCGTTCCATTCGCTGCCCATGTCGTGGAATCCGGAACACTCATCACGGGCCAGAACCCCCGCAGCGCCCACGGCGTCGCAGAGGCCGTCATCCGCAAACTCGACAGAGCCTGAAAAAATTCCCCCCAAAACGAAAAATGGCGGCCCGAAGGCCGCCATCTTTATTATGCCGCCTTGAGGTTGACAGCGGAGGTCTTGCCATTCCGTCCGGCTTCAAGCTCGTAGGAAAGGGTCTGGCCCTCATTGAGAGTGGACATCCCGGCGCGCTCAACGGCGGAAATATGAACGAACACATCGGCGGTTCCATCCTGGGGCTGGATAAATCCAAAACCCTTGGTCGAATTGAACCACTTCACGGTACCTGTCTTCATGGCAGGTCTCCTTAAACACAACGGCTTACGTACAAACGGATACGCAATCGAACTTTTTAATTTGGGGAGACACTGAACGCTGCGGCGCAGCGGAACGAAATCTATCCGACCAAAAAGTCAGCCGAGAGCCGCACCATAAGCCCACCGCTCCATAATTGCACGCCCTATATCCATTTTATTTTTCCATATCCGGATTAACGCTTCGTCAACATCACCGCGCGATATTGCAGCAGACCTTCACCATACACCGGATCTCCATGCCCTATCCCGTCCTCCCCCGACACATCTTCATCGCCACACCATGCTTCGGCGGCACCGTCACCCAAACCTACCTCCAGTCCATCATCGCCTGCATGGCCGAAGCCCCCGCGCTCAACCTGCAACTCACCCTCTCCACCATCGGGAACGACGCCCTCGTCACCCGATGCCGCAACACTCTCCTGCACCAGTTCCTGACCATGACGGACGCCTCCCACATCCTGTTCATAGACGCCGATATCGGCTTCCAGGCCTCGGACATCACCCGCCTCCTCGAAGCCCGCAAACCCGTCATCGGCGCGCTCTACCCCCTCAAGGAACACCTCTGGAACGCCACCACCACCCATCATCAGACCACCGGCGAACCCCCGCAAACCGCCAGCCTCCGCTACGTCGGAGACTGCGCCGCCATCTACACCACCCCCCCGCCCATCCCCGGCCTCGTCCCCGTCGCCTACGCCGGAACCGGCTTCCTCCTGATCGCGCGCGAAACCCTCACCACCCTCATCGCCGCCTATCCGGAGACCCGCTACCGCCGCATAGACACCCCCAACACACACACCCGGACCGATACCCAGGCCGACGCCCACGCCCTGTTCGACTGCCTGATAGACCCCATCACCGGCACCTATCTCAGCGAGGATTTCGCCTTCTGCCAGCGCTGGCGCAACACCGGCGGAGAGATCTGGCTGGACCGCACCATCCGCCTCACCCATACCGGCCCCACGACCTTCCACGGCAACCCCGCCGCCCGACAAAGTCATGGCCTCCCCGGCGCCGCGCCCTGATCCCGTCACAGTTTTGAGCGTTAATAAACGCAGGCGGCGTCGGGAGCGCGATGCAGTGTCCCCGGCGTCGTCCCGCCTTCCCCAACAAAAAACGCGCGCCGGATTGCCCCGACGCGCGCCCGAAACATCAATGCTCGTAAAAATCAGGCCGAGAACTGCGCCTTCTTCTTCTCCAGAACACCCATGAGCTGGTCGAACGCCTCGATGAACGACGCAAGACCATCCCGCAACAGCTCTGACGTAATCCTGTCCAGATCAATGCCCGAAGCCCGCGCCGTCTTGATCGTCTTCTCCGCCTCGGCCTCCCCCGTGCCCAGGGTATCGGCAACCGTCCCATGATCGCGGAACGCATCGAAAGTCGGCAGCGGCATCGTGTTGACCGTCTCCGGCCCGATCAGCTCATCCACATATAGCACATCACTATACTGCTCATCCTTCGTGCTGGTGCTCGCCCAGAGCAGACGCTGCGGATTCGCCCCCGCCTTCGCCAGAGCCTGCCACCGCGCGGACGCCATCACCGCCTTCCAGTGCTTGTAGGCCAGCTTGGCATTGGCGATCGCCACCCGGCCACGCAGGGATTTCAGAACCTCCGCCTTCGCATCCCCCGAAGCCACCCGATCATCGATCACCCCATCGACCATCACATCCACCCGGCCGATATAGAAGGACGCAACACTCGAAACACGGGACAGATCCTCGCCCCGCGCGTGCCGCGCCTCAAGCCCCGCGATATACGCCTCGAGCACGCTCCGATACGCCTCCTGGGAGAACAGCAGCGTCACATTCACGCTGATCCCCTCGGACGTAAGCTGCCGGATCGCAGGCGCACCCTTCTCCGTCCCCGGAATCTTGATCATCAGGTTCGGAACCCCCACCGCATCCCACAGCCGTCGCCCCTCCTCGATCGTCTCCTGCGTATGATGCGCGATCTGCGGCGAAACCTCCATGCTGACGGTCCCATCCCCGCCCTTCGCCTCGTCGAACACCCCACGCAACAACGCCGTCGCCGCCCGGATATCACTGACGGCCAGCTTTTCGTAAAGCCGCCCCACCGTGATCGACGGCTCGGCCTTCACGATCTGCCTGATCTCGGCATCATAGGCCGTCCCATACCCCATTGTTTTCTCGAAGATTGACGGGTTGGACGTCATGCCCCGCAGGCCGTCCTCATCCACCAGCTTCTTGAGGCTGCCATCCTCGGTATGCGTGCGATTGATGAAATCAAGCCAGGGCGATTGCCCGAACTCGATCAGTCGAAGCAGCGGATTCTTCGTTTTGGAAACCGTCTCAAGCATCGGAAGTCCTCCAGAAAAACCGGGACCATCCGCGAATATTATCGCCAAGCCCGGCAGGATACCCCCCTATCGCTAGACCGCCCCTCCGGTTTCCCAAAGCACCGATCCGGATTCTCTCGTTCTGTTGAAGAATACTTCAGGTTTTCTTAAATCGACGTCATGAACCAGACACGAAACGGTAAATAATACCCCCTGACACACCCACCATTATCCGCTACCGAAACGACATGACCCTCACCGCCCCCGCCGTCGTCCTCGCCTACCTGATCACCCTCCCAACCCTCGCCATCGCCCTCTCCCGGCGCGGCAAGGGCAACCCCGCGCAACCCCATCACGACCTCCCGGCCTGGGCCATCTGCCTGTCCATCGTCGCCACCGAAACCTCCACCCTCACCGTCATCAGCGTCCCCGGCATCGCCTACACCCGGTCCATGGCCTTCGTCGGCCTCGCCATCGGCTACCTCATCGGCCGCATCGCCGTTGCCCTCTGGTTCCTGCCCCTCTACCAGACCGGCGGGCTGCAAAGCGCCTACCAGTATCTCGGCACCCGCTTCGGCCCCACTACACAGCGCCTCGCCTCCGCCAGCTTCCTCCTCACGCGCCTGCTGGCCGAAGCCGTCCGCCTGTTCGCCGGAATGCTCCCCATCGCCAGCCTCACCGCCAGCACCGGCCTCATCTCCGGCACCGGCCCCACAACGCAATGGGCCATCCTCATCCTCATCATGGGCCTCACCGCCCTCTACACCCTGCTCGGCGGACTCCGCGCCGTCATCTGGTCAGACACCATCCAGCTCCTGCTCTACCTCACCGGCGCCATCGCCTGCATCGCCATCCTCACACACCGCACCAGCACCACCGCGCTGACACACGCCCTCACCCACGCCCACCTCTTCACACACCACACCCCCCTCTTCACCAATGCCTTCACACCGGCCGCCGCCATCCTCGGCGGCGCCATCCTCACCCTCGCTTCCCACGGCACCGATCAGCTCATGATCCAGCGCTGCCTCGCCGCACGCTCCCTCAACGCCGCCCGCGCCGCCATGATCGGCAGCGCACTCCTCGTCGCCCTCCTCTTCGCCAGCCTCTCCCTCATCGGCATCATGTCCCACGAAACCACCGGCCAGACCTTCGCCCAGCGCAACCTCCCCGGCCCGGACGCCCTCTTCCCACACATCATCCAGACCATGCCCCCCGTCCTCTCCGGCCTCCTCGTCGCCGGCATCCTCGCCGCCACGATGGGATCGCTCTCCAGCGCCCTTAACGCCATGACCGGCGCCATCCTCGGAGATTTCTCCACGCCCGCCGAAACCCTCCGCCGCCGCCTCGCCCTCCGCCCCGAAACCTTCTCCCGCCTTATCACCGCCTTCTGGGCCATCCTCCTCATCCTGGCCGCCCGCAGCTTCAGCCAGGGCAGCCACTCCGCCGTCCTCTTCGCCCTCTCCATCACCGCCTATTGCTACGCCGGAATCCTCGGCATGTTCGTCCTTGGCATGATCGACAGAACCGCCACGACCCCACACGCCCTCACAGCCTTCCTCACCACCCTCGCAACCATCGCCCTGATCACCCTCCACCCACCCGGCGGCCACCCCATCGCCTTCTCCTGGCTCGTCCCCCTCGGCCTCGTCACAGCCCTCGCCAGCGGCACTTTCGCCAAACTGATCTGGAAACCCCGCCAGCCACACCAGCCCCCCGCCTACTGCGCCAGATCGAACACATAATCCTTCGCTCCCAGCATCGAAGGACGTAACCGCGCCAGCAACGTGCTCACATGATCCACCGGAACCGGCTCGCTGAACAGATACCCCTGCGCCTGCGTACACCCCTGGCGCCGCAACGCCGTCAACTGCGCCACCGTCTCCACCCCCTCCGCCGTCACCACGATCCCCATCTCCGCCGCCAGCGCAATCACCGCATGAACGATCGACGCACTGCGCTGGTCATGCATCATGTCCCGTACGAACCCGCTGTCGATCTTGATCTTGGAAAACTCGAACCCCTTCAAAAACCCAAGGGATGAAAACCCGCGCCCGAAATCATCCAGCACGATCTTCACCCCCAGATCCCGCAACGCCTGCAACACCCCGAAGCTGGCCCCCTCCGCATCCATGAACACCGTCTCGGTAATCTCCAGATCCAGCCGCGACGCCGCAATCCCATACCGCGCCAGACACGCCGCAACCTCCCCGACGAACCGCGTCGAATACAACTGCCCCACCGAAACATTCACCGCCAGACGCAAATGCTGCGGCCAGAACTGCGCCGCCGCACAGGCCCGATCCAGAATCCACCCTCCCAGCTCCTCGATCAGCCCCGCCTCCTCCGCCAGCTTGATGAAGCGGTCCGGCGATACCAGCCCATGCCCCGGGCGCCGCCACCGCGCCAGCGTCTCGAACCCCTTCACCGCAAGCGTATGCGCATCCACCACCGGCTGAAACGTCAAGGTAATCGTCTGATCCGTCACCGCCTGCCGCAAATCCCGCAGCAGATCCCGCCGCTGCTCCACCTGCCTTCGAAACGCATTCTCGAAAAACCGCCAGGTCTGCCCCCCCGCATGCTTCGCCCGATACAACGCCAGATCCGCCGCCTCGATCAACGTCTCCGCCGTGTCGCCAGCCGCCGGCGCCATCGCGATCCCGATGCTCATCCCCACCGAAACCGGCTCGTCCCAGATCGTGAACGGCGTCTCGCACGTCTGCACCAGACGCCGCGCCAGCATATCGACCGACGAAACACTCGCCCCGCGGGACAACAGGACGAACTCGTCCCCCCCAAACCGGATCAGCATGTCCCGCTCCCCCAGGCAGGCCAGCATCCGCTGCGAAACCTCCCGCAACAACATGTCCCCCGCCCGATGCCCCAACCGGTCGTTCACCACCTTGAAATGATCCAGATCGAGCGACAGCAACCCGAACGGCGTCGCCGAACGCCCCAGCTCGTTCAGCGCCGATCGCAACGCCTCCGCCAGTGCATGCCGGTTCGGCAACCCCGTCAGCGCATCATGATGCGCCCGGAACGCCGCCTGCCGCTGCGCCAGCAACTGCCCCGTCACATCCGAGGCAAACCCCTTGAACCCCGAAAAATGCAACTGCGCATCGAATAACGGTCGCCCCGTCAGGGACCAGTGCTGCACCGCTCCACGAACATCGACCTCCACCACCACCCCACGAAACGCCACCCCGCCGGACAGACATTCCTGCAACCGGTCCCAGCTCGGCGTCAGCCCGTCCTCATCCGGATGCTCATGAACAGACCGCAGCAGGTCACTCAGAACCTGCCCCTCGATCTCCGCCACAGGCCGGCGCAACGCCACCGCCAGATCCGGCGCCACGAAACACAGCCGCCCCTCCGCATCCGTCTCCCAGATCCAGGACAACGGCGCCTGCTCCTCCCCTCCCAGCAACATCTGCAACGTGGTCTGCTGCTCCTGCTGCATCAGCCGGGACAGGATGTAATCGATGGACACCCCCCGCATCCGCCAGGACATCAGCAGGATGAACCCCCCGTACACCACAAGAATATAGGACAGATGCACGAAAGTCGGCCCGCCGGTCCGGATCAGCGTCACATAACTCGCCACGATCAGCGGCACCGCCATCGCCTCCGTCGCCCCGGACACCGAAACGAACGCCAGCGAAGTCGCGATCAGCCCCGCACAGATACACGCCACCATCACACGCATGTCGGAAGACGCAGCAGCAAACAGCGCGATCGGCAACGTCCCCCACGCACACCCCTGCACCAGCGCCAGCAAACGAACCGTCGCGCGATACCGAAACGGCGCATCCCGCCCGCGCAACGTCTGCGCCACCAGCAACGACACCACCATCAATCCCAGCGTCGAACACCAGATGACAGACAGCAGACCCAACCGGAACGCAAAATGCCCCAGATCCCGCATCGAGAGGAATGCGATCAGCGCCGCCATCGCCCCAGGCAGGCTGCCCGCCGGAATCAGATAACTCGCACTCCGCAGGGCCTCCACCGCAACCGCCTGGCGATACCGGGGCGGAATCGGCTCAGGCACGAGCGCATCCAGCCCGGCCCGCACCCAGACGAGCACGAGGTGGATCCACCGGCCAGACCGAATCCAGTTCCGTTTCATAAAGGCAAAATCAAATCCGTTGCGTCACAGAAAAGCCAGTAAATCACCAGTAGTGAACACTTCTTTCACAACCTATAACGCAGAAGCGGAAAACTCTAAAGCCTATTCAACAAAATGCGGCGGTAACAAAACCGCCGCAGACATATAATAACCTTATGTTAATTCTTTCGATTACGCAGCAACCGGAAGCAGGACCTTCTCCACGTCATCCGCCGCCATCGCAAAACGCGCCTCACAATTCACGATATGAGCGTGAATGGCCGTCCCAGCCACCGCCGGATCGGTCGAAGGATGATACGCCCGCGCCAGATCCTCATCGATCTCCAGATGAGACGGCCCATCGTGATCATGCATCAGATGCGCCAGCCCCCACACCCACCGGCCGGATGGAAACGCTGCATTGAACGCCGGCTGATGACACAGATACGCCGCCAGTTCCTCTGCGATATACTCCGTCCCCGCCAGCCAGCAGAAAAACTCGACCTCATCCTCGCTGCCCGCATTCTCCAGCAGCGTCGTCACGCCGTCGATGGTCAGATCATCCTGCAACGTCACCCCCATCTCCGCCGCACCCTCACGCCACAACAACGCGTGCGACCCCTCCTCATCCTTCATCTCGCGCACCGCCTCGCGCGCCTCATTGAAAAACGCCCGAACCCTGGACTGCCCGAAACGCTGGATCAAAGGCCGCGTCGGCAACCGCCCGACACGCACGTCGATCGCCCGCTCGAACGCCTGAACGAACGGCCAGAACCCCTTGAGAAGCGCCTGAATCGCACCCCGGTCGCCCTCGCCACACCGGCGGATCAGGGAAGAACGATGAATCCCGTCCCGCACAAACGCCCGCAGCGCATTCCGGTCCACAACAGGCTCGGCAAACAACAATGCATACATGGTGAAGCTCTCCAGTAAAATAAACGACGCTGAAAACGGCTTCTCTTCAGCACCTGAATTAATTTCGAGCCAAACAGAACTAAATACAATTAATTGTACATTATATCTGCCATTCCATCTTTACTTGAAGTTTATTTGAAAGGTGCAAATATCCTGACTATTTGTTTTTTATCGATTCGAAATAGAAAATTAAAAGGTTCAGTCCGGTCAAGTATGTTCTCGAGTGGAGCGCAAAAAAAAACGCCGGTCCCGAAAGACCAGCGCCCAAACTCCAACATCCCCCCCCTTCACGCCCGCCCGATTCCTCCCACATACGCCGCCATCGCCCGCCGCGCCGTCGCCGCATCCCGCCCCAACGCCATCAACGTCCCGATCTGCCCCGGCCGCCGCATCAGGGACCACGCCAGCCGCAGCGGATCAATCGCCCCACCCCCCGCCACAACATCCACGGCAGCCGGCGGCAGATCCCGCCGCACATCGTCACATACCACCCGCAGCACCGCGAACGGCAGGCCGGACACCGCCACCACCCCGCTCTCCATATCCACCGCAACACACCCGGTCGCCGCAAACAGCCGCGCCTTCTCCGCCGCCGTCACCACCACGTCATCACTGTGCAGAATCTCCCCCGGCACCACCCCCAGCCCCAGAAACCGCGCCCGCAGCCCCGCAGCAACCGCCACATCCTTCCCCCCGACCCGCACACGGGACGGCACCACCACCGCCCCAGGCCCCAGATCGGGCGACAACCCCGCCGCACACCCGAAAGACAGCACCTCCGTCACCCCCGCCCGACGCAACGCCGCCAGCGCCCGCTCCGCCCCCGCCCGCGTCGCCCCGCTCAACGCAATCGGCACCTCCGGCCACACCGCCCGAACCACTCTCGCCTCAGCCTTCAACCCTGCCAACACACCCAACATCGCTCAGCCCCTTCCGCATGACACATCTCCCCTCTGCCCCAGAACCCGAACGCACAAAAGACCACGCCCCGGTTCATTCCAGCCGGGAATAGACACTATCCCCCATTCCCGCCTGCCACGCCTTTCCCGGAAGGTCCAGATAAATCCCCGAGATGTCGGAACCCCGGCACCCCAGCAGGAGAAACCCAATGTCCACCTTCCCCGAATACCAGCACAGATTCCCCCACGCTCACCTCGATCGCAAACCGAACGGCGTGCTCGGAGTCAGGCTGCACACAAACAACGGCAAACTGATTTTCAATGGCGAAACCCACCGGCAATTCGTGGACCTGTTCCACACCATCGGCGAGGACCGCGACAACCGCGTGGTCATCCTGACCGGAACCGGAGACGCCTTCATGGATGAAATCAGCCCCGACGGCTTCGATTTCTTCACCCCGCGCGGCTACGACAAGATCTTCCGCGAAGGCCGGAAAATCCTCAGCAACATCCTCGATATCGAAGTCCCGATGATCGCCGCCCTCAACGGCCCCGTGCTGCTCCACAGCGAATACGCCCTTCTGGCGGACATCGTGCTCGCCACGCCCCACACCGTATTCCAGGACAAGCCGCATTTCGATTTCGGCATCGTCCCCGGCGACGGCGTCAACCTGCTCTGGCCCGAAATCATCGGCTCCATCCGCGCGCGTTACTTCCTCCTCACACGCCAGATCCTCGACGCTCAAACCGCGAAGGAGTGGGGCGCCGTCAACGAAATCGTCCCGGCGGACGCCCTGCTGGCCCGCGCCCACGAAATTGCGGACGGCCTCGCCGCACTCCCACCGCTGACCACCAGCTACACCCGCATCGCCCTGACGCAGAAACTGCGCCGCATCGTCAACGAAAACGCCGGCTACGGCCTCGCCCTCGAAGGCATCAGCGCCGCGGACGTGGCACGCTCGAACGCCTCCTGAACCCCGGTCGCCGTGTTTCCCAAAAGAAACACGGCCTGTACGACCGTGAACACCGAGACCCTATTCCCAAAGCGCCGTCGAGCCGCCGTCGGCGAGACTTTCGAGGCAGCCCCTCAGAACCCGTATTCCACCCGCCCCGTATTGCTCACCCCCAGATTCCGATACCTCGACAGCGCCATCAACGGGAAAAACTGCCGATATCCGTGATACTTCAGATAAAACACCTTCGGAAACCCGACCGCATTATACGGCGCCTCCTGCCACTCCCCATCCTCGCCCTGTGCCCCCAGCAGAAACGCCATCCCGCGCTTCACGGCATCCGTTTCCCGCCGCCCCACCGCCATCAGCCCCAGCGTCGCCCACGCCGTCTGCGAAGGCAGGCTCTCGTCATACTGTCCCGGCGGCGCCCCCTCATACGAAGCACAATCCTCACCCCACCCCCCATCAGGCTGCTGCACCTCCTCCAGCCACGCTACCGCCCGAAGCACGGCCGGATCGTCATGCGAAACGCCCGCCGCATTGAACGCACACAGAACGGACCACGTCCCGTAAATGTAATTCGTACCCCACCGCCCGAACCAGCACCCCTCCGGCTCCTGATCGGACCGCAGATACGCCAGCCCGCGCTCGATCACCGGCCGGTCCTCCTCATGCCCCAACTGGCACAGGAACGAAACACACCGCGCCGTCACATCCGCCGTCGGCGGGTCCAGCAACGCCCCATGATCCGAAAACGGAATATGGTTCAGCATCTCCAGATCGTTATCCACATCGAACGCACCCCACCCCCCATTGGTGCTCTGCATCCCGATGATCCACCGCCGCGCCCGCGCGATCGCCTCGTCATTCGCCGGATCGCCCTCCCGATGCAGCAGCATCCCCACTACCGCCGTATCATCCACATCCGGATAAAAATCGTTCTCATACTGGAACGCCCACCCCCCGGGTTCCAGATCCGGCCGGTTGATCGCCCAGTCCCCCTTCACATCCAGAATCTGCCGCTCCCGCAACCACGCCGCCGTCTTCTTCATATCCGCCCGCGTCTTCTCCCCCTGCGTCCCCACCGGCCCACTGCCCGCCTCCATCATCGCCAGCCCCGCCAGCCCCGTATCCCAGATCGGGGACACACAGGGCTGGCAATACGCCTCCGCCCCATCCGCCCCGATAGTCTCCACGATCAGATCCCGCACCCCCTGCCACGCCTGCACCGCGCGCGGATCGGAATCCGAAACCCCCATCGCCCGATACATCATCACCACATTGGCCATCGCCGGATAGATCGCCCCCAGCCCCCCATCGCTCAGGCGCGGCTCGATGAACGCCAGCGCCGCCTCCAGCGAACGCTTCCGCAAAAACCCCGGAATCCGCGGCTCGATCGGCCGCAACGCCGTGTCGATATGCTTGAACACCCGCCCCCAGTGCGACCGGTACGGCCCCCGTATCCAGTCCCGAACCGCCTCCGGATCCTTCACGAACAGCTCCCGCACATGAACCCCGCGCGGATTGACCGCCTTCGCCTCCAGCGCCCGCAACACCAGCAACGGCGTCATCACCGTGCGGGACCAGTAGGACATGTTCCACATCGAAAAAAACGCCGAACGCGGCAGCAGCACGATCTCCAGCGGCATCACCGGCGTCGCCCGCCACGGTACCTCCCCGAACAGCGCAAGCTGGAACCGCGTGAACACATTGCTCCGCGCCGCGCCGCCATGATCCAGAATCGCCTCGCGCGCCCGCCTCATATGCGGCGCATCGATGTCATCCCCGATCGCCTTCAGCGCGAAATACGCCTTCACCGTCGCCGAAAGATCAAACCCCCCGTCATGATACAGCGGCCACCCGCCATGCTCCCCCTGAATCCGCCGCAGATACACCCCGATCCGCCGTTCCAGATCCTCATCGATCCGGTCCAGAAAATGCTCCAGCAACACATACTCCGCCGGAATCGTCGCATCCGCCTCCAGCTCGAATACCCAGTGCCCGTCATCCTTCTGCCGTCCGGACAATGCCTCGTGCGCCCGCTCCACACCCGCCGCCACGCGCTCGCTCGTCACGGGCGCCCCCTGCACGGGTTTCGGTTTCACATCGTCCAGAACGTCAGAATAAATCAGCATCTCTCATCTGTTCCATACGCCGCCGGAACGGCCACCAGTACCGGATTTCTCACCCCACCCTAGACGATCGCCCGCGCCGCTTCCACTCCGGAGCGCACGGCCCCCTCCAGCGTCGCCGGCAACCCCGTCGCCGTCCAGTCCCCCGCCAGCGCCAGATTGGCAATCCCGATCCGCGCCGAAGGCCGCTTCCGGTTCTGCTCCGGCGTCGCCGCAAAGGTCGCACGCTTCTCGACCACAACCCGATGCGCCACCTCATCCGGCAGGACATTCTCCACCACAGGCCCCACGACCCGCCGCACCTCGCCCCAAACCTCACGCGCCAGATCGTCCATGTCCCGCCCCAGATACCGGTTCGCCGCACTGATCGTCACGGAAAGAATGTCCCCCTTCAGAAACACCCACTCCGCAATCCCCCCCACCAGCCCCACCAGTTTCGTCCGCGCCAGAACCCCGCGCGCCCGCACCGGCTCCTCCAGCCGGAAATGAACATTCACGATCGCCTCAAACGCATCCGGAACCTCGAACCCCGGCACATGCGGCCCCAGCAATCCCTGCGCCACATGCGGCGGCACAGCCACGATCACCTTGTCCTCCGGACCCACCGCAATCCGCTCGTCCCGCGCAAACAGCGCCACCACGCGCCCATGCTCAACCTCCAATGCCGAAACCCGAGTCTTCGGCCGCACCACCGCCTTCATCAACGCCAGATGATCCAGCGCCGGATCGACCAAAGATTCCGAAAGCCCCACCGCCGGAAACCACGGCCGACACGCCATTCCCCCGCGGGCCAGAGATTGCCGCACCACATTCCCCAGCAACCACGCGCTCCCCGTCTCGCAGGGCGTATTCAACGCCGAGACCGAAAACGGCGCCAGCAACCGGCGGGACAATTCCCCCGGCACCAGACAGTCGGACACAACCGCATCCTCCCCCGCCCGCAACAGCTTCGCCAGCGAAGCCAGCTCCGAAACCCGCATCCCCGGAACCCGCGCCGCCCCCGGCAACACCCAGAACGGCACCCGCCCGCGCGAAAGCTTCAGCGTCCACGCCAGGCTCCGTTCCAGATCGAAAAACGGAAAATCCGGAACCCCCGGCCCCGTCAGGCTCTTCTCCGCCCCGATCAGCCCCAGATACCGGAACACCGCATCATTGGCCGACAGCAGCAGATGATTGCCATTGTCGATCCGGCACCCCAGCGTCTTGTCCCGATAGGACCGCGCCCGCCCCCCACAGGCCGGGCCGGACTCGTAAACCGTCACCTCCGCCCGTGCCGCCAGCTCCACCGCCGCCGAAAGCCCCGCCACCCCACCACCGATCACATGAACCCGGCTCATGCCGCATACGCCCGTAACGCCCGCGCCGCCCGCCGCAGCTTCACCCGCCCGATCGACGCCTCCACATCGCGCCACCCCCGCCGCTCCAGAGCCTCCAGAACTACGGAATAGGACGCCGCCATCATCCGCGCCGGCCGCATCGCCCGCCGGTCGCACTGCCCCATCGCCACGCGCGCGTCCCGGAACCTGTCCCGCGCCCGCGCCGCCACGATCCGGCACACAGGCTCCAGCCCATGCGCATACATCGCCTCCACCGGATCCAGCGGCACATCATACCGCTCCAGCAGATCCCGCGGCAGATACAGCCGCCCCCGCACGGAATCCTCCGCCAGATCCCGCAGGATGTTCGTCAGTTGCAACGCCCGCCCCAGATGATGCGCCACCCGGTCCGCCGCCTCGGACGAATCCCCAAACGCCCGCACCGAAAGCCGCCCCACGGCGGACGCCACCCGATCGCAATACAGATCCAGCGTCTTCTCGTCCGGCGCCACGATCGGGCTGGCCTCGTCATCCATCGCCATCCCGTCGATCACCGCGTCGAAATCCGCCTGCCGCAACCCATACCGCCGGATCGCCGCCACCAGCACACGGTCCAGCGCCCCCCGCATCTCCCCCTCATACAGCCGCCCGATCCGCTCATGCCACGCCCCAAGCGCCGCCCCGATATCCGCAACCCCCGCATCCCCGTCCGCAATGTCATCCACCTCCCGGCAGAAGGCGTAAATCGCAAACATCGCAAACCGCCGGTCCGGCGGCAGGATCTTCATCCCCCGCCCGAAAGACGTCCCCGCCCGGCTCACAATCCCCCGAACATGCTCCAGATCATCCGCCGCACAGCCGAGCGGCGCTTCACATCCGCGTAAAAAGCCCAAAAATCCGCTCCTCAACCGGCCACCAAACGAACGATCCGCACGTTCTAGGGGACAAATACGCCTCTGTCACGAACACGCCGGAAAACGGAACCAACCCTCATGACCACCTCCCCCCTCACCCTCGCCACAACCGCCCTCGCCGTCCTCGCCATCACCGCCGCCTCCCACGCCGCCCCAGCCCCGCAAGACACCGTCCAGTCCGGACACCGGGACATCCTCATCCAGTCCACCCAGTCCTGGAACGGCAAACCCTACACACATTACCCCACCGGCACCCCGCAGCTCACCCAGATCAAACTCACCATCGCTCCACACAGCGCCCTGCCCTGGCACACTCACCCCTTCCCGAACGTCGGTTACGTCCTCTCAGGAACCCTCACCCTGCACGATCAGGCCACCGGCAAATCCGAAACCTTCCATCAGGGCCAGTCCTTCTCGGAATCCGTGGACGACGTCCATCGCGGCTCCTCAGGCGACGAACCCACAGTCCTGATTCTCACCTATGCCGGAACCCCAGGAACCCCCACCTCCATTCCCCAGAAAGGCCAGAAACCGGAATATTGATCCACCGTCCTCACGTCTCCCGCCCAATACGCGCGGTGGAGTTCTCCTTATGACCCCGGAAGCAGATATCCCCTCCGCCCGCACCGCCTTCCTCACAAAACTCGACACCGCTCGCCGCCACCACGAAACCCAACCCGCGCCTGACACCAATCCGCACACCATCCGCAACGCCCTGCAATGGCTCGTCGGCCTCGGCTGCCTCACCGCTCCCCTCGACACCCGCTACGGTGGCCTCGGCCTGGGAACTGGGCCGGATGCCCCCCTCGAAACCCTCACCACGTTGCGCCAGATCGGCCGCATGAACCTGTCCTTCGGCCGCTGGATCGAAGGCCATATCAACGTCCTGCGCCTCGTCGCCCAATATGGCTCCCCCGCACAGAACCAGTCCCTCGCCCATCTCGTCCAGAAAGGCGCCCTGACCGGCATCTGGGTGACGGACAGCCAGACCCCCGTCATCCTCCACGCAACCGAAACCGGCCTGCACCTCTCCGGCCGCAAAGGCTTCGCCAGCGCCATCCACTTCGTCTCCCACGCCCTCATCACCGCACGAACCGACAGCCAGACGCCGGACGCGCCAAGCCTGATGCTCCTCGTCCCGGTCGGAGACCCCAGCCGCATCCGGCCCGGTCCCGGTTCCCTCTCCGGCATGTCCCTCAGCGATACCGGCGCCTATGATTTCACCAATCTCCCCGTCCCGCCCGAAGCCATCATCGGCACCGCCAACGATTATCTCCGCCAGCCCGAATTCTCAGCAGGCGCATGGCGCGGCTCCGCCGTCACCCTCGGCGGGATGGATCGCATCCTGGATCTGTTCCGCACCGAACTGCACCAGCGCAAGCGAGACACCAACCCACACCAGCAGGCCCGCATCGGCCATGCCCTCATCGCCCGCGAAACCGCCGCCCTCTGGGTCCAGCGCGCCGCCCTCATCGCCCAAACCGACACCACCCCGGGCGACATCACCGCCCTCGTCAACCTCGCCCGCATCGCCGTGGAACACACAGCCCTCGATCTCATCACCCTCGTCCAGCGCGGCCTCGGCCTCTCCGCCTTCCTCCGCACCAACCCCATCGAAACCACCCTGCAAGACCTCGCCACCTATCTCCGCCAGCCCGCCCCCGACGAAACCCTGACCGAAGCCGCCGCATGGTTCACCCTGCGAGACCCACCCGCTCCAACAGCATATACCCGACCATGAAAGCCGCCCTCCTCCACGAAGCCTTCAGAACGCTCCCCATCGGCACGCTGGACGATATCGCCCCCGGCACTGCCCTCATCATCGCCCCCCACCCCGATGACGAAAGCCTCGGCTGCGGCGGTTTCATCGCCGAAGCCTGCCGGAACAACCGTCCGCCCATCATCGTCATCGCCACGGATGGCAGCGCCTCACACCCCAACTCCCGCCTCTGGCCGCCTCAGCGTCTCGCCGCCCGACGCGAACGCGAAACCTACGCCGCCACAGCCAAACTCGGTCTCCCCGCCAGTCGACTGATCTTCCTGCGTCTCCCGGACACCAAAGCCCCGACCCAGGGTCCTGCCTTCGATTACGCCGTCATAACCCTCGCCCACATCGCCAGAGACCATGCCTGCCAGACCATCCTGGTCCCCTGGCGGCACGACCCCCATTGCGATCACGAAGCCGTCTGGCTCATGGGGCTGGCCCTGCGCGCCCAGACCGGCCTCGCCCTCCGCGCCTACCCCGTCTGGGGCTGGACCCGCGCGCCCGAGGAAGAACTGGACGATCCTCCCCCCACCGGCTGGCGCCTCCCCATCGAAGCCCATCTGCCCGCCAAAAAAGCCGCCATCGCCGCCCATGAAAGCCAGACCGGCCATCTGATCCAGGACGACCCTACCGGCTTCACGCTCCCGCCCACCCTGCTAACTCCCATGCTCCGCCCCTACGAGGTCTTCCTGACGCCATGACCACTCCAAGCTGGACACCCGACATCTTCGAAGCCCTGTACCGGAAACATCCAGACCCCTGGAATTTCAGAACCAGCCCCTACGAACAGGACAAACTCGCCCACCTCCTCGCAGCCCTGCCCAAAACAACCTTCCAGAACGCCCTCGAACTCGGCTGCTCCATCGGCATCACCACCGAACGCCTCGCCCCCCTCTGTCACACCCTCCTCGCCATAGACGCAGCGCCCACCGCCCTGGCCCAGGCACAAATCCGCTGCGCCACTCACCCCACCATCCGCTTTCAGCAGGCCTTCCTCCCCGAGGAATTTCCGGACCTTCCTCCACACAGCCTCAACCTCGTCATCCTGTCGGAACTGCTCTATTTCCTCTCCCCCGCCGATATAAGCTGCCTTTCCAGCCGCCTGCTCCCCGCACTACACCCCAATGCCACCCTCCTCCTGATCAACTGGACCGGCCCAACCGACACCCCCTGCACCGGTAACGATGCCGCGGCCCACTTCATTCAGTCTGTCCAGACTGCCGGATGGCAACCCGATCTTCAGGAACGATGCCCCCAATACCGTCTGGACCGCCTGACACATCCCCGTACAGCTCATTCATAAGCACCCTACGACGCCCCAATGCCGCCAACCGCCTCAGAAGCCGCTCCCCCACCGCATGATGCCACGCCAGATCGCACCGCCGAATCAATACCCGCCCCTCAGGCTGAACGCCGCCGCCCTCATGCCCCAGCCGCCGTCTCACCCGCCTGAACCGCACCATCACAGGCTCCAGCGCCTCATCCAGACATTCATCCTGTTTCACGATCCGTCGCGCAATCGTCTCTGCCATGCCGCCCGCAGCCCGTCCCTCCAGCCGCCCGGACACCCAAACCCGTACCTCCAGCGCATGGCGCACCCTCACACCCACCCGCATCAACGCCGCATGAAACGCCCGATCTTCCCCGCTTGGTACCGCCGGCACCCCCCCCGCAAGCGCCCAGGCTGCCTTCGTCACCGCAATGCTCGCCCCAGAATGCTCCGAATGGCGCGGCCACGGATCGCACGGGTCAGGATCAAGCCAACTCTCGATCCGTTCCAGCAACGCCCCATAAGCCAGTTCCGCCGCGTCATCCACATGCAGATGCTCCGGAATCAAGGCCCGGTCAGACGGCAACAACAACGCCCGACCAAAAACCGCCCCCACCCCGAACCGTGCGAAGGCTTCCAGCGTCCGCATCATCCAGTCCGGCGCCACCTCCCCATCCGCATCCGTCGTCAACAACACTCCCTCTTCGGGAGACAACGCCGCCGCATACGCCATCGCATCACATCGCGCCCGCCCGGCATGGGCCATGGGTGGCTCATAATGCTGCTCCACAACCCGCACCTCGAACGGCAGCTCAGCACCCAGCGCCCGCGCCCGCGCCGCCGTCTCATCCGTGGAATTATTAACCCACACCACCACCCGGTCCGGCCTTGCTCCCGCCTGATCCCCCAACGCCCGCAGGCACCCCCCGATCCGCTCCGCCTCGTTACACGCCGGAACCACCACCGATCGGAACCAGCCCCATATCGGGGAAGCAGCCGCCTGCCGTCCAGAAACAGCTCCGTCCCACATGCGCGTCCATCCCCTTTACCCCACGCTCAACGGGGCCGCCACAAGACGCCACGCACCCCTTCAGGGTTTCGGCCATCCTGAGGATCGACCACCCGCTCATGATAAATTGACACTCCAATCATTCCGTTTCTAACATGACCCCAAGACCCTCCACCCCCAGGAACCCTCCCATGAGCGATACCCTCCTCCCCGCGGACGCACAGCACGACCTCCAGTCCCGCGGCTATTCCCGCCGCCAGTTCGGTCGCATCTCCACCCTGCTGGGCATGGGCGCCGCCGCCGCCCCGCTCCTCACTCGCCACGCTTTCGCCGCCAGACACACCACCGCCGAATTCGTCGGCCATCCCGACATGGTCCGCATCGGTTCCAACGAATGCTGGACCGGCCCCTTCCCCGAAGCCGCGCAGGCCGGCGTCGCCGCCATCCCCCTTGGCAATCGCTACGAACCCGACACCTACCGCCTGACCCTGCTCAAAAACGCCGCCCTGGTCGAAAACATCTCGATGGACTCGATCTCTCCCTGGGCCGGCTCATCGGATCCGCTCTGTCGCAGCATCGTCACCTTCGCCTCCCCCGGCCGCGGCGTCGTGACCGCCAACCCCACCTACGAATGCGCCTGGGGCGTCGCCAAGTGGCTCAACGTCAAACTCACCCGCGTCCCGCTCGACGCGAAAAACGGCTATAAAACCGACGTCCGCGCCATGCTCGCAGCCGATCCCAACGCCGGCGTCTACTATATCTGCTCCCCCAACAACCCCACCGGCACCGTAACACCGGTCGAAGACATCGAATGGCTCGTCGCCAACAAGCCCGCGGGCTCCGTCGTCATCGTCGATGAAGCCTATCTCCACTTCGCCGGAACCCCCAGCGCCATCCCCCTCGTCAAACAGGGCAAGGACGTCATCGTCCTGCGCACCTTCTCCAAGATGTTCGGCATGGCCGGCCTCCGCCTCGGCCTCTGCTTCGCCCGTCCGGACATACAGGCGAAAATGATGCGCTACGACGGCAGCTACCTCTCCTTCATGCTCCCCATCACTTCCGTCGCCATCGGCAGCCATAGCCTCACCATGGCGGACGCCATCACCCAGCGCCGCGCCGAAATGGTCGCCGCACGGGATATGACCTGCGATCACCTCAAAAAACGCGGCATCGCATTCATCCCCAGTCAGGCCAACATGATCGTGGTGGACTGGAAAAAACCCGCCGCAGGCGTAAAGGCCGCCTTCGCACAACAGAAGGTCGAGATCGGGCGCAACTGGGATATCTGGCCCAACCGCTCCCGCATCACCATCGGCTCCACGCAGAACATGCAGGCCTTCTGCACCGCACTGGACCGCGTGCTGGCCTGAAAAAACCACGCGGGATCGCGGTTTCTACCTCTCGATCCCGCATATTCAGCCCATGCCCCCTATGCCTCCTCACACCGTCAACGCTAGAGTGTCGCCCCTTCCATAAAGACGACAGAGCGAAAGACGACGATGAAGGTACTGGTCCCCGTCAAGCGGGTGGTCGATTACAACGTGAAAGTCCGCGTCAAGGCGGACCATAGCGGTGTCGAAACCCAGGGCGTAAAAATGTCGATGAACCCCTTCGACGAAATCGCCGTCGAAGAAGCCGTCCGCCTGAAAGAACGCGGCGCCGTGTCTGAAATCGTCGCCGTGTCCATCGGCGTCGCGGACTGCCAGGCCGTCCTCCGCACCGCCATGGCCATGGGCGCGGACCGCGCCATCCTCGTGCAGACAGACAGCCCCCTCGAACCGCTGGGCGTCGCAAAACTGCTCAAGGCCACCATCTCCCGCGAAGAACCCGGCCTCGTCATCATGGGCAAACAGGCCATCGACGACGACATGAACGCCACCGGCCAGATCCTCGCCGCACAGCTCGGCTGGCCCCAGGCCGTCTTCGCCAGCAAGGTCGAGATCGCCGATAGCCGCGCCACCGTAACACGCGAAATCGACGGCGGCCTCGAAACCCTCTCGGTTCCCCTCCCCGCCGTCGTCACGGCAGACCTCCGCCTGAACGAGCCGCGCTACGCCTCCCTGCCCAACATCATGAAAGCCAAGAAAAAGCCGCTCCAGACCCTCCCCGCAGAGGAACTCGGCGTCGATTTCGCCCCCCGCCTGCAAACCCTCGAAGTGACCGAACCGCCTACCCGCAAGGCCGGCGTCATTCTGGACAGCGCCGCCTCCCTGGTGGACAAACTCAAGACCGAAGCGAAGGTGATCTGATCATGACGGCCCTCGTCCTCCTCGACCACGAACACGGCGGCATCAAGCAGGCCTCCCGCTCCGCCATCGCCGCCGCCATGAAATTCGGCCCCGTCCACGTCCTCGTGACCGGCGATACCGAAGCCGCCGCGAAACTCACAGGCGTCGAGAAAGTCCTACACGCCCCCGGCGACGCCCTCGCCCATGAACTGGCCGAACCCACCGCCGTCCTGCTGGCCAAGCTCGCACCGAATTACACCCACATCGTCGCCGCCTCGACCGCCATCGGCAAAAACATCCTGCCCCGCCTCGCCGGGCTGCTGGACGTGCAACCCGTTACGGAAGTCATCGATATCATCGACGCGGATACCTTCATCCGCCCAATCTACGCCGGTAACGCCCTTGCCAAAGTGCGCTCCACCGACGCCATCAAGATCCTCACCATCCGCGGCGCCAATTTTGACCCCGTCGAACCCGGCGAAACAACCGCCCCCATCGAGGCCCTCACCGCCGAACCCAGCCCAATCGACACACGCTTCATCGGCGTCGAACTCACCCATTCGGACCGGCCCGAACTGGAATCCGCCCGCGTGGTCATCTCCGGCGGTCGCGGCCTCAAGGACGCGGAGAACTTCAAACTCCTCGAACCCGTCGCGGACAAGCTCGGCGCCGCCATCGGCGCCTCCCGCGCCGCCGTGGATTCCGGCTTCGCCCCGAACGAGATGCAGGTCGGCCAGACCGGCAAGATCGTCGCGCCGGAACTCTACATCGCCGTCGGCCTCTCCGGCGCCATACAGCATCTGGCCGGCATGAAAGACAGCCGCGTCATCGTCGCCATCAACAAAGACCCCGAAGCCCCGATCTTTAGCGTCGCCGATTACGGTATCGTCGGAGACCTCTTCGAAGTCCTACCCCAGCTTCAGGCCGCCCTCGGCTAATCCCCCAGGCATTAGTCCAAAAGCCAGAATACCCTACTGGGCCGCACCACAAACGCGGCCCACACCAAACCAGCCCGCAAAAACAACTCTACTTCCTCCAAAACCAGCATCCTATGCTCTCCCCGGCCTCCTTGACGGACGCGCAGGCAATATCCCTTGCGAGACACATCCGATCAGGATTCATCAGCCAAAACTTCCAGAGTCATCGCTCAAATCAATCCTGAGATCACCTTAAATAAGCACCCTACCCCCGACATATTTACACAATAGAAACCATCCAACCTCCGTTATAGTGACTTCAACAGGCGGCCATGAATACTCAATCCGCCGCAATAACGGGATATATTGACATGTTCGCAAAAACCATCATCGCCCTCGCCACATTCGCAGGCGTAGTCACCACCACAACTGTAGCCCACACTCACAATACTCACGCCAATACCCAGCTGGCATCCATGCGCAGCTTCCCGGTCGCTCACGCCAACACCCAGCTGGCATCCATGCGCAGCTTCCCGGTCGCTCACGCCAACACCCAGCTGGCATCCATGCGTAGCTTCCCGGTCGCTCACGCCAACACCCAGCTG
>Ga0157365_10000007_pt1 | contig 164944 bp, 151 predicted proteins | sample AttsexASBM3_FD_111478 | JGI IMG/M metagenome (GOLD analysis project Ga0157365, IMG submission 111478) | Fungus gardens microbial communities from leaf cutter ant in Ribeirão Preto, State of São Paulo, Brazil - Atta sexdens ASBM3 | ecosystem: Host-associated > Fungi > Mycelium > Unclassified ...
AGGTGACGTTTTGGAATAAATCTTTTAAATACAGCAAGATAAAAAATGGCATGGTTCCTGCTAAACAGCGGTATCTCTGTTAAATGAGCGAGAAACCATGATCCTTTCCGAATTAAGCCAGAAGGCGGAATTTATCGCCGACCGCCACCGCTGTTTACAGGCGCACTGGCACACCTACTGCAACACGCTGGTCCAGGCGATCACGCTGTCGCGCCAGAAACTGCACCATTCGCTCGGCTGCGAGCCGCAGAACGGGCTCTGCTTCTTTCTGTTTGAGCATTTTGCTATCCGCGTGGAGCAGGCCGAGGGCTTTCACTGCCGCACGATCAACTACCTGATAGCCCGCCGCGACGGGCGCGATGAGACGCTGCTCGCCACCGCGCAGCTCGACACGCAGGGGCGGCTTGATGGCGCGGTGGATATTCGCGACCGCGAAAAAGTGCTGGCGCACTATCTCGACCACATCGGCGCGGTCTATGACGGGCTCTACGACGCGGTACAGCACGACGCGCCGCTGCGCATCAGCGACATCCTGGCGGCCCGCGATGCGTCGTCACATTAACAGGACGACATGTCGGGACTGTCGAAATCGCCCGTCATCGTCACTTTTCGTCAAAAATGACTATCACCTGAGGAACCGCTGGTGAACCGTTTTATCATTGCCGACTCCACGCTCTGCATCGGCTGCCACACCTGCGAGGCCGCCTGCTCAGAGACGCACCGCCTGCATGGACTGCAATCCAGGCCGCGCCTGACGGTTATGCGTAATCAGAAAGACTCCGCGCCACAGCTCTGCCACCACTGTGAAGACGCGCCCTGCGCGCAGGTCTGCCCGGTGAACGCCATCACCCGCGAGGCGGGAGCCATTCAGCTTAATGAAAGCCTGTGCGTCAGCTGCAAGCTCTGCGGCATCGCCTGTCCGTTTGGCGCGATTGAATTTTCCGGCAGCCGACCGCTGCATATTCCGGCCAACGTCAACAGCCCGAAAGCGCCGCCCGCGCCGCCTGCGCCTGCGCACGTCGGGGCGTTTCTCGACTGGACGCCCGGCGTGCGCGCCGTGGCGGTGAAATGCGATCTCTGCCAGTTCGACGAGGAAGGCCCCGCCTGCGTGCGTACCTGTCCGACCCGCGCGCTGAAGATTGTCGATAACCACGACATTGCGCGCGCCAGCCGTCGCAAACGTGAACTGACCATTAACGCCGACCTGGGCGACCTGTCGCTGATGTTACAGCCGCGCGGAGGAGAACAATGAACGCGATTTTCTTTTATCAGACGGCGCTGGCGGCTTTTGGCGCCGGGCTGCTCCTGGCGCTGCTGACCGCCTGGCATAAGCCGCTCAGCGCCCGCCTTGCCGGGCTTGGCGGCGCGCTGGGGTGCCTGTGCGCGAGCGCGGCGGGCGGGCTGTTGCTCATCCACAGCAGCGCCGGGCCGCTTGCCACGCAGGTCGGCACGCTTGATGTGCGCCTGACGGCTTTCAACGCCATCTGGCTCGCCACCCTCGGCCTGCCGGGGCTCTTTATCTGCCTTTTCACGCTGATCACCCCGCGTGATGGCGAGACGCGCGCCAGCGGCGCGCTGATGACTCTGCTGCTCGGCGCGGCGACGCTTGCCGTCACCGTGCAGAGCCTCGGCGCGCTGGTGGTCATGGTGGAGATAGTGGCGCTCGCCGCCGTGTTCCTGACCCCCGACAGCGCGAGCGGCAAGCTCTGGTTCGCGCTCGGGCGGCTCGGCACGCTGCTGCTCGCCCTGGCATGCTGGCTGCTGTGGCGGCACTACGGCACCCTCGATATCCTGGCGTTAAGCTCGCTGACCGCCGGACAGCCCTTTGGCGCGGGCGTCTGGCTGCTGGGCCTTGCCGGGTTCGGGCTGCACGCGGGCATCGTGCCGCTGCACGGCGGCGTGGTACAGGCGCATGCGCAGGCCAGCGCGCCCGCCGCCGCGCTCTTTTCCGCGGTGGTGCTGAAAGTAGGCCTCTACGGCATTCTGGTCGTCTCGCTGATGAACGCCGCGCTGCCGCTCTGGTGCGCCGTGCTGGTGCTGGCGCTCGGCATGCTGACCGCGTTTATCGGCGGGCTCTACGCGCTGATGGAGCACAACATCAACCGCCTGCTGGCGTACCACACGCTTGAGAACATCGGCATTATCCTGCTGGGGCTCGGCAGCGGGCTTGCCGGGATCTCCCTGGGCGAACCGACGCTCGTCGCGCTGGGTCTGGTCGGCGGGCTTTATCATCTCTTCAACCACAGCCTCTTTAAAACCACGCTGTTTCTCGGCGCGGGCGCGGTGTTTCATCGCACCGGGCATCGCGATATCGAAAAGCTCGGCGGTATCGGCAAAACCATGCCGCTAATTTCGCTCTCGATGCTGGTGGGCCTGATGGCGATGGCCGCGCTGCCGCCGCTGAACGGCTTTGCGGGCGAGTGGGTGATTTACCAGGCGTTTTTTGACTTCGGCGCGCAGCCGCTGTTTATCGCGCGTCTGCTCGGGCCGCTGCTGGCGGTAGGGCTTGCCATTACCGGCGCGCTGGCGGTGATGTGTATGGCGAAAGTCTACGGCGTGACGTTCCTCGGCGCGCCGCGCACCCCGGCTGCGGCAAACGCCACCGACGCGCCCTGGCTGATGCGCCTCTGCGTGGCGGGGCTGGCGCTCTGCTGCCTGGCGGGCGGCATTGCCGCGCCGTGGCTGCTGCCGCTGCTTGGGCGCGCCGTCCCGCTGCCGCTCGTCACCCAGGGCACGACCGTCTCGCAGCCGGTGATTACGCTGCTGCTGGCGGGCTCGCTGCTGCTGCCGTTCCTGCTGATGACGCTCTTTAAAGGCGATCGTCTGGCGTCGCGCTCGCGCGGCTCCGCCTGGGTCTGCGGCTATGACCATGAACAGGCGATGGTTATCACCGCGCACGGTTTCGCCCGGCCGGTTAAGGCCGCCTTCGCGCCGCTGATAGCGCTTCGCCATATCCTTAACCCGGCGCGCTGGCTGCCTGGCTGGCAGAGCGCCTGCCTGCCCGCGCTCTGTCGCCGTCTGGCGCTGGTCGAGCTGGCCGTGCTGCTGGTGGTCGTGATTTCACGGGGAGTCTGACATGCAAAACATCCTTTTCCCTCTCATTCAGGCGCTGGCGCTCTTCGCGTGCGCGCCGCTGCTTTCGGGCGTTACCCGCGTGGCGCGCGCCCGCCTGCATAACCGGCGCGGGCCGGGCGTGCTTCAGGAGTATCGCGATCTGTTCAAGCTGCTGGGTCGCCAGAGCGTGGCCCCTGCGGCCGCCGGCTGGGTGTTTCGCTTCACGCCGTTCGCCATGCTGGCGGTTATGCTGACCATCGCCGCCGCGCTGCCGGTGGTGACGGTGGGTTCGCCGCTGCCGGGCGCGGGTGATTTGATTACGCTGGTCTATCTCTTCGCCATCGCGCGCTTCTTTTTCGCCATCGCCGGGCTTGATACCGGCAGCCCGTTTACGGCGATCGGCGCGAGCCGTGAGGCGATGCTCGGCGTGCTGGTGGAGCCCATTCTGCTGCTGGGCCTGTGGGTCGCCGCGACGGTCGCGGGCTCGACGCATATCAGCGTTATTACCGCGATGGTTTACCACTGGCCTGTCGCGCGCAGCCTGCCGCTGCTGCTGGCGCTCGCCGCCTGCGCGTTCGCCACCTTTATTGAGACGGGCAAGCTGCCGTTCGACCTCGCCGAAGCTGAACAGGAGCTTCAGGAAGGGCCGCTCTCCGAGTACAGCGGCGCGGGTTTCGCGCTGCTGAAATGGGGCATCAGCCTTAAGCAGCTGGTGGTGTTGCAGATGTTCGTCGGTGTGTTTCTGCCCTGGGGGCAGATGACGAGCCTGACCGTGAGCGGCGGCCTGCTGGCGCTCGCGCTGGCGGTTATCAAACTGCTGGTGGGCGTGCTGGTCATCGCGCTGTTTGAAAACAGCATGGCGCGCCTGCGTTTTAACGCCGTATCGCGCGTCACCTGGACCGGTTTCGGCCTGGCCTTTTTAGCTTTCGTCTCCTTGCTGGCGGCGTGATAAGAGAACTGAACGATGTCTGAAGAAAAAACAGGGCAACACTATCTGCGCGCGCTGCACGAGGCGTTTCCCGGCGTGGTGCTTGATGAAGCCTGGCAAACCCGCGACCAGCTGACGGTCACGGTGAAAATCAATTATCTGCCGGAGGTGGTGGAGTTTCTTTACTACCAGCAGGGCGGCTGGCTGTCGGTGCTGTTCGGCAACGACGAGCGCAAGCTGTGCGGCAGTTACGCGGTTTACTACGTGCTCTCGATGGAGCAGGGCGTGAAGTGCTGGATAACCGTGCGGGTCGAGGTGGATGCGAATAAACCGGAGTTCCCGTCCGTGACGCCGCGCGTGCCTGCCGCCGTCTGGGGCGAGCGCGAGGTGCGCGACATGTACGGGCTTATCCCGGTCGGCCTGCCGGATGAGCGCCGCCTGGTGCTGCCGGACGACTGGCCGGACGATCTCTATCCGCTGCGTAAAGACAGCATGGACTACCGCCAGCGCCCGGCGCCGACCAGCGATAAAGAGACCTACGAGTTCATCAACGAGCTGGGCGATGCCAAAAACAACGTGGTGCCGATTGGCCCGCTGCATGTCACCTCCGACGAGCCGGGCCACTTCCGGCTGTTCGTCGACGGCGAAAACATTATCGACGCCGACTACCGCCTTTTTTATGTGCACCGCGGCATGGAGAAGCTCGCGGAAACCCGCATGGGCTACAACGAAGTGACGTTTCTCTCCGACCGCGTTTGCGGGATCTGCGGCTTCGCCCACAGCACCGCGTACACCACGTCGGTGGAAAATGCGATGGGCATTCAGGTGCCGGAGCGCGCGCAGATGATCCGCGCCATTCTGCTGGAGGTGGAGCGCCTGCACAGCCATCTGCTCAACCTCGGTCTGGCGTGCCACTTCGTCGGGTTCGATTCCGGGTTTATGCAGTTTTTCCGGGTGCGTGAGACCTCCATGAAAATGGCGGAAATCCTTACGGGCGCGCGTAAAACCTACGGCATGAACCTGATTGGCGGTATCCGTCGCGACCTGCTGAAAGACGACATGATCCAGACCCGTCAGCTGGCGCAGCAGATGCGCCGCGAGGTCCAGGACCTGGTGAATATTCTGCTCAGCACGCCAAACATCGAGCAGCGCACCGCGGGCATTGGCCGTCTCGACCCGCAGATCGCCCGCGATTTCAGCAACGTCGGGCCAATGGTGCGCGCGAGCGGGCATGCCCGTGATACCCGCGCCGATCACCCGTTTGTCGGTTACGGCCTGCTGCCGATGGAAGTGCACAGCGAGCAGGGCTGTGACGTGATTTCGCGCCTCAAAGTGCGGATCAACGAGGTGTTCACCGCGCTCAACATGATCGATTTCGGGCTCGATAACCTGCCTGGCGGCCCGCTGCTGGTGGAAGGGTTTACCTATATCCCGAACCGTTTCGCGCTCGGGTTTTCCGAGGCGCCGCGCGGCGACGACATCCACTGGAGCATGACCGGCGACAACCAGAAGCTATACCGCTGGCGCTGCCGTGCGGCGACCTACGCCAACTGGCCGACGCTGCGCTATATGCTGCGCGGCAACACGGTCTCCGACGCGCCGCTGATTATCGGCAGCCTCGACCCGTGCTACTCCTGCACCGACCGTATGACGGTGGTGGATGTGCGCAAGAAGAAAAGCCAGATGGTGGCGTACAAAGAGCTCGAGCGTTACAGCATTGAGCGTAAAAACTCGCCGCTGAAATAGGTGCCGCTGGCTGGCGGGTGCGCTGGCGCTTACCCACCCTACGAAGACGGCTCGTGCCAGTTTTGTAGGGTGGGTAAGCGCCAGCGCACCCGCCGGGTAAAACCGTCGCGCAGGCGACAGGAGACAATATGTTTACCTTTATCAAAAAAGCATTAAAAACCGGCGTGGCGACGCAGCCCTATCCGCTGCAACCGATGCCGGTCGACAAAAATTTCCGCGGCAAGCCGCAGCATGATTCGCAGCAGTGCATCGGCTGCGCGGCGTGCATTAACGCCTGCCCGTCTAACGCCCTAACCGTCGCGACCGACCTCGAACGCGACAGTCTCGACTGGCAGTTCAATCTCGGGCGCTGCATCTTTTGCGGGCGCTGCGAAGAGGTCTGCCCGACGGCGGCCATCCGCCTCACGCCGGAGTATGAGCTGGCGGTGTGGCGCAAAGAAGATTTTCTCCAGCAGGCGAGCTTCGCGCTCTGCCGCTGTCGCGTCTGCCAGCAGCCGTTTGCGGTGCAAAAAGAGGTGGATTACGCGATAGCGCTGCTCGCGCACAACGGTGATGCGCGCGCCGAGCGCCACCGCGCCAGCTTTGAAACCTGCCCGGACTGTAAACGCCAGCAGGGCCTTGCGCCCTCAGAGCTTATCGACCTGACCCGCGAAATGAAGGAGGCGGTGTAATGAACCTGCTCGGCCCACGCGACAGCAACAATATTCCCGTTCCGGTGACGGTGGACGAATCCATCGCGCGCATGAAAACCTCGCTGTTGAAAAACATCAAACGGTCGGCGTATGTCTATCGCGTCGACTGCGGCGGCTGCAACGGGTGTGAAATCGAAATTTTCGCAACGCTCTCGCCGCTGTTTGATGCCGAACGTTTTGGCATCAAAGTGGTGCCGTCGCCGCGCCATGCCGACATTCTGCTGTTTACCGGCGCGGTCACGCGCGCCATGCGCTCGCCCGCGCTGCGCGCCTGGGAATCGGCTCCCGACCCGAAAATTTGCATCTCTTACGGCGCCTGCGGCAACAGCGGCGGCATTTTTCACGATCTCTACTGCGTCTGGGGCGGCACCGACAAAATTGTGCCGGTAGATGTCTATATCCCCGGCTGCCCGCCGACGCCCGCCGCAACGCTCTACGGCTTTGCGATGGCGCTCGGCCTGCTGGAGCAGAAAATTCACGCGCGCCTGCCGGGCGAGCAGGACAACCAGGCGGCGGAGATCCTCCACCCGGAGATGGTCCAGCCGCTGCGTGTGCGGGTTGACCGCGCCGCCCGGCGTCTGGCGGGGTATCGCTATGGCCGCCAGATAGCCGACGACTATATGCGCCATCTGACGGCAGGCGAGCAGAGCGTCGCCGGGTGGCTCTCGCAGGAAAACGACCCGCGGCTGAGCGAAATCGTCGCCCGGCTTGACGAGGTGGTCGCCCAGGAGCGCGTCGGATGAGCGAAACCGTGGTGTTCAGCAGGCTGTCGCGCAAATTCGTTGATGAAAACGACGCGACGCCGCCGCAGGCGCAGCAGGTTATCTATTACAGCCTGGCGATTGGCCACCATCTGGGCGTGATTGACTGCCTGAAGGCGTCGCTGGTCTGCCCGTTTGAAGCCTATCAGGCGTGGATAGCGACGCTCGCGCCCGGCGAGGCGCAGCGCAAGATGCAGGGCGTGCCGCGTTATGGCGAAATCGTTATCGACCAGAATCACGTCACGCTGCTGGCGCGCGCCTTTGACGAGGCGATGGCGCGCCAGAACGAACAGCAGCAGGTCTGGAGCCGCGAGCTGCTCGGGCTGTTGCAGGCAATACAGCGTGAACCGGCGGTATATGTGATGGTGAGGAGGGATCGTGACTGACGTTTTATTATGTGTCGGCAACAGCATGATGGGCGACGACGGCGCAGGGCCGCTGCTTGCCGAAAAATTCCGCGCCGCGCCGCAGGGCGAGTGGGTGCTGATAGACGGCGGCAGCGCGCCGGAGAATGACATTGGCGCGATCCGCGAGCTGCGCCCGCAGCGGCTGCTCCTCGTGGACGCGACCGAGATGGGGCTCAACCCCGGCGAGATCCGCATCATCGACCCGGACGATATCTCCGATATGTTTATGATGACGACCCACAATATGCCGCTCAATTATCTGGTGGATCAGCTGCGCGAGGACGTGGGAGAGGTGATTTTTCTCGGCATCCAGCCCGATATCGTGGGGTTTTATTACCCGATGACCGAGGCGGTAAAACACGCCGTCGATACCGTTTATGGCCGTCTGGCGCAGTGGGAAGGCAACGGCGGGTTCGCGGCGCTGGCGGTGGAAGAGGGCGCGTAGTGAAGATGGCGGGTGCGCTTCGCTTACCCGCCCTACAGATGCGCGGACGGTAAGTCAGATGGTTTTGCTCCGGCTTAAAAAAATCGGCCGCGCTGTTTCGCCGCAGGCCGGGGCGCACCGGAGGGATCCGGTGCGAGGGCATGACAATACAGGGACGTATTGTCTTGCCCGACCCGTGGCCGGAGGGAATAAGGCGGGGCTTCCCCGCAGGGGCGATTTTCCGCCGGGAGCCGGGATTGCAAAGGGGGCGGCGGTGAGCCCCCTTTGCACGTTCGCGTGAGAAAGGCGCACATATAAACGCGACGTGATGGCGAACGGAACGATTTCACCGCCGTTGCATAGTCCCCCGTTAACCCGGTGGTGGGTGCGCATTCGCTTACCCACCCTACAACCCGGCCCGCAACCGGGTGGTGGGTGCGCTGCGCTTACCCACCCTACAACGGCATCGGGCCTTCGATAAACCAGGTCGGGTAAACAACGTGCACCCGCCGTCCCGCCCGCATTTCCCCCGCCAGATAGCTCCGAAACCGGCCTCTGGTAGCCAGGAATCTTCTGAATAAAAAAAGTGCGGTTCTGCATCGTATACAGTTGATGGAGTGGAGGGAGAAACTGATGAACAGACAAGACATTTATTCGTTCAAGAACTTTGATTTTCTGGCGAGCAGTTTTGCCCGTATGAACGGAGAAGGACGCCGTATCGATATCGACGCCGTCACCGGCAATATGAGCGAGGCGCAATCCGCCTGGTTTCATGAGCGTTACAACTACTACCGTAAACAAGGGCTGCAACAGATTATCAGCGCCGCCCACAGTGAAACGGAGCTGTGCGCATAAGGCATTAACCGTGTAAGACCGACGAAGCGGGTTATCAGACCCGCTTTTTTGTGCCCGTCATCCCGTCATTTCTGTCGTCATAAGTGTCGATGACACGCCACCGACGCACACCCTCGCAAATAATCCTCAATAAAATCAGTCAAATAAAATCTGGCACGGATCGTGTATTAGCGAGTGGGTTCAACCCACAGCCGGAGACTATGATGAACCGCTTCATCATTGCTGATTCAAGTAAATGTATTGGATGCCGCACCTGCGAGGTGGCGTGCGTGGTGTCGCATCAGGAAAACCAGGACTGCGCCGCGCTCACGCCGCAAACCTTTCTGCCCCGCATTCACGTTGTGAAAGGCGTGAATGTTTCCACCGCGACCATGTGCCGCCAGTGTGAAGACGCGCCGTGCGCGAGCGTCTGCCCGAACGGCGCTATCAGCCGCGACAACGATTTCGTCCATGTCCATCAGGAGCGCTGCATCGGCTGCAAAACCTGCGTGGTCGCGTGCCCGTACGGCGCGATGGAAGTGGTCGTGCGCCCCGTGGTGCGCAACAGCGGCGCCGGGCTCAACGTGCTGGCCGAAAAAGCCGAAGCCAATAAGTGCGATCTCTGCCATCACCGCGCAGAAGGCCCGGCCTGCATCGACGCGTGCCCGACCAACGCCATTGTCTGCATCGATCGCAACCGCCTGGAAGCGCTCAGCGCCGAACGCCGCCGTCGCGCCGCGCTCGATGGCCTCTCATCCCTGGCTTTTTAAGCCATCGATTTCACTTTTAACAGGTCTGTTACTGATGAAAAAAATCACCAGCGTCTGTCCGTACTGCGGTGCGGGCTGCAAACTCAAGCTCGTCGTGGATAACAACAAAATCATTCGTGCCGAGGCGGCCGAAGGCGTCACCAACCAGAACCAGCTCTGCCTTAAAGGCTACTACGGCTGGGATTTCCTTAATGACACCCAGTTGCTGACGCCGCGCCTCACCCAGCCGATGATCCGCTACGAGAAAGGCGGCGCGTTCAAAGCCGTCTCCTGGGAAGAGGCTATCCGCTACACCGCAGAGCGTCTGTCTGCCATTAAAGAGCAGTATGGCCCGCGCGCCATCATGACTACCGGCTCCTCGCGCGGCACCGGCAACGAAACCAACTACGTGATGCAGAAATTCGCCCGCGCGGTGATTAACACCAATAACGTCGACTGCTGCGCCCGCGTCTGCCACGGGCCGTCGGTCGCAGGTCTTCAGCAGACGCTTGGCAACGGCGCGATGAGTAACTCCATCGGCGATATCGAAAACTCCAAATGCCTGCTGGTCTTTGGCTACAACTGCGCCGATTCGCACCCGATCGTGGCGCGCCGCGTGCTGAAAGCCAAAGAGAACGGCGCGAAAATCATTGTTTGCGATCCGCGCAAAATCGAAACCGCGCGCATCGCCGACCAGCACCTGCAACTCAACAACGGCTGCAATATGGCGCTGGTGAACGCTTTCGGCTATGTGCTGCTGGAAGAAGGGCTGTATGACAAAGAGTATGTGGCGCGCTATACCGAGGGGCTGGACGCGTATCGCGAGACCGTCAAAGACTACGCGCCGGAGGCGGTCGAGCACCTGACCGGCGTCAGCGCGCAGCAAATTCGCCAGGCGATGCGCACGTTCGCCGCCGCGCCGTCCGCCACCATTATGTGGGGCATGGGCGTGACGCAGTTCGGCCAGGCGGTGGACGTGGTGAAAGGGCTCTCAAGCCTTGCGCTGCTCACCGGCAATCTGGGGCGCGAGCATGTGGGCGTCGGCCCGGTGCGCGGCCAGAATAACGTGCAGGGCGCATGCGACATGGGCGTGCTGCCCAATCAGTTCCCCGGCTATCAGGATGTCGAAGACGCGGCGGTGCGTGAAAAATTCGCGCGCGCCTGGGGCATCGACCCGGCGGTGATGGACGACAAAATCGGCGTGCGCATCACCGAAGTGCCGCACCTGGCGCTCGAAGGTAAAGTCAAAGCCTATTACATCATGGGTGAAGATCCGCTCCAGACCGAAGCCGATCTGGGCCTGGTGCGTCAGGGTTTCGAGGCGCTCGATTTCGTGGTGGTTCAGGACATCTTCATGACCAAAACCGCCGAAGTGGCGGACGTGCTGCTGCCTGCCACCTCCTGGGGCGAACACGGCGGCGTCTTCACCTGCGCCGACCGTGGCTTCCAGCGTTTTGAGGCGGCCGTGCAGGCGAAATATAACGTCAAACGCGACTGGGAAATTATCAGCCTTATCGCCACCGCCATGGGCTACCCGATGCATTACGACAACAACCAGCAGATCTGGGACGAAATGCGCGAGCTGTGCCCGCTGTTCTACGGCGTGACCTATCAGAAAATGGGCGACATGGGCCATGTGCAGTGGCCGTGCCCGACGCTCGATCACCCCGGCACCCCGTACCTTTACGCCGGTAATCGATTCGACACGCCGAGCGGCAAAGGTCAGCTGTTCGCCGCGGCCTGGCGCGCGCCGGCGGAACAGCCGGATGCCGATTACCCGCTGGTGCTCTGTACCGTGCGCGAAGTGGGGCACTACTCCTGCCGCTCGATGACCGGCAACTGCGCGGCGTTGCAGACGCTCGCCGACGAGCCGGGCCGCGTGCAGATGCACCCGCAGGACGCCGCGCGGCTTAACGTGCGCGACGGCCAGCTGGTGTGGGTTAACTCGCGCCGTGGCCGCGTCATCAGCCGTGCCGATGTTAACGAGCGCATCAACCCCGGCGCGGTTTACATGACCTACCAGTGGTGGATCGGGGCCTGTAACGAGCTCACCCAGGATAATCTCGACCCGGTCTCCAAAACGCCGGAAACCAAGTATTGCGCGGTGAATGTGGAGGCTATCGCCGATCAGCGCGATGCCGAAGCCTATGTCCAGACCACCTATACCAGCATGAAGGCGCGCCTGCGCGACGCCGCGGCGGTATAGCTCAACCCGCGCGGGCGCAGGCCCGCGCTTTCTGATACGACCATGAATCTGAACGGCACGATTTTACGCATCCAGGGCCGGGTGCAGGGGGTAGGATTTCGCCCCTTCGTCTGGCAACTGGCGCAGCGGTTACAGCTCGCGGGCGACGTCTGCAATGACGGCGCTGGCGTGGAGGTGCGCCTCACCGGTGGCGAAGGGGCGTTTATCGCCGCGCTCTGGCAGCACTGTCCGCCGCTCGCGCGTATCGACAGCGTCAGCGCCGCGCCGTTTCGCTGGCCGCAACGGCCAGAGGCGTTTTCCATACGGGAAAGCGGCGGCGGGGCGATGCGCACGCAGATAACCCCGGACGCCGCCACCTGTCCGCAATGCCTGCGCGAACTCAATGACCCGACTGACGCCCGCTGGCGTTACCCGTTTATCAACTGTACCCACTGCGGCCCGCGCTTCACGATTATTCGCGCGATGCCCTACGACCGGCCCAACACCGCGATGGCGGGCTTCCCGCTCTGCGCTCGCTGTCGCGCGCAATACCGCGACCCGGCCGACCGGCGCTTTCACGCGCAGCCCGTGGCGTGCCCGGACTGCGGCCCGCAGCTGCGCTGGGTCAGCGGCGGGCGACATGCCGAAAAAGAGGCGGCCCTCCAGGCCGCTATCACCGCGCTAAAGGCCGGGCAGATTGTCGCCATCAAAGGCCTCGGCGGGTTTCATCTCGCCTGCGACGCGCAAAACCCGCAGGCCGTGGCGCGCCTGCGTGCGCGCAAACAGCGCCCGGCCAAACCGCTTGCGGTGATGCTACCGGTGGACACCCGTCTTGATGACGATATTCGCGCACGGCTCGCCACGCCCGCCGCGCCGATTGTGCTGGTGGATAACGCCCGTCTGCCGCCGCTGTGCGATCTTATCGCGCCGGGGCTCAATGAGACCGGCGTCATGCTGCCCGCGAACCCGCTGCAACACCTGCTGATGCAGGGCGTCGAACGCCCGCTGGTGATGACCTCCGGCAACCGCAGCGGCGAGCCGCCCGCGCTCACCAACGCCCAGGCGCTGTCGCAGCTTGGCGAGATTGCCGACGGCTTTTTGCTGCACGATCGCGACATTTTGCAGCGGATGGATGATTCGGTGATGCGCCAGAGCGGCGAGATGCTGCGCCGGGCGCGCGGTTTTGTCCCGGATGCCCTCCCGCTGCCGCCGGGCTGCGGGCCGGTGCCCGCCACGCTCTGCCTGGGCGCCGACCTGAAAAACACGTTTTGCCTCGCGCGCGGCGGCGAGGCGGTGCTGAGCCAGCATCTGGGCGATCTTAGCGACACGCAGACCGAAGCGCAGTGGCGTCAGGCGCTGGCGCTGTTTCGCGAGATTTACGATGTGCACCCGCAGCAGATCGTAGTGGACGCCCACCCCGGCTACCGCACGACCGCGCTCGGCGAGGCGATGGGCCTGCCGGTGCTCCACGTGCTGCATCACCACGCGCATATCGCCGCGTGCCTCGCCGAGCACCGCTGGCCTTGCGACGCCGGGCCGGTGGTGGCGCTGGCGCTCGACGGCATCGGCATGGGCGAGCAGGGCGCGCTGTGGGGCGGCGAGTGTCTGCTGGTGGATTACCGGCGCTGCGAGCGGCTGGCCGGGCTGCCTGCCGTGGCGCTGCCGGGCGGCGACCTGGCGGCGCGCCAGCCGTGGCGTAACTGGCTGGCGCAGTGGCAGGCGTTCGTGCCCGACTGGCAGACGCGTCCTGAGGCCGCAGGGCTTCTTGATAAGCCCTGGCAGCCGCTGGTTCGCGCGGTGGCGCGGGGCATAAATGCGCCGCGGGCGTCCTCCGCAGGCCGCCTTTTCGACGCGGTCGCCGCCATGCTCGGCGTGGCGCCTCTCGCACAAAGCTACGAAGGCGAGGCGGCGTGTCGTCTGGAGGCGCTGGCGCGCCGTCATGGCCCCGTCGCGCATAGTGTGACGTTGTCACTTAGCGGCGGCGAGTTTGATATGCCCGCCTTCTGGGCGAGCCTGCTGGCGTTCGACGCCCCATCAGGCGCGCGCGCCTGGGCGTTTCATGACGCGCTCGCCGGTGGGCTTGCCGCACTCGCGCGCCTGCATGCGAGCGCGCGCGGCATCACGACAATCGCCTGCGGCGGCGGGGTGTTGCATAACGCGCTGCTGCGCGAGCGTCTGGCGTTTTACCTTCACGATTTCCGGCTGCTGCTGCCGCAGACGTTGCCCGCGGGCGATGGCGCGGTGGCGTTCGGCCAGGCGGCGATCGCCGCCGCCACGTTTTCTTCACTTACAGGAATGTTGTCATGCTGACTCAACTGCTTCGTCTTCCCGCGCGCGCGCTGGCTCTGGTGGCCGCGCTCGGCCTCGCAAACCTGGCCGCCTGGATCTGGGCGTTTTTCGCCTTCCATCAGAGCCCCGCGCTGATGGCCGCGAGCCTGCTCGCCTGGGGCTATGGCCTGCGCCACGCGGTTGACGCCGATCATATCGCCGCCATTGATACCGTCACGCGCAAAATGATGCAGCAGGGCAAACGCCCGTTCGGCGTCGGCGCGTGGTTTTCGCTCGGCCACTCCAGCATCGTGGTGCTGGCGTCCATCGCTATTGCCGCCACGGCGGCGGCCATAAAAGACGATATGGCCTGGTTTCACGAGGTGGGCGGCGTTATCGGCACCACCGTCTCGGCGGTGTTTCTGCTGGCGATGGCGCTGGTGAATCTGGTCATCCTGCGCGGCATCTGGCAGAGCTTCAGCAGGCTGAAACGCGGCGAGCCGGTCAGCGAAAACGCCGACGCGCTCGCGGCGGGCGGCCCGATGAGCTGGCTGTTTCGCGCCACCTTCCGCCTGGTGAGCAAGAGCTGGCATATGTACCTGGTCGGCTTTCTGTTCGGTCTCGGGTTTGATACCGCCACAGAAATTGGCGTGCTCGGGATCTCGGCGGCGGGCGCGTCAAACGGCATGTCGGTCTGGTCGATTCTGGTCTTCCCGGCGCTGTTCACCAGCGGGATGGCGCTTATCGACACCCTCGACAATATGGTGATGGTCGGCGCGTACGGCTGGGCTTTCAGCAAGCCGCAGCGCAAGCTCTACTACAACATGACGATTACCGGCACCTCGGTCGTGGTGGCGCTGGTGATTGGCGGTCTGGAGGCGCTGGGGCTGCTGATGGATAAATTCGGCCTCGCGGGCGGCATCTGGGATCTGGTGGCGGGCGTGAATGACAATCTCGGCAACGCCGGGTTTATCGTGGTCGGCCTGTTTATCGCCTGCTGGGCGCTCTCTTTGCTGAACTATCGCCTCAAAGGCTACGACGCGCTGCCCGCGCGCTAAGCCGCACCGCGCCTTTCGTCACGTCACTTCTGACGAAAGGCGCGGCTCTCGACACCCGCACGACTCCCCGCCATAAGAAATTCCTTTGTCTGCCAGTGGGTTAACGGCTGGCACGGTTTCTGCATTATCCGCGCCACTATCTACGCAGTTAACCGGGAGCAAGACCGATGAAGAAAGTCGTCACGGTATGCCCCTATTGCGCGTCGGGTTGCAAAATCAACCTGATCGTCGATAACGGCAAAGTCGTTAAGGCGGAAGCGGCAATGGGCAAAACCAATCAGGGGGACTTATGCCTGAAGGGCTATTACGGCTGGGATTTTATCAATGATACCCAGATCCTCACGCCGCGGCTGAAAACGCCGATGATCCGCCGCGAGCGGGGCGGCAGGCTGGAGGCGGTGTCGTGGGACGAGGCGCTCGATTACGTGGCGCAGCGGCTTGGCGATATCAAAGCGAACTATGGCCCTGACGCGATCATGACGACAGGCTCGTCACGCGGCACCGGCAATGAAACCAACTACGTGATGCAAAAATTTGCCCGCGCGGTGATCGGCACCAATAACGTCGATTGCTGCGCGCGCGTCTGACACGGCCCCTCGGTTGCAGGTCTGCACCAGTCGGTCGGTAACGGCGCCATGAGCAACTCCATCACGGGCATTGAAAATACCGATTTAGTGTTTGTCTTCGGGTATAACCCGGCGGATTCACATCCGATCGTCGCCAATCGCGTGATTAAAGCGAAGAAAAACGGCGCAAAAATTATCGTCTGCGATCCGCGTAAAATCGAAACCGCGCGCATTGCGGATATGCATCTGGCGCTGAAAAACGGCTCCAATATCGCGCTCCTGAACGCGATGGGCCACGTCATTATCGAAGAAGATCTCTGGGACCACGCCTTTGTCAGCGCCCGTACCGAAGGCTTTGAGGAGTACCGCAAAATAGTCGAAGGCTACACGCCGGAGTCGGTGGAAGCGATAACCGGCGTCAGCGCGGCGCAGATCCGTGAAGCCGCCCGGCTTTACGCCCAGGCGAAAAGCGCGGCGATCCTCTGGGGGATGGGCGTTACGCAGTTTTACCAGGGCGTCGAGACGGTGCGGTCGCTCACAAGCCTGGCGCTGCTCACCGGCAACCTCGGCAAACCGAGCGCGGGCGTTAACCCGGTGCGCGGGCAGAACAACGTGCAGGGCGCGTGCGATATGGGCGCGCTGCCGGATACGTACCCAGGCTATCAGTATGTGAACAACCCGGCGCACCGAGAGAAATTCGCCCGCGCCTGGGGCGTAGCATCGCTGCCCGCGCATACCGGCTATCGCATCAGCGAGCTGCCGCACCGCGTGGCGCATGGCGAAGTGCGCGCGGCGTACATTATGGGCGAAGATCCGTTGCAGACCGACGCCGAGCTGTCGGCGGTGCGTCAGGCGTTTGCGAGCCTGGACCTAGTTATCGTGCAGGATATCTTTATGACCAAAACCGCGGCGGCGGCGGATGTGATTTTACCGTCCACCTCGTGGGGCGAGCATGAAGGGGTCTATACGGCGGCGGATCGCGGCTTCCAGCGCTTCTTTAAAGCGGTGGAGCCGAAGTGGGATTTGAAAACCGACTGGCAGATAATCAGCGCCATCGCCACCCGCATGGGGTATCCGATGCATTACGACAATACGCAGCAGATCTGGGACGAACTGCGCGCGCTGTGCCCGGATTTCTACGGGGCGACCTACGAGAAAATGGGTGAGCTCGGCTACATTCAGTGGCCGTGTCGTGATGAATCGGACGCCGATCAGGGCACCGATTATCTGTTTGAGAAGGAATTTTCCACGCCGAACGGCCTCGGACAGTTCTTCACCTGCGACTGGGCGCCGCCGCTCGACCGGGTGAATGACGACTACCCGCTGGTGCTCTCTACCGTGCGCGAAGTGGGGCACTACTCGTGCCGCTCAATGACCGGCAACTGCGCGGCGCTCGCCGCGCTCGCCGACGAACCGGGCTACGCGCAGATCAACACCGCCGACGCCAGACGGCTCGGCATTGAAGACGAGGCGCTGGTCTGGGTGGTGTCGCGCAAGGGTAAAGTCATTACCCGCGCGCAGGTCAGCGACAGGCCGAACCAGGGCGCGGTCTACATGACCTACCAGTGGTGGATTGGCGCCTGTAACGAGCTGGTGGCGGAAAACTTAAGTCCCATCACCAAAACGCCGGAGTATAAATACTGCGCCGTGCGCGTCGAGCCGATTCGCGATCAGCGGGCCGCCGAGCAGTATGTGATTGACGAGTACAATGCGCTGAAAGCCCGGCTGCGGGAATCCGCGCGAGGATAAACGCGTCAACCGCACCGCGATCCTAATCCCCCGTAAGGGGGATTTTTTTGCGCGTTATTCAGCCCTGCGGCATCAGCGCGCGGCATTCGGCGAGCACAAACTGTCGCAGCCAGCGGTGCGCCGGGTCGGCTTCTGAGCGCGGATGCCACATCTGCGACACGGTGATAGGGCGGGTCGGCACCGGCAGGTCAAACCACGCGATGCCGGGTGCGGGCGGCAGGTTTATCAGAAACGACGCGGGCACCAGCGCCACCAGGTCACTTGCGCGCGCGACCGCCAGCGCCGCCGGGAACCCCGGCACCACGGCGGCGACGGTGCGCGCAAGGCCAAGCGTCGCAAGGCCTTCATCCACCGGCCCGGTGAGCAGCCCGCGCCGCGAGGCCACCACGTGCGGCCAGGCGACATAGTCCTGCGGCGTCACGTCCGGGCGCGCGGCCAGCGGATGCGCCTCTCTCACCACGCCTACAAAACGGTCCTGAAACAGCCGTTGCAGCCGGATCTCCGGCCCCATCTCGCCCGGCACGCCGATTTCCAGATCCGCGTCGCCTTCGCGCAGTGGCCGGTCCGTTTTGGCCGGCTTCGGCGCGAAACGCAGACGCACGCCGGGCGCGACACGCGCGGCGCGGGCGATAAGATGCGGGCCGAACGCCTCCACAAAGCCGTCGTTGGCGCGAAGCGTAAAGGTCTGCTGGTGGCTGGCGATAGCAAACGCCTGCGGCGCAGGGCGCAGCACGGCGCGGGCTTCGAACACCGCGCTCTGCGTGCGCTCGCGGATGGCCTGCGCGTAAGGGGTAAGCACCATCTGGCGTCCGGCGCGCACCAGCAGCGCGTCGCCGGTGGCGTCGCGCAGGCGGCCCAGCGTGCGGCTCATCGCCGAGGCGCTTAGGCCGAGCCGTCGCGCGGCCGCCGCCACGCTTTTCTCGGTAAGCAATACATCCAGCGCGAACAGCAGGTTGAGATCCGGTTCATTCATCATTCCCTCCGGGCGCCTTATCAGATAAGGCGTTTCATGCAGGTTTACAGTGCAATCGTTGCGTCTTCCGCCATGTATCGCCTGGAAGTAGAGTTAACGCAAGCATGAATGACTCTGAGGTGATAATGACGCTTTTTTCAAGCCTGCCCGGCGATGAAGGGCTGCCGGGGCGCGAGCGCGCGCTGGCGATGACGGCGGTGATGACCAGCACGACGATGGCCGTGTTTGACGGCGCGATGGTGAATATCGCGCTGCCGGATATCGCGCGTGAATTACAGGTGAGCGCGGCGGACGCCGTGTGGGTGGCGAACGGTTATCTGCTCGCGGCGGCCATGACGCTCGCGATTTTCGCGGCGCTGGCGGGAAGGCTTGGCTTTCGCACGCTGTTTGCCGCAGGCGTAGGGCTGTTTACGCTGGCCTCGCTCGGCTGCGCGCTGGCCGATTCGCTCGCGATGCTGGTGGCGATGCGCTTTTTGCAGGGGATTGGCGGGGCGGCGACGCTCAGCATCGCGCCAGCTATCCTGCGCACTATTTTCCCCAACCGGCTGCTGGGGCGCATTCTTGGGATGAACGCGCTGCTTATCGCCACCAGTACGGCGGTTGCGCCGGTGCTCGGGGGCGCGCTGCTGGCCTGGCTCGGCTGGCCGTGGCTGTTTGCCATTAATCTCGCGCCGGGGGCGCTCGCGCTGTGGCTGACGCTTCGCACGCTCCCGCAGGCCCGTCGCCCGGCGCGCGGGCCGTTTGACGTATGGGGCGCGCTGCTGTCGGCCCTGATGCTGGGCGCGGCAGTGATGGCGCCGGACGCCGCCTCGCTGTCCGCCACGCTCGGCTGGGCCGCGCTGGCGGCGCTTTCGGGCGCGGTGCTGGTCTGGCGTCTTAAGCGTGCGCCGGAGCCGCTTTTGCCGCCGCAGCTTTTCGCCAGCCCCCGCTTTACCCTTGCGGCGCTCACCTCGCTGGCGTCGTTTATCAGTCAGGGAATGACCTTTGTGGCGCTGCCGTTTCTGTTTCAGAGCGTGTATGGCTACAGCGCGCTGAACGCGGCGCTGCTGTTCACCGCCTGGCCGGTGGGCATTATGCTGGTCGCGCCGCATGCCGGACGACTCGCCGATCGCCACGCGCCGTCGCTTATCGCCACCCTCGGGCTCGCGGTCTTTGTGGCGGGGCTTGTGGCGCTGGCGCTGCTGCCTGCTCATGCGAGCGCATGGGATATCAGCCTGCGCGGCTTACTGTGCGGGACGGGCTTTGGGATTTTTCAGAGCCCCAATAATCGCGAGATGCTGGCCAATGCCTCGCGCGAGCACAGCGGCTACGCCTCCGGCGTACTGGCGATCATGCGCATGTTCGGGCAGTGCGTGGGGGCGGCGCTGGTGGGGGTGATTTTCGCCCTCGGCGCGCCGGGCACTGACGCGCTGGCGCAGGCGTCCGGCGTCCGGCTCGCGCTGTGGGTCGCGGCCCTCGCATCGCTGCTGGCGCTCGGCTTTAGCCTGAGCCGGTTGCGGCGCGGATAGGGCGCAATACCCGCGTGCGGCGGCGGGTTATAAAATCAGGCGCGGCGCTCAGGGCTGTGTTAAGGTCGTTTTCTAATCACTACTGAGGGCTAACCTATGCCAAAAAACGTCGTTGCCATTCTGCCTGGCGGACAGGTCGAGCATGTTGCTGTTGCCGATGAGTTAGAAGTCATGCGCATTAGCGGTGAGAAGGGGGCCACGCTTGAGTTGCCCATTGAGAGTTATAAGCTTGATGGCGAAACGTATCTGGTGGCGCGGTTTTCGAGCCTCGTGAGCGCGCAGGAAACCGAAAGCGCTATCCGGCAGTTTTATTAATTCCTCGCTACGGGGGCTAAGCCCCTGTAGCGGTTTATTACGGTCTCAGAATTTCTTCTCGCTGGTCAGCGACGATGAGAGTTTACGCAAGGCGTCGACATCCAGTTCCGGTTTCTCTTTATCGAGAATGCAGGCGACAGAAAGCAGTTCATTAAACTGTGCGAGTAATATTTCCGTATCCGATTTTAACGGATTATCTTCCGCATCCAGCGCCGCGTTAATCGCTTTTTTGACGCCTTCAACCATTTCTTCCATGCCGCCGTTCTTGCCGATGGTCATTAGCATGGCGCTTAACAATAACGCCTGCGCTTCCACCTGAGCCGTCAGAATTTTCGCTTCCGCATCCATTTTCGAAATTTTGGCAATCATGCTGTAAATCACATTATTCATGAGATTCCTCCTTTGCCCGACCAGCATATCAGTGGCGCAAGCGCGGGCAATATTGTGTAGTCTTAAATCAGCGCAACGCGCCTGTAAAGGCCTGAGTACGGGCGTTTGTCCACGCACGACGACGCGCGCCGTAGCGGCGTTCAGGCAACAGCATTTATAAGAAAGGCAGATACAGAATATATATACGATAACCCTCCCGGTTGCCGAAACCCGCCGCGCTAAAAATCGCGGCTGAAATCGCAGAATGAACACAGGTTGCTTCGCGAAACGGCGAGGGACTGCACGGGAATATCGCATTAAGGCGAGGAGAAATGCACGATGAATAAAATGAATGGCCAGTGTCACTGCGGTGCCGTGAAATTTACCGTGGAATTAACAGACGGGCTGAATACCGCCCGGCGCTGCAACTGCTCTTATTGCCGGATGCGCGGCGCCATTACGGTGTCGGCGCCGCTAAACGGTATTACCGTGCTGCAAGGTAAGGAAAAACTGACGGAGTATCGCTTTAATACCCGCCAGGCGGCGCACTATTTCTGCCAGGTCTGCGGCATTTATACCTTCCACCAGCGGCGCTCGAACCCGGATCAGTATGGCGTGAATGTCGCATGCCTCGACGGTATTTCACCTTTTGATTTTCCTGAAATCACCGTGACCGAAGGCATCCACCATCCTAATGATGGCGGTGGCGGCGTGGCGGGCTATTTACGTTATACGCCCGCCACGCCGGACAAGTAACGGCTCAGGCGCGACAATAGTTCAGCGTTCGGCATAGTCGAGGCGATAGCCGTCGGCGGTGGCGCGCACATATGCAAATCCTGGCGCGCCAAGATGCATTCCCGCCACCAGAAGGTGTTCGCGGGCGGCATGCGCCAGTACGGTCTGGCGGGTGGCGGCGGCCTGCGCCGGATCGTGGTCAAAGGCGATGGAAACCGTCGGACGCGCGGACTGGACGGCCGGAAAGTGCACGATATCGCCCCAGATAAGCAGGCTTTCACCGCCTGAATCGAGGCGAAACCCGGTGTGGCCCGGCGTGTGGCCCGGCAGCCAGACCGGGCGGATACCCTCTGCGATGACGGCCTCGTCGGTGATCAAACGCAGGCGCGGCGCGTACCCCTCAAGCGTGCGGCGGGCAAGCGATATCGCGCGCTGTACCCGTTCATTCGCGGCACGAAAGCGCGCGTCGTCGCGCCAGAACGCGGCTTCCAGAGGGTGCAGCCAGAGCGCGGCGCGCGGGTAGACCGGCGCGCCCTGGCGGTCCAGCAGGCCGCCGAGATGATCGGGGTGGCCGTGGGTCAGTAAAATCGTATCCACCTCGTGCGGCGCTACGCCGAGCGCGCGCAGGGCGGCGAGTAGCTCTCCGCCTGCCTGGTTCAGCCCGCCGGTACCGGCATCAGCCAGCATGACGCGTCCCTGACCACGGATCAGATAACCATTAATTTGGATCTCGTCGGGCCTGGCGATGCCGGCGTCGCGCTGGAGCGCCTCGGCACCGGCAGGCGAGATGCCCGCTAACAGATCGAGGCTTACCGGCATCGTGCCGTCGCTGAGCGCGGTGACCTGGAATTCGCCAATCTGGCGTGAGGGAAAAGCGGGACGGTTCATACAGCCCTCCTGGGCGTGCGGCGTAATGACGTTTCGTCATGCTAAAGGCTGCTATCGCGGCTGTGAAACGATACTATGGCACCCCTTAATGACTTTTTATCACTGACGGGCGCAGGCCCGGTTGCAGGAGGCGCGCCAGTGCGCAGAAAAATCCCCGGCAGCGCGTCGCTGCAGGCGTTCGAGGCGGCCGCGCGTCACGGTAATTTCGCCCGCGCGGCGCAGGAGCTGGCGCTGACCGAAGGCGCCATCAGCCGTCAGATTGCGAAACTTGAAGCGCTGCTCGGCTGCAAGCTGTTCGACCGCACCGGCAGCCGCGTCAGGCTGAATCCGGCGGGCGCGCGCTACGCCCACCGCGTGCGCGAAACGCTGGAGCGGCTCGAGCGCGACACCCAGTATCTGATGGGCCTGCCGGAAGGGGGCCGGAGCCTGGAGATAGCCGCGCTGCCCACCTTCACCAGCCGCTGGCTTATCCCGCGACTCGGGCGTTTCTCTGCCCGCCACCCCGACATCACGCTGAATATCGCCGCGCGCACCGATCCGTTTATCCTGAGCGGCAGCGGTTTTGACGCCGCCCTGCATTTTGACAGCCCCGCCTGGGCCGGAATGCGCGTCACCAGGCTCTATGAAGAGCGGCTGGTGCCGGTGTGCCACCCGGCGCTGGTGAAAGAAGGGGAGAGCCACGCTGCGTTAAACCGCCTGCCGCGCATTCAGCGCCGTCAGAACCCTGACGCGTGGCAGCGCTGGGCGCAGGAGACCGGTACGCATCTCGATAACCCGGCGCAGGGCGCGCGCTACGATCTGCATGAGATGGCGATTGCCGCTGCGCTTGCCGGGCAGGGCGTGGCGCTGGTGCCGCAGGGCTATGTGGAAGAGGAACTGGCGCGCGGCGCGCTGGTGGCGCCCTGGCCGGGAACCGCCGCGATCAGCAAAACGTTTTGTCTGATAAAACCCGTGGAGAGCGGCGTTAACGATGCCGCCCTTGAAGCGTTTGAAGCCTGGTTGCGGGACGAGATCCCGGCGTAACAGACAGAGAAAAGCGCCGCCGGTGGGGGAGACCGGCGGCTGTGAGCGTTATGCCCGCTGCGGTTCGCCGCGCACCGGGCTTCCGCCTGCGACGAAATAGCTCGCCGTGCTGCGCGGCAGCGGCGCGCGACCGCGGATGTTATCCGCAATCTTCTCGCCAATCATGATGGTGGTCGCGTTCAGGTTGCCGGTGATAATCAGCGGCATAATCGACGCATCCACCACGCGCAGCCCGTCGAGCCCGTGTACGCGGCCTTCGCCATCCACCACGGCCATGTCATCGCTGCCCATTTTGCAGGTGCCGCAGGGGTGATAGGCGGTTTCCGCGTGGTTACGCACAAACTCATCGAGCTGTTCATCGGTCTGGCAGTCGATGCCCGGACTGATTTCACGGCCACGGAATTCATCCAGCGCGGGCTGGTTGATTATCTGGCGCGTAATGCGAATGGCGTCGCGGAACTCCTGCCAGTCCTGCTCGTGCGACATGTAATTAAACAGGATCGCCGGATGCTGGCGCGGATCGCGCGATTTAATGCGTACATGGCCGCGGCTCGGCGAGCGCATGGAGCCGACATGGCACTGGAAGCCGTGCGCTTCGACGGCGTTGGAGCCGTTGTAGTTAATCGCCACCGGCAGGAAGTGGTACTGAATGTTCGGCCAGGCGAACTCTTCACGGCTGCGGATAAACCCGCCGCCCTCGAAGTGGTTGCTGGCCCCGATGCCGGTGCCGTTGAAGAGCCACTCCGCGCCGATTTTCGGCTGGTTCCACCATTTGAGCGCCGGGTAGAGCGAGACCGGCTTTTTGCATTCATATTGCAGATACATCTCCAGGTGATCCTGAAGGTTCTCGCCGACGCCCGGCAGGTCGTGCACCACCGGAATATCAAATTGTTTCAGCAGCTGCGCATTACCCACGCCCGAGCGCTGAAGGATCTGCGGCGAGGCGATGGCGCCCGCGCAGAGCAGTACTTCACGGCGCGCGGTGACTTTTTGCGGCGCATTGCTGGCCCCGTGGAGATACTCCACGCCCACCGCGCGTTTGTTGTCGAACAGAATGCGATCGGTCGTGGCGTGGGTGATGATTTTCAGGTTCGGACGCTGCTTCGCGGTGTCGAGATAGCCGCGCGCGGTACTGGAGCGGCGGCCTTTCGGCGTCACGAAACGGTCCATCGGGCCGAAGCCTTCCTGCTGGTAGCCGTTGAGATCGTCGGTACGCGGATAGCCCGCCTGCACGCCCGCTTCAATCATCGCCGCGAACAGCGGGTTATTGCCGGGTTTACAGGTGGTGATGCTGACCGGGCCGTCGCCGCCGTGATAATCGTTAGCGCCGATATCGCGCGTTTCCGATTTCCGGTAATAGGGCAGGCAGTCGAGATAGGTCCAGCGTTCAAGGCCAGGCTGCTGCGCCCAGTTGTCGAGATCCATCGCGTTGCCGCGGATGTAGCACATGCCGTTAATGAGCGACGAGCCGCCAAGCCCTTTGCCGCGCCCGCACTCCATGCGGCGGTTATTCATGTACGGTTCAGGCTCGGTTTCATACGCCCAGTTGTAGCGTTTCCCCTGGAGGGGGTACGCCAGCGCCGCTGGCATCTGGGTGCGGAAGTCAAAGCGGTAATCCGGACCGCCCGCTTCCAGCAGTAATACGGTGACGTCGCTGTCTTCGGTCAGTCTTGTTGCCAAAACATTCCCTGCGGATCCGGCTCCGATAATGATGTAATCAAATTCCATTAGTCGTTCCTCAGGTTAAAAATCAATCAAAATACGGACTGGAAGCGGGTCATCTCGACCTGCACGGATTTCACCTGCGTATAGCTTTGCAGGGTCATCAGCCCGTTCTCGCGGCCAATGCCGGAGTGTTTATAGCCGCCGACCGGCATCTCGGCGGCAGATTCGCCCCAGGTGTTGATCCAGCAGATGCCAGCTTCAATCTGGTGAATGACGCGGTGCGCGCGGTTGAGATCCTGGGTGACGACGCCTGCCGCCAGGCCGTATTCGGTGGCGTTGGCGCGCGCAATCACTTCCTCTTCGCTCTCATAGGCGAGAATCGACATGACCGGCCCGAAGATCTCTTCGCGCACGATGGTCATCTCATCGCGACAGTCGGTGAAGACGGTCGGCTCGATCCACGCGCCGTTATCAAAGCCCGCGCCGCTCATGCGCTTGCCGCCGCACAGCAGGCGCGCGCCTTCGCGGATGCCGGTGTCGATATAGCGCATCACGTTATCGCGGTGCGCGAAGCTGACCATCGGCCCGAAATTCGTCGCCGGATCGTTGAGGTCGCCCGCCCGGATGCGCGCCACGCGCTCAGCGATTTTCGCCTCGAACGCCGACTGCAGTTTCGCCGGAATAAACACGCGTGTGCCGTTGGTGCAGACCTGGCCTGAGCTGTAGAAGTTGGCCATCATGGCGATGTCGGCGGCGAGATCCAGATCCGCATCGTCAAAAATGATGAGCGGCGACTTCCCGCCAAGCTCCATCGTCACTTCTTTCAGCGTCGAGCCCGCTGCGTTCGCCATCACTTTTTTGCCGCTGGCGACGCCGCCGGTAAACGAGACTTTGTCGATGCCCGGATGCTCCGTCAGCAGCTGGCCGGTGACCGCGCCGCGGCCATTGAGCACGCTGAAGACGCCGTCCGGCACGCCCGCTTCGGTGTAGATCTCGGCGAGTTTCAGCGCGCTGAGCGGCGTGACTTCGCTCGGTTTGAAAATCATCGCGTTGCCCGCCGCAAGCGCCGGGGCGGATTTCCACAGCGCAATCTGGATCGGGTAGTTCCACGCGCCGATGCCCGCCACCACGCCGAGCGGTTCGCGGCGGGTATACACGAAAGCGGTGTCGCGCAGCGGGATCTGCTGCCCTTCGAGCGCGGGAATAAGCCCGGCGTAATATTCCAGCACGTCGGCGCCGGTGACGATATCGACCGCCTGGGTTTCGCTCAGCGGTTTGCCGGTATCGAGGGTTTCGAGCGCGGCGAGTTCGTCATTGCGCTCGCGCAGGATATCCACGGCGCGGCGCAGGATGCGCGAGCGCTCCATCGCGGTCATCGCGGCCCAGATTTTCTGGCCTTTGCGGGCGGCTTCGACGGCGCGATCCACGTCGGCCTGGCCGGCTTCATGGACGTCGGCGAGCACGTCGCCGTTCGCCGGATTGATGGTCTGGAACGTATTGCCCGACGCTGCCGGGACAAAGTGGCCATCAATGTAAAGCTGCTGTTCTGCGAATCGGGACATGATTCCTCCTTCTCAAGGGTGCTCGGCGCCAGCCAGCTGCTGGCGAATGAATTGGGTGGTGAGCGTGCGGGCCGTCTCCAGATTAAACGGCTTGCCGCTCAGCGCCGCGCGCAGCCACAGGCCGTCAATCAGCGACGCCAGACCGTGGGCCGCCAGCCGTGCCTGTTCGCGCGGCAGTTCGCGGCGAAACTCGGCGGCGAGCGTTGAAAACAGCCGACGGCTGCTGACGCGCTCAAGCCGTCCGAGCTGCGGCTGATGCATGCTGCTGGCCCAGAAATCGAGCCAGGCTTTCATCGCCGCGCTGTGTACCTGGGTGTCATCGAAATTGCCTTCGACAATCGCCAGCAGACGCGCCTCGGTGCTGGCCTGCGCCAGCGGTTTCAGCCGGGCGGCGACGGCGTCGCGCAGCTGCCGGGTGATGTCACGCATGGTGGCTTCGAGCAGGCCGTTTTTGTCTTTGAAGTAGTGGCTGATGATCCCCGCCGAGACGCCCGCCCGGCGCGCAATCTGCGCGATGGTGGCGTCGTTGATCCCGACGTCATTGATGGTGCTCAGCGTTGCATCAATTAACTGCCTGCGCCGTATCGGCTGCATTCCCACTTTTGGCATGACTCCGGACTCCCGCTTCACCACGATGTTAAGACTATTAGAACTTTTTTTGATTGGACGTTCAATATAAAAAAATAAATTGTTAAGATGTTGTGATTGGATTGTCGCAAAAGCGGAACGGTACGCTACGCTATCTTGCGGTTAATCACCGTTGTGAACTATCGGAGGGCGCAGAGAAGGGCCTGGCGAGGCCGCTAACCATGACCACGCACTTTCATTAAAGGAAGACAGAACATTAACCAGAGGTAACCGATGACGAATCCACCTGCCAGTGAAAAAAACAGAATTAACGCCGTGGTGTTCTACACGTCAGCCGCGCTGATTCTGACTTTTTCACTGGTCACTATTCTCTTCAGCGAACAGTCCGCCGCCTGGATCCAGCTGGCGGTCAACTGGGTCTCGGCGACATTCGGCTGGTATTACATGCTGGCCGCCACGCTCTATATCGTGTTCGTGATTTTCATGGCCTGCTCGCGCTATGGCGACATCAAGCTCGGGCCGGAGCAGTCGAAACCAGAGTTTAGCCTGCCGAGTTGGTCGGCGATGCTGTTCGCCGCCGGTATTGGCATTGACCTGATGTTTTTCTCGGTCGCCGAGCCGGTGACGCAGTATATGCAGCCGCCGACAGGGGCGGGGCAGACTATCGAGGCCGCGCGCCAGGCGATGGTCTGGACGCTGTTTCACTACGGCCTGACGGGCTGGTCGATGTACGCATTGATGGGCATCGCGCTGGGCTACTTTAGCTATCGCTACAACCTGCCGCTGACTATCCGCTCCGCGCTTTACCCCATCTTCGGTAAGCGTATTAACGGGCCGATAGGCCATACCGTCGATATCGCGGCGGTGATTGGCACCATTTTCGGTATCGCCACGACGCTTGGCATTGGCGTGGTGCAGCTCAATTACGGCCTGAAAGTGCTGTTCGATATTCCCGAAGGGCTGACGGCGCAGCTGGCGCTGATTGTGCTGTCGGTAGTGATCGCCACGATTTCGGTCACGTCTGGCGTCGATAAGGGCATCCGTTTTCTTTCCGAGCTCAACGTTATCCTGGCGCTGGGGCTTATCCTGTTTGTCCTGTTTATGGGCAAAACCGACTTTCTGCTGAACGCGCTGGTGCTGAACATCGGGGATTACATCAACCGCTTTATGGGGATGACGCTTGATACGTTCGCCTTTGATATGCCGCGCCAGTGGATGAACAGCTGGACGCTCTTCTTCTGGGCCTGGTGGGTGGCGTGGTCGCCGTTTGTCGGGCTGTTCCTGGCGCGTATTTCACGCGGGCGCACCATTCGCCAGTTCGTGCTCGGCACGCTGATTATTCCGTTTACCTTTACGCTGCTGTGGCTGTCGGTGTTTGGCAACGCCGCGCTGTATGAAATTATCCACGGCGACGCAGGCTTCGCGCAGGAAGTCATCGCCCATGCGGAGCGCGGCTTCTACAGCCTGCTGGCGGAATATCCGGCGTTTAAACTCAGCGCCTCGGTCGCCACCATCACCGGGATGCTGTTCTATGTGACGTCCGCCGATTCCGGCTCGCTGGTGCTGGCGAACTTCACCTCGAAGCTTAAAGACATCAACAGCGACGCCGCCAACTGGCTGCGGATTTTCTGGTCGGTGGCCATCGGCGTGCTGACCATGGGCATGCTGATGACCAATGGCATTTCGGCGCTGCAAAACACGACGGTGATAATGGGCCTGCCGTTCAGCTTCGTGATTTTCTTTGTCATGGCCGGGCTCTACAAATCGCTGAAGGTGGAAGATCACCGCCGCGCCAGCGCCAGCCGCGACACCGCGCCTTATATTCCGTCTGGCAATGACCGTCTGAGCTGGAAAAAGCGCCTGTCACGGCTGATGAACTATCCGGGCGCGCGCTACACCCAGCTGATGATGGAGACGGTGATTTTCCCGGCGATGCAGGATGTCGCGAAGGAGCTTGAATTGCGCGGCGGTCGCGTCACGCTGCGTAAAGTGGACGCAGAGGAGGAGCCGCCGCTGGGCTACCTGGATCTGCGCGTACACCTTGGCGAGGAGCAGGATTTTGTTTATCAGGTCTGGCCGCAGCAATATTCGGTGCCGGGCTTTACCTACCGGGCCCGGAGCGGGAAGTCGCACTATTTCCGCCTTGAGACCTTCCTGCTGGAGGGCAGCCAGGGCAACGACCTGATGGACTACAACAAAGAGCAGGTGATTATCGATATTCTCGACCAGTACGAGCGCCACCTGAACTTTATCCATCTCCACCGTGAGGCGCCAGGCAATAACCTGGTCTTCCCGGAGCTGTAACAGAAGTTGCAAAAGAAGTTGTAAAAGAAAAAGGCCACGCGAGTGGCCTTTCTTGTTAAGGTTGCCGCTCACGCTAAAGGAGACGCTACGATGGAGCGCTGGACACTACACTGGCTGCAGGCGCAGGGCGATTTACGCGATTACCGCGACCGCATAACTGATGAGACGACCGCCGCCTGCGAGACGCTGGCGACGGTGATGACGCCGCCCCGGCTCGATATTCTGGTGCATCGCGCGCCGGGCCAGGTTATCCCGGAAATTGGCCTTGCGGGCCGCGCGTATCACGGCGCGCTCTTCAGTATGGGCCTTGACCCTGAAAACCCGCATCTCCTTTCCTCACTGACTGACGGCACGCTGCGCAGGCAGATCCTGCATGAGGTTCATCATTGTCTGCGGATGGCCGGGCCTGGCTACGGCTGGACGCCCGGCGAAGCGCTGGTGAGCGAAGGGCTCGCGGGGCAGTTTGTCACCTGGCTGCTGGGCAGCCCGCCGGAGCCCTGGGAGCGCGCGCTTGACCGCGCCGCCTTAACCGCCGCGCCAGTAAGCGTCGCCGCGCTGGGTGGCGCCCCCTACGACCATGCCGCCTGGTTTTTCGGCACCGGCGCGCTGCCCCGCTGGTACGGTTACACGCTGGGCTACCACATGGTGGGCGCATGGCTTGAGGAGGTCGGCACGCCTGACGCTGAACGGTGGGTGACGGTATCGGCGCAGGAGGTTATCGCGGCCGCACGTCGCCACGGTTTACTGGGCGATTAGCGGGCGGTCATTGTCAGCGCCGCCGTTACGTGCTTATGACGATTTCTGTTCGTGATGCAGACGGCGAGCCTGGCAGATACGTGCGTGGTTTTCATCCGCCCACTGCACGAGCTTTTGCATAGGCTCCAGAAAGGAGCTGCCGAGCGCGGTGAGCTGATATTCGACTCTCGGCGGCACTTCCGGATAGACCGTCCGGCTGATATAGCCATCCATTTCCAGCCGCTTGAGCGTGCGCGACAGCATCTGGCGCGAAATATCGCCGATTTCCCGGTTCAGCTCGTTAAACCGTACCGTGCGCCCCGTCAGCGCCTCAAGGATCAGCAAACTCCACTGATCGCCAATCTGATTGAGGACATCGCGTATCGGGCAGGGCTGCCCGTATTGGGCGATATCGTCACGTTCGTTTTTCGTCATGCTGGTGCGCTAACCCCGTGTTATTAGTCACATTGGTGTGACTGAGTCAGAAAATAATGACCTCTTGTTGAGGCCCCGGAGGCACTGTACCATCCGTGCCCGTTACGGTCTATTTTCGTGACCAGGTATGAAAAGGCTACTTTTAAGGACATCAGGAGAGCACCGATGAAAAAGACAATGGCGGTTTTTTTGGTGGCGGCGAGTCTGCTTACAGCAAATGGTGCTGTGGCGTCTGCGCGGCAGAGCGACGTTGAAGAGGCCAATCGTCAGCGTGTTATCACGTTCTACGATCGATTCTTCAATCAGCATGACACCGCAGCGGCGGACGTGGTGGCGGATGACTACCGCCAGCACAATCCGGAGGTCCCCGACGGTAAAGCGCCGTTTGTTAACTACTTCAGCGGATTTTTCCGCGATAACCCGCAGTCGCGCGCGAAGGTGATCCGCAGCGCGGCCGACGGCGACCTGGTCTGGCTGCAGGTCCATTCGACTAACGGCAGTCACGATCGCGGGCAGGCCGTGCTGGATATTTTCCGGGTGAAAGATGGCAAAATTGTCGAACACTGGGACATCATTCAGGATGTGCCGGAAAAAGCAGCGAACGCGAACACGATGTTCTGAAACTGATGCGCCGCGACAGATAACGCGGCGCGAAATACGCTTACGGTCAGGGTTGTCCCTGCATATCCCAACGCGCCGATCCCATATCGTTATACACGCGATCGTCAGTAAAGGGCGGGAAGGCAGCGCGCCCGGCGGCCTCTTTCAGCGCCTGACAATAGCCACGGTCGCCATCCTTAATAATAAAATTGACCAGACGGCCATCTTTCTCGAAATCAAGATGGACGGTGCAGCGCTTGCCGTTCCAGGCATGCGGTTTGGCGAGCGCCGCATCCAGCGCGGTTTTAATACCGGCCGCCTGCCTGCCGTAAATGTCTTTATCCTGGACGCGCCCCGTATTTTTATAAATGCACGGATCAAGCGCGCGCGTTTTTTTACACCCGTCAGGCGAGAGCGGGGCGCAGCCTGCGACAGTCGCGGTCATCAGCATCACCAGCAGCAGTTTTTTCATGCTAATTCCATTTAAAAGTTAAACGTCATGAGAAGGGCTTCGCCTCCAGTATGCCATGCGTGGTAAACGCGCGTGAGCCGCATCGGATGCCCCTACTATTTATAAGGGGGACAGCGACGTTATTCCTCTGTGCGGTAAACGCGTGCCGTTATGGCGTGCGGTTTGGTCATGATGTAAGGCCGGAGATAGTCATGTCGTTATGAGGATTATCTGAAACTTGCGGATCGCGGCAGCGTAAAAATATTTTGCGGCACACATCCGGGCAGAACCTGCGCAGGCAGGCAATACTGAAAGTCTTTTTAGTCGTTCCGTCAGCGGAACGCGCGATTGCCGGATCAAAGATGAGGAACATCTGATGCTGAAACCCAGCGATTATTCTAAAGCCGACGGTTATAACGAACTGTCTCACGCTATCGGCAGCGGCCCGGCGGACCAGCTTATCGCACATACCGTGCGCGCGCTGGACGTCCAGGACAAAGAGATGCTTGGCGTTTTACTGAAAGTGGAGTGCAAAAAGCTGGCGCGCCTCGCCGCGCACTTCGAGCGGCTGAGCCCGGCGCATCCTGGCGCTGCCGCCGCGCCGCAGTCGCAGGAGGAGATGATACAGGAAGCGGCGCAGTGGATTGCCGGGGCCTCGAACTCGGCGGCCATTTCCGCGCCGCTTATCACCAGTTATCTCTCGCACTACCTTAACTTTGATTTTTCCATCTCCTCTATCGCCGATGTCGACGAGCTGCACCGCCGCGTCGCGCCGAACGCCAGCACCACGCCGCGCGGTATTGTGCCAAACGACACGCCGGTGCCGTCCTCTTTCTCCGGGCGCGCGTTGTTCAGCCAGCAACTGGCGAAAAGCGCCGTCTCTGACCGCTCGCCGCTCTATCCGCAATGTCTTTACGCCTGGATAACCGGCTGGCACCCGTTCCCGGACGGCAACGGCAGAACCGCGCGCGCGGCGTATGCGATTACCGCCATTCGTAACGGGACATGGCGTCCGCTAACCAAAGCGGATGAAGATCGGCTGAGTGGCCTGTAACCGGTAAAAGCGCACGGGCGTGAAGGTGATGGCGCCCGTCCGTTTTGACGGATACCGCCAGGTTTTGCGGCGTTCTTTGTTTATCCGACGGGTCTATATTACCCGTCACTGATATTGGGCTCGCATAGCCTGTGGGGCAGGTAACAACGTGACGTCAAGCGGGTAGATCGCACAGTAGGCAGCGGATAAAGAAACGTGACGCTGAGGCGTTACATTACAGAGCTTATTGGGAATAAAAAGGAGGTGATACGCAAGGATACTTCTGAATGGTGCGTCCGAGTGGACTCGAACCACCGACCCCCACCATGTCAAGGTGGTGCTCTAACCAACTGAGCTACGGACGCACATTAGGATGGTGCGTTCAATTGGACTCGAACCAACGACCCCCACCATGTCAAGGTGGTGCTCTAACCAACTGAGCTATGAACGCATTGCTGTGTGACAGCGGGGACGAATATTAACGGCAGCCCCGGCGCCTGGCAAGGGGCAAACGTCAATTTTCTTTCATATTTCACGCGATTGCCGCGTATTTGCGCAGAATGCTGACAAAGTGATCGGCGTGGCAGCGTGATGCCCGTCATCCGGGCAAAAAAACGCCGCCTCAAGCGGCGGCGGAGTGTTTAGCGCGCGGCGCGCGCGAGAATGAACTCTGACGGCTGGCGTTGCAGATAACGCATGCGCCACATCATCAGGATGGCGGCGGAGGTCAGGCCGATAATAAAACCAAACCAGAAGCCTGCCGGGCCCATCGGCTCAACCAGCCAGTCGGTGAGCGCCAGAAGATAGCCAATCGGCAATCCCAGCACCCAATAGGCGATAAACGTGATGAAGAAAATCGAGCGCGTGTCTTTGTAGCCGCGCAGCACGCCACTGCCGATCACCTGGATGGAGTCAGAGATTTGATAAATCGCCGCCAGCAGCATCAGATGCGAGGCGAGGGTGACCACTTCCGGGTTGTCGTTATAAAGCAGGGCGATAGGCTCGCGGAAAACCACTGTAAAGAGCGCCGTCAGCACGGCGAGGCAAATCCCCACCGCAATACCGGTGCGTGCCGAGGTCTGGGCTCCGATCGTCGAGCCCTGGCCGAGACGAAAACCGACGCGAATGGTCACGGCGGCGCTCATCGACATCGGCAGCACGAACATCAGCGAGCTGAAGTTGAGCGCTATCTGATGTCCCGCCACGTCAACGATGCCAAGCGGCGACACCAGCAGCGCCACCACGGCGAACAGCGTCACTTCGAAAAACAGCGCCAGCGCCACCGGCAGACCAAGCTGGGCCAGACGGCGGATCACCGGCCAGTCGAAACGGCTGGCGCCCGGGAGCTGGCGGATGTCGCGCATCGAGCCCGCACGACCGACCCAGAAACGCATGCAGATAAACATCACCCAGTAAACCGACGCTGTCGCCACGCCGCAACCGACGCCGCCGAGTTCCGGCATGCCGAAGTGGCCATAGATAAAGATATAGTTCACCGGGATATTCACCAGCAGGCCGATAAAGCCCATCGCCATGCCTGGCGTGGTTTTCGCAAGCCCTTCGCACTGATTACGCAGCACCTGGAAGAAAAGATAGCCGGGCACGCCCCACAGCAGCGCGCGCAGGTAATGGACCGCTTTATCGGCGAGCTCCGGGTCGATGTTATCCATCGCGCGAATGATATGCCCGGCGTTCCACAGCACCACCATAATCAGTACGGAAACGAGGCCTGCCAGCACAAAGCCTTGCTGGACCTGATGCGCGATGCGCTCGCGACGCCCGGAGCCATTCAGTTGGGCGATAACCGGCGTAAGGGCCAGCAGCAGCCCGTGACCAAAGAGAATAGCTGGCAGCCAGATAGACGTGCCGATAGCGACCGCCGCCATATCCGTGGCGCTGTAGCCGCCCGCCATGATGGTATCGACAACCCCCATCGACGTTTGGGCGATTTGCGCGAAAATCACCGGGAGTGCCAGAGCTAATAACTGACGCGCTTCGACAAAATACTTCTGCACGTGAACACCTGTATATTGTTGTTATTTGAAAGACAAAAAAGCCGCCGCAACGGGCAGCGAGAAGAAAATGCAGGGGAATGTGTCAGACTATTGTAGCGAGAGTTCACTATTAAGCCAGTGAAATAATGCGCTTAACCCTGCGCAGACTGGCAACGGGATATTTCACCTGTTATTGTTCTGGCTATGAATCTTGCGGCCGCGCGCCGCCATTTAAGCGAATCCAGGAGTGGCAAATATGTTTACCGGTATTGTTCAGGGCACGGCAAAAGTGGTCGCTATCGATGAAAAACCGAATTTCCGCACCCATGTGGTGGAGCTCCCGGACGCGCTGCTGCCGGGGCTGGAGACCGGCGCGTCGGTGGCGCACAATGGCTGCTGCCTGACGGTGACGGAAATTAACGGCAATCGCGTCAGCTTCGATTTAATGAAAGAGACGCTGCGTATTACCAATCTCGGCGATTTACAGACCGGCGACGTGGTAAACATTGAGCGCGCGGCGAAATTCAGCGATGAAATTGGCGGTCATTTAATGTCCGGGCATATTATGACCACGGCGGAGGTTGCGAAGATCCTGACGTCGGAAAATAACCGGCAGATCTGGTTTAAAATTCAGGACCCGGCGCTGATGAAGTATATCCTGCACAAAGGATTTATTGGCATTGATGGTATCAGCCTGACGGTAGGTGAAGTGACCGCGACGCGCTTTTGCGTTTACCTGATCCCGGAAACGCTCCAGCGCACCACGCTTGGCGTGAAGAAACTGGGCCAGCGGGTCAATATCGAAATCGATCCGCAGACCCAGGCGGTCGTGGATACCGTCGAACGCGTGCTGGCCTCCCGCGAAGCCGCCACGGCTATCGCCGCACAGCTTAATCCCGCCGAATAAGCGCGCGCTGGTGGGCTCAGGCGCTCACCAGCGTTCCCCGCACCCGTTCGCCGGGCGCATCGCCCGCCAGCAGCGCCACCGCCTGCCGGGCGATGCTCTCCAGCGAATACGTAATGGCCGGCACACCCTCAAGCCCGACGCCGCGGCCTGAACTCTCAAGACTAAACACCAAGACCTGCTCCGGCACCGCGAAGCGGTATTCGCGCAGCATCGCCATTGCCTCGCGCGCCTGGCTGTCGTCGGTGACCAGCAGCGCGTTAAACTTCACGCCGCTGTTGATGAGCTTTTGCAGCGCGATGCGCAGCACCGGTTCGTCTTCAATAATGCGCTGGCGATGAAACGGCACCAGGTGGTTTTCCGCCGCCTGACGATACCCCTGAAGGATTTCCGCCGCCGCGTCGCCCGCCGGGAAGTTAATCAGGGCGATATCGCGCCGCTGATGGCTGCATAAATATTGTACCGCCGTCTGGGCGGCAAAGAGCCAGTCAAACTGGATACCCTGCGCCGTGGCGGCGCTCAGGCAGTCGACCAGGATAACGTCATCATCCAGTGGTGGCAGGGGGAAGCGGGCGCCGACGATCATCAGCGCATCGCACAGGCCCGAGTCGAGCTCGGCCCGCGCGCGCGTCACCTCCTGCGCGGAACTGGCAAAACGCAGCAGCAGATGTTTACCCCGCTGGCTGAGCTGTTTTTCCAGCGCCTGTAGCCAGCAGGTGGCCTGCTGAATGTGTTCGCTGGCGCAAATCACGCCGATGCAGTGTGTGGTCTGACTGGAGAGCGACTGCGCGATGGCGTTTGGCTGGTAGTTGAGCATCTCGGCGGCGCGCAGCACCGCCAGACGGCTCTCTTCCTTCACGCCGCGATTGCCGCTCAGCACTCTTGATACGGTGGCTTTGGAGACGCGCGCCAGGCGCGCGACATCATTGATGGTGGACATCGTGTTTTCCTGCAAAGTGTGGCGGCGCGAAGGCCGCCACGCGGTTACTCATCAAACCCGTTCTTTGCCGCCACCTGGCGGTACCATTCACCGCTCTTTTTAATCGTGCGTTTCTGGCTTTCCAGATCGAGCGACACAAAGCCGTAGCGATTTTTGTAGGCGTTGCACCAGGACCAGTTATCGATAAAGGTCCACATGTGATAGCCCAGACAGCGGCTGCCTTCGCTAAGGCCTTTATGCAGCCATTTCAGGTGATCGCGCACGAACTCGATGCGGTAATCGTCCTGAATCTGTCCCTCATGCTCAAAGCGCTGTTCGTTTTCCACGCCCATGCCGTTTTCAGAGATATAGCAGCGCGGGTTGCCATACTCTACACGCAGGCGGGTGAGAATGTCGTAGATGCCTTTCTCATAAATCTCCCAGCCGCGGTACGGGTTCATTTTGCGGCCCGGCATTTCATAGGCGCTGAAAAACCACTCCGGCATAAACGGGCTGTCCGGGTTGACCTGCGAATCCCGGCACTGAATGCGACGCGGCTGATAGTAGTTGATGCCGAGCAGATCCACCACACCTGCCGCCAGCAGTTCTTTGTCGCCAGGCTGGCAGACGGGCAGCTGATCGTGCTCGCCCAGCAGCGCGACCAGATCTTCCGGGTACGTGCCGCGCAGCGCCGGGTCGAGGAAGCTGCGGTTGAACATCAGATCGGCGATATGCGCCGCTTTGACGTCCGCCGGGTTTTGCGAGCGCGGGTAAGAGGGCGTCAGGTTAAGGATGATGCCGATTTCGCCACCGTCGTTACGCTCGTGGTAGGCCTTCACCGCGCGGGCGTGCGCCAGCATGGTGTGATAGGCGACGGTCGCCGCGCGGCGGAAATCCACTACGTTCGGGTAGTGGAAATCGTAGAGATAACCGCCTTCCACCGGCACGATCGGCTCATTAAAGGTAAACCAGTGGGTCACGCGGTCGCCGAAGAGTTCAAAGCAGGTGCGCGCGTAAGCTTCAAACGCGTCAATCACCTTGCGGTTCTCAAAGCCGCCCTGTTCCTGGAGCGACAGCGGCATATCAAAGTGGAACAGATTGATAAATGGCGTGATGCCCTGGCGCAGCAGTTCGTCGATGACCTGATTGTAGAAGGCGACCGCTTCCTCGTTCACCGCGCCGGTGCCGTCCGGGATCAGGCGCGCCCAGGAGATGGACGTACGGAACGTGTTGTGATTGAGCGCTTTCAGCAGCGCGATGTCTTCTTTCCAGTGCTGATAGAAGGTCGAAGTGTGCGCCGGGCCGACGCCGTGGTGAAAGCGCTCCGGCTGCAGACGGAACCAGTGGTCCCAGGTGGTGGGCGTTTTGCCGTGGCTCAGGCTTTCGCCTTCGGTTTGCGGCGCCGAGCTGGCGCTGCCCCACCAGAATCCTTCAGGAAATGAGTAGTGCATATCCATCCTCATAGCTCAGTCAGACGCCTGCCGGTACGGCAGGCGGGGTAAAATCAGGCATTATTCGTGACGGTGTCACTTTCAGGGGCGTTCTGGGCCGCTTCCTGTTTCTGCAAGGTGCGCTCATAGGCTTTGACAAACGGGTAGTACATCAGCGCCGACATCACCATACAGATAAGGCACATGATGACCGGGCTGAAGGCCCAGTTGGCGGCCCATGACGCGCCGACCGGCGCAGGCGTGGTCCACGGCGTCAGTGAGACGACCTGAGCCAGCCAGCCCAGTTTGGTGGCTGTCCACGCCAGTACGGCATTGACCATCGGCACCAGGATAAACGGCAGGAAGAAAATCGGGTTCATGATGACCGGCGCGCCGAACAGAATCGGTTCGTTGATGTTAAACAGGCTCGGCACAACGCCCATTTTACCGATCGTGCGCAGATGTATGGCGCGGCTGCGCAGCAGCAGGAATGCCAGCGGCAGCGTCGAGCCCACGCCGCCAATCAGCAGGTAGTGGTCCCAGAAGCCCTGCAGATAGATATGCGGCAGCGCCTGACCCGCCGCGAGCGCGGCCTGGTTGGCGGAGAGATTCGCCATCCAGAACGGGTTCATGATGCCGGTGACGATGAGCGCGCCGTGGATACCGGCAAACCACAAAATCTGGCAAATCAGCACGGAAATCAGGATAGCCGGCAGTGAATCAGAGGCGGCGACCAGCGGCGAAAGCAGATGCATGATCGCCTCCGGCAGGATCATGCCGGTCGTGGATTCAATCAGCAGGTTAAGCGGGTGGAGCGTAAAGACAATCACCACCACCGGGATCAAAATTTCAAACGAACGCGCGACGCCGGTCGGCACCTCTTTCGGCAGGCGAATCGTGATGTTGTGACGCTTCAGGAAGGCATACATTTCGCTGGCATAAATCGCCGTGATAAGCGCGGTGAAGATGCCCTGGCCGGAGAAATACTGCGTGGAGATATGACCGTCTTTATAGGGCGCGGCCACCAGCAGAAACGCCATAAACGCCAGCAGGCCGGTCATGATTGGGTCAAGCTGGTAATGCTTGCCAAGGCTTGCGCCAATGCCGACGGAGATAAAAAACGTCATCACGCCCATGCTGAGGTTAAACGGCAGCATCAGCTGCTCGCGGTATTTTAGCGAGAGATCGAGCCAGGCGCGGCAAAAGCCTATCTTCGTGTCAGGCGAGAAGGGCGGAAAGATAAACACCAGCAGAAACGAACCAATAATCATAAACGGCAGGGCGGCGAGAAAGCCGTCCCTGATAGCCACCACGTGACGCTGCGAACCCATCGCGCCCGCCAGCGGCGTAATTTTGTTTTCAATAACATGGACCATACTCTGGTACAGACTCATGAGGCGTTTCCTTTATCAGGCAGGGGGAATGGCGCTCAGTGTGAAACAAAATGGAAACCGGTTTCCATGTGTCTGTAGCCTGATTGTCGCCGGGATCACTTTTATTGAAGGAAACGTCGTGAAAGCGTGAGAAATGTCACAAAGCGGGGAAGAGGGAGTGGCAAAAGCCCCCGGCGTGAGCCGGGGTAAGCGCTTAACGGGCGACGCGCAGGCCGTTTTCCACGCCGCGGCTGAATACCACCTGCCAGAGCTGAATATCCCGCGCGCGAAACGCGCCCGCGCAGGCGTTCAGATAATAGGTGAACATCCGTTTGAACCGCTCAGAGTAGTTATCGGCGATGTCCGGCCAGGCGGCCAGAAAACGTTCGTACCAGGCCATCAGCGTTTTATCGTAATCCGCGCCGAAGTTGTGCCAGTCTTCCATGACGAAGTGCGGCTCGCTGGCGGCCGCTATCTGGCGCGCCGAGGGCAGACAACCGTTCGGGAAGATATATTTATCGATCCACGGGTCGACATTGTTATCGGTTTTGCGCGAGCCGATGGTATGCAGCAAGAACAGCCCGTCGGGCTTAAGGTTGCGGTCGGCGACCTCAAAATAGGTGGCGTAATTTTTCGGGCCGACATGCTCAAACATGCCCACCGACACAATGCGGTCGAACTGCGCGTCGAGGTCGCGGTAATCCTGTAAAAGGATAGTGACATCAAGCCCTTCGCAGCGCGCCTGCGCCATTTTTTGCTGTTCGGCGGAGATCGTCACACCGGTGACGGAAACCCCATAATGCTGCGCGGCGAACGCGGCGAGACCGCCCCAGCCGCAGCCGATATCGAGCAGCGTCATCCCGGGCTTCAGCTGCAGTTTTTCGCAGATGAGCCGCAGCTTCGCCTGCTGGGCGTCCTCCAGGTTATCGGCCTCTTTCCAGTAGCCGCACGAGTACTGCATATACGGGTCGAGCATGCGGCTGAAAAGATCGTTGCCGAGATCGTAATGCTCTTTGCCGACAATCCACGCGCGCTTTTTCGACTGCAGGTTAAAGAGGCGGGCGCCGAGAATGCGCAGCGTATCTTTGAGATGGTGGGGGAGCTGGTCTTCCAGCCCAGCGCGCAGCACTTTGGTGAAAAACAGATCGAGACGTTCGCACTCCCACCAGCCATCCATATAGCTTTCGCCAAGACCGAGGGAGCCTTCCTGTAGCACGCGCTTAAAAAAATCGGGGTTTTTCACCTGGATGTCGGCGGGGGCGGCGCCGTTGACGGCGACCCCGGCCCGGCTGAGCAGTTCAGTTACAATACGATACCAGTGATTATCCGGTATGCTGACTTCTTCCAGACACGATGAACTCATAGCTTCTCCATCACTACTGTGACCAGAACCTTCAAACAGCGTAGTCGCAATTTTCGGTATGTGAGAAATATCACGGAAAGGTCCGCGAGCCTGATATCCGACGTAGAACAGAGGAAGGGCGATGACCCTTGCCAGAAAAGTCATTCAAGAAAAACGGGAGCCAGCGGCTCCCGTTACTACATAATATTTATGGTGTTTATCGTAGAGCCGCGAACCAGTATAGGCCTCGCATTACGATGATTCAACCATTGACAGTTAGCAAGCTAATAACAAAAACGTCATATTATCGCCTGCCTGATTACCGTGCCGGGACGTGACGACCGCGCAGCCACCAGCCAAGACCCGCCAGGAAGACCGTCGCCAGCATCACGCTGGTAGTGGAGAGCAGCGGCGTCGCAACAAGCCAGGAAACCACCAGACTCGCCACAAAGCACAGCCCCAGCTGCAGAGTATTTTGCAGCGCGGCGGCGCGCCCGGTCGCCTGCGGGAACGGCAGCAGGGCGGCGGCCACGACGATCGGGTAAATCGCGCCGTTCGCCATCGCCATCAGGCAGAAGGGGATAAGCAGCGTGGTCAGCGTCACCGCGTCGCTTAAGCCCACAAGCCAGGTCGCGACCACGCTTAGCGCATAGCCCACCAGCAGCCACGGCAGCAGCTTTTCGCCGTGCCATTTTTGCAGCGCGCTGCGACAGCCGTAGCCGCCAATCAGAAAGGCGATAGTCTGCGGTACATAGCTTAAGCCTATCACCGCCGGGCTGTAGCCCATCGCGTGCAGGATAAACGGCGAGCCGGTCAGCCACGCGAAAAAGCTGGCGGAGCAGGCAGCGTAAATAAGCACATTACCGCTGTAAGTGGACGAGCGCAGCAGCATGGCGAAGCTCAGCGGTTCGCCTTCATGGTGATTTTGCGGCGCGCCAGCAGGCAGACGCAGCGCCGGGATCATCAGCAGCAGCGTAATGGCGAACAGCACCACGAAAATCGCCTGCCAGTAGAAATGATTGAGGATCCAGCTGCCGAGCAGCGGGGCCAGCGCCGGGGAGAGCCCCACCAGCGGCATAATAGTGGCGAAAATGCGTCGCGCCTGCTGCGCCGGGTAACGGTCTGTCACCAGCGCCTGCCAGCTGACCGCCGCCGCACAGACGCCGACCGCCTGAATAAAGCGCAGCGCCAGCAGCGCGCCGGCGCTCTCCACCCAGGCCGTGCCAAGACAGCCGAGCGCGAAAATCCCGAGGCCCGCCAGCAATACCGGGCGACGGCCAAAACGATCGGAGAGCGGGCCCCAGACCAGCTGCGCCAGCGCGAAACCCGCGAGGAACAGGCTCAGGGAGGCGCTAATGGCGGACGGCGCGGTGCGCAGGTCCGCTTCGATTGCCGCGAACGCAGGCAGATACATATCGGTGGCGAGAAAACCGAGCACGCTCAGCCCGGCCAGCCAGAAAAGAAAGCCTTTTGTAGGTCGCATAATGTTTGCTCACTTCGTAATACGCGAAAGAGCCAGGAGTGTACGGAGTGCAAACCGCGTTGTGAAACGTTAATATTTGCCCTCTCCATTCAAAAATTTTGCAGGCAGAAAATGTGGTCTGAATATTCCCTCGAAGTGGTGGACGCGGTGGCGCGCAACGGCAGCTTCAGCGCGGCGGCGGCGGAACTTCACCGCGTGCCTTCTGCCGTCAGCTATACGGTGCGCCAGCTGGAAGAGTGGCTGGCGGTGTCGCTGTTCGAACGTCGGCATCGCGACGTCGTGCTGACGCCCGCCGGCGCCTGGTTTCTTCGCGAAGGGCGTTCTGTTATCAAAAAAATGATGATCACCCGCCAGCAGTGTCAGCAGATTGCCAATGGCTGGCGCGGGCAGCTCTCGATTGCGGTTGACAATATCGTGCGGCCCGAGCGCACGCGCCGCCTGGTGCTCGACTTCTACCGCCATTTCTCCGATGTCGAACTGCTGGTGTCGCAGGAGGTGTTTAACGGCGTGTGGGACGCGCTGGCGGACGGGCGCGTGGAGCTCGCCATCGGCGCGACCCAGGCGGTGCCGGTGGGCGGCGGGCGCTTCGCGTTTCGGGATATGGGGATGCTGAGCTGGCGCTGCGTGGTGGCGAGCCATCACCCGCTGGCACAGCACGCGGGCACGCTCAGTGACGACAGCCTGCGCGATTACCCGTCGCTGGTGCTGGAAGACACGTCGCGCTCGCTGCCTAAACGCATCACCTGGCTGCTTGATAATCAGCATCGCGTGGTGGTGCCAGACTGGCACTGCGCCGCCGACGCGCTGAGCGAAGGGCTGTGCATCGGCATGGTGCCGACGCATTTCGCCAAACCCTGGCTGGACAGCGGCCAGTGGCGGGCGCTGACGCTGGAAAATCCATTCCCGGACGCCGCCTGCTGCCTGACGTGGCGGCAAAGCGACACCTCGCCCGCGCTGCGCTGGCTGCTGGATTATCTAGGGGACAGTGAAACGCTGAACAAGGAGTGGTTGCGGGAGCCAGACTGAGCGGGCTCCCGGTAGGAATTAACGGCGATAGTCGCGGAACGGACCGTCCGCCACCGAGCGGCGCTCGATAAGGCGCGGGTGTACCTCGATAGTCTGGGACTCTTCGCGTTTATTGATGATGCGATCAAGCAGCATATTGAACGCGGTCTGGCCCAGCGTCTCTTTCGGCTGATGGATGGTGGTCAGCGCCGGGCTGAAAAAGCGGGCGTTGCGCACGTTATCGTAGCCGATGATGGAAATATCCTGCGGCACGCGCAGGCCCATCTCGTCAGCGGCGCAAATCGCGCCCATCGCCATGATATCGCCGCCGCAGAACACAGCGGTAGGACGCTGCGGCTGGGAGAGGATCTGCTGCATCGCGCGATAGCCGGACTCCGGCTCGAAATCGCCCTGCACAATCCAGTTTTCCGGCACTTTGATCATCGCTTCTTCCAGCGCTTTCATAAAGCCGGAGAAACGCCCCACGCCGGTATTGCGCTCAAGCTGGCCGGGAATAACGCCGATATCGCGATGGCCGCGTTCGATAAGATAGCGGCCTGCGAGATAGCCGCCCTGGAAAGCGTTATCGATAACCGAGTCGGTGAAATCCGCTCTGGCTTCGCCCCAGTCCATTACGACCATCGGAATATGACGGTACTCTTCGAGCGTGGCGAGCAGCGGCTCTGGGTATTCCGAGCACATCACCAGCAGACCGTCGACGCGCTTTTGCGCCATCATCGACAAATAGGCGCGCTGCTTTTCCAGATTGTTATGCGCGTTGCCGAGGATCAGCGTATAGCCTTTCGCAAAGCAGCTGTTCTCAACGGCTTCGATAATTTCCGCAAAATAGGGCGCTTCGCTGCTGGTAGAAAGCAGACCGATAGATTTGGTGTGGTTCACCTTCAGGCTGCGCGCCACGGCGCTCGGCGAATAATGTAATTCTTTGATTGCCGCCCACACCGCGTTGCGCGTCTCTTCCGCCACAAAACGGGTTTTGTTAATTACATGTGAGACTGTTGTTGTAGAAACGTTTGCTCGCTTCGCGACGTCTTTAATTGTTGCCATTAATCATCACTCCAGACCCCTCGCTGAGCCCTGTAAAATCACGGGTTAATCGTTTGCCTGTACACACCCCTGTGTGCCACGAGGGGACGTGCGGCATGCCGGGAAACGCGACATTTATCGTGAGGAGGGGTCGATGGCCGGTACCGAATAAAGTAGCGACGAATTTTGGCTTATCTTTATCGAAAGGGGAAGAGGGAAAACGCATATCTGGCTAAATGTCGCAGGATTTTTCGGCGCGTTTATGCAAAAATGCGCTCTACCTGTTTTTTATGGGGTCTTTAAGGAGAATACCATGAGTTCCGATCTGAAATTTTCGCTGGTCACCACCGTTGTTGTGCTGGGTTTAATTGTGGCGGGCGCGTTTACCGCCATTCTGCATTAAGCGTGTCGCGGGAGAACGCGCCTGTTCTCCCGTCTTCTTTTTGCCATTCCTGCGCTTTAGCCTCTTTCGCCCGCCGTTTCCTTTCTTTCTCCCGTTATTCCCTTATGATTCGCTAATAACAACTTGCGCGTGTTCTTTAACACACAGGCAATAATATTTTGCTGTTTTGGTTACTTATCCTGTCGGCCTGAAAATGCCATGCTTTCTGCATCCTGCTGTGACGCCGGGGAACCGGCGCTGTTGTACAATTTCTGGAGTAATGAATGAAAGTCAATTTTCCGTTACTGGCACTGGCTATTGGTGCCTTTGGCATTGGCACGACCGAGTTTTCCCCGATGGGCCTGCTGCCCGTCATCGCCAATGGCGTTAACGTCTCAATTCCCGCCGCCGGTATGCTTATCAGCGCCTACGCGGTTGGCGTCATGGTCGGCGCGCCGCTGATGACGCTGCTGCTGTCGCACCGCGCACGGCGCAGCGCGCTGATTTTCCTGATGGCGATTTTTACGCTCGGCAACGTGCTGTCGGCGCTGGCGCCGGATTACATGACGCTGATGGCCTCGCGCATTCTCACCAGCCTCAACCACGGCGCGTTTTTCGGGCTCGGATCCGTGGTGGCCGCAAGCGTGGTGCCGAAACATAAGCAGGCGAGCGCTGTCGCGACCATGTTTATGGGGCTGACCATCGCCAATATCGGCGGCGTACCGGCTGCGACCTGGCTTGGCGAAACCATCGGCTGGCGGATGTCATTTCTCGCGACCGCGGGGCTGGGTCTGGTGGCGATGGCGAGCCTCTGGTTCTCCCTGCCGAAAGGCGGCAGCGGCGAGCGGCCGGACGTCAAAAGCGAACTCGCAGTGCTGATGCGCCCGCAGGTGGTAAGCGCGCTGCTGACCACGGTGCTCGGCGCGGGCGCAATGTTCACGCTCTATACCTATATCGCGCCGGTGCTGCACCACATCACTGACGCCAGCGCGGCGTTTGTTACCGCCATGCTGGTGCTGATTGGCGTCGGTTTCTCCATTGGCAACTATCTGGGCGGGCGCCTCGCGGATCGCTCGTTGAACGGCACGCTGAAGGGCTTTCTGATGCTGCTTATCGTCATCATGGCGGCTATTCCGTGGCTTGCGAAAACCGAGATCGGCGCGGCGGTCAGCATGGTGGTGTGGGGGGCGGCGACGTTCGCCGTGGTGCCGCCGCTGCAGATGCGCGTAATGCGTGTCGCCAGCGAAGCGCCGGGGCTGTCGTCGTCGGTCAATATCGGCGCGTTTAATCTTGGCAACGCGCTTGGCGCGGCGGCGGGCGGCGCGGTTATTCATGCGGGCTTTGGCTACAGCGTGGTGCCGGTGATGGGCGCGCTGATTGCCGCTCTCGGCCTGCTGCTGGTGCTGCTCTCCGGGCGTCGCGAAACGCAAACGGCCTGTCGCGCGGAATAAAACGGGCAACGCAGAAAAAGAAAACGGAGAAGGGCGACCTTCTCCGTTTTTGTTGATAGCGACCGTGGATTAACGGATCGTGCGCGGAGTCATCACCCGGCGCGCGCCGACATAGTGGCGCTGCCAGTAATCTTCGCTGAGCGAAGTTATCTGAATTTCCTGTCCGCTACGCGGTGACTGGATAAATTTACCGTTGCCGACATACACGCCGACATGATCGGCCGTGCCGCGGCCCTGGGTGCGGAAGAACACCAGATCGCCGCTTTCCAGCTCGCCACGGTTGACCGGCGCGGCATCGCGCAGGTGATACATTTCATTCGCGGTACGTGGAATGCGGAATTTCACCAGATCTTTATAGGCGTACCAGACCAGACCGCTGCAGTCGAAACCGGTGCGCGGCGAGGTGCCGCCCCAGTGATACGGCTTGCCAATCTGGTTCATCAGTTTGTTCATGGCGGTGCTCTGGGCTTTTTTCACGCGTGCTTTATGCGCATCTGCGATAGTCAGCGGCCCGTTAACGCATCGGGTTTTGCGGTTTTTACGGGTTTTTGAACAGGCTTGCGCGGTCAGATGCGTGCTGGCCTGTTTAACGGAAGTGCCGGAAGTGCGGCGGGAAGCGGTTTTACTGGCAGTCGATGAGGTCTTGCTGGTGCGTTTTGCGGTGGTGGTTCGCTTCTCGCTGGCAGTTTTCGCCGTTTTCGTTTTTGTCTTTGTTACGTTGTTGCTTTTCCTGACGGTTTTTGTGCTGGTTTTCTTTTTCACCGTACTGGCGTGCGCTTTTTGCACCTTCGAGGCGCGCGTCTGCTCCGACGCTTGCGCGAACGGCGCAAAAGCCAGTGATGAAGTCATTAATAAAGCACAGAGCGTGAGAGCAATTTTTGTTTTGCGCGCCACTGAGCATTCCCCTGCATAAAGCCGGCAATCATGCCAACGGATGAAATTTAAGAGCTTGCTGATTCTAATCTAAAAAAATGACCAAAGTTAAGCAGCAAATCATCTTCGACGTGCAGTTTCGTTAACCGGCGCAACATTTTTCGCCAGTTACCGCTGCGTCGGCGCGCATTTTAGCGCGCCTCCTCAGAGGAGAATATCGGCAGCTGTGAGAAAAGTGTTATTATTTGCGTCTCTTTCACCACGGCACGGCACCGGGCTTAAGCGCAAGATTATGCATTTTCGAGACGCTCCGGAGCCGCTACAATGTAAAGCTAACGCCGTAATGACGCTTGAGGAAGTAAGACAATGAGCACTACGCTTGAAAAAATTCAACGCCAGATCGCTGAAAACCCGATTCTGCTGTACATGAAAGGCTCACCGAAGCTGCCGAGCTGCGGCTTCTCCGCTCAGGCGGTACAGGCGCTGTCCGCCTGTGGCGAGCGTTTTGCGTATGTCGATATCCTGCAAAACCCGGATATCCGCGCCGAGCTGCCGAAATACGCTAACTGGCCGACCTTCCCGCAGCTGTGGGTGGATGGCGAGCTGGTCGGCGGTTGCGACATCGTGATTGAAATGTATCAGCGCGGCGAACTCCAGCAGCTGATCAAAGAAACGGCCGCGAAGCACAACCCGGAAGCGCCGGCTGCCGAGTAATGACGTCACGCCATGCGCGAATAAAAAAGCGGCCTTCGGGGCCGCTTTTTTTGTGGGTCGCATAGCGCTTATTCGCTGTCTTCAGGCGTCGCGCTGTCGGCGGCCACGGGCAGCGGCCAGCCGCCGAGTCGTTTCCAGCGGTTGACGATTTCGCAAAACAGCAGGGCGGTCTGTTCGGTGTCGTAGAGCGCTGAATGCGCCTGGGTGCTGTCAAACGCCATGCCTGCCGCGATGCAGGCTTTCGCGAGCACGGTCTGGCCCAGCGCCAGGCCGCTTAACGCCGCCGTATCGAAGGTGACGAACGGGTGGAACGGGTTGCGTTTGAGCGACGCACGCTCTGCCGCCGCCATCATAAAGCCGTGATCGAACGTGGCGTTATGGGCCACCATAATCGCCCGGTTACAGTTGCTCTCTTTCATGCCCTTGCGCACCATTTTAAAAATGGCGTGCAGCGCGTCATATTCGCTGACGGCGCCGCGCAGCGGGTTATGCGGGTCGATACCGTTAAAAGCCAGCGCTTCGGGCTGGAGGATCGCGCCTTCGAAAGGCTCAACGTGAAAGTGCAGCGTCTCATCGGGGGTGAGCCAGCCATCGGCATCCATTTTCAGCGTAATGGCGGCAATTTCCAGCAGCGCATCGGTTTTCGCATTAAAACCGGCGGTTTCCACATCGATGACAACAGGGTAAAAGCCACGAAAACGGTCGGCCAGACCGGTCAGTTGAGCGTTATCGGACATCAGCGTCTCTTAAGTTTGGGGAATTAAAGCAGCGCGCATTATGGCAAATTTCACGACGGGATGCAGCAAGGCGGGCAGAACGCCCGCCGGAGGGATCAGTTGCCGAGGCCGCGACCCGCGTCTTTCTCTTCGATAAGCTCGATTTTGTAACCGTCCGGATCTTCAACAAAGGCGATAACGGTGCTGCCGCCTTTAACCGGGCCCGCTTCGCGGGTCACGTTTCCGCCGTTGTTGCGGATACGCTCGCAGGCGTCTGCGGCGTTGTCCACGCTGATGGCGATGTGGCCGTAGGCGGTACCGAGCTCATAGCTCTCCACGCCCCAGTTGTAGGTCAGTTCAATCACCGCCTCTTCGCTCTCCGGGCCGTAACCGACGAACGCCAGAGAATATTTATATTCCGGGTTTTCACTGGTGCGCAGCAGTTTCATGCCGAGAACGTTGGTGTAGAAATCGATGGAGCGTTGCAGGTCGCCAACGCGCAGCATGGTATGAAGTAAGCGCATAAGATCCTCTTAAATAAACGGACTGTGATGAAACGTCTGTATGAAACAGTATTTTAGTATAGCGGCGGGAGGCCGCCGCTATCAATTTTGATCACAGCGTCGGGTAGTCGATGTAGCCTTCCGCGCCGCCGCCGTAGAAGGATTCCGGGCGCTGCGGGTTGAGCTCGGCTTTCTTACGCAGGCGTTCAACCAGATCCGGGTTGGCGATGTAATCACGACCAAACGCGACCGCGTCAATCAGGCCTTTGGCGATCAGCGCCTCGGCTTTTTCACGGCTGTACGCGCCTGCGCCAATGATGGCGCCGTTGAAGCGCTCGCGCACTTTCTGGCGGAATTCGTCAGTGTAAGGCACGCCGCCCGCCCAGTCCGGCTCGGACATATGCAGATACGCGATGCCGCGTTTGTTCAGCTCTTCAATCAGATACAGCGCGTCGGCTTCTTCGTTCGGGCCGTTGTCGACATTCTGGAAGCTGCCAATCGGCGACACGCGGATGCCGATGCGGTCGGCGCTCCACTCTTTGCTGACGGCATCGACCACTTCCAGCACCAGACGGGCGCGGTTTTCGACGCTGCCGCCATACTGATCGGTGCGCTGGTTAGAGGACGGCGACAGGAACTGATGCAGCAGGTAGCCGTGCGCGGAGTGCAGCTCGACCATATCGAAACCGGCGTCGCGCGCATTGCCTACGGCCTTGCGGAAATCGTCAACAATGCCTGGAATTTCGTGCGTTTCCAGCGCGCGCGGCGTGGTGGTGTCAACACGAATAGCTTTACCGTTTTCATCGCGCAGCGAAGTGCGGGTGCCTGCGTTGATTGCCGAAGGCGCGACCGGCGCTGCGCCGCCCGGCTGAATGCTGCTGTGGGAAATACGCCCCGTGTGCCAGAGCTGCACGGCAATACGGCCATCGGCGTCATGTACCGCCGCGGTGATTTTCTTCCAGGCGGCGATCTGTTCGTCGCTGTGCAGACCCGGCGCGCCCGCGTAGCCTTTGGCCTGCGCGGAGATCTGGGTGGCTTCGCTGATAATCAGCCCGGCGCTGGCGCGCTGGCGGTAATATTCCGCCATCATCGCGGTGGGAATATCGCCCGGCTCGATACTGCGCAGGCGGGTCAGCGGCGCCATAAATACGCGGTTAGGGGCGGTGATGGCGCCCACGTTCAGCGGGGTAAACAGCTTTTCGTCTTGCATAGTCACTCCTGAGTAGACCGGTCGTCTTGTAACGGGCGAAATAAAAAAGCGCTGCCAGCGGCAGACGCTGAGTTAAAGCATTTCTTTGACGTGCGCCAGCGCGTTTTCCAGCGGCGCGCCGCTGCGCGACACTTTGGCCTGCAGGCTGGCGCCGAGCCAGAGTACGTATAACACCTGAGCCTGCTGGTGCGCGCTGCCGCTGAAGGTAAACGCCTTCGCGTCGCGTCCGCGCTCAAGGGCGCCGGCCAGCAGGTCCATTACCTGAGCCGCGCCTTTATCGAGCGCGCCGCGCATATCTTCCGACAGATCGCACACCTCCGCGCAAAGCTTCACCGTCAGACAGCCCGTCATTTTGCCGGTCTGGCAATAGTGACCGAGCGTCTCTTCAAACCAGGCGATCAGCTGCTCGCGCGCCGGGCCCGCCGGGCTGAAGTGCTGCTCAAGGCCGGCCTGATAGCGCGCGTAATGGCGCTCCAGCATCGCCACGCCAAACGCCTCTTTAGAGCGAAAGTAGTGGTAGAAGGAGCCTTTTGGCACGCCAGCGGTTTTTAACAGTTCGCTTAACCCCATACCGGTGAAGCCGCGTTGCAGGCAGAGCTGCTCGCCGGTGGCAAGGAGGTGTTCGCGTGTGTCGTGTTCAGGTGTTCGGTTCATACGTTCCAATTTAGTAGACCGGTCGGTCTAATGCAAGTCGCCTTATTCAAAAGCGCCAGAAACGTTAACTTTTCCGGCAGGCGCTAAGCATATCCTGCTGTGGCTGATAAAGCGAAGTCTGGATATTCATGATGCCGAGCACGGTGGAGAAGAGGTTGTCCTGAGAGACCTCATCCGTCGCCGCGCGCTTCGCGAGACAGTCCGTATCAACGCCGTACTGGCGCGCGTAATCGCCGGAGAGCCAGAACAGCAGCGGAATATGGGTCTGCTGATCGGGCGCCAGCAGATACGGCGTGCCGTGCAGGTAAATTCCGTTCTCACCGAGCGATTCGCCGTGATCGGAGAGATAAACCAGCGCCGTGTTCATGGTCGACTGGCGCTTGCGCAGCGCATCAATGGTGCGGCTCAGCACGTCGTCGGTGTACAGCACCGTGTTGTCGTAGGTGTTGATTAACGCTTGGCGATCGCAGTCCTGGATCTCATTGGTGTCGCAGGTCGGCGTGAAGCGGCGGAAATTATCCGGGTAACGGCGATAATAGGCCGGGCCGTGGCTGCCCATCAGGTGCAGAACAATGACCGAATCCTGCTTTACGCCATCCAGCACGTTATCGAAACGCCACAGCAGCGCGTCATCGAGGCAGGAGCCATCTTTACACAGGTCGTTAAGCTTCCATTCAGTCATGTCTGTATGTGGAATGCGGTTGCAGGCGCCTTTACAGCCGCCATCGTTATCCCGCCACAGCACGTTGACGCCCGCGTGCGCCAGCACATCCATCAGCCCTTCCTGATGGTGCGCCAGTTCCGCATCGTAATGCGCACGGGGCATCCCGGAGAACATACAGGGCACCGACACCGCCGTTTCTGTGCCGCAGGACGTAGCGTGCGGATAGAACACTACGCCCTGTTTTTTAAGCTGCGGATTGGTGTCGCGCGTATAGCCGCCGAGCGAATAATTCTGCTCGCGAGAGGCTTCGCCAATCACCACCACCAGCACGGTTTTCTTCGGCTGCTGGCGAATGAGCGGGCCTTTTTTCGCGTCTTCGCCGATGCGCACCAGCGTCTGGTCGCCCGCGAAAAAGCGCGAATGAGTGTATTTCACAATGCCGCTGATGTAATTAGCCGGCGTGACCATCTTGGCGATGTTTTTATTGTTGCGAAACAGCGAGGCGTAATCCTTATAAAAGAGAGACGCCACCAGGATAATCACCAGCAGGCTCGCGAGAATGCTCACCAGGCGGCGCAGGGCCGTCCAGAGCAGGCTGCCGGAGAGCACCTCGACGCGGCTCAGCAGCATCGCGGGTAACAGGCCTGCTATCACAAGCCACGCGATAAGCTGCGGGGTTACCAGCGCCGTGGCCTCCTGCGAGTTGGTCTCGAAGATATTGACCATCATGTTCTGGTCAATGACTGCCCCGTAGGTATACATAAAAAAGCTACTGGCGGCGGAGCCGAGCAGCAAAATAACCAGGACGGGCTTTCGCAGCCACGGCAGATTGATAACGCTGAAAATCACCAGCCAGGCGCAGAAAAGCACCAGCGGAATGGTGGCGGCGAACAGCACGTCGTGCAGATGCTGCGGCGCGATTAGCGTCCAGCAGCGGCCGATAAACAGGGCGTTCATCAGCGTGAAGAGCAGGGCGCTGACAAGGTTAAACCGCAGATCGCTCCAGCGAAATTTTTTCAGAGTTGCCATGATAAAGACTCCATTAACGTTGGCGGCAGTCTACGGTGCAAAGATTAGTGAAACCTTAACCCGGGCATAACGATGCGCATCGCAGGTTCAACGAAGGCTCAACGGACTGGCGAATAGCGCGATGAACGCGCATTCACCGGCGGACTTGCATCCCGGCGCAGTTCGGGCTTCAATTGTAACTATCATGTTAACGAGGAGCCGTCGTGGCCGAGCAGCTCGAGTTTTTCCCCGTTCCCAGCCCCTGTCGCGGCATCTGTCAGTCAGATGAGCGCGGCTATTGCCGCGGCTGTATGCGCAGCCGCGACGAACGCTTCAACTGGCAGAAAATGAGCGACGCCCAGAAACAGGATGTGCTGCGCCTGTGTCGCCAGCGCATGCTGCGTAAGCTGCGCGCCGGTCGCAATGAGCCCGACGAAGAACCGCAGCAGCCTTCACTGTTTTAAGCGCGCCGCTTGCGTATAATTCTCCGCAATTTTCCTTTCTGAGGTAGGTACTTATGGTTGAGCGTATTCTTATAGCGCCGCAGGGGCCGACGTTTTCGCGTCTGGTGATGGGCTACTGGCGTTTAATGGAGTGGAACTACGCGGCCCGCGATCTGATTGGGTTTATCGAGCAGCATCTGGAGCTTGGCGTCACGACGGTTGACCACGCCGATATTTACGGCGACTACCAGTGCGAAGCGGCGTTTGGCGAGGCGCTGCGCCTCGCGCCGCACCTGCGCGAGAAAATGGAAATCGTCACCAAGTGCGGCATCGCCACCACGGCGAAACCGGAAAACGCGATTGGTCACTACATCACCGACCGCGCGCACATTATTCACAGCGCGGAAAACTCGCTGCGCCTGCTCAATACCGACGTTCTGGATCTGCTGCTGATCCATCGCCCCGATCCGCTGATGGACGCCGATGAGATAGCCGAAGCTTTCCTGGCGCTGCACAAGAGCGGCAAGGTACGCCATTTCGGCGTCTCTAATTTCACGCCCGCGCAATTCTCGCTGTTACAGTCGCGCCTGCCGTTTACGCTCGCCACCAACCAGGTGGAAATCTCCCCGGTGCATCAGCCGTTGCTGCTGGACGGTACGCTGGATCTGCTTCAGCAGTTGCGCATTCGCCCGATGGCCTGGTCGTGCCTCGGCGGCGGTCGGCTGTTCAGCGATGAACGTTATGCGCCGCTGCGCGCCGAGCTGCAGCAGGTGGCTGAGGAGACGGGCGCAGAGACACCTGAGCAGGTGGTCTACGCATGGGTGATGCGCCTGCCGTCGCGGCCGCTGCCGATTATCGGCTCCGGTAAAATCGAACGTGTGAAAAGCGCCGTCGGCGCGCTGTCGCTTGAGCTTTCCCGCCAGCAGTGGTTCCGCATCCGCAAGGCCGCGCTCGGTTACGACGTGCCGTAACGCTTTTATTCCCGCTTTCCGGTGTGTTTCGCAAGGGTGTTATAGACTTAACGGGACTCACCTGAAAACTGGAGGGAATATGAAGCGATTGACTCTGGCGGCGCTGGTGCTGCTGGCATGCGGCGCCGCTCAGGCTGCCAGTGAAGAAGTGGACATGCGCCTCGCGACCGAAAAGGGCGTCGGCCAGTCCGTCGGCACGGTGAAAATCAGCGAAACCGATAACGGCCTGGAGTTCGCGCCCGACCTTAACGGCCTGCCGCCGGGCGATCACGGTTTCCATATTCACGCCAACGGCAGCTGCGAGCCCGCCATGAAAGAGGGCAAGATGGTGGCGGCCGAAGCGGCTGGCGGTCATTTCGACCCGCAAAAAACCGGTAAACACGCCGGGCCGGACGGCGACGGGCATTTAGGCGACCTGCCGGTGCTGTCGGTCAATAATGACGGTAAAGCCACCGATCCGGTGACCGCGCCGCGCATTAAAACGCTGAAAGAGGTGAAGGGCAAAGCCCTGATGATTCATATCGGCGGCGATAACATGGCCGATCATCCGAAACCGCTGGGCGGCGGCGGCGGTCGCTACGCCTGCGGCGTTATTTAACCGTTCCTCTGGCGTTGTCCTCCTGCGGCGAGGGCGACGCCTGTTCGAGCTGCGACAGCGAGCACCATAACCGCCAGATGATCCCCGCCAGCCGACGCGCGTCGGGTTGATGATGGCGGGCAAGCGTGAGGCTGATGCGTTCAAGCTCGCCGAGCGCCGCCGCGAGCGGCCGCTGACGCACGCCTTTCACGCTCATCACGTCCCGTAAAGTTTCTATACAGATATCGCGCACCTGCGACAGCGGGTCGGCGCGGGTTTCCCATTCGCGCAACTGCCAGACCACATGCGAGCAGTTAAGCAGCACCACGCCCCAGCGCAGCAGCCAGCGGCGGGTGGCGTCGTCTTTACTGCTGCTAAGCTGGCTGATGTGATGATAAACCAGCGATTCAAACGCCGCTTCGCCGCGTTGCGGGGCGCGGCTGAGCTGGTCGATAAACCCGCGGCGCAGCGCGCGGATATGGCGCAGCCCTTTGCGCCGGTCGGAGCCGGGCCGCAGCACCGCGAACGCCACCCAGCAGCACGCCACGCCGCAAATCTTCGCCAGATTGTCATTGAGGAAATCCGCCAGATCGTAAACCGGCGGGTTAGTCACCGAGATAAACGAGCCCATAAAAACGATAAGCTGTCCCCACAGCCCGGCAAAGCGCGGCTGTTGCAGCTTCATTAATTGCATGGTGGTGAGCAGCGGGAACAGAAACAGCAGAAACTGCCAGAGATCGGTGACCTGCACCATCAGGCCGAATTTCACCACGAAGCTGAAAAGCGTCAGTAACAACAGTGTGCGCAGCAGAAGATTCAGCGAGTTGTGCGGCGACGGCGAGGCGGAATAGAGCACGCAGCTTATCGCCGCGAGCGTCAGCGCGCCGCTGCCCGCCTCCCAGCGCGTGTTGATCGTCCAGGCGCCGATAAGCGTGATAACGCAGAAGGTGCGCAGCGCGCTCCAGAGCGCTTCGGCGTTGTCGGTGTGACGCGCGAGCGGCGGGGCGACGGGCACGCTGAACGATGTATCGGCAGCCGGGGCATCGAGTCGGGCTATCCAGCGCTGGCAATTCATCCAGACGCGGCAGAAATCGCGCAGCCGCAGCCAGAACGCCAGATGGCGGAAATCGCCGTCCTCAGGCGGCGCAAGCGTCGCCAGAACTCTCGCTACGCGCAGCGGGCAGGGCTTCGGATGACCCAGCTCCGCCAGCAGCGTATCGAGCCCGGCCCATAATGTGTCCGGCGGTTGCGGCCAGTTCAGCAGCAGGCGGCGCAGGCCGGAGATATAGCTGGTCAGCCGCAACTGCTGGTGCAGCAGGTAATTGAGCAACTGATTTTGCTGGCGGATGCGGTAGTGGCTCCAGAAGGCCTGAATGCGCAGCAGGTTAAGCGTCAGCACCTGCGTGATGACGCCCTCGTGCGCGGTGCGGATGGCGTCGGTCGTCTGCGGCTTCCACAACAGGTTCGCGTGCTCCAGCAGGCGTCCCTGCATTTTGCGCAGCGCCCCGAGAAACGTCACGCTGTCGGGCGGGCCCGGCATGACCATCATCATCAGCCCGCCGCACAGAATACCGACGATCACCTCACAAACGCGCGACTGGGCGATATTCCAAAGCTCCGTGGTCTCGATGGTGTTGACCAGTGGAAAAGCGATGATGGCGGCGGTGTAGCCCGCAAGCTGGAAGGCGTAGGCGGCGTTATTATGAAAATAGCCCGAAACCCAGGTACAGAGCGCGAGCCACAGCGCCATCGCCCAGACAAACAGCCACGGATCGTTAAGCGTATGCCCGGCGATAATCAGCGACGCGCTGGCCCCAAGCAGGCTGCCTGCGATGCGCCCGAGACTTTTGCTGATAACGCCGCCGACGGTCGGGAAACTCACCACGGCGGCGGATGTCATCGCCCAGTACGGCTCGTCAAGCTCCAGTACGTAAGCGATAGTCAGCGCCAGCGACATCGCGATGCCGTTGCGAAGCGCGTAGCGCCATTGCGCGGGCGTCGCCTTGCCCCACGGGGAGTGCTGCCAGGTCAGCCAGTCGAGGTTCATCGGCGCCGCGCTCAGTCGGTGAGCGACACGGTACAGGTGGTGCCGGAGACCAGCGTCACGCCCTGCGGCAGGCTGTCTAACACAATACGCACCGGCACGCGCTGCGCGAGACGCACCCACGGCACGTTAGGTTTGATATCCGCCACCAGGCTGCCCTCGCTCTCAACGCTCTGGTCGTAGATGGCGCGCCCGATGCTTTCCACTTTGCCCTGCAGCGGCGTATGGGTGCTGTAAAGGAGGATTTTCGCGCGGGCCCCTTCGCGAATATGCCGCAGCTTGGTCTCTTCGAAATACCCCACCACGTAGAACGAGTGGCTGTCCACCAGCGCGAATACCGGCTGGCCCTGGCTTGCGTAGTTGCCCACGCGGCTTGAAAGATTCGTTACCCAGCCATCGACGGGCGCCACAACGCGCGTCTGCTCAAGCTGCCAGCGCGCCTGTTCGAGCGAGGCCTGCGCCATTTTCAGCGCCGCCTGGGCCGCTTTAACACCAATATTAGCGGTATCAAGATCTTCGGCGGAGATATAGTTCTGCGGCAGATGGCGGCGGCGATTCGCTTCGTTATTGGCTTTGGCGAGATCGGTCTGCGCGCGGGCGAGCTGCGCCTCGGCGTTCAGCACCGCGATGCGGTACGGCGTATCGTCAATGGCGAACAACAGGTCACCGGCTTTCACCTTCTGGTTATCGCGCACCGGCAGTTGCGTGATAGCGCCGGAGACCTGCGGCGTGATGTTCACCTGTTCGGCGCGCACTTTGCCGTCGCGCGTCCAGGGCGACTGCATGTAGTAATTCCACACCATCCAGCCTGCCAGCAGCGCCGCGGCGACGACCAGCAGCGTGGAAAAATATTTAAGCGTTTTCAGTCGCATGTGGTCACCATGCCATAAGGATAATCAGCGCGAGGCTGACTGACAGGACGAACAGCGAAAGATCCATCAGGGTGGGATGCCAGATATCACCCGCGTAAATCCAGTCGCGCAGCAGGCGATGCACCATCAGCCAGAGAAAAAAACCGAGGATGACGGCTTTGAAGAGCGGGGGGAAATAGACCGACGCGCCAGCGACGAGATCGGAAAGCGCAAACCCTGAAGTGAAAAAGCGCGATATCACGAGACATTAATCCTTTAAAACCGGAGGGATGGCAGCCGTTTCAGATGCCCCGTTCTGGTCTAGAATTATAGACGTCGCGGTATTAACCGCCAGCGCGGGCTATTTGTTTTAGCTACCTAAATACTGCACACTAGTCTAAAATCAGTATAATAACTTAGCAAGCTAATTATAAGGAGATGAAATTGGAATCGCCATTAGGCTCTGACCTGACAAGACTGGTGCGCATCTGGCGTGCTCTGATTGACCATCGCCTGAAGCCTCTGGAATTAACGCAGACCCACTGGGTGACACTTCATCATATCCACGCGCTGCCGCCCGATCAGTCGCAAATTCAACTGGCCAAGGCCATTGGCATTGAGCAACCCTCGCTGGTGCGCACGCTCGATCAGCTTGAAGAGAAGGGGCTCATCGCCCGCCATACCTGCGCCAGCGATCGCCGCGCCAAACGTATCAAACTGACGGAAAAAGCCGCGCCTATCATTACGCAGCTTGAAGACGTTATCCTCAAAACGCGCGGCGAAATCCTCTCCGGCATTACGCAGGAAGAACACGACCAGATGCTGCGCATCGTCGCCCGCCTTGAGAAAAACATTCTGGCGCTGTCAGCGAAAGAGTAAGCGGCGCGTCTGACCGCAATATGACAACCTGCAACGCATAAAAAAACGGAGGAGCACAGGCTCCTCCGTTTGTGTTTCTGCGCGGGACAACGCTTTGCCGCTTAGCGCGGAGAGACGGTCACCTGGCTGCCGTTGCTTGCCAGCACGACGCGCTGACCGGCGGAGAATTTGGTGTTGCCCTGTTTCTGAACGACCATGATGGTGTTGCCGTCATCCTTGCGAATTTCCAGCTCAACGCCCTGGGTCTTGTTCACCGCGCCCTGTACGCCCTGGCCTGCGACGCCGCCGGCGATGGCGCCCGCTGCGGTGGCAATGGAGCGGCCGCTGCCGCCGCCGACGGAGTTACCGAGCAGGCCGCCCAGCACCGCGCCGCCGAGCGCGCCGATAACGTTGGTATCATCACCGCCCTGGATCTTGACCGGACGAACGTTCACCACGGTGCCGTACGTGACGTTCTGTACCTGTTTGGCTTCAGAGGCGGTATAGACATCACCGGAAAGGCTATCATTGTTGACGCAGCCCGCCAGCGTTAAACCTACCAGCGAAACAACCAGTACACGTGAAATCATGTAAATCTCCTGTTCACCAACAAATGCTCACCTGAGCATCCATCATATTCAAATTATATGGCATATGACCGCGATATTTCACTTTGATCGCAACCCCAATGATAAAAATCGTAAAATGCCCTGCCTGAACGGCAAATCAACATCGCAGTGAAAGCAGGCTTTTTTACCGGTCCGGGATTATTCCGTTGCCGAATCAGGGTGAATGTTTATGATTGAGGGCTGCCGGCGGGCGTGGTGTTGCGTCGCGCGTTTTCACACAGGGTTTAAGGATTACGTATGAAATCAGGTCGCTACATTGGAGTGATGTCCGGCACCAGTCTCGACGGGGTGGATGTGGTGCTCGCCGCCATTGATGAACATATGGTGGCGCAGCAGGCGAGCCTGAGCTGGCCGATGCCGCAGGCCATCAAAACGGCGATTCTGGACATCTGCCAGGGGCAACCGCTGACGCTTTCGCAGCTCGGCAGGCTCGATAACCAGCTCGGCTGCCTGTTTGCCGAGGCGGTCAACGCGCTGATGCAGCAGCAAAACCTCAACCCGGAAGATGTCATGGCGATCGGCTGCCACGGGCAGACCGTCTGGCATGAACCCACCGGCAGCGCGCCGCATTCGATGCAGATCGGCGACAACAACCAGATCGTGGCGCGCACCGGCGTGTGCGTCGTAGGTGATTTCCGCCGTCGCGATATGGCGCTCGGCGGGCAGGGCGCGCCGCTGGTGCCTGCTTTTCACCAGGCGCTGCTGGCGCACCCGACGGAGCGGCGTATGGTGCTGAATATCGGCGGCATCGCCAACCTGTCGCTGCTGTTTCCAGGGCAGCCGGTTAAAGGCTTCGACACCGGCCCCGGTAATATGCTGATGGATGCCTGGATCTGGCGCCAGCAGGGCAAACCCTACGATAAAGACGGCGAATGGGCCGCGAGCGGCACCGTGGTGCGTCCGCTGCTGCAACAGATGCTGAGCGACCCTTATTTTTCCGCCCCGGCCCCCAAAAGCACCGGGCGTGAATATTTCAACTACGGCTGGATAGAGCGCCAGCTGTCGCTCTTTGCAGGGCTGGCGGCGCAGGATGTGCAGGCGACGCTGCTTGAGCTTACCGCCAGCACTATCGCGCGCGAAGTGCAGCTCAGCGGCGGCGCGGAGCGGCTGATGATTTGCGGCGGCGGCGGACGCAACCCGCGTCTGGTGGCACGCCTCGCAGCGCTACTGCCGGGCACCGAAGTCTCCTCCACCGATGAGATGGGCATTCGCGGCGACGATATGGAAGCGCTGGCCTTCGCCTGGCTTGCGTACCGCACGCTGAGCGGTGAGCCGGGCAACCTGCCGTCGGTTACCGGCGCGCGCGAGGCCAGCGTACTGGGCGCTATCTTTCCCGCCAACCCCTTAAATAATCGGACTTTGCCGACTTTTCCGCTGCCGTCAGGCAGATAGACTGAATGCGTTACGGGGGCGCCCGGCCCCCTTCAGAAATACGCTTTCAGGATATGCCATGAAGAAACTGCTTGTCGTTTTGCTTCCCGCGATGCTCGCCGGCTGTAGCTACTATGACGCTATGGTCGAGCGCATGCACACCGATACCCTTGAATACCGCTGCGATGATAAACCGCTGACGGTGTCGCTCAATCACACGCGCCAGCAGGTCAGTTTCGTGCTGGATAATAAACTGCTGCACCTCAACGAAGGCCGCGCCGCCTCGGGCGTGCGTTACACCGACGGCATCTATGCGTTCTGGTCGAAAGGCGACGAGGCGACGGTCTACTACCGTGACAATATTGTGTTAAATCACTGTCAGTTACAAAACCCGAAGCGTTGAGATTTTAGCGGGTGGGGCGCACAATAGCGCCACCCGATCCTCACTGGTTCAACGCTATGTCTGATCTTGACCATCTGCAACAGATTGCGCATCTGCGCCGCGAATACACCAAAGGCGGGCTGCGCCGCCGCGATTTAACCGACGAGCCGCTGCCGCTGTTTGAGCGCTGGCTCGCTCAGGCGTGCGAGGCGAAACTCGCGGATCCTACCGCAATGGTCGTCGCCACCGTCGATGAACAGGGCCAGCCGTACCAGCGCATCGTGCTGCTCAAACACTTCGACGAGCGCGGCATGGTTTTTTACACCAATCTCGGCAGCCGCAAGGCGCACCATCTTGAAAATAACCCGCGCATCAGTCTGCTGTTCCCGTGGCATATGCTGGAGCGCCAGGTGATGGTAACGGGCAAAGCGGAGCGCCTCTCCACGCTGGAAGTAGTGAAATATTTCCACAGCCGCCCGCGCGACAGCCAGATTGGCGCCTGGGTGTCGAAGCAGTCGAGCCGCATCTCCGCGCGCGGCGTGCTGGAGAGCAAATTCCTCGAACTCAAACAGAAATTCCAGCAGGGCGAGGTGCCGTTGCCGAGCTTCTGGGGCGGTTTTCGCGTCAGCCTCGACCAGGTGGAATTCTGGCAGGGCGGCGAGCACCGGCTCCACGACCGCTTTTTATACCAGCGCGACGCCGACGGCTGGAAAATCGACCGTCTCGCCCCGTAAGTGAGCGATTTTCTTATGCAAGCGCTGGCGCTCCCAGGGCTTGCGCTTTATTCTATGCCTCCCTGAATTTTATTCGTTCGCCAGTGGGCGAAAAGCCGTGTACCGGCAAAGGTGCAGTCGTAAATACATGGAGAAATTGATGGCAAGCAGCAATTTAATTCAACAATTGCAGGAGCGGGGCCTTGTGGCTCAGGTGACGGATGAAGAAGCGTTAGCGCAGCGACTGGCGCAGGGGCCGATCGCCCTTTATTGCGGCTTCGATCCCACCGCCGACAGCCTGCACTTGGGCCATCTGGTTCCTCTGTTATGTCTCAAACGTTTTCAGATGGCGGGGCACAAGCCGGTTGCACTGGTTGGCGGCGCCACCGGTCTGATTGGCGACCCGAGCTTTAAAGCCACCGAACGTAAGCTGAACACCGAAGACACCGTCCAGGAGTGGGTGGATAAAATCCGCCGCCAGGTCGCGCCGTTCCTCGATTTTGACTGCGGCGACAACGCCGCCATCGCGGCGAATAACTACGACTGGTTCGGCAGTATGAACGTGCTGACGTTCCTGCGTGATATCGGCAAGCACTTCTCGGTCAACCAGATGATCAACAAAGAAGCTGTGAAGCAGCGCCTGAACCGCGACGATGTAGGCATCTCCTTCACCGAGTTCTCATATAACCTGCTGCAGGGTTACGATTTCGCCTGCCTGAACAAGCTGCACGGCGTGGCGCTGCAGATTGGCGGCTCCGATCAGTGGGGCAACATCACGTCAGGTATCGACCTGACTCGCCGCCTGCACCAGAACCAGGTGTTCGGCCTGACCGTACCGCTTATCACCAAATCGGACGGCACCAAATTCGGCAAAACCGAAGGCGGCGCGGTATGGCTCGATCCGAAGAAAACCAGCCCGTACAAGTTCTATCAGTTCTGGATCAACACGGCGGATGCCGACGTTTATCGCTTCCTGAAATTCTTCACCTTCATGAGCCTTGATGAGATCACCGCCCTGGAAGAAGAAGATAAAAACAGCGGTAAAGCGCCGCGCGCCCAGTATGTGCTGGCGGAGCAGGTGACGCGTCTGGTGCATGGCGAAGAGGGCCTTGCCGCCGCGAAACGCATTACTGAAAGCCTGTTCAACGGCAATCTGAATGCGCTGAGCGAAGCGGATTTCGAACAGCTCGCGCAGGACGGCGTGCCGATGATCGAGATGGAGAAAGGCGCTGACCTCATGCAGGCGCTGGTGGATTCCGAGCTGCAGCCGTCCCGCGGCCAGGCGCGTAAAACCATCGCCTCTAACGCTATCACCATCAATGGTGAGAAGCAGGCGGACCCGGAATACACCTTTAGCGACAGCGACCGCCTGTTTGGCCGCTACACGCTGCTGCGTCGCGGTAAGAAAAATTACTGCCTCGTCTGCTGGAAATAAGACTCTGCCAGTCAAGGGCGTGGGAAACCACGCCCTTTATTTTTAACCCGACCTCTCGTTTCACCCGGAAAAAAATGAAGAACATACTCGCCATCCAGTCTCACGTGGTGTTTGGTCACGCCGGCAACAGCGCGGCTGAATTCCCGATGCGCCGTCTGGGCGCCAACGTCTGGCCGCTCAATACGGTGCAGTTTTCCAATCACACGCAGTATGGCCAGTGGACCGGCGCCGTAATGCCGCCATCGCACCTGACCGAGATTGTGCAGGGCATCGCGGCGATAGGCCAGCTGTCGCGCTGTGACGCGGTGCTGAGCGGCTATCTGGGGTCGGCGGAGCAGGGCGAGCAGATTCTGGAGATTGTCCGTCAGGTGAAAGCGGCTAACCCGCAGGCGAAATATTTCTGCGATCCGGTGATGGGCCACCCGGAAAAAGGCTGCATCGTGGCGCCTGGCGTGGCGGAGTTTCACGCGCGCTTCGCGCTGCCGGCGAGCGATATCATCGCCCCGAATTTGCTGGAGCTTGAAATGCTGAGCGGCCATCCGGTGGCGAGCGTCGACGAGGCGGTGGCGACCGCCCGCGAGCTTATCGCCCTCGGTCCGCAGATTGTGCTGGTGAAACATCTCGCACGCGCAGGCTTTCAGCAGGATCGCTTCGAGATGCTGCTGGTGACCGCCGAAGAAGCGTGGCACATCAGCCGTCCGCTGGTGGATTTCGGCGCGCGTCAGCCGGTCGGCGTAGGCGACGTGACAAGCGGTCTGCTGCTGGTGAAACTGTTGCAGGGCGCGACGCTTCGCGAAGCCCTGGAACATGTGACGGCGGCGGTCTACGACATCATGGTGACCACCAAACGCATGGAAGAGTATGAGTTGCAGGTCGTGGCGGCGCAGGATGGCATTGCGCAGCCCGAGCACTACTTTACGGCGGTGAAACTGTAAAAAAAACCGCGCCCTACAACGGGCGCGGCATTTATCGATGTTACGCGCTCAGGCCTTCCGCCTTCAGCGCCGCCGCAACGGCAGGACGCGCCTTCACGCGAGCCTGGTAGTCGGCGATATTGTCAAACGCCTGCATCTCAAGCCCGACCGCTTTCGCCCAGTTCAGCACCGTAAACAGGTAGGCGTCCGCCACGCTGAAGCGCAGTCCCATCAGCCACTGTTTCTGCGCCAGCGCCTCGTTCACATACTCAAATTTCTTCTGTAGCTGCTCGCGGGCGATAGTTTTGTACTCATCCGGCGTACCCGGACGGAACAGCGGGGTAAAGCCTTTATGCAGCTCGGTGGCGATATAGTTGAGCCACTCCAGCGTGTGGTAGCGGGTCATGCTGCCCACCGGCGCGAGCAGCTGGCGGTCCGGCACACGATCGGCGATGTACTGAACGATAGCGACGCCTTCCGTCAGCAGCGTACCGTCATCCAGCAGCAGCGCTGGCACCTGGCCTTTCGGGTTGATGGTCAGGTAATCCTCGCCGTTCTCCGTGCGTTTCGCGGCAAGATCCACCGCCACCAGCGTAAAATCGATATCGGCTTCGCGCAGAATGATATGCGGCGAAAGCGAACACGCGCCGGCTTTGTAAAACAATTTCATGGCCATACTCCCTTCTCATGAATAAACAAAATTATGGTAGAGCGCGAACGGGCAAAAAAAAAGCCGTCAGCATGAAATCTGACGGCCTGAAACGCGTTTCTCAATAAATTACGCGTGCGCAGTTTCCGTTTCTTTCGGCTTATCTTCCTGCGTCATGCGGTTAAGCAGCGGCGCGGTGAGCAGCATCAGCACGGCGATAACGCCGGTGACGATACCAATCTGCATGAAGACGCGGCCGTACACTTCCAGCGACTGCAGCGGGTCGGTAACGTTTTCCGGCACCGCCATCAGGTTCGCCACTTTACCGGCGATCATCGCCGCGCCTGCGGTCGTCAGGAACCAGCTGCCCATGATGAAGCCCATCAGACGCTGCGGCACCAGCTGCGCGACCATCGCCAGACCCAGACCAGAAATCATCAACTCGCCGATGCTCTGCAGGGCGTAGCTCAGGATAAGCCAGTTAACGGAGACGATACCGGCTTCGGAGGCGAATTTCGCGCCCAGCGGCAGCACCAGGAACGCGCCAGAGCACAGCAGCATACCGATGGTGAATTTAAACGGCATCGGCAGACGGTCGCCCAGTTTGTTATAGATAGCGGCCAGAATCGGGCTGCCAATCATGATCCAGAACGGGTTCAGCGCCTGGAACTGCTCCGGCTGGAACGTGATGCCAAGAATGGCGTGCTCAACGTTACGGATAGCGAAGAAGTTCAGGGAGGTTGGCATCTGCTGATAGAGCACGAAGAACACAATCGCTTCGAGCATCAGGATAAACGCCACGATCATTTTGCGGCGCGCGGCGCCCTGCATGGCGAACGCTTCTTTGGCGAAGATAATCACGATACCCAGCGCAACCACGCCCAGCACCATACGCGCGATACCCTGGTTGTGCAGCAGCCAGGTGGCGATAGCGACCAGCACGACGATGCCGACGATAGTCGCCAGTAGTTTGCCGACGTGCATCGGGGCGAAGTCCGGTTTAGAACCGTAATCTTTGACCCATTTTTTGCAGAAGATGAAGTTGACGAGCGTGATCAGCATACCGACGAAGCTCAGCGAGAACGCCACGCTCCAGCCGAATTTGTCAGCGAGCCACGGGGTCGCGAGCATTGAGAAGAACGAGCCGATGTTAATCGCCATGTAGTACATGGTGAACGCGCCGTCGAGACGCGGGTCGTCTTTCTCGTAGCAGGTAGAGAGCAGCGAGGACGGGTTCGCTTTGAACAGGCCGTTACCGACCGCGATGGTCGCCATACCGAAGTAGACGATGCCAGCATCGTGCCCGGACCAGGCGACGAGCGCATAGCCGATAGCCAGCACAATAGTGCCCAGCATGATGACGCGTTTGGTGCCGAGAACTTTATCGCCCAGCCAGCCGCCGATAGCCACCAGGCCATACACCAGCGCGCTGAAGGAGGAGAACAACGTAATGGAATCCGCTTCCGACATACCCAGTTGTTTAACCAGGTAAACGGCCATGATCCCTTGCAGGCCGTAGTAACCGAAACGCTCCCATAACTCGATCGAGAAAATCAGATAGAACGATTTCGGTTGTTTGAAAGCGTTGATGCTCACGCTTTCTGCTGGTTTTTTGTTTGCAGTCGACACATATACCTCTTTTTTTACAGCCCGCATTAACCGCGGGGGTGGTATGCGCGTAGTGCCTGGCGGCATGCGCTTTTATTGTTATATGAAGTGAGAAACGGCGGGTAATGTTCACTATCCTGACCGTCGGCACAAGGCTTTTGTAATAATCTGTTACATATAAGCCGGGCGGGATAAACGGCAAGTCGTTTCGCTAAGAGTCAGCGTTAAATTTCATGATAATAGCTATTGTAGGTTTTTTAACTGCTGAAAGCGGTGCTGAAGCGCGATATGGTTATATGTTCTGCTGATTAACCCTTGAGGCAGTGATATAGCCCTTGAGAATGGAGAATAGCCGATATTTATATTATCAGTGACGCTGATAACCGAGGCGTATCAAGGCTTCCAGGCTGATAATACAACGAAAATTTAACAGGATGTTGCAAATGTGATAATTCTCACAAATCTATAGAAAATTCCTGTCGAAAAAAAACGATTAACCTGGCGAGCTGATTTATGGCGGAATAATGGGCGGCAGAAAGGGTGGGGCAGACGGCTCTCACGAGGATGATCGCGTGGCGGATGTGACAAAGGTGACATCCGCCGTCGCAATGATTATTCACAGACCTTGTCCGCGTATTCGCAGAGATCTTCAATGATACAGGAGCCGCAACGCGGCTTACGCGCGATACAGGTGTAACGCCCGTGCAGGATGAGCCAGTGGTGGCAATCGACTTTGAATTCCGCGGGCACCACTTTCAGCAGCTTTTCTTCAACAGCCTCGACGTTCTTGCCCGGCGCAAACTTCGTCCGGTTACTGACGCGAAAAATATGCGTATCCACGGCAATGGTGGGCCAGCCGAAGGCGGTATTGAGCACCACATTCGCCGTTTTGCGCCCGACGCCCGGCAGCGCCTCCAGCGCCGCGCGATCTTCCGGCACCTCGCCGCCGTGCTGCTCAATCAGAATGCGGCAGGTTTTAATCACATTCTCCGCTTTGCTGTTAAAGAGCCCGATGGTTTTGATGTACTCCTTCACCCCGTCGACGCCGAGCGCCAGCATCGCCTGCGGCGTGTTCGCCACCGGGTAGAGCTTCGCCGTGGCTTTGTTGACGCTCACGTCGGTAGCCTGCGCGGAGAGCAGAACGGCAATCAGCAGCTCAAACGGGCTGGTAAAGTGCAGCTCGGTGGTCGGGTGCGGGTTATTCTCACGCAGCCGGGTGAGGATCTCGATGCGTTTAGCCTGATTCATGACGCTTTTTCCGGGCTGGCCTCCACCACGACAGGTTTCGCAGCGCGGCGCTTCATGCGCTCGTCAATCAGGTATTTTACCGCCAGCATCATGCCGAGGCCGATAAACGCGCCTGGCGGCAGCATCGCGAGCAGAAACGGCGTGTCGGTATGGAAGACTTCGATGCGCAGCACGCGCGCCCAGCTGCCGAGCAGGCCGTCGGCGCCGTCAAACAGCGTGCCGTTGCCGAGGATCTCGCGCAGCGAGCCGAGCACGAACATCGCGCCGGTCGCCCCCATGCCGATGGCGAAGCCGTCGAGCGCCGAGAGCAGCGGGCCATTTTTAGCGGCGAACGCTTCGGCGCGGCCCACCACGATACAGTTGGTCACGATGAGCGGGATAAAAATGCCGAGTGACTGATACAGCCCGAACGCGTAGGCGTTAATCAGCATCTGCACGATACTCACCACCGCCGCGATAATCATCACGTAAATCGGAATACGAATTTCGCCCGGCATCCAGCGGCGAAACGCGGAGATAGAAGCGTTGGTCAGTGTCAGCACCAGCGTCGTCGCAAGGCCCAGACCGAGCGCGTTAGTGGCGGTGGACGTCACGGCCAGCAGCGGGCACATGCCAAGCAGTTGCACCAGAGCCGAGTTATTTTTCCATAACCCGTTAACCAGAATCGATTTCACGTCATTCATGGGTGTCTCCACAGGAAGGCAGGGTGGAAAGCTGCGGCGCCAGCGTTTGCGCATACAGGCCCGCGCGTTTCACGGCGTTCACCACCGCGCGCGGCGTAATGGTCGCGCCGGTGAACTGGTCAAACTGGCCGCCATCTTTTTTCACCGCCCAGCGGCTGTCGTCCGGCCCCTGGATAACTTTACCGGCAAAGCCCGTGATCCAGCTGCTGATGCGGGTTTCGATTTTATCGCCAAGCCCCGGCGTTTCATGATGTTCCGTTACGCGGGTGCCGAGCACGGTGCCTTTGAAATCGGCGCCAACCAGCAGCTGAATAGCGCCGGAATAGCCGTCAGGCGCGGTGGCCTGCATCACGACCGCAACCGGCGTGTCGCCTTTGCGCGCCACCCACAGCTGCTTTTCACCGCGACCGAGCGCCGGCGCATTCACAAGATAGCAGCTCTGCTGAATATCATTGTCATACATCTGCGGCGGCAGCACCTGGTCGAACAGCTGTTTTTGTTGCAGCGCCGCCTGGCCTTCAATCGTGGTTTTGGTGAGCGCGTTAACCATCGCCGTAAGGCCGGTGGTCAGCGCGGCGAAAACGGCGAGCGTCACGCCATGTTTCTGGATAGTTTTTAGCATGACGACTCCTTACCGGTGACCGTAAACCCGCGGACGGGTGTAGTAATCAATAAGCGGCACGGTGATATTGGCGAGCAGCACCGCAAACGCGACGCCGTCCGGGTAGCCGCCGAAGCTGCGGATAAGCCAGACCAGCAGGCCCGCCAGCGCGCCAAACACCAGACGCCCTTTATTGGTCGTCGAGGCTGTGACCGGGTCGGTAAGAATAAAGAACGCGCCAAACATCGTCGCCCCGGAGAGCAGATGCATCAGCGGCGAAAGAAATTTCTCCGGAGCAATGACCCAGCCGAGCGTCGCGCATACCGCGAGCGTCGCGATAAAGCTCGCGGGGATATGCCAGCGGATGGTACCGCGCGCCAGCAGGAACAGACCGCCCGCGAGATACGCGAGGTTCACCCACTGCCAGCCGAGGCCTGCCAGCGCGCCGCCGTAAATCGGCTCCGCCAGCAGTTCGCCCGCCGGGTGCCCGGCGTGCAGACCGGTTTTAAAGGTATCGAGCGGCGTGGCCTGGCTTACGCCATCGATACCAAGACGCAGCTGCGCCATGCTATCGCCGCTTGCGGTCACGCCGTGGAAAATCACCTGTAACGCGTCGATAAAGCCAGGCGCGGTCGCGGCAATCTGCTGCGGCGGCAGCCAGTTGGTCATCTGCACCGGGAAGGAGATCAGCAGCACCACATAGCCTGTCATCGCCGGGTTAAACGGGTTATGACCGAGCCCGCCGTAGAGTTGCTTGGCGATGATCACCGCGAAAACGGTGCCGAGCACAACCATCCACCACGGCGCCAGCGGCGGAATGCTCACGCCCAGCAGCAGACCGGTCAGCAGGGCGGAGTTATCGCCAAGGCGGTTTTTCAGCGAGAGTTTGCGCATCCGTAATATCAGCGCTTCGCTGGCGAGCGCGCTCACGATGGCCAACAGAATCTGCACCAGGCTGCCGTAGCCAAAAAAGTAACACTGCGCGGCGATGCCCGGCACGGCCGCGAGCGTCACCAGCATCATGATACGCGACGTCTGGCGCTGGTTATGGGTATAAGGGGAACTTGCGATTCTGAAAACCATTTAATCCTCGTTAACAACCTTGTCGGCAGCCTTGCGTGCCTGCACCCTGGCAATCGCGGCGGCAACAGCCGCTTTGCGCGCAGAGTCCGCGTCATCTTCTTCGTTTGCTGCCTGGGCGCGCTCATCTGTCTGAGCGGCTTTACGCGCTTTGGCGCGGGCGATAGCGGCTTCGACGGCAGCCTTGCGCGGATCAACCGGCTCGGCAGGGGTTTCATCGACCGGCGCGCTCTCGCCTGCCTGTGCGGCTTTACGCGCTTTGGCGCGGGCGATGGCGGCTTCGACGGCAGCCTTGCGCGGGTCAACCGGCTCGGCAGGCGCTTCCGCGACCGGCGCGCTCCCGCCTGCCTGCGCGGCTTTACGGGCTTTGGCGCGGGCGATGGCGGCTTCGACGGCAGCCTTGCGCGGGTCAACCGGCTCGGCAGGGGTTTCCGCTACCGGCGCGCTCTCGCCTGCCTGCGCGGCTTTACGCGCTTTGGCGCGGGCGATGGCGGCTTCGACGGCAGCCTTGCGCGGATCAACCGGCTCGGCAGGGGTTTCCGCTACCGGCGCGCTCTCGCTTGCCTGCGCGGCTTTACGCGCTTTGGCGCGGGCGATAGCGGCTTCCACGGCGGCCTTGCGCGGATCAACCGGCTCGGCAGGCGCTTCCGCGACCGGCGCGCTCTCGCCTGCCTGCGCGGCTTTACGGGCTTTGGCACGGGCGATGGCGGCTTCGACGGCAGTCTTGCGCGGGTCGGTTTCGTTAACCGGCTCGGTGGCTTCCATCGCAGGAACGTAGCTGTTCGCCGCCATCTCCTGCTGAACTTTTTCCGCCTGGCGCGCGCGGGCTTCGGCTTTGCGCGCTTCGCGGGCGGCAATCACCGCGCTGTTGTCCGGCTTCTCGCCTGCGGCGACCACAATCGGCCGATCATCGGCTTTTTTCTCGCGCACGCGGGCCAGCGCCGCCTGAATAGCATCCTGATCCTGGCCGGAAGGCTGCGCGGCGGATTTCTTATGGCGCTCCAGGCGCGCGGCTTTTTCACGTTCAAGGCGCAACTGGCGCGCCTCAAAGCGCGCTTTGGCTTCGGCGGCGCGCTGCTGTTCTTCGGCGATGGCGCGGATCTCGGCCTTTTCCTGACGGAAATATTGCACCAGCGGGATGTTGCTCGGGCAGACATACGCACACGCGCCGCACTCGATACAGTCCGCCAGATTATGGGCGGTGGCTTTGTCGTGCTGCTGACCGACGCTGAACCAGTAAAGCTGCTGCGGCAGAAGATCGGCCGGGCAGGCGTCGGCGCAGGCGCTGCAACGGATGCAGTGCTGCTCTTCCTGCGGGGCGCCCATCTCGGTGGCGGAGGGCGCGAGCAGGCAGTTAGTGATTTTGACCACCGGCACATCGAGGCCGGGCAGGGTGAAGCCCATCAGCGGGCCGCCCATGATCACCAGTTGTTCGCTGGTCAGGATAAACCCTGCGTGGTCAAGCAGGTGACGCACCGGCGTGCCGATACGCGCCCAGACGTTGCCCGGACGGCCCACGGCCTCGCCGGTCAGCGTCACCACGCGTTCGGTCAGCGGCTCGCCGTCAATAATGGCGCGCTTCACCGCAAACGCGGTGCCGACGTTCTGCATCAGCACGCCGATATCCGAAGAACGGCCGCCGTGCGGCACCTGTTTGCCGGTCAGGATCTGGGTCAGCTGTTTCGCGCCACCCGACGGGTATTTGGTGGGAATCACGCGCAGGCGGATTTTGTGCTCACCATGGAGCACGGCGCGCATCATGGAAATCGCCTGCGGCTTGTTGTCTTCGATGCCGATCAGCACTTCGCGCGGCTGCAGAATATGCGCGAGGATGCGCACGCCGTCGATGATTTGCGCGGCGCAGTCCTGCATCAGGCGGTCATCGGCGGTGATATACGGCTCGCATTCGGCGGCGTTAATGATAAGCGTCTCGATTTTATCGCCGCCGCCCTGCAGTTTGGTGCCGGTCGGGAAACCGGCGCCGCCGAGCCCCGCCACGCCAAACGCATGGATACGCTCAATCAGCGCCTCGCGGCTGCGGCTCTGGTAATCGCTCCAGCCGTCGCGGGCTATCCAGCGGTCTTCGCCGTCGGCGTCGATAATCACTGAGAGCTCCGGCAGGGCGGACGGGTGCGCCGTCGGGTGCGGCATAATCGCCGTTACCGTGCCAGAGGTAGGGGCATGTACCGGCAGCATCCGGCCACGGCCCACGGTGAGCGGCTGGCCGCGCAGGACTTTATCGCCCGGCGCCACGCAGATCTCGCCTTCGTTGCCGATGTGCTGTTTGAGCGGAATGATAAAACGGCCCGGCAGCGGCAACTGGCGCAGCGGGGTGCCGTTCGACTGGGTTTTCATCTCCGGCGGATGAATGCCGCCGTTGAAATCCCAGACTTTCTCTTTTCTGAACGCAGAAAATAACTTAAGCATGATGTTCCACAGGAATGTTACGCACCGGAATGGTGTTGAGATCCCACTTCCAGTTATCCGTTGTGGTGGCGGCCGGGCGCAGCTCAATGCACTGCGTCGGGCAGGGGTCAACGCACAGATTACAGCCGGTGCAGAGGTCGCTCATCACGGTGTGCATGGCGCGGGTGGCGCCGACAATCGCATCCACCGGACAGGCCTGAATACATTTGGTGCAGCCGATGCAGTTCGGCTCGTCGATAACGGCCAACATACGCACCGGCTCTGCGGCCGCTTCGCCGTCGAGCGGCTGCGGCTCGACGTTAAGGAGCGTGGCGATTTTCTGCATCACCGGCTCGCCGCCAGGGACGCAGCGGTTGATCTGCTCGCCGTTATTGGCGACGGCTTCGGCATAAGGGCGGCAGCCTGGATAACCGCACTGGCCACACTGGCTCTGGGGCAGCAGCTCGTCGACCTGATCGACCACCGGATCTTCTTCTGCGGCGAAACGCCGCGAGGCGTAGCCCAGCAGCATGCCGAACAGTAGCGCCAGCAGCGTCAGCGCGACGACCGCGATAACAATCATGTTCATCAGAACTTCACCAGCCCGCTAAAGCCCATAAAGGCGAGCGACATCAGGCCCGCCGTGACCAGCGCGATGGCGTTGCCGCGAAACGGCAGCGGCACGTCGGCGACGACCAGACGCTCGCGGATAGCGGCGAACAGCACCATCACCAGCGAAAAACCGACGGCGGCGGAGAAGCCGTACAGCGCCGACTGCATAAAGGTGTGGTTAAGATTGATGCTCAGTAGCGCCACGCCGAGCACGGCGCAGTTAGTGGTGATGAGCGGCAGATAGATGCCCAGCAGGCGATAGAGCGCCGGGCTGGTTTTGCGCACCACCATTTCCGTGAACTGCACCACCACGGCGATGACGAGAATAAACGCCATCGTGCGCAGGTAGACCAGTTCAAGCGGCACCAGGATCAGATGATCGATAATCCAGGAAAAAATGGTCGCCAGCGTCATTACGAACGTGGTCGCCATGCCCATCCCGATCGCGGATTCGAGCTTTTTGGAAACACCCATAAACGGACACAGGCCGAGAAACTTCACGAGAACGAAGTTATTGACCAGCACCGTTCCAACAAACAACAGCAAGTAATCAGTCATTATTCGACCTGAAACGAAAAAAGCCGCTCATTATCGGACATCCGACAGAGCGCGACAACGGAGAATCTGTAAGGTTATTTTGCCCGGACAAACGTCTGTTTCACCCGCACGGAACGCTTGAAATAAGGCACCAGAAGCGCGGCGGCCAGCAGCGGGAACAGCAGCTGGCGCACGGCCAGCGCATCGCTCACTGGCGAGAACGCAAATGATTTAATCGCCAGCAGGACGGTCAGCAGCAGCCAGATAATATAGTGGCGCGGCACGCCCTGACGGCGTTTGAAAAAGGCGATGGTCAGCCAGAGCGTATATCCCCACATCGCCATCGCGCACAGCATCGAGCCATACCAGAGAAGCACGCCGGACGTGCCCTGCGCGCTGAGCGCCTGATGGAGCTGCGGGGACGCAAGCCCCATCACATAGAGCGCGACGGCAAGCGTAGTGCTGAGTAAAGACATCAATAACCAGGCGAGAGGGGCGAGCAACCAGCCTCCGATGCGCACAGGCGACGCGTCGGTCATATAACCTCCCGGGATATAAATTCAACAAATGGCTAAAGAATAATTACAGCGCAAAGATTATAAAGATTTTCTGTCTGATTGCCACCTTTCAGCTTACTGCACATAACGCCAGACGGTTTTTGGCACCTGGCCCAGGTCATAAAGTCGCCCGCCCGACACCAGTTCCGCACGGCGGTGGTCCGCAGCACGATACATATTGATGATTTCCTGATTGTCAGTAAGGGTGTAATTAAGGTGATCGAACAATTTTTCCAGACTTTCAAGCGTGCTGATTTTACGAAACTTTAATAAATAATCCTGAACGGTCATGTTAATGGATATCCGCGCAATAAATAATAAGGAGAATTCGCCAGAAAAGGCGGGCCGGGTAAAGAATAAACGCAAAAACGAGGTTATGCAGGTTTAATAAAAGCCTGAATAACATTTAAGAGTTTTCCTTGAGAATTAACGCAGGCCCGACGCCTTAAGAGGCAAAAGAGTAACGCGCTTCGTTAACGCTGGCAATATCCCTGCGCGACCTCACCCCCCGTCTTTTTACGACAATATGTAAATGCGCTTTACTCATGCCGCGCCAGGCGGCTGGCCGCGCCGCGCGCCGCGACGGCCTGCCATTTCCAGGGGTTTTTCTTCATCGCCCGGGCGTGCTTATCTTTTATTCACTGTTTTTTGTGCGCCAATAATAGCGCGATAAACGCCACGTTATTTCTTTTAAGTCGTGTTGCTTATTTCACCAAAGCATTAATTCGCTCACGTAAGGCCCGCCCCGCAGTGAGCGATCGCATTTATGACAATAGGATTGTTTTGGCGAAAAATGCGCTTAAGAGCGTCAGAAAACTGATGAAAATTCTGAAATAAACCGTTTATTTACGGCGCGTGAGGAAACCGTTGAGGGACGCTGGCGAATGGTGTCAAATACCACGGTTAACTCAGCAGAGGAATGAACATGAACGATATCGTCCGGGTGGGATTAATCGGCTACGGCTACGCCAGCAAAACCTTTCATGCGCCGCTTATCGCCGGTACGCCAGGTATGGAACTCGCCGCAGTTTCCAGCAGCGACGCCGCTAAAGTGCATGCCGACTGGCCGGGTGTGCCGGTGGTTTCAGACCCCAAACAGCTGTTCAACGATCCGCATCTCGATCTCATTGTCATTCCCACGCCGAATGATACCCACTTCCCGCTGGCGAAAGCGGCGCTCGAAGCCGGTAAACATGTGGTGGTCGATAAGCCCTTTACCGTCACGCTGTCGCAGGCGCGCGGGCTGGAAACCCTTGCGAAAAGCCTCGGACTGGTGCTCTCGGTCTTTCACAACCGCCGCTGGGACAGCGATTTCCTGACGCTTAAGCAGATCATCGCCGAAGGGCAAATCGGCGAAATCGCCTATTTCGAATCTCATTTTGACCGCTTTCGTCCGCAGGTGCGCGACCGCTGGCGCGAACAGGCGGGGCCGGGCAGCGGCATCTGGTACGATCTGGCGCCGCACCTGTTAGACCAGGCGGTGCAGCTCTTCGGGCTGCCGGTGAGCATTTATGTGGATCTGGCCGAACTGCGCCCGAGCGCGCAGGCGACTGACTATTTCCACGCGGTGCTGGCCTACCCGGAGCGGCGAGTCGTGCTGCACGGCACCATGCTGGCGGCGGGTGAATCGGCGCGTTATATCGTTCACGGCACCCGCGGCAGCTACGTGAAGTTCGGGCTCGATCCGCAGGAAGAAAGCCTGAAATCCGGCGTGCGTCCGCCGCAGGAGAACTGGGGTTATGACATGCGCGACGGCGTACTGACGCTTGCGAGCGGCGATATGCTGGATGAACAGACCCTTCTCACGATGCCCGGCAACTATCCGGCTTACTACGCGGGCGTGCGCAGCGCCATTCGCGGCGAAGGCGAGAACCCGGTGCCGGCGAGCCAGGCGATTGTGGTGATGGAGCTTATCGAGGCGGGTATTGAATCCGCGAAGCGCCGCGCCGCGGTCTGCCTGCGCGGCTAAACGTTCACGCCCCGGCGTGAGCCGTCGGGGCGTTTTGCCGCTTCCCGTCGTTCCATTCCCTCAACGGCACCTCACGCGCCGGCACCGTTTTACCCGCATCGCTCGCCAGGATCGGCTTTTTGTTGCAAAGTAGATTGACCTGCAACAGAACAAGGAACTGACAATGAGCTGGCTGAAGCGCCTGAAAATCGACACATTTTTACTGATTATGATAGGCGTCGTGATCGTCGCGTCGCTGTTTCCGTGCGAAGGGCGCGTTAAAACGGCATTCGAATATCTCACCACGGCCGCCATTGCGCTGCTGTTCTTTATGCACGGCGCGAAGCTCTCCCGCGAGGCGATCCTGGCCGGGATGGGCCACTGGCGGCTGCATCTGGTGGTGTTTATCAGCACCTTTCTGGTGTTCCCGCTGCTGGGTCTGGCGATGCAGTTTATTCCGCACAGCGTGCTGCCGCCGTCGCTCTATATGGGCTTTCTCTATCTCTGCGCGCTGCCCGCGACGGTACAGTCGGCCATCGCCTTTACGTCTGTGGCGCGCGGCAATGTGGCGGCGGCGGTGTGCAGCGCGTCGGCGTCCAGCATTCTGGGAATTTTCCTCTCGCCGGTGCTGGTCGGCGTGATGATGCAGGCTCAGCAGGGCGATACCAATACGCTCGATGCGATTGGCAAAATCGTGCTGCAACTGATGGTGCCATTTGTGATTGGTCATCTCTCGCGCCCCCTGATTGGCCGCTGGGTCGACAGACATAAAAAGCTTATCGGCATGACCGACCGCTCCTCAATACTGCTGGTGGTTTATGTCGCGTTCAGCGAGGCAGTGGTGCAGGGGATCTGGCATCAGGTGACCGGCATGGCGCTGCTCGCGGTGGTTGTGCTGTCGCTGGTGCTGCTGGCCATCGTGCTGGTGATCAACGTCTGGTCGGCGCGGCTGCTCGGCTTTAATAAAGAAGATGAGATTACCATCGTCTTTTGCGGCTCCAAGAAGAGCCTTGCGAACGGCGTGCCGATGGCCAATGTGCTGTTTCCGGCAAGCCAGGTGGGGATCATGGTGCTGCCGCTGATGATTTTCCATCAGATCCAGCTGATGGTCTGTGCGGTCATGGCGCAGCGTTACGCCCGACGCCATGAACAAAAAGCAGGCCAGAAGGCCTCAGCCTCCTGACCTGGGAGCGCGGCTCAGGCCGCGCTGACTTTCGCTATCAGCGCCTGTTTTTCCGCCGCCGTCAGGAAGGCGATTTTCAGGCCGTTCTCCTGCGCGGTGCGGATCTGCGCCGCGCTCAGGCCTGCCGCCGGTGCCGCAACCTGATACTCATGGCCGATATCCACGCCCTGAACACCCGGATCGTCGGTATTAAGGGTGGCGAGAATGTTATGCTCAAGGAACGTCTTCAGCGGGTGATGCGCGAGCGACGCCACCGTGCTGGTCTGAATATTGGACGTCAGGCACGACTCAATGCCAATACCCTGTTCGGCCAGAAAATCCATCAGCGCCGGATCTTCCACCGCTTTCACGCCGTGGCCGATACGCTCGGCGCCCAGCTCGCGAATTGCCTGCCAGATGCTCTCCGGGCCTGCGGCTTCACCGGCGTGAACGGTGATGTGCCAGCCCGCGTCGCGTCCGCGGTTAAAGTGGTTGAGGAACAGGCTGCCGGGGAAGCCCAGCTCATCGCCTGCCAGATCCAGCGCGGTGATGTGGTCGCGGTGCGCCAGCAGGCCGTCGAGCTCCGCCACGCAGGCTTCTTCGCCGAAGGTGCGGCTCAGAATACCGATAAGACGGGCCTCAACGCCGAAATCGCGGCTGCCCTGACGCACGCCGTCGATAACGGCTTCCACCACGCCCGCCACCGGCAGCTGGTGCGTCATCGCCATATAGCCCGGCGAGAAACGCAGCTCCACGTAATGCAGGCCGTTGCGCGCGGCGTCTTCCATATTTTCATACGCCACGCGGCGGCAGGCGTCTAACGAGCCGAGCACTTTTACGCCCCAGTCGAGTTTGGCAAGAAAGCTCACCAGATCCGGTTCGTTTTTGGTGATCTGCACGTGCGGGCGCAGCGTCTCCAGCGTATCGGCGGGCAGGGCGAGATTAAACTGGCGGCCGAGGTCGAGGATGGTCTGCGCGCGGATGTTGCCGTCGAGATGGCGGTGAAGGTCGGTAAGGGGAAGGCGGGTATCAATCATGATGGCACTCTTTTTTAGAATAAAGTGCAGACCATTATAAAAATATTTGCGGCAGGAAAGCTACGTTGCGCAACAAAAGAGGGGCCGAATTAGCCCCTTTTGCCTCTAAAGTGAGCGAATTGCGCAAATAAGCCGCTCGACGCCCTGCTCAAGTTTGCTGCGCGGGCAGCCGACGTTGAGGCGAATAAAGCCGCGCCCCGCCTCGCCATAGGTGTAGCCGGGCATAATGGCGACCTTTTCGCGCGTAATTAGCGCCTGCTGTAAGGCGTCGTCGTCAATACCGAGAGGGCGCAGATCCAGCCAGGCGAGATAGGTCGCCTCGGGCGGCTGCCAGTGAAGTTGCGCAAACGCGTCGTTCAGACGCTGCGCCACGAAACGCAGGTTCTCCCAAAGATAGTCACGCAGCGCATCAAGCCAGGGCGCGCCCTCGCGGTAGGCGGCGATATGCGCCACCAGCGATAGCACGGCAGGCGATGACAGCCCGTCGCGGCCTTTCAGCGCCTGCAGATACGCGCTGCGGTCTTCCTCGTGCGCGATAAGCCCCCATGCGCCGGTCAGCGCCGGAATGTTAAAGCTCTTGGACGCCGACGAGAACAGCGCCCATCGCCCCGGCCCGACCTCGCACCAGGGCGTGTGCAGCCCCTGCCAGACCATATCCATATGGATTTCATCGCTGATGACCCGCACGTCGTGGCACGCGCAGAGCGCGGCCATCGCCTCCAACTCGTCGCGCCGCCAGACTTTACCGGTCGGGTTGTGCGGGCTACACAACAGCATGATTTTACAGGTCGGGCGCGCCAGCCGGGCTTCCAGCGCGCTCATATTGCACTGCCAGCCCGTGTCGGTCAGGGTGAGCGGGGCGCTCAGCACCCGCCGCCCGTTGCCTTCGATGGCCTTTGGGAAGGCGTCATAGGCAGGCGTGTGGACAAGCACCTCGTCGCCCGGCGCGGACCACTGACGGATCAGCTGCGACACCATATAGATAACTGACGGCCCGTAGACCAGCGTCTGCGGCGCAATCTGGCTGCCAAAGCGCGTGGCGTACCAGTGCGCCACCGCGCCGGTGAAATCCGGGGTTTGCCAGCGGCTGTAGCCGAGCACGCCGTGGGCGAGCCGCGTCGATACCGCCTCAAGCACGCACGGCGCGGTCGGGAAATCCATATCCGAGATAGTAAAGGGCAGCAGGTCGTCCACGCCGAAACGGTCGGCCACGTAATCCCACTGGGTACACCAGGTGCCGCGGCGATCCACGGCCTGTGAAAAATCGAACATGTTGCCTCCCGTGCTCATGCCTGAACCGAATGCATCAGGCTGTCCATCTCATCTTTTACCGACTGCACTTGCGGGCCTATCACCACCTGCAGGTTGTGCTGGTTGAGCTGCACCACGCCGATGGCGCGGTTGGCTTTGAGCGCGGCGCTGTCCACAAGCGACATCTCTTTCACCGTGAGGCGCAAACGCGTAATGCAGTTATCCAGCGACGTGATATTTTCAGCGCCGCCCAGGGCTTTCAGGATAGCGGGCACGTCATAACCGGATTTACCCGTCACGCCTGGCGTGGCGACGCCTGCCGTCGGGCTTTCAGCCTCGCGGCCCGGCGTTTTAATGTTAAAGCGGGCAATGGCGAAGCGGAAAATGGCGTAATAGACCGCGAACCAGACGCCCGCCACCACTGGCACCCAGTACCATTTGGTTGACAGCCCGTGCAGCACGCCGAACACCACGAAGTCGATAATATTGCCGTCGGTGTTGCCGATAGTCACCCCGAGCAGCGCCATCAGCGTAAAACCGAGCCCGGTCAGCAGCGCGTGGATGAGATAGAGCGCAGGCGCGACAAACAGGAACAGGAATTCCAGCGGTTCCGTGGTGCCGCCCACCACGCAGGCGATCACGCCGGAAATTAACAGCCCTTTAATTTTATGCCGGTTCTCCGGGCGCGCGCAGTGGTACATCGCCAGCGCCGCCCCCGGCAGGCCGCCCAGGAATGCCGGCATTTTGCCCTGCGAGAGGAAGCGCGTCGCGCTTTCGGCAAAGCCATGCGAAGTCGGGCAGTTGAGCTGCGCCTGGAAGATTGTCAACGCGCCGGAAACGCTCTGCCCGCAGACATCCAGCGTGCCGCCCGCCTCGGTAAAGCGAATAAGCGCCACCAGAATATGCTGCAAACCGAACGGCAGCAGCAGACGCTCGCCGGTGCCGAAAATCATCGGCGCAAAGCTCCCGGCGCTGTTGATAAGCCAGCCCAGCCCGGTAATGCCTTTGGCGAAAAATGGCCAGATCAGCGGGATCGTCAGCCCGACCAGCCCCATCACCACGGTCGTGACAATCGGCACAAAGCGCGTGCCGCCAAAGAACGCCAGCGCGTCCGGCAGGCGCATCTTGTGAAAACGTTCATGCAACAGCCAGACGATGACGCCCGCGATCACCGCACCCAGAATGCCGGTATCGATAGACTGAATGCCGAGCACCGACTGCACGTTGTTGGCTTTCAAAAGCGCGGCGTCCTGGGTCGGTAAAATGCCTTTGGCGGTCAGCCAGAAATTGACCGCGAGGTTCATGACCGCATAACCGACAAACCCGGCAAATGCCGCCACGCCTTTATTCTCCCGCGCCAGCCCCAGCGGAATGGCGATACAGAACATCACCGGCAGGAAACTGAACGCGAACGAGCCCATCTTGCTCATCCAGATGAAAATGAGCTGCAACACGCCGTTGCCGAGAAACGGCATCAGCGTAATAACGTCATGGCTGCTAAGCGAACTGCCAATGCCCATCAGAATGCCGCAAAACGACAGCAGCGCCACCGGCAACATAAACGTTTTGCCGAGCTGCTGCATAAACCCCCACAGCGTGATTTTTTGTACCGTGTTCGCCGTCATAAACGACTCCTCGCGTTGAATGATCCCATCGCCTGAACGAAGGATCGCAAGATAAAACGTTTTACCAAAGTTTAATGCGCGTTGAATCACAGAACATTACCCAGGCCTGACGGCTATAATAGCGATTCAGGTAAAAGGTTTTATCTGGCAGTTGCGGAGCAAAAGCGTAGTCAATGACACAGGCGAAAAGAATCACTATCAATGATGTCGCGCAGGCGGCGGGGGTGTCGGTTGCCACCGTGTCGCTGGTGCTGAGCGGCAAAGGACGCATCTCGAGCGCGACCGGGCAGAGGGTGAATGACGCCATTGAGCAGTTAGGGTTTGTGCGCAACCGGCAGGCGTCGGCGCTGCGCGGCGGGCCGAGCGGCGTCATCGGGCTGATTGTGCGCGATCTCACCACGCCGTTTTATGCCGAACTGACCGCCGGGCTCTCCGAAGCGCTGGAGGCGCAGGGAAGAGTGCTGTTTTTGCTGCAGGGCGGGCGCGACGAGGCGCAGATGCAGCGCTGTCTCGATACGCTGCTCGACCAGGGCGTGGACGGCGTTGTGGTGGCAGGCGGCGGCGGGCAGGGGGCGGCATGGCAGGCGCAGGCTCGCGGACGCGGCATTCCGCTGCTGTTCGCCTCGCGCGCCAGCCATCATGATGAAGTGGACACGGTACGGCCGGATAACCAACAGGCGGCGCGGCTGGTGACCGAGCATCTTATCCGGCGTGGCCATCAGCGCATCGCCTGGCTTGGCGGCGCGAGCTCATCGCTCACCCGCGCCGAACGGCTCGGCGGCTACTGCGCGACGCTGTTGCAATACGGGTTGCCATTTCACAGCGAATGGATAGTCGAGTGTCCGGCGGGGCAGAAACCGGCGGCGGAAGCCATTAGCGAGCTGCTGCGCGTTAACCCGACCATCACCGCCGTGCTGTGCCATAACAGTACCGTCGCGATGGGCGCGTGGTTCGGCCTGATGCGCGCCGGGCGGCAGAGCGGCGAGGCGGGGTATGAGAGCTATTTTGAAAACAGCGTCACGCTGGCGGCGTTCGCCGACGTGCCGGAAGAGCGGCTTGATGAGGTTCCGCTGACGTGGGTAACGACGCCCGCGCGCGAAATGGGCCACTGCGTGGCGGAGCGTATCCTGCAGCGCATTCAGCACGGCGATGAACAGACGGGGAGCCTCATACTGGGCCCGCGGCTGGTGGCGTACCGTTAAGACGCGCTAATAAAAAACGGCCTCCGCAGAGGCCGTTTCGCATTACTGCTGCGGGACAGAGAGCGCGGGGGCTTGCGGCGCAGGCGCCGCACCCGGCGCGCCTTGCTCTGGCATCGCCTGCGGCTCTGGCGCGCCAAGACCGGCCATACCGAACATGCCGATAAAGTCCGCCAGCGGCATTTTCTGCCCGTTCAGGTTCACCTGACCGTTCGCGTACTGCAGGCTGGTCACGATGCTGTTGTCCTGCATGGTGGTGATGCGGAACATCTGGCCCATCGCCGCCAGGCCTTTCACCTGCTGGCCCGCCAGCTTCTCGGCGTCCGCCTGCTGGTAGCCTTCCAGTTTCGCCACCTGGGTCATCATCTCGGTCGCCATATCCACCGGGATAACCAGTTTGCTGTCGAGGCTTTTCACGACGCGATCCAGCTGTTCTTCCGGGGTGGCCTGCGCGGCGCTCACAGGCGCCTGGCTCGGATCTTTCAGGAACAGCGACAGGTTAAAGGTGCTTTCGCCTTTGGCGTTTTTCCAGCTCAGCGGCGCGATGGTAATGACCGGGTTGCCTTTGAGCAGCAGCGGCAGGGAAGAGACGAGGATCTCGGTCGCCTGCTGCTGGTATTGCTCCGGATTGTCCATAATGCCCGGCTGCGCCATCAGCGCGCGGCTGCGCTCGTTATACTGCTGGCTGAACTGGTGCCACGCCTGGCCGTCAATGTTGCCGATTTTCAGCGTCATCTTGCCGCTGCCGAGATCCTGATTCTGCACCTTCAGGCTGTTCATGACGTAATCCATCTGGCTGTCGATGCTCTTGCCGTCTTTCGCCACGTCAGATTTGCCGTTCAGGCTGATGCCCTCAAGCAGCGCCATCTCCTGGCCTTCAATCGCGACCGCCAGTTTATCAAGGGTCAGCTTCTGCTCGCCGACGCGCTCTTTAAAGCTGGTCATTTTCGTGTTGCCGTCGGCCTTCAGACCGTTGAAGGTCAACTGCACGCGCTGGCCATATTCGTTAACGGCGTTAACCAGACCGCTGTCCGCTTCGCCTTTCAGGCTCACGTCGTTGCCGTCTTTATCGGCGTCAAGCTGGAAGTCGCCGCCGCTGAACGCCACTTTTTCTTCTGGCGTCTCGTAGTTCAGCGCCTGCAGCCTGATGTCGCTGGAGGTCGCGCCGCCGTAGCCGATGCGGGTTTGTACGTCCGCGAAGGACTGACCTTTCGCCATCGCAAACAGCGCTTTGGTGGTGTCGTTATTCACAAGCGTGGTGTGCACTGACGCCATCGCCGGCAGGATATTCAGTTTTTTGAGATCGGCTAACGGGAACGGGCCGTGGCTCACCACCTGATCCAGAACGACGCTCTGACCCGGCTTCAGCAGCGATTCCTGCTGGCCCGCCGCGGGTTTCACCACCAGTTGCAGATGGCTGCTGAACAGGCCGCGCTGGTAGTCCTGGTAGCCAAGCTCAAGCCCGGCCTGCGGCGCGCTGAGCTTAAGCTGCGCGTTCGCCTCGGCCACCATCTCGCCGACATGTTTCTCAAATTGCTTACCGGTGTACCACGCGCCACCTGTCCAGATAACCCCGAGAGCGACAATCACGCCCACGGCGACCAGCGATTTTTTCATAGTTCAGTTCCCTTAAAACGAAGCCAGACGGCGGTCCGTCTGGCATGACTGGTAAAGATGCAACCAAGCTTAGCAATCCTTGCTTAAAAGATCAGTAACTTAGTTGAGCTTATTATAGACGCGGGCGAGACGCCCCACGCCGCTCACGCTGACAGGCGATTCGTTCGCCGCCACGAAGGCGGATTCGCCCGGTTTCAGCGTCAGGCGCTGGTCGCCTTTGCTGAGCACCGCTTCGCCCTCGACGCAGAACAGAATGGCCGCGCTGGTCTGCGCCAGGCTCGCAGGCTGCGTGCCGAGATCGTGCAGCGAGAACGCGAAATCCTCGACCGGGATCGGGAATTCCAGGGCCGCGCCATTTTTCGCGGGCTCGGTCAGCAGCTGCGCCGCCGGTTTGGCGACAAACTTCACGTTCGCCACCAGTTCCGGGATATCGATATATTTCGGGGTGAGGCCCGCGCGCAGCACGTTGTCTGAGTTCGCCATCACCTCCAGCGCCACGCCCTGCAGATACGCGTGCGGCGTTTCGGCGAAAAGGAACATCGCCTCGCCGGGATTGAGTTTCACCACGTTCAGCAGGAGCGGCGAGAAAAGCCCGCTGTCGTCCGGGTAGAACTGCGCGATAAAGCGAATGGTGTCCCACGGTTCGCCCTGCTGGCTCTCGACGGTCGCTTTCAGCACCGCCAGCGCGCGGGATTTCTCCTCGCCCTGCATATTCAGAAGCCCGGCGAAGAGGTCACGCAGGCGGTCCGCATCCGGCGCGGCCAGGAAGTGCGCGATGGCGGTATGCGCGCCCGCGACCGGCTGTAACAGGGAAACAATCTCAGAAAACTCGCGGAACGCGTTCATGGCGAGGAACGGCGTCAGGGCAAAGACCAGCTCCGGCTTGTGGTTAGGGTCTTTATAGTTGCGCTCGGCGGCGTCCAGCGGGATGCCCGCCGCGTTTTCACGCGCGAAGCCTTCTTCAGAGGCCTGCTTGTTCGGGTGTACCTGGATGGAAAGCGGCTGATCGGCGCACAGCACTTTAAACAGGAACGGCAGCTCGCCGAAGCGCTCTGCCACCTGCGCGCCGAGCAGGGCGGTTTTATCGCCGTCAATCACCTCACGCAGCGCGCGCGTGTTGCCCTGCGCGTCCTGCACCTGCGAACTGCTCTTCGGGTGGGCGCCCATCCACAGCTCCGCCATCGGCAGGCCGTTCGGGTTTTCCACGCCATAAAGTTCCGTTAACGCCGTTTTACTGCCCCAGGCATAGTTCTGCACCGAGTTAATGAGTTTCTGCATGATCGGTCCCTGTATTCGGAGGAAAAAAGTTTTTGGTATTAAACCAATAAAGCGGACCGATGTAACCCGGCTGGGCAAAAAGTCGGTTTAGTCTCAGTTTTTGTTAAAAAATTGTGTACCATGTGGCGACTCGCTTTTTTATGCCGCACATGGACCATGTGGCGGATGACACATTTCATAACTGAAGCTGTAAGTGAGAGTGCAATGTCTGGCAAACCCTTCTTCTGGCAAGAGCCTTTTCCACTGAAAAAGGACGAGACCGAGTATTATCTGTTAACCCGCGATCACGTCTCCGTTTCTGAATTTGAAGGTCAGGAAATCCTGAAAATTGAGCCGCAGGCGCTGACGCTGCTGGCCCGTCACGCCTTCCACGACGCCTCGTTCATGCTGCGCCCGGCGCATCAGCAGCAGGTGGCGGACATCCTGAGCGACCCGGAAGCCAGCGAAAACGACAAGTACGTGGCGCTGCAATTCCTGCGCAACTCGGAGATTGCCGCTAAAGGCATTCTGCCGACCTGTCAGGACACGGGGACCGCGATCATCATGGGTAAAAAAGGCCAGCGCGTCTGGACCGGCGGCGGCGATGAAGCCGCGCTGGCGCAGGGCGTGTATGAGACCTACACCCAGGATAACCTGCGCTACTCCCAGAACGCGGCGCTCGATATGTACAAAGAGGTCAACACCGGCACCAACCTGCCGGCGCAGATTGATCTCTACAGCGTCGACGGCGACGAATATAAATTCCTCTGCATCGCCAAGGGCGGCGGCTCCGCCAACAAAACCTATCTTTACCAGGAGACCAAAGCGCTGCTGACGCCTGGCAAACTGAAAGCGTATCTGGTGGAGAAAATGCGCACGCTCGGCACCGCGGCCTGCCCGCCGTACCACGTGGCGTTTGTGATTGGCGGCACCTCGGCGGAGGCGACCCTCAAAACCGTGAAGCTTGCCTCCACCAAATATTATGACGGGCTGCCGACCGAGGGGAACGAGCACGGCCAGGCGTTCCGCGACGTGCAGCTTGAAGAGGAGCTGTTGCAGGAGGCGCGCAATCTCGGCCTCGGCGCGCAGTTCGGCGGCAAATATTTCGCGCACGATATCCGCGTGATCCGCCTGCCGCGCCACGGCGCGTCCTGCCCGGTGGGTATGGGCGTTTCGTGCTCGGCGGACCGCAACATCAAAGCCAAAATCAACCGCGACGGCGTCTGGATCGAAAAACTCGAGAGCAACCCCGGCAAGTATATTCCCGAGGCGCTGCGTCGCGCTGGCGAGGGCGAAGCGGTGCGGGTCGATCTCAACCGCCCGATGAGCGAGATCCTGGCGCAGCTGTCGCAATACCCGGTCTCCACGCGGCTGTCGCTCTCCGGCACCATCATCGTGGCACGCGATATCGCGCATGCGAAGCTGAAAGAGCGCATCGACAGCGGCGCGGGACTGCCGCAGTACGTGAAAGATCATCCGATCTACTACGCGGGCCCGGCCAAAACGCCGGAAGGCTACGCCTCCGGGTCGCTCGGGCCGACCACCGCCGGACGTATGGATTCTTATGTGGATCTGCTCCAGGCGAACGGCGGCAGCATGATCATGCTCGCCAAAGGCAACCGCAGCCAGCAGGTGACCGACGCCTGTAAGAAACATGGCGGGTTCTATCTCGGCAGCATCGGCGGCCCGGCGGCGGTACTGGCGCAAAACAGTATTCGTCATCTGGAGTGCGTCGAATATCCGGAACTCGGCATGGAAGCTATCTGGAAAATCGAGGTGGAAGATTTCCCGGCGTTTATCCTGGTGGATGACAAAGGCAACGACTTCTTCCAGCAGATCCAGTCCGGGCAGTGCTCGGCGTGCCTGAAGTAAGGTGACTCTGGCCGGGTGGCGGCTTCGCTTACCCGGCCTGAATTGCCGTTAATGGCTTGTCGGGTAAGGCGATGCCGCCCCCCGACATCCCACCACCGACACACAACCACCCCACAAGAGCGCACAAAGCGCCGTGCAGGTTTTTTTAACGCATCAATACTTATTCCTGAAGCATGTGAGCCATCCCATCTTTGTTATCAAGGAGAAAGTAATGACCGCCTACCGCAGTGAAAAAGATTCCATGGGTGCCATCGACGTGCCGGCCGAAAAACTCTGGGGCGCGCAGACGCAGCGATCGCTTGAGCATTTCCGTATTTCCACCGAGAAAATGCCGACCGCGCTTATCGAGGCGCTGGCGCTGACGAAACGCGCCGCCGCGAAGGTCAATATGGATCTCGGCCTGCTGCCTGCCGAGCGCGGCAACGCCATCATCAACGCGGCGGACGAGGTGCTGGAAGGCGCGCACCCGGAGGAGTTCCCGCTGGCCATCTGGCAGACCGGCTCCGGCACCCAGACCAACATGAACATGAACGAAGTGCTGGCCAACCGGGCGAGCGAAATCCTCGGCGGCGAGCGCGGGATGGCGCGCAAAGTCCACCCCAATGATGACGTTAACAAAAGCCAGAGTTCGAACGACGTTTTCCCGACGGCGATGCACGTCGCGGCGGTTATCGCGCTGCGCGAACAGCTGATCCCGCAGCTGAAGGTGCTGCACCAGACCCTCAGCGACAAGGCGAGCGCCTTCGCCGATATCGTGAAAATCGGCCGTACGCATTTGCAGGACGCCACGCCGCTGACGCTCGGTCAGGAGATCTCCGGCTGGGTGGCGATGCTTGAGCACAATCTTAAGCATATCGACCACAGCCTGCCGCATCTGGCGGAGCTGGCGCTCGGCGGCACGGCGGTAGGCACCGGGCTTAATACGCACCCGGAATACGCTGAACGCGTGGCGAAAGAGCTCGCCGCGTTCACCGGCCAGCCGTTCGTGACCGCGCCGAATAAATTCGAAGCGCTCGCCACCTGCGACGCGCTGGTGCATGCCCACGGCGCGCTCAAAGGGCTCGCGGCCTCGCTGATGAAAATCGCCAACGACGTGCGCTGGCTCGCGAGCGGGCCGCGCTGCGGCATCGGCGAAATTTCTATCCCGGAAAACGAGCCGGGCTCCTCCATCATGCCGGGTAAAGTCAACCCGACCCAGTGCGAAGCGCTCACCATGCTCTGCTGTCAGGTGATGGGCAACGACGTGGCGGTGAATATGGGCGGGGCGATGGGTAACTTTGAGCTGAACGTTTTCCGCCCGATGGTGATTCATAACTTCCTGCAATCGGTGCGTCTGCTGGCGGACGGTATGGAGAGCTTCAACCACCACTGCGCGGTCGGTATCGAGCCGAACCGCGAGCGCATCAGCCAGTTGCTTAACGAGTCGCTGATGCTGGTGACCGCGCTCAACACCCACATCGGCTACGACAAAGCGGCGGAAATCGCCAAGAAAGCCCATAAAGAAGGGCTGACGCTGAAGGCCTCCGCGCTGAAGCTGGGTTATCTCAGCGAGGAGGAGTTTGACGCCTGGGTGCGCCCGGAAGCGATGGTGGGCAGCATGAAGCCCTGATCAGGGCGCAAGGTAAAGATGCAGGCGGGGGATCATCATGACCAGTTCTTCCGCCTGCGGTTTATAACGGTGCTGGACGTTTTCTGCGTCATAATTCAGCAGCTCGCCGATATCCGGCACCGCGCCGCCGCGGGTGTCGTGACACAGTACAATCAGCGGCGACGGGCAGGCGTATTGCACCTGCCGCTGGTTTTGCGCATACCAGACGCGCGCCACCGGCTGCACCTTCACCGGGCGTTTGATCTTAAGCCGCGCCTTTTGGGGGAGTGCGGCGATGTCGTTATACTCCTGCGTCAGCCTCGCGTGCCACTGCTCTTTGGTTAACCCGCCCACCGCGCGCGGCGCTTTAAGCGCGCGCTCCAGCATCGCCAGCACCTCATCGCGCGTCAGGTTTTTAATAATGTGTTTATTGGCCCAGCCGAAGCGCAGCGTTGCCGGGTTATCCAGCACCGTCAGCCGCCGGTAGGCGTTGAGCGTGATAAGCCCCGGAAGGTAGCGGTGCACCCACTCGAAACGCTGGGTAGAGGGCAGGCCCGACTCCACGGTGATAATCTCTTCGAGCGCTGCTTTGAGGGTGTTAATTTTCTCAGCCAGCGCGTGCAGCGCCTGATGCTGCGCGTCATTAACGCTAAAGCAGACCGCGCCCGGCAGGCGCACCGCCGCCTTGCTGCTGCGTTTCTCCGACTGCTGCTGAATGAACAGATGCGTGAAGTGACGCAGCGCCGCTTCCTGCGCCTCCTTGCCAATTTTTTGCGTCACCGTAATGGTGAGCAGCGGATCGTGCTCTTTGCCTTTTTCCACCTCGGGCAGGGTAAATACCCGGCCCGCCAGCAGACGGCAGTCCGCGAGGCCATCACGCATCTCCATCAGCGCGTGCTCTAATTCGCGAAAAGTCACATTGAGGCGTTCAACCAGATCGTAGCGGGCCATAGCGTTCTCACATTAGTTACAACATACTTTATGTTTAGCACAGTTTCGCCGGGTTTGGCCATAGCGATCTGTAAAGTCAGGCAGGGAGAATGGGGCGAAAAGGGTGAGGCGGGAAGGTTCAGGCGACATGGTGGGTGCGCTGCGCTTACCCACCCTACATGCCTGCACACCGTTTGATAAGCCATAGGGCGGGTAAGCGCAGCACACCCGCCACGCCACAACCATCACCGACCGTTTGGGTACCCGCACATCTGTAGGGCGGGTAAGCGAAGCGCACCCGCCATCATCCCTGCGTCAACGCATGTGCACTTAAATACATCCCACATCACTTGCCGTCGCCCGGCACTACCGGCCAGCTGAAACGGAAATGCGCGCCGCCGAGCGTGCTCTGCTCGACGCTCACCTGGCCGCTCATTGCGGTGGCGATGGACTGCACAATGGCGAGCCCGAGACCACAACCGCCGGTGGCGCGATCGCGGCTCGGGTCGAGACGCACGAACGGCTCGAACACCCGGCTGCGCTCCTCCTCCGGAATGCCGGGGCCGTCGTCTTCCACCTCAAGCGTCGCCTGCGCGCCCTGCAACGACAAGCCAATCCGCAACCGTTGCTCGCTGTAGCGCAGCCCGTTATTCACCAGATTATCCAGCACGCGTTCCATCAGCCGCATATCCAGCGCGCCGTAATCGCCTTCATCGACGCGTGACAGCATCAGCTCGCGCTCCGGGTGCAGCGAACGCGCGTCATCGACATACTCATGCAGCCAGCGGGGCAGCGCCGGATGCGTCAGGTGCAGCTCGGTTTGCGGGCGGTCGAGCCGCGCGTAGGTCAACAGCTCCTCAATAAGCGCCTCAAGCTGGCCGATATCGCGATTGAGCGCCTGCGACTCCGCCGCGCTCAGGTTATCGCTCATCTCCAGCCGGTAACGCAGCCGCACTAGAGGGGTGCGCAGCTCATGGGCGATGCCGTCAATCAGCTGCTTTTTGCTGGCAATCAGCGCGTTAATGTTATTCGCCATCTGGTTGAACGCCACGCCGAGCCGCGAAAAGCTGGACGCCTTATCAAAATGAATGCGCTCATCGAGATGCCCTTCGCCGAGCCGCTGCGCCGCCGCCTCCAGACGCAGCATCTCCTGCCAGTGCGGACGCATCCAGATAAACACCGGCAGCGCCAGCGAAATGGCAATCAGCGCGATCAGCGCAATATCCAGCAGCCGCATCTGGTGCAAGAAGTAGAGATAGGGCACCGGGCCCACGGCCAGCACATAGTGGCTGCGCGGGATACGCTGGATAAACGTGTATTCATCATCCAGCGCCACAATGTCGCCCTCGCGCAGGCGGCGGCTGTTGATGTCATCGAGATGGAACTGGCTGAGCGGCTGGATCCGCAGCTTAAAGGACAGATTCAAATCCAGCTCTTTGATGGTTTTGTTCCACTCGTGCGGCGGAATTTCCCTCAGTTCGCTGCGCATCAGGTAGAGCGAGCTTTTCATCAGGTCGTCCAGCGACTGGCGGCCCGCGCGTTCGGCGGTGAACTTGTAAACCAGCCCGACCAGCATCGTCATCACCAGAAAGCAGACAAACAGCAGCAAATAGAACTGAATAAAGAGTTTTTTCATGGAGATATCTCACCCGCCGGGGCGGTTATTTTATTGCCGATGTCGTGTGCGGAAAATTCGCGGCCAGATGATCGATAAACGCCCTGACGGCAGGCGGCAGGCCACGACGCGTGGTAAACACCAGATGCACAATACCGCGCTGGCCCTGCCAGCCGCGATAAACCCGCACCAGCTCGCCCGTTTTCAGCGCCTTCGCGCAGACGTGGTCCGGCAGCAGCGCTATCCCCAGCCCGGCGATGGCCGCCGTGCGAATAGCGGTGAAATCGGCGCAGCTCAGCCGGGGGTGATGGTCAATCAGACAGCGCTTCCCTTGTTCATGTTCCAGCGCCCAGCGGATTTCACCGGGGTCATCGCTGGTGCCGAGCGTCGGGTAGCAGCCGAGGCTGTCGATATTGTCCGTCAACTGGTTGGCAAGCGTCGGGCTGGCGACCAGGATCCGGTTTGACGTCCCGAGCGAGCGCATGATCAGCTCGGCGTCGCTCGTAAGCTCCGTGCGCACGCGCAGCGCAATATCCACGCGCTCTTCTATCAGGTCGACAGGGCGGTCCGTGGCGATGATTTGCAGCTTCACCTGCGGATAACGATTCATAAAGGCGGGCAGCAGCGCCTGGATAATCTCCACCATGCCCGTCGGGCAGCTGAAACGCACCACGCCCTGCGGCTCTTTGCGCGCCTGGGCGACCACCGCCTGGGCTTTTTCCGCCTCCAGCAGCATCGCGCGGCACTGGTCGTAAAACGCCTGGCCGATATCGGTTACGCGAAAACGGCGGCTGGAGCGCTCAATCAGCCGCACGCCGAGCTGCGCCTCAAGGCCCGCGACGCGGCGGCTCAGTTTCGATTTCGGCTGTTTCAGCGCGCGGCTCGCCGCCGCAAAACCGCCGTGGTTTACCACTTCGGCATAGTAAAAATAGTCATTGAGATCGGGTTGCACGATCGTTCCTCAAACAGAACGCAGGGTGCCATTCTGTCCTGGTACACAGCCTGATGGGAAGCGCTTATTCTCTGCTCATGACATCCCGTCATCATTTACTGAGGATAAAGCTATGAACGCACGTTTCAGCAACAACGTGGTTATCGTCACCGGCGGCACCAGCGGTATCGGCCTTGCGACTGCCAAAGCCTTCGCCAGCGAAGGCGCGCATGTGTTTATTACCGGGCGTCGTCAGGCCGCCCTTGACGATGCGTTGCGCCAGTTAGGTGACAACGTCACGGGAGTGCGGGGCGATATGAGCCAGCTTGCGGATATCGACCGCCTGTATGAAGCGGTGCAGCAGCGCCACAGCCATATCGATGTGATTTTCGCCAACGCGGGCGGCGGCGAGTTCGCGCCGCTCGGGGCTATTTCCGAAGCGCACTATCAGGAGACCTTCGACACCAACGTCAAAGGCGTGCTGTTTACGGTGCAGAAAGCGCTGCCTTTGCTGCGCGACGGGGCATCTGTCATCCTGACGTCTTCTACGGCCGGCTCTACCGGTACGCCCGCCTTCAGCGTCTACGGCGCGACCAAAGCGGCGATACGCAGTTTTGCGCGCAACTGGATACTCGATCTCAAAGACCGCCATATCCGCGTTAATGCCGTGAGCCCGGGGCCGGTGAACACTGCCGGGCTGAATGAACTCTTCGGCGGCGGCGAGCAGGCGGAAAGCGTCAAAAATGAACTTAACGCGCAGATCCCGCTGGGGCGCGTCGGGCACCCTGATGAAGTGGCGAAAGCGGTGCTGTTTCTGGCCTCAGACGAGTCGAGCTTTGTGAACGGCGTCGAGCTGTTTGTCGACGGCGGCATGGCGCAGATTTAATTTTTAAAATTGCGCCGCGCACTGACGCGCGGCGCGGCCCTTACGCGTCGCTTTCCCAGGCGTGCGGCGCGAACAGATACCCTTTGTTGCGCACGGTTTTGATGCGGTACGGCTCGGTGGCGCTGTCGTTAAGCTTTTTCCGAAGCCGTGAAATCGCGACGTCCACGCTGCGATCCAGCCCGTCATAACTCACGCCGCGCAGATTTTTTAACAGCGCGTCGCGGTCCATAATCTGGCCCGCATGGGTGGCAAGCTCCCATAGCAGGTCAAAATCCGCCGTGGAGAGCGCAATCTGCTCGCCGGCAAGCGTCACCTGGCGGTTCAGCGGGTCGATGCACAGCGTGCCGAAACGCAGCGCCTTGTGCGGCTGGTGTGTTGGAGCCGCATCGCCCGGCGCGGGCGCGGCCCGGTTCTGACGCAGATGCAGACGCAGACGCGCCAGCAGCACCGCAGGCGGCGTGGTTTTCAGGATGTAGTCACTGGCGCCCATTTCGAGCGAAAGGATATGGTTCATGTCGCTGTCCAGCGAGGTCAGCAGCACGACCGGCCCCTGCCAGTGGGTGCGCAGATCGCGGCACAGCGTCATGCCGTCTTTGCCCGGCAGCATAATATCCAGCAGCACCAGATCCGGGTTCTCGCGCGCAATGACTGCCTCAGCGCGATCGCCGCGGCTTTCGACAATCACATCGATATCATGGCGGCCCAGATAGGCGGCGATCAGCTCGCCGACTTCCGGGTCATCTTCAACAAAAACGATCTTGCTCATAGCACTCTGCGTTGCGGTAAAAACACCAGGATACACCGGGCGGGCGCGGCGCGCCAGCAACGGCGGCTCAACAGGTTAACGCAACGGGCGGCCGCCGTTCACCGGGTAGCTGTGTCCGGTGACGTAACGGCTGGTGAGGAGATAATCCACCAGGTCGATAATCTCTTTTTCGCCGGGGGCGATTTTCATCAGCGACTTGTTAAGCGCTTTCTGGCGGTATTCCGGGTTGTCGTGCTCGTTAAAGAGGATCTGCGACGGCGCGATGGCGTTTACTTTCACTTCCGGCGCGAGCTTGCGGGCGAACGAGCGGGTGAGGTTATCGAGCGCCGCTTTGCTGGCGGCATAGGCGACGTACTTGTCGCTCCCACGCTCCACGACATAATCGGTAAAGTGAATAATATCGCAGGCGGCGTGGCCCTGGCCGCGCAGCAGCGGCTCAAGGGCGAAGTTCAGGAGATAGGGCGCGTGCACATGGATTTGCAGCATGGCGCACAGTACTTCAGAGGGCGGCACATTCGGGCTTTCATTCTGCCATGCGCTGGCGTTATGCAGCAGCGCACGGATATGGGCGGTGCGCGCTTTCACCGCCTCGGCAAAGGCCAGAATGCCGTCGTCATGGCAGAAATCGGCCTCGATGCAGACCGCGCCCGCCTCCTCCAGCACATCAATGGCCGGGTAGCGGGTGCGGTAGCTGACAATCACATCATGATGCTGCGCCAGAAAATGGTGCGCCAGCGCAAGACCGATTCGGCGGCCCGCACCGGTGATGACAATGGGCTTATCCAGTTTTTTCACCATGACTCTCCTTAAGCTAAGGGGACAGGGAAATTAGCGCACCAGCATCCAGGTGGCTGGCAGCGCGGCGACCAGCAGCAAGCCGATGACCATTTTCTCCTGTCCTTTCAGCGCCACGTTTTCCACATGGGTGCGGCGCGCGTAGAGGAAAAACAGCACGCCAGGCGCGTACAGCACCACGGAAAGCAGCAGATGCATCGGGCCTGAGGCATACAGCAACCATAGGCCATAAATGCACGCCCCGACAGCAATTGCCTTATGCAGCGGACGACGAGCTATCTTCAGCAGAAAGGCGCCGACCAGGAAATAGGGCACCAGAATCATCTCGGAGGCGATGGTCAGCAGCGTGTTGTAATCGGAGCCGGTCGCCCAGATAAGTACCAGGCAAATCTGCACGCTGGCGTTAGTGAGCCACAGCGACGCCGACGGCGCGTTGCGCGCGTTCTGGCGCGCAAAGAGACGCGGGAACGCTTTATACTGCGCGGCCAGCAGCGGCACTTCGGCGGCCATAATGGTCCAGCTCAGGTACGCGCCGCACACCGAGACAATCAGTCCGGCGGCGATGATCACCTCGCCCCATGAGCCCATCATTTTCACCATCAGCCCGGCCATCGAGGGGTTGCGCATCTGCGCCAGCTCCGGGCGCGCCAGCACGCCAAGCGAAAGCAGCGTCACCAGCAAATACACGGTGAGCGCCGCGAGCACGGCGAGCAGCGTCGCCATGCCGACATCTTTTTTATTGCGCGCGCGGGCGGAGACCACGACCGCGCCTTCTACGCCGATAAACACCCACAGCGTAATCAGCATGGTGTTTTTCACCTGCTCCCAGACGGGCACGCCGAGGTCGACACCGGTAAAATCGAGCGTAAAAGTAGGCATATGGAAGGCGATCACGGCCAGCACCACAAACAGGCCGAGCGGCACGAGTTTCGCGAGCGTCGCCGCAAGGTTGATGCTCGCCGCCGTCTGGACGCCGCGCAGCACCAGAAAATGCACGACCCACAGCAATACGGACGCGCCGACAATCGCCTGCCAGGTGTTGCCGTCGCCAAAGAGGCGCAGTTCGGGGGAGTCGGTAAAAAAGCTCAGGGCGGAGAAGACGATAACGAGATACGAGACGTTGGCAATCACGGCGCACAGCCAGTAACCCCACGCGGAACAGAAGCCCACCAGTTCGCCAAACCCTTCGCGGGCATAGGTAAAGATGCCGCCGTCGAGATCAGGGCGCAGGCGGGTTAAAAACAGCATCGCCAGCGCCAGCAGCAGGATCCCCACACCGGTAATTCCCCAGCCAATCAGCAGCGCCGCCGGGCTTGCCACCTCGGCCATATTCTGCGGCAGACTGAATACCCCGGCACCCAGCATGGAACTTAAAACAAGCGCGGTTAACGCGGCGAGGCCAAGCTTCTTTTCCATAGACAACCTGTTTAGCAAAAGGAAAGATCCAGAATAATTATTGTGCCAAAGCGCATAAAAATGGTGGATCGCACTAAGGCGCGGGATTTTACGGAGTGCGAAGCTCGCTTGCAATGCGGCATACACAAAATGTAGCGGAAAAACAAAAAAAGCGGCCAGGGCCGCTTTATTTTGAGAGAAGGGTCTTACTTGTAGAGGTCGGCGCTGATGGTCATGTTGCCGCCGCGCTCTTCCCACTGACGGGTGATGTGGTAGTACTTCGCGCCTTTCTTCGCGGCACGTTTCGCCACGTTGTAGGAGATATCGGTCATACTGCTGTAGTGACCGGTAAATTTAACGCTGTCGAACGGCACCATCTGCGCGGCGGTGATTTTGTTCACTTCTTCGACTTTCGTGCCGTCCGGCAGGGTGACGGTGTAACGCCCGCCTTTTGAGGACTGCGTTTCAAAGAAGCGGCCGACGTCGCTGCTCGGTGTGGCCGTGGTGGCAACGCCCGGAATTTCGACTTTTTTGGCTTCTTCGCCGCCTTTGGCCAGCGCTGCGCGGCCAGCGTCAGAGTCTGCCGGAATGGCGTCCGGGCTCTGCAGTACGCGTTTTTTCGCGTCGGCTTTATAGAGGTAGGCGGTGATGCGCTGGTTGCCGCCCTGGTTGGTGTCAACCTGGCGCACAATCCAGAAAGCGTGAGCGCCTTTGGCTTTCGCCGCTTTGGTGATGGCGTCGTTCACTTCCGGCTGACTGCGGTAGAAGCCCTGCACGGTGACGGTATCGTAAGGCTCAAGAGCGATGGCCTGATCTTTTGGCAGCTCGACCACGCCGTTAATGACGCGGTTTTTCGGGGCGTCGGCTTTCGGCGCGTTTTCGCGATAAACGTCAGCCACCACGCGCCAGTTGCCGCTGTTGCCGGTGTCGCTGGTGTCAAGAATGTAGTAGGACGCCGCGCCCATAGCGTCTGCGCGACGGGAAACGGCGTTGGCCGCTTCGTTAATGGCGTTGAAACGGCCCGTGATCACGATGCGATCATAAGGTTTCAGCGCCGAGGCTTGTTCCGGCGTTAACTCTGTCGCCGCCTGAGCTGACAGCGAAGCCGCGGTAAACAGCGCGGTCGCCAGAAGGGTATGCTTGAGCTTCATAAAAATAGTCCTTCGCCTTGCGCAAAACAGGTACTGATACAGCCTGTGTGAAATGGTTAGTCGTTGATTATTGCATTGAAAGGTGCCGGATGTCTGCGCCATTTTTCACACCTGATGCTACCGCGTGCGGTTTATAAATAACTTCAGGTTATGAGTGGCGAAAATCGTCCTCTGACCACTAAAATTGATAAAGCTTATGACTTTTTAAGTTAAATCATTGTTAAACCACGCCGCTTACGCCGCGCAGAATCGTTTTTTGCATGCCCAAAAGCGCACAATCGTAGCGGCTGGACGCGACTTTTAAGCAAAAATCCCTGCCAGACGGCGCAGCCGCTACACTTTCACTCATTAACCGTTAAATAGTTGTCCCCGACGGTGGATCGAAGGCGTTTATTTCAGTAGGTTATAGAAAGTTTGTGACAACGATATGGATGGCGAACACCACGGCGCCGCGCTTTTTCGCCGGGCGTTTTCGTCTGCTAAGCGAGTGACAGACCATCTTAAAAATCGATGGAAGGGAATACTATGCGTATTGGTGTACCAAAAGAGCGGGTGGCGCTGGAAACCCGCGTCGCGGCGACCCCAAAAACGGTGGAGCAGCTGCTGAAGCTCGGTTTCAGCGTCGCGGTGGAACGCGATGCCGGTAAGCTGGCAAGTTTTGATGACGACGCGTTTATCGCCGCAGGCGCAAGCGTGGTGGAAACCGCCGACGTCTGGGCGTCGGATGTCATCCTGAAGGTTAACGCGCCGCAGGAAGAAGAAATCGCGCTGCTGCGCCCTGGCACGACGCTGATTAGCTTTATCTGGCCTGCCCAGAATCCGCAGCTGCTGGAGCAGCTGGCCGCAAAAAACGTCACCGTCATGGCGATGGATTCCGTGCCGCGTATCTCGCGCGCCCAGTCGCTGGATGCGCTGAGCTCTATGGCGAATATCGCGGGCTACCGCGCGATTGTGGAAGCCGCGCACGAGTTTGGCCGCTTCTTTACCGGCCAGATCACCGCCGCCGGTAAAGTGCCGCCCGCCAAAGTGATGGTGATTGGCGCAGGCGTTGCGGGCCTTGCCGCGATCGGCGCCGCCAACAGCCTCGGCGCTATCGTGCGCGCCTTCGACACCCGCCCGGAAGTCAAAGAGCAGGTGCAGAGCATGGGCGCCGAGTTCCTGGAGCTCGATTTTAAAGAAGAAGCGGGCAGCGGCGACGGCTACGCTAAAGTGATGTCCGAGGCGTTCATCAAAGCCGAGATGGCGCTCTTCGCCGCCCAGGCGAAAGAGGTGGATATTATCGTCACCACGGCGCTTATCCCCGGCAAACCGGCGCCGAAGCTCATTACCCGTGAAATGGTCGATTCCATGCAGCCGGGCAGCGTGATTGTCGATCTCGCGGCGCAAAACGGCGGCAACTGCGAATACACCGTGCCAAATGAAGTTTTCGTCACCGCCAACGGCGTGAAAGTGATTGGCTATACCGACCTGCCGGGCCGCCTGCCGACCCAGTCCTCGCAGCTCTACGGCACCAACCTTGTCAACCTGCTGAAACTGCTGTGCAAAGAGAAAGACGGCGCGGTGGTTGTCGATTTTGACGACGTCGTGGTGCGCGGCGTGACGGTGATCCGCGAAGGCGAAGTCACCTGGCCTGCGCCGCCGATTCAGGTTTCCGCACAGCCGCAGGCGGCCGCCGCGAAGCCGAAAGCCGCGCCGGTGGAGCCGCCCGCGCCCGCGTCGCCGTGGCGTAAATATGCGCTTATCGCGCTCGCCATTATTCTGTTTGGCTGGCTTGCGAACGTCGCGCCGAAAGAGTTCCTCGGCCACTTCACCGTCTTCGCGCTCTCCTGCGTGGTGGGCTACTACGTGGTCTGGAACGTCTCTCACGCGCTGCATACGCCGCTGATGTCGGTCACAAACGCGATTTCAGGGATTATCGTGGTCGGCGCGCTGCTGCAGATTGGCGACGGCGGCTGGATAAGCTTCCTCAGCTTTATCGCGATACTTATCGCCAGCATCAATATTTTTGGTGGTTTCACCGTCACTCAGCGCATGCTGAAAATGTTCCGGAAGAACTAAGGGGTTACTCATGTCTGGAGGATTAGTTACGGCTGCGTACATCGTCGCCGCAATTCTCTTTATTTTCAGCCTGGCGGGGCTTTCTAAACACGAAACCTCACGACAGGGCAACCTGTTCGGCATCGCGGGGATGGCGATTGCGCTGATCGCGACCATTTTCGGGCCGTACGCCAGCAATGTGGGCTGGATAATCATCGCCATGGCCATCGGCGGCGCCATCGGTATTCGTCTCGCCAAACGCGTCGAGATGACCGAAATGCCGGAGCTGGTGGCTATCCTGCACAGCTTCGTGGGGCTCGCCGCCGTGCTGGTGGGCTTTAACAGCTATCTGCACCATGAGCCGGGCCTCGCGCCGGTACTGGTGAATATCCACCTGACCGAAGTGTTCCTCGGCATTTTCATCGGTGCGGTGACGTTTACCGGCTCGGTAGTGGCGTTTGGCAAACTGCGCGGCAAGATCTCTTCAAAACCGCTGATGCTGCCGAATCGCCATAAGCTGAACCTGGCGGCGCTGGTCGTCTCGTTCATCCTGCTGCTGATTTTCGTGCAGACCGACAGCACCGGTACGCAGGTCTTCGCGCTGTTTGTGATGACGCTTATCGCGCTGGCGTTCGGCTGGCATCTGGTGGCGTCCATCGGCGGCGCGGATATGCCGGTGGTGGTTTCCATGCTCAACTCCTATTCCGGTTGGGCGGCTGCGGCAGCGGGCTTTATGCTGAGCAACGATCTGCTGATCGTTACCGGCGCGCTGGTGGGCTCCTCGGGCGCCATTCTCTCTTACATCATGTGTAAGGCGATGAACCGCTCGTTCTTCAGCGTGATTGCCGGTGGTTTCGGCACGGACGGCTCTTCCACGGGCGAGAGCGAAGAAGTGGGCGAGCACCGCGAGATCACGGCGGAAGAAACCGCAGAAATGCTGAAAAACGCCACGTCGGTCATCATTACCCCAGGCTACGGCATGGCGGTGGCGCAGGCGCAATATCCGGTCGCGGAAATCACCGAGAAACTGCGCGCGCGCGGCATCAAGGTGCGCTTTGGCATTCACCCGGTCGCGGGCCGTCTGCCGGGCCATATGAACGTGCTGCTGGCGGAGGCGAAAGTGCCTTACGACATCGTGCTGGAGATGGATGAAATCAACGACGATTTCAGCGATACCGACACGGTGCTGGTCATCGGCGCGAACGATACCGTCAACCCGGCCGCGCAGGACGATCCGAAGAGCCCCATCGCCGGGATGCCGGTACTGGAAGTGTGGAAGGCGCAGAACGTTATCGTCTTTAAGCGCTCGATGAACACCGGCTACGCTGGCGTACAGAACCCGCTATTCTTTAAAGAGAATACGCAGATGCTGTTTGGCGACGCCAAAGCGAGCGTCGATGCTATCCTCAAAGCGCTGTAAGCGTTAATCCCGGAAAACCGCCAGCCTGCTGGCGGTTTTTTTACGTCTGTCGCAGGCGTTCAGGCAATAAAAAACCCGCCGACCGGCGGGTTTTCTTCGGGTGGTGAGACGTCAGTCGTCCTCGTCCTCTTCTTCATCCAGCTCCACCGTGCTCTGGTAATCGTCTGGCTTGATGACCAGCAGGTCGCAGCGCAGGTGGTCAATAACCTGCTCGGCGGTGTTACCGAGAAACGCGGCGGAAAGGCCCGTACGCCCGACGGTGCCAAGCACCACAATCCCGGCCTGCAAATGCTCCGCCAGATCCGGGATTACCTCCTCAGGCAGCCCTTTTTCAACATGCGTCATGCGCTCGCCGATGCTGAATTTCTGGCGCAGCGCTTTCATCGCCAGCAGGTGCTGGCCGCGAATCGCGTCGTTATAAACGCTCGGGTCGAAGTCGGGCAGTTCGATGGCGATATTAATCGGCGTTGCCGGATAGGCGCCGACCAGATGCACTTCGGTATGGTTAACCTGTTCGGCAAGATGCAGCGTCTCGCGCACCAGTTTCTCGTTCAGGCCCGTATGGTAAGGCTCTTCGCTCGCGAGATTCACCGCGACCACCGCTTTACCGCCTTCCGGCCACGGCTGGTCTTTCACCATCCAGACCGGGCAGGGGCATTTACGCAGCAGATGCCAGTCGGTGGGCGTGAAAATCACCGACTCCAGTCGGTCATGCTGGTGCGCCATTTTCAGCAGCAGATCGTGACCGCCGCTCAGGACTTCCTGAATAATGGCTTCGAAGGGGCGGTTGTGCCACACCACTTTGATGTCGATGGGAACGCCCGCGTCTAAGTAGTATTTCGCCTGTTCGCGGATCCACGCGGTGCGCTGGCTGATGACGCCCTGGCGCATAGCGGTGCGCTCGTCGGGGGACAGAAGGGTGGTCATCTCGTAGGAAAAATCATAAATCGGCAGAAAGGCTTTGATTCGCCCGCCGATTCGCTGGTGTAGATAAACTGCACGCCGTAGAGCCGGTTGGTCATCCTGATTGGGGTCGATGGCCACCAGCATGTTTTGATACCTTGCCATACAGGGTCTCCTTACAACTGCTTACCCACAGTTTGTCGTTTAAGAGTAACCCATATGGTGTGAATGAAACAGGAGAGAATTCCCTGCCGGATCAATAAATCAGCAAAATTTAACGATCCGGCCGGAGGGGAAAAGCTTATGCCACGTTACGGGATTGTCCGGCCAGTTCCGCCAGAATTTCGTGGTTTTCGATAGTGATATATTTGCCTTTTACGGCCAGCATGCCGCTCTTCTGGAAACGGCCCAGCAGACGGCTGATGGTTTCCACGGTCAGGCCGAGGTAGTTGCCGATATCGCCGCGCGTCATGGTCAGGCGGAATTCGCGGGGCGAGAAGCCGCGTTCGGCGAAACGGCGCGACAGATTATAGATAAAGGCCGCGAGGCGCTCTTCGGCGTTCTTTTTAGACAGCAGCAGGATCATGTCCTGGTCGCCTTTGATCTCGCCGCTCATCAGACGCATCATCTGCTGGCGCAGGCTCGGCATTTTGCCGGAAAGATCGTCGAGCGTCTCGAACGGGATTTCGCAGACCATTGAGGTTTCCAGCGCCTGAGCGAAGCTTGGGTGGTGCGCGGTGCCGATAGCGTCAAAACCCACCAGATCGCCTGCCAGGTGGAAGCCGGTGATCTGCTCATCGCCCTGTTCTGTGATGGTGTAGCTTTTAATGGTGCCGGAACGGATAGCGTACAGCGATTTTAATTCATCGCCCGCTTTAAACAGCGTTTGCCCTTTCTGGATGGGCTTTTTACGCTCGATAATATTATCGAGCTGATCAAGCTCATGCTCATTCAGAGTAAAAGGGATACACAGCTGGCTGATACTGCAATCCTGGCAATGGATGGCACAACCGCCAGACTGAATGCGTCGTATAATTCGCTTTTCCGGGATCATAAGTTCGCTCAAGCCTTAATTGATATTGGTCAATTTTAACATCTTTTGACCGCACAGGTAAATCCAGCTATAGCGCAATTAGGTAAAAGATCCTGGTTTAAATCTGACGTTTAATGCATCCATCTGAATTACGGCAGGTTTAATAATTCCAAAAAAATATTATTTTACAGTGTAAATTAAATCAGCAAATAACCTTCATGGCGTAACAGCCACTCTTTACGCGCCACGCCGCCTGCATAACCGGTTAATGTGCCGTTGCGCCCGATCACCCGATGGCATGGTACGACAATGCTGATCGGGTTAGCGCCATTCGCCGCCCCCACGGCGCGGGCCGCACCCGGACGCCCCAGCCGCTGCGCCATCTCGCCGTAATGCATCACCTGACCGCACGGAATGGTGCGCAGCATCTGCCACACTTCACGCTGAAACGGCGTGCCCGCGGTTGCCGTCGGCAGATCATCAATCGCCGCCAGAGAGCCTGCAAACCACGCGCGCAGGCAGTCGCTCAGCCCGCCGGGGTTCTCGCAGCGCACGCGGCGAAAGCCCTCCTGGCGGTAGTGGATGGCCAGTAACTGTTCCATGCGGTCGCTGTGTTCTTCCCACTCGACGGCGCGCAGGCGCATCTCTTCATCGGCAATCACCCACAAGGGGCCGAGCGGCGTGTCGATTTTGTCTTCCAGTAAAGTCAGCATGGGGCGTTCTCCTTGTTGGGGCGTCAAAAATAGCATGGCGGCGGGGCGCTCACCATACCGCCACAGGAGGAGCCGGAGGGGGATGTCGCGGGCATTCCATTGCCCGAAGCGGCCATTGTGGCGCGCCTGGCTCGTCATGAGCGCAAGATGCGGGATAAACGTCTGCGCGGTGTCGCCTGCATTTTCAGAAAAAACAGAGCGGACTTTATTTTCTTCGGAAAATAAAAAATAGAGCCTGAAGACATCATATTCAGGCCCCACAGTACACACAGCAGCGCTTCCTGGCTTTCGTTGCCGCCATTATTATTCCTTAACATGCGGATAAGAAATATATAGCAACAGAAATGCACATTGTCACAGCGAAGGGGTGATTTCATTCACAGATATTTAACATTAACGCACAAGCCATATAAATAATGTGATCTGCGCAAACCGTCTGAAACGAGGCTAACGCCCGGTTAATCCGCACGCCTGATGAAAATATTTCCCCCGCTTATTGCGCATTGAGCCATTCTGAAAGGGAGGATATAGTGTGCGCCCTGAAGACGTCCCGGAGGATTGACCGTGAACCCTGACGAAAAATCACTCTTTCTTGACGCCATGGAAGATGTCAAACCGCTGAAAAACGCTGACGCCACACCGTGGCTGAAGCCGCAGCCCCGCCGCCCGGCGCAGCGCATCGACACGCTGCAGCTCGACAATCCGCTCACGACCGGTTTTCTGGAGATAGTTCCGCTCAAAACGCCGCTCGAATTTCGCCGCGAAGGGCTACAGCAGGGCGTGCTGGATAAACTGCGGCTTGGCAAATACACCCAGCAGGCGAGCCTGAATCTGCTGCGCCAGCCGGTGGAGCAGTGCCGACAGACCCTCTTCGCGTTTATTCACCAGGCGAAGCGCGACGGGCTGCGCAACCTGCTTATCATCCACGGCAAAGGGCGCGAGGATAACTCCCACGCTAACATCATCCGCAGCTATCTGGCGCGCTGGCTCACCGAGCTTGACGACGTGCAGGCGTTTTGCGCCGCGCTCGCCCACCACGGCGGCAGCGGCGCCTGTTATGTGGCGCTGAAAAAATCTGCCGAGGCGAAACAGGAAAACTGGGAACGCCACGCCAAACGCAGCCGTTAATTCCCGCCGGGCGCTCGCCGTCCGGTCATCTTTTATGTGGCGCGCCAACCACCGCGCACTGTCGCGGGCACTTTCATATGAAAATGATTACGCCTTTACTCATATGGAAACCTGATGAAACAGTGTTAGCATGAGCCGCTGATGTGGTAACGACTAAATGAGGCAGTATGAAGATCCAGCTCATCGCAGTAGATATGGACGGCACCTTTCTTGACGACAACAAACAGTACGACAAAGAGAGATTTACAACGCAGTATGCGGCGCTGAAGCAGCAGGGCATCAAATTCGTAGTGGCGAGCGGCAACCAGTATTACCAGCTCATCTCGTTCTTCCCGGAGATCAAGGACGATATCGCCTTTGTCGCGGAAAACGGCGCGCTGGTTTACGACCACGGCGAGCGTATCCACCACGGCGAACTCACCCGCGAGCAGTACCATCAGGTCATCGCCACGCTCTCGGCGCAGGGCGATTTCAACTATGTGGTCTGCGGGCTCGAAAGCGCCTATTACCAGGCGGGCGCGCCGCAGGCGTTTATTAGTCTGATGTCGAAGCACTATCACCGCCTGAAGCCGGTTGAAGATCTCTTCGCTATCGACGACATCATCTTTAAATTCTCGCTCAACCTGCCGGACAACCAGATCCCGGCGCTGATTGCGAATCTGCATAACGAACTTGAAGGCGTCGTGAAGCCCGTCACCAGCGGTTACGGTTTTGTCGACCTGATAATCCCCGGCTCGCATAAAGCGAGCGGCCTGGAGCGGCTGATGGCACGCTGGAATATCGGCCCGGAGGCCTGCGTGGCGGTAGGCGACAGCGCGAACGATCTCGAAATGCTGCGCCTCGCCAGATACTCCTTCGCGATGGACAACGCCGCGGCCGAGGTTAAAGAGACGGCGCGTTTTGCGACCGGCTCCAACAACCAGAGCGGCGCGTTACAGGTCATCGACGCCGTGCTGAATCACCAAAGCCCGTTTAACGACCAGTAAACCGGGCGCTCGCGCCCGGTGTGGTCAGGCCGGGATGAACGGCTCGCCGAGGGTCAGCATCAACCGGTTGGCCCAGGCGAAAAACGCGGTGGCCTGCACCAGATCCAATAGCTCGAGGTCGGTCAGTCCCTCATCGCGCAGCGCCGCCACGTGAGCCGCGCCGGCCGTTGAAGGCGTGGCCGACAGCGCGGCGCTGAAATCGATAATCGCTTTCCAGCGCGCCGACTGCCCGGCGCTCAGGCTCTCGCCGGGCGCGACCTCCAGCAACCGCTGCACCGCGTCGTTCGCTTTTGAAAGCTGGCTTGCTTTACGGGCATGAACAGAGGCGCAGTAGATGCAGCCGTTCACTTTGCTCGCCACCGTCGCGGCAAGCTCACGCTCCGCCCGCGCCAGCCCGCCTGGCGTATAGAAAATGCCTTTATCCGTCAGCGTCCGGGCTTCCAGTACCGGCAGATTACGCGCCAGCAGCCGGAAATAGTCGGAATCCTGATGCCCGAAACGGCGCAGCGTCTCCTGTTCCTCCGGGCTGAACGCCGCCAGCGCTTTTGGCGCGACCCACGGCGCCCAGCCGAGTTCGTCCTGGGTAAACGCCGTCGGGGCGGGCTCGCCGCGCTGGGTTGTCGGCTCGGTATGCCAGCGCCCCGCAGGCGGAACGGCAGTATCCCCCGTCACGGTTCTGCCGCCGATCAGCCGGTAACCGCGTAGCGCGCGGCTCTGAAAACTCACAAATGCCACCACCTGCGCCAGCGTGACAATCGCCTCTTCGCTAAAACCCGCCGCGCCGAGCGTCGCGACATTCTGCGCCGTCGCCTGCACCGGGCGAAAAGCGAGGATCTCCGCATAGCCCAGCGCCGCGCCGATGCGCGCGCTGGCTTCCGGCTCGTGCCCCAGCGCCGCCGCGTAATGCGCGCTTAACGCGTCATCCTCGTGCCAGCGCGCCACCTCCCGCGCGAGACGCAGGCGCTCCGCGCGCGTCAGGGAGCTGTCGCCCTTAAAGAGCGCCTCGTAACTCTGGGCGATGTTAAGCGTAGCGGCCTCGCGGGTGGCGCGCGCCAGGGCCAGCGGGGAGTCCGGGACAATCCCGGCCAGGGTATCGAGCAGATCGGCATGATGCGTCATAAGGTTTCCTTAATCGGGTTAAGCGTGGCGTTTTCGGCCGCCGGGACGGCGCGTTTCCAGCCAAGCGCGGGCGCCACCTGCTGTGCCAGCAGCGAGATGGAGCGCAGAATAAACGGGTGCGGCGGATCGATCGAATGCACCTGGAAGGAGAGGTCGGTGGCGCGTAACAGCGCCGTATCCCGTGACAGTGTCACGATAACTTCCTGTGGCGTGCCAAGATGCGCATCGAACGCGGCGATATAGTCGGCAAACGTGTCGCCCGCCAGACGATGACCCTGGGCGCGAAACTGCGCGGCCTGAATGGCCAGACCGGCTTCGGCGAAGCGGCGGGCATCTTCGCCGTTATCGGTTACAAAGGCGGTGCGCGAGGCCATAATACGTGGCGCGACGCCCGCAGGCAGCGCGTCGAGATAGGCGTCGATGATCGGATTTTGCAGCGCGTCCAGCGGCAGCTCCGGCGCATCCTGCGGGCGCGGCTGCGTGCGTGAGAGCATCAGGCCGTCACCGGCGCGACCGGCGCGCGCGCCGCCGTCCACCGAAAACGTCGCCTGCCAGAGCCGCTGGCGTAACCCGCGCGCGGGCGGGTAAAGGTGATTATCCGTGCCCGCCAGCGGCTCATCGTTCAGCGCCGCGCGCAGCAGCGCCAGATGGCGGGCATAGGCCTCGCCGCGCGCCTCGCTGTGCAGCCCAAACGGCGGGAACGACGACGGCGTGCCGCCGGAGCCGAGGCCCAGCTCAACGCGCCCCTCGCTTAAGAGATCCAGCACGGCCGCGTCTTCGGCCACGCGCAGCGGTGATTCCATCGGCAGCGTGATAATGCCGGTGCCGAGCCGGATACGCCGGGTCTGCGCCGCGACATGCGCTAAAAACAGCAGCGGCGAGGGCAGCCCGCCTTCGGCTTCATGAAAATGGTGCTGCGCCACCCAGGCGGTATCAAAACCGCAGCGCTCGGCATGGAGGATTTGCTCGCTCGCGAGCCGGTAGCGCTCGGCCGCGCTGACGCGGTCCAGCAGACGGGTGAAAAAACCTAAGCGTTTTGTTGTCATGCGACATCCTTCTTTAACGGGCGGGGAAGCGGAATGGCGTCCAGCAGCTGGCGGGTGTAGTCGCTCTGCGGCGCGCGGAAGACGTCGGCGACGTCGCCATGCTCCACAAGCTGACCTGCGCGCAGTACGGAAACCTGATGCGCGAAGCGGCGCACCGTGGCGAGATCGTGCGAGATAAACAGGTAAGTCAGGCCAAGATCGTTCTGCAACTCTTCAAGCAGGGTGAGGATCTGCGCCTGAACGGTGACATCCAGCGCCGAGGTGGCTTCATCCAGGATAACAATCTGCGGGTCGCAGATAAGCGCGCGGGCAATCGCCACGCGCTGGCGCTGGCCGCCGGAGAGCTGGTGCGGCTTGTGGGTCAGCAGATCGGGCGCGAGCGCCACGCGCTCCGCCATCTCACAGACCTTGTTGCGCCGTTGCGCGCGCGAAAGCCGGGTGAAGTTGCGAAGCGGCTCTTCGATGATAGCCAGCAGGCTCTGGCGCGGGTCGAGCGAAGAATACGGGTTCTGCCAGACCATCTGGATAGTCTGGCGCAGCTGGCGGCGGGCGGCGCGGTCGGTAGCGTTAACGTCGACGCCGTCAATCGTCACCGTGCCGCGCTGCGGCGTCTGAAAGCCGAGCAGAATGCGCGCCAGCGTGGTTTTGCCGCTGCCGGACTCGCCCACCAGCGCGTGCGTCAGGCCGCGCTCAAGCGTCAGGTTTACGGCATCAAGCGCGGTCAGCGTATGCCCATGCCCGAGTGAAAAACGCTGCGTCAGCCCGCGGATCGTCGCCGCCGGTTGCCCGCTCACCGCCGGGCACGCACGAAAGCCGTGGGCGAGCGCCGGGGCGTCGGCAAAGAGTTGCCGGGTATAGGCCGCGCGCGGCGCGTGGGTGATTTGCGCCGCGCTGCCGATCTCCTGGATTTCGCCATGACGAAACACCAGCAGGCGGTCGGCGCGCGAGGCGGCAAGCGCCAGATCGTGGGTGATAAACAGCACGGCGGTCCCGGCATCGCGCCGCAGCGTGTCGAGCAGATCAAGAATGCGCGCCTGCACCGTCACATCGAGCGCGCTGGTGGGTTCGTCGGCGATAATCAGCGCAGGCTTCAGCGCGAGCGCGATGGCAATCAGCACGCGCTGCTTCATGCCGCCGGAAAGCTGATGCGGATACTGCCGCGCGCGTAGCGCCGGTTCGCTCAGGCCGACACGCTCAAGCAGCGCCACCACCTGCGCCTCGCGTTCGCCGCGGCCAAGCCGGGTGTGAAGCGCTAACACTTCCGCGACCTGATCGCCGATGGTTTTCACCGGGTTCAGCGAGCTGCCTGGATCCTGCGGCACCAGGCTTATCACCTGACCACGCAGGGCGTTCATTCGCCGTGGGCTGGCATGGGCTATCGGTTCGCCATTAAGCCGGATATCGCCTGCCAGCAGCACGCCGTTTTCCCCGGCAAGGCCAATAATGGTCTGCGCGAGCGTGGTTTTGCCGGAGCCGGACTCCCCGACAATCGCCAGCACTTCGCCGGGGGCGACGGAAAACGAGACGTTATGCACCACGCGGCGCACGTCGCGCCCGTGACGCCAGCCGAGGCTCAGGTTGCGCACGTCAAGTACGGGTTCGCTCATCAGGATCTCCGGGTGTAATGGTAGCTGAGCGTATTGGCGGCCAGCACCACGGCGATGGCCGCAAGGCCAGGGAACGTGGTCAGCCACCAGGCGGTCGCGAGGTAGTTGCGGCCCTCGGCAATCAGTAATCCCCATTCTGGCGTGGGCGGCGGCGTGCCATAGCCGAGAAAACTGAGCGTCGAGAGCGCAAGGATGGCGTTACCGAACTGCAGCGCCGCGTACGCCAGTACCGAGGTCAGCGAATTCGGCAGAATGTGCCGCCAGAGAATACTGAAGAACGAGCCGCCGCAGGCGTGCGCCGCCTCGACATAATCGCTGTGGCGCACCCGCACCACTTCAGCGCGGGCGAGGCGCGCAAAGCTTGCGACCGACGTCGCGCCCACGGCCAGCGCCGCGTTCACCGTTCCGAACCCCAGCAGAATAATGACGCACAGCGCCAGCAGAAGGCCCGGGATCGCCAGCAACACATCCACGAGGCGCATCAGCCACTGTTCGGTACGTCCGCCCGCCGCGCCCGCGATCACGCCATACAGCGTGCCGAGCCCGAGGCCCAGCGCGACGGCGGCCAGCGCGCCGCTAAGCGTTTGCGACGCGCCCCACACCAGACGCGCATAGAGGTCGCGCCCCAACTGATCGGTGCCGAGCCAGTGTTCGCCGCCCGGCGCCAGACGCTGCGCGCTCGGCGTGCCGGTGAGCGGATCGAATGCGGTAAACCACGACGGGAACAGCGCCCACAGCGCGGCCAGCGCCAGCGTCAGCCAGGCGAGGGTTAACGCCAGCGGCAGGTGGGGGATACGCCGCGCGCGCGCCCGGCGCGTGCTGACGTGTGAGACATCAAGCGTGGTCATCAGGTCGTCCTCCGGGAAAGCGACAGGCGAGGGTCGAACAGCGGGTAGAGCAGATCCACCAGCAAATTAATCAGCACAAACCCGAACGCCGCCACCAGCACAATCGCCTGCAGCACCGCCAGATCCTGATTGTTCACTGCGTCGCGGGTGAGCTGCCCGAGCCCGTTTAAGCCGAACACGGTTTCTGTTACCAGCGCGCCCGCGATAAGCTCGCCCAGCAACAGCCCGGCTACCGTCAGCACGGGCAGCAGGGCGTTGCGCGCCACGTGACGCCACAGTACGCCGCGATGGCTCGCGCCTTTGGCACGGGCGACGGTGACAAACGGCTGGTGCAGCACCACGTCGATATTGCGGATCATCAGCTGCGCCAGCGGGGCGCTGACAGGCACCGCCAGCGTCACCACTGGCAGGATAAGCCCCTCCCAGAACCCCGGATTAATCACCGGGATCAGCCGCAGCTGGAAAGAAAACAGCTGAATGAGCGTAATGCCGAGCCAGAACGTCGGCACTGCGACAAACAGCGATGGCAGGGCGGCAAAAAACCGGCGTAACGGGCGACCGGCGCTTAAGGTGGAGAGCGCGGCAAGCGCGAGGGCGATAACCAGCGCCAGCGTAAACCCGAGCGCGGCGAGGCGCAGCGTCGCCGGAAGGCTTGCCGCCAGCAGGGCGCTGACGGGCACGCCCGCCTGGAGCGAGTAGCCGAAATCTCCCCGCAGCGCGCCGCCCAGGCTTTCGAGGTATTGCCGCCACAGCGGCGCGTCGGCCCCGTAGGCGGTACGCATCTGCGCTATCTGCTGCGCGTTCAGACCAAGCTCCGGGTTCTGAAATTTAATGGCGATCGCATCGCCCGGCAGTAGTTGCAGCAGCACAAAAGAGACGGTAAAGCTCGCCCACAGCACCAGCAGCGCCTGACCGATGCGCGCGCTCAGATAACGCATCTCCATCAGTGTTTCTCCAGCCAGACGCCGTAAAAGCTCGGACGGCCCACCGCCTCGAACGCCAGGTTTTTCACCCACGGCGCGGCGGCGTACACCTGCGGTTCTTCAAAAATCGGAATGATATAGGCGTTATCGACAAGGTATTCCTGGGCGTCGCCCGCCGCCGCGAGGCGTTTTTGCGGGTCGGTTTCCGAGGCGATGGTCGCAAGCAGCGTGTTGAGCTTGTCGTCAATAAAATCGGTCTTCTGGCTCAGGCCGCCTTTTTGCAGCAGCGCGTCGCGGTTGAGTGGATGAAACTGGCTTTTGATAACGTCCGGGTCGGCGCGGCCCACTTCCACCACGTTAACCGGCGTTCTGGCCGGGTCGAGGCTGTCCTGCGCTTTGGTGCCCGCGTCGCCCGCGCGCACGTTCAGCTGGACGCCCACCTGTTTCCACTGCTGCGCCACCAGCTGTAACACCTCTTTATTCTGCGGCTGGGGCAGCGACTCATAGACCGTCAGGCGGAGCGGGCGGCCCTCTTTAGCGCGGATGCCGTCTGCGCCTTTTTTCCAGCCGGCCTCATCCAGCAGGCGGTTGGCGAGCGCCGGGTCGAACGTCAGCTTCGCGCGTAAATCCCGATAGCCGGGCGCGGTTTTCGCGACCACCGAGGTGGCGACCGGGTAGTTTGGCGAGAACAGCGTATCGACTATCTGGCGCGCGTTGGTGGCGTGCAGCAGCGCCAGGCGCACGTTGCGATCCGCCACCAGCGGGTTCGCGGGGCGAAAAGCGATGCTGTCATTGACGCCGCGGGTCGGCGCGGCATAGACCGGGAACTGCTGGTCTGCGGCCTGTTTCTCGTCATACGCCTGTACCTGGCGAATGGCGTCCGCCTGGCCTGCCAGCAGCGCGCCGATGCGCACGCTGTCTTCCGGCGTCACGAGAATTTTAATGCCGTCAAGATTGGCCGGGCCCTGCTGCGCGCCGTTTTTCGGCCCCCACTGGTAATCTTTGCGGGCGATGAGATTTACCTCGCGCCCCAGGGTTTCGCTCTGCACCACAAACGGGCCGGAGCCGATGATATGGCGCGCATCGCCAAGCTCATCAAGATTGCGCGCCAGCGTACTGAGCGACACCAGCCCGGAACCGATAGCCGACGTGCCCTGCAAAAAGCCGGGCGACGGTTTGCTGAAGTAAAACTTCACGGTCAGCGGGTCAACCACTTCGCTGCGCTGATAGTTGTTAATGACTTCGGACACCGGCAGGCGCAGCGTCTTATTGCCAAGCCCGTAGGTATCGAAATTTTTCGCCACCGCGGTGGCGTCAAGCGGCGTGCCGTCAGAGAACGTCACGCCGGGGCGCAGTTTAAAGGTGTATTCGGTTTTGTCGGCGTTGCTGCTCCAGGACTCGGCTATCCACGGCTCAATCTCCAGCGTTTTCGGGTTCTGCCAGGTCAGCTTGTCGGTTATCTGATTGAGGATGCCGCCGTTGGGGTAGAACCCGCCCGCCGGCGGATAGAGCGTCGTGTGCGCCTGCTGCTCCAGATAAATCAGCGTGCCGCCTTTAACCGGAGCGGCGCTGGCATAGGCCGTCAGGCTGAGCGCGAGGCCAAGCGCCACGCCGCGCGCGGTAGTGGAGAAGTGCATGGTGAATGTCCCTTATCGTCCGTTGTTATTTATGGTCTGTCGACGTTATAAAAACGCAGGGCGGCAGGGATGAGAACCAACAAAAATGGCTATCTAAATGCGGAAAATATATTTGGCCCCTTCGCGTGGCGCGAAGGGGCGAGGGCGTCAGAAGAAGTACTTAAAGCGCACGCGCGCGCCGTAGCGGTCTTTATCGCCGTCGTTGTCATACTCGCTGTCTTTCAGCGACAGCTGCGACCAGTAGGCGCCGAGATAAATATTGAAGTTATCCATATCCATCACGTTGGTGAAGCCATAAGAGAGATGTACGGTGTGAATGTCATATTTACCCGGATATTTCAGCTGGCCATCCTCTTCGCCGACGCTCGCCACATTGAAATCATCAATATTGTTATGGGCGTAGATATACCCGAGCTCCAGGTGCCGCCACAGTACGTTGGCCCCGGCGCTGAAGTCGGTTTCGTCGGTGGCGTCCATGTACGCGGTGTTGATGTTAACCACCGTGCCGTCGTCCGGGTCGTTTTTCAGGCTGTTCCAGGTAAAGGTCGCGCCGTAGCCGGTACGGTCTGACTGATCCTGAAAGCGCCCCTGGGCGTCGTTATAGCCATACGCATTGCTCACCACGTTGGTTTCCATCGCCACGGCGGCGGAGACGTGGTCGTCGCGCCAGGCGATCACCGGGCGCATATAAATGACGTTCTTTTTGTTCTCCAGCGCGTTGCCGTGATAGGCGTCGTCGGCAAACAGCGTGGTGCCGTCTTTCACCATGTTGTTCAGCTCGAAATACCAGTTGCCGTATTCGCCGCTCAGCTGCACCGCGCCGCCGTTGCTGCTGCGCCCGCGGCCTTCTTTCATCATATAGACATAGCCGAAGCCGTCGCCGTAGATGTCGTTCGCGGTGTTGCCGGAGTACTGAATAAAGGTGTCCTGATTGAGCGGGAACATATCGTAGGCTTCAAAACGACCCACTTTGATTTTCCACGCCTGCGGCTGGCCGAAGTAAAACGCCGCGTCATCGAGGTTGGTATGCCCGGACAGATCCGCCAGCGGCTGCACCGTGAACCCCGCGAAATTGCCGTTTTTCTCACGATAGCCGTCGACGCCCAGCAGAATGCGGCCGTTGACATCCCACTTTTCGTGATCGCCCGGCTTCCAGTCTTTATCGTCAGAGGTGCGCAGCGAAGTGAGCTGCCCGGTGCGGCTCGCCGCGTCGACGTTAAACTCCACGTCGCCGTAGAATTTCAGGTCGCCCTGCGACGTGTTCACTTTGATTTCCGCCATCGCGCAGGGGGCCAGCAGGCTAAACACGCAGGGCAGTACCATCATCTTTTTCATGGGGACTCTCTTATTGTTGTCAGTTTTCAGGCATACGGCGGCCCTGCCGCCGTCCGAAAACGGCGGTGCGGGCCTGTCAGAGGTAGTGGGCGCGCCTTACGCGCGGGCGACCGACAGCGTGATGCGGTTCCAGGTCAGCGGTGAGAGCGTGACCCGGTTATCGCGCAGGCCGCTGTGCGGGTAATCGATGATTTCCGGGTGCACGCGGTTCGGATCGTCAAAGGTGTTTTTGGCGTAGAGATCGTCGCTGCGCAGCACCTTATGTTCCGTCAGGCGGCAGTCGCTGAAGGCGGGCAGGTTGATATCCAGCTCAAAGGCGGTGGTGAAGTCGCAGTTGACGGCAAAGACGTAAATTTCGCCGCGCGCCTCGTTATACACGACGGATGACTGCACGCTGCGCGCGTCGCCATATTTGCTCGCGAACGTCGGCACCGGCAGCTGGTGGCGCAACACCACGCCGTCGCTGACGCTGGCGACCATTTCGAACGGCCAGAAGAGTGTCTGGCAGAGCGCGCTTTTGCCAGGCTCGGTGAAAATCGGGGCGATCACGTTCACCAGCTGCGCCAGGCTCGCCATTTTCACCCGGTCGGCATGGTTTAGCAGCGAGCAGAGCAGGCCGCCCATCACCAGCGCGTCGAGGAACGAGTAGCGGTCTTCCAGCAGCGGCGGGGCAACGCGAAAGCGGTTTGCCGGATCTTTCATCGGCGCGTCCCACGGATCGCCGCGCAGATACCAGACGTTCCACTCATCAAACGAAATCATCATCTCTTTGTTGCTGCGGCGCACGGCTTTCGCGTAGTTAGCCGTGCTGACGATGGTCTCGATGAAATTATCCATATTGACGAACGAGGCCAGGAAGTCGGTCTCGCTGCCTTCGTTCTCGTAATACTGGTGGCAGGAGATGAAATCGACGTGGTCGTAGAGCTCCTCCAGCACGATGCGGTCCCACTCCGGGAAGGTCGTCATGGCGGAGCTTGAACTGCCGCACGCCACCAGCTGCGCCTGCGGGTCGATGCAGCGCAGGATCTTGGCGGTTTCACGCGCCTTATGCGCGTATTCGCGGGCGTTCATCTGCCCGGTCTGCCACGGCCCGTCCATTTCGTTGCCAAGACACCACAGGCGGAAGTTATACGGCTCGCGGCGACCGTGCTGAATGCGCAGATCGCTCAGCGTGGTGCCGCCGGGGTGATTGCAGTACTCCGCGAAATAGCCCGCCTCCTGCGGCGTGCCGGTGCCGAGGTTGACCGCGATCATCGGCTCAACGCCGGTTTTTTCGCACCAGCGGGCGAATTCATCGATGCCGAACTGGTTCGTCTCTTTGCTTATCCAGGCGTAATCGAGGCGCACCGGGCGCTCCGCTTTGGGGCCGATGCTGTCGCGCCAGTTAAAGCCGGAGACATAGTTGCCGCCCGGATAGCGCACGGTGGTGACGTGCAGCGCTTTGACGAGATCAATCACGTCCTGGCGAAACCCGTCTTCATCCGCCTGCGGGTGTTCCGGCTCATAGACGCCGGTGTAGACCGCGCGGCCCAGATGCTCGATAAACGAGCCAAACAGCCGTGGGTCGATGGCGGAAATCACGTTCTGCGGGTCGAGCGTGAACGATAACGTGGTCATAACGTCTCCTTATTAACGAAGGGCGGAATCGCTGGCATATTTCCCGACGCTCAGGTCATCCTGAATTTTCTGCATCGTCTTTTTATCCAGCTTGTAGAACAGGAATATGGTGGAGGTCAGCACGCCGCCGATGGCCGGAATAAAAGTAATCAGCATCATAATGGCCTGCTGGGTGGCGGGCGTCTGGACGGCGGCTTCCGGCACATAATGGGTGGCGGAGAGCACCAGCGCGGTGATGGCGCCGCCAATGGCGAGACTCACTTTTAGCGCGAACAGGTTGCCGGAGGCGTAAATACCGGACATGCGTTTTTTCAGTTTCCACTCGCCATAATCGTCGGCATCGGCGATAAACGACCAGAATACCGGGACGGTGATGGCCCCAATCCAGGCGCGCAGTGTGTTGAGAATAAAGATCAGCATCACATTTTGCGGGTCAACAAAATAAATGACGACCGAAATGCCCGCCGTAATAAAGCCCACCGAGATATACAGTTTCACTTTGCAAATATAACGGGTGACGAAACTGGTCGCGAGATTGCCAAGCACGCAGGCCACCACGCCAATACTGATAAACAGCGTGGTCATGGTGTTATCCAGATGCATTAAATATTTGGTGAAATAGATAGTGGCGCCGCCACAAACAAAGGCGGGAATACAGCCGATAAACATTCCGGCGACGACCATTAACCACTGGTCATTTTTGAACGCCGAGCGGAAATTACGCACGATATTTTCCTGCTTTTCACGCTGCGGCATAATGCGCTCGCGGGTATTAAAAAAGCAGAGTAAAAACAGACACAGGCCAATCACCGAGAACATGGCGTTGGTAATAAAAAAGCCTTTCTGCTGGTTGCCGCCGCCGAGATAATCCACCAGCGGCAGCAGGGTCAGCGAGCAGAGCAGCACGGCGCTGTTAGCCATCGTGAAGCGGTAAGACTGGCAGGCCACGCGGTCAACCGGGTTGGCGGTGATGACGCTGCCGAGCGAGCAGTAAGGAATATTCACCGTGCTGTAGAGGACCGAGAGCAATAAATAGGTGACGAAGGCGTAGATTTCTTTCGCGCTGCCGGTTAAATCGGGCGTATAAAACGCGAAGATACAGATGGCGCAAAAGGGCACGCAGCCGTAGAGGATCCACGGACGAAAACGCCCGTGGCGGGTAGGATAACGGTCGGCGAGCGCGCCGATCACCGGGTCGATAAAAGCGTCGAGCAGACGTACCACTAAAAACATCGTCGCGATAAGCGCCGCGTTTAATCCAAAGATATCGGTATAGAACCAGGTTAAAAACATGGTCACCGGTCCCCAGCTCATATTGCAGGCCGCATCACCAAATCCGAAACCTAATTTTTCCCGGACCGTCAGGCGGTCCTGGGCAGGCGTCACTTTATCCAGCACTGCTGATTGCTGCACCATGATAAACCTCATTGAAAGAATAACCTGAAAGCCAGGGTGAGCATAAGGTAGCGGAGGAATTCTCGGTGCGATGTGGCGGGGTTTTTATATTTTATAAATGCCGCATCTCATCCATATAAACGACAAAAAAATACATACCGCTATTTCGAATGAAAATTAGGGTGATGAGGTAATTAATTTCTTAAAGTGATTATAATTTCAGGAAATAGTCGCGGGGATATTTGCGCTTATTATTTGCCGCTGCGCTTATAGGCTTAATAATGATGTGCCTATATGTGAGCGCATAATAAAAATATATTTACCGTATTAGGATTATCCTTAGGTTTGCAAAGCAATACGGTCAGACCTGACAGGGAGGAATAATAAGTAAAAGCGATGGCCGGGCGACGCCGCCCGGCGCGCGCTCAGTGCGCCACCGCGCGGGAGAAAAGGTTAATCACGATAACGCCCGCGATAATCAGCCCCATGCCGAGCATGGCGGGCAGGTCAAGCTTCTGGCCGAGGAAGATCCAGCCCACGATGCCTATCAGCACAATACCCACGCCGGACCAGATGGCGTAGATAATGCCGGTCGGAATGGTGCGCATGGTGACGCTTAAACACCAGAAGGCGATGCCGTAACAGACGGCCGTCACCAGCGTCGGGACCAGGCGGCTGAAGCCTTCCGACAGTTTCAAAAACGTCGTGCCAATCACTTCACAAACAATCGCTAACGATAGCAGCACCCAGGTCATAGGTTACTCCGTCATGGCTAACAGTGTCTCAATTAACGCCGCCCGTTCGCCAGGCGGCACCGTGTGATTGCCGCACAGCGCGGCGAACCAGAGCCCATCTGCCGTCATCCGGCAGAGCAGCCGACGCCGCGCGGTCTCCGGCGACGCCTTTTCGTCATCGTCGCGGGGCAGGGCGTCGTTTAAAAATTGTCCCCAGTTTCGCTGTAACGCCGGGTCGGCGAAGAGCGCCGACATCAGCGCGCGGTTCACCGCCTGTTCGCTGTCGGGCATCGCTCTGACGCAGGCGTGAATATAGGCGCGTGTCGCGCGCCCGTTGGGGTTGGGATCTTTCGCCATCAGCGCATGGACTTCCTCCAGCATCGCCGTCTGGAGATGCGCCACCACGCCATCTACCAGCGCCTGGCGCGTCGGGAAATGGTGCTGTAATCCGCCCTTGCTGATCCCGGCGCGGCGTATCACTTTCGCCTGCGTGAGGCCAGTCAAACCCTCTTCGGCGATGACCTGCGCGGCGCAGTCGAGCAGCGTCTGGCGCACGATTTCCGGGGATTTAGAACGATGATGTGCCTGTGTCATATTAAACAATCCGTCTGGATGGATTTTTTAAGGATATCGGTATTAAAAAACCGTCGCAATGCCTGGCCGGGAAAAAAGACCGCGATTGAGGCGGCGTTGAGAAAAGGGAACGTGAATAAAACAGGGCCAGCGCAGCGGCTGGCCCGAAGGGAGATTAATGCGTTTTCAGCCCGGCGGCGCTCATCAGCAGGCGCAGCACCATGCTGACCGCGCCGAGCGCCAGCACGCTGGCTGACCAGATAACCACCAGCCACAGCAGTTTTTTCCAGTACGGTGAATCGTGATGTTCCATCAGTGATAGCCCTCCCCATGCTGAACTTTGCCGCGAAACACATAGTAGCTCCAGAAGGTGTACACCAGGATTATCGGGATAATCAGCAGCGCGCCCACCAGCATAAAGCCCTGGCTTGCGGGCGGCGCGGCGGCCTCCCAGAGCGTGATATCCGGCGGAATAATATGCGGCCAGATGCTGATGCCAAGCCCGCTGAAGCCTAAGAAAATCAGCCCCAGCGTCAGAACGAACGGCAGCGTATGGCTCTCTGGGTTCGCCAGCTGACGCCACAGCCACAGGCTGAAGAGCGCCACCAGCACCGGCACCGGCAGCAGGAACCATAGGTTCGGCAGCGTAAACCAGCGATCGGCAATGGACTGATGCGCAAGCGGCGTCCAGGCGCTGATAATGGCGATCACCACCAGCAGCGCCAGCAGCAGCGAGCGCGCCAGGCGACGCATATTCTGGTGCAGCTGGTTTTCGCTTTTCATGACTATCCAGCTTGCGCCGAGCAGCGCATACGCGACCACCAGCCCCACGCCGCAGAAGAGGTTAAACGGCGTCAGCCAGTCCAGCGCCGAGCCGCTGAAGGTACGGCCCGTGACCTTAAAGCCGTTGATCACCGCACCCACCACGACGCCCTGGCAGAAGGTGGCGAGTATCGACCCGCTCAGGAATGCTTTATCCCAGAACGGACGGTGCGCCGGCGTCGCCTTGAAGCGGAACTCGAACGCCACGCCGCGGAAAATCAGCCCGATCAGCATTAACGTCAGCGGAATGGTCAGCGCGTCGATGATCACGGCGTAGGCCAGCGGGAACGCGCCAAAGAGCCCGGCGCCGCCCAGCACCAGCCACGTCTCGTTGCCGTCCCACACCGGCGCCACGCTGTTGACCATCACGTCGCGGTCGTGGCCGTCACGCACGAACGGGAACAGAATGCCGATGCCGAGATCAAAGCCATCCATCACGATATACATCAGCGTGGCGAAGACGATTATCACAAACCAGATGATGGAGAGATCGATACCCATTACGCTTTCTCCTCTGCGCTTTCCAGAGATTCGCCTGCCGCCGAAAGCGGACGTGCTGGCCTGCCGTCGGTACTGGAAGGAATATCATCCAGCGGCTGCGGCCCTTTTTTAATCAGTCGCACCATATAGCTGTAGCCGACGCCGAACACCGAGGTATACACCACGATAAAGGCGATAAGGCTCAGGCTCATCTGCAAATCGCCGTGACCGGAGACCGCGTCCCGCGTGCGTTGCAGGCCATACACCACCCACGGCTGGCGGCCCACTTCGGTCGTCACCCAGCCTGCGAGAATGGCAATCAGCCCGGCCGGGCCCATCCAGAGCGCGAAGTGGTGGAACGGGCGCGAGGTATAGAGCCGGTTTTTATAGCGCAGCCAGACGCTCACCACGCCCAGCAGGATCATTAAGAGCCCCATCGCCACCATAATGCGGAACGACCAGAAGACGATAGTGGAGTTCGGCCGTTCATCTTTCGGGAACTCTTTCAGCGCAGGCACCTGTTTATCGAGGCTGTGCGTCAGAATGATGCTGCCGAGTTTGGGCACCTCCAGCGCGTATTTGGTGCGCTCTTCGTCCATATCCGGGATGCCGAACAGCGTCAGCGGCGTCGCCTCGCCCGGCGGGTTTTCCCAGTGGCCTTCAATGGCGGCAATCTTGGCAGGCTGATGCTTAAGCGTGTTAAGCCCGTGCATATCGCCAATCATCGCCTGGATCGGGGCGACAATCAGCGCCATCCACAGCGCCATCGAGAACATTTTGCGAATGGCGGGCGTGTCGTTGCCGCGCAGCAGATGCCAGGCGGCGGAGGCGCCGACAAAAAACGCGCTGCTTAAGAACGCCGCGACCGACATATGCAGCAGGCGGTACGGGAACGACGGGTTGAAAATCACCGCCACCCAGTCCACCGGCACCACCTGGCCATTGTGGATCTCAAAGCCCTGCGGCGTATGCATCCAGCTGTTGGAGGCGAGGATCCAGAAGGTTGAGATAAGCGTGCCGAGCGCCACCATGCAGGTGGAGAAAAAGTGCAGGCCGGGGCCGACTTTGTTCCAGCCAAACAGCATCACGCCGAGGAAACCGGCCTCGAGGAAGAAGGCGGTCAGCACTTCATAGGTGAGCAGCGGGCCGGTAATGCTGCCGGCGAACTGCGAAAAGCCGCTCCAGTTGGTGCCGAACTGATACGCCATCACCAGGCCGGACACCACGCCCATGCCGAAGTTAACGGCGAAAATTTTCGACCAGAAATGGTACAGCGAGCGCCAGACCGGATTTTTCGTTTTCACCCACAGCCCTTCCAGCACCGCGAGATAACTGGCGAGACCGATAGTGATAGCGGGGAAAATAATGTGGAAAGAGACAGTAAAAGCGAACTGAATCCTTGCCAGATGAAACGCATCTAAACCAAACATGCAAACCTCATGACATAAAGTTGTCCGCGACAATGGTAATCAGGGGCAGCACGAACGTGCAGAAACAGAAAGACGTTATTTGACTATAACAGTTAAATAAAAAGTTGCGATTTTGCTTGCCTGATCTAACCAGACGGCACGATGATAATCGTTTGACGTTAACCCCTTGTGAAAGCGGCCGGATGCCGCGAGGTGCGATGAAAAAATATGAGCGGCTGGCCCAGCAGATAACCGACCAGATTGCGCTTGGGGTCTGGCATCCCGGCGACCGGCTGCCCTCCCTGCGCGAGCAGGTGGTGAACAGCGGCATGAGCTTTATGACCGTCAGCCACGCCTACCAGACGCTGGAAAGCCAGGGCGTTATCGTGGCGCGCCCGCAGTCGGGTTATTACGTCGCGCCGAAACCCTCAGCCCGCGCGCCGCAGGCGCTTGAACAGGTGACGCGCGACGAGCAGGTCGACATCAACACCTATATTTTCGACGTGCTCCAGGCGAGCACCGACGCCGCCGTGGTGCCGTTCGGCTCCGCGTTCCCCGATCCGCGCCTCTTTCCGCTGGCGCAGCTCAACCGGTCGCTGTCGAGCGTCAGCCGATCGGCGAACGCCATGAGCGTGATTGAGAACCTGCCGCCGGGCAACGAGGCGTTGCGCCACGCCATCGCGCGCCGCTACGCGATGCAGGGCATGAATGTTTCGCCGGATGAAATTGTCATTACCGCAGGCGCACTTGAGGCCCTGAACCTCAGCCTGCAGGCCGTGACCGAGCCCGGCGACTGGGTGATTGTCGAAAACCCCTGTTTTTACGGCGCGTTACAGGCGCTGGAGCGCCTGCGGCTCAAGGCGCTGTCGGTCGCCACCGACGCGCAGCAGGGGATCGATCTCGACGCGCTGGAGAAAGCGCTCCAGGAATACCCGGTAAAAGCCTGCTGGCTGATGAGCAACGCCCAGAACCCGCTCGGCTTTACCCTGAGCGCGGAGAAAAAGCAGCAGCTGATGGCGCTGCTGGCGCGCCATCAGGTCGTGCTTATTGAAGATGACGTCTACAGCGAACTCTATTACGGGCGCGAAAAGCCGCTACCGGTCAAAGCCTGGGACAGCGAGGGGCTGACGCTCCACTGCTCGTCATTTTCTAAATGTCTGGTGGCCGGCTTTCGCATCGGCTGGGTGGCGGCGGGGCGACATGCGCGGCGCATTCAGCAGCTGCAACTGATGAGCACGCTCTCGACCAGCTCGCCAATGCAGATGGCGCTGGTGGATTACCTCGCCACCCGGCGCTACGACACGCACCTGCGGCGGCTGCGCCGCCTTCTCGCCGAGCGCAAACAGGCCGCGTGGCAGTCGCTGCGCCGGCATTTCCCGGCCGCGGTGAAAATTCATCGCAGCGAGAGCGGCTATTTTCTCTGGGTTGAACTGCCCGCGCCGCTCGACGCAGGAAAGCTGCATGAGCGCGCGCTGGCGCACCAGATAAGCATCGCGCCGGGAAGAATGTTCACTACCGGTCATCTCTGGCATAACTATTTTCGCTTTAACGCCTCCTGGGCGTGGGGCGAGCGCGAAGAGCAGGCGGTGAAAACCTTAGGCGCGCTTATCCGCGAGGCGCTGAAAAACGCGCCGCGCGCCATCGGATCCCACGCGGAATAATCCGCACGTTTATTGTTTTTATATTCTCAAATAAAGAACAGGTTATTGCCGAAATAAAAATCCCTGCGCCAGTAAGGCTTATTGCGCAGGGATTATTTCTGTTAATAGTGCTTTGTCCGACGCATACGAAATCATAATAGTTAACGGAAAACGCTTCACAACGCTAAGCGCCTGTCTACACTGTGAAAAAACGCAGCTGCTTTTAGGCAACTTCAGCACCGAAACAATAAAGAGTGCGCGGTTTGTCACAACCTGAATAAATTCCGCAGGCGTGCGCAGGCGCGTTTATCAGCGCCTGTATATGGTTATTTTGGGAGATATTTTTACGGCACGGCGGCCGACTAATAATTCAGACAGGAGTAACGACCATGACCCATTCTTTCGCGCTTAGCGCGGCCGCCGCGCTGTGCCTGACGACCTGTATCGCCAGCGCCGCCGAGCCGCTTTCTCAACTCGGCCAGGGTGAAGGCCGCCTCGATATCATCGCCTGGCCTGGCTACATCGAACGCGGCCAGACGGATAAAGCCTACGACTGGGTAACCGAGTTCGAAAAATCCTCCGGCTGCGCGGTGAACGTTAAAACCGCGGCGACGTCGGATGAAATGGTCAGCCTGATGGCCAAAGGCGGCTATGATCTGGTTACCGCCTCGGGCGACGCCTCGCTGCGTCTCATCATGGGCAAACGCGTCCAGCCGATTAACACGGCGCTTATCCCCAACTGGAAAAACGTCGATCCGCGCCTGGTGAAAGGCGAATGGTTCAACCTCGACGGCAAGGTCTACGGCACGCCGTACCAGTGGGGGCCGAACCTGCTGATGTACAACACCAAAGCCTTCCCGACGCCGCCGGACAGCTGGGCCGTGCTGTTTGTCAAACAGGCGCTGGCGGACGGCAAATCCAACCTGGGCCGCGTGCAGGCCTATGACGGGCCGATTTATATCGCCGACGCGGCGCTCTATGTCAAAGCCACGCAACCGGAGCTCGGCATCACCGATCCGTACCAGCTCACCGAGGCCCAGTATGGCGCGGTGCTGAAAGCGCTGCGCGATCAGCATCAGTTGATCCACCGCTACTGGCATGACACCACCGTGCAGATGAGCGATTTTAAAAACGAGGGCGTGGTGGCCGCCAGCGCCTGGCCGTATCAGGCGAATGCGCTGAAAAACGAAGGCCAGCCCATCGCCACCGTCTTTCCGAAAGAGGGCGTGACCGGCTGGGCCGACACCACCATGCTGCACGCCGACGCGAAACACCCTAACTGCGCGTACAAATGGATGGACTGGTCGCTGACGCCGAAAGTGCAGGGCGATGTCGCCGCCTGGTTCGGCTCGCTCCCGGCGGTGCCGGAAGGCTGTAAGGCCAGCACGCTGCTCGGCGAGAAGGGCTGCGAAACCAACGGCTTTACCTTCTTCGACAAAATCGCCTTCTGGAAAACGCCGGTCGCGCAGGGCGGGAAATACGTTCCGTACAGCCGCTGGACGCAGGATTACATCGCTATTATGGGCGGTCGCTAAGCGCGGGGGACGTATGGCTTATGCAGTGGAGTTTCAGCAGGTTTCCCGCCACTACGGCGACGTGCGGGCGGTGGATAACGTCAGCATGACCATCGAAGACGGGGAGTTTTTCTCCATGCTGGGGCCGTCCGGCTCCGGCAAAACCACCTGTCTGCGCATGATTGCGGGCTTTGAACAGTTAAGCGAGGGCGCGATCCGCCTGTTTGGCCAGGAGGCGAGCCAGCTTCCGCCCTGGGCGCGCGACGTCAATACGGTGTTTCAGGATTACGCGCTGTTTCCCCATATGTCGGTGCTGGAGAATGTCGCCTACGGGCTGATGGTCAAAGGCGTCGATAAAAAGACGCGGCTTGCCCGCGCTCGCGAGGCGCTGGAGCGCGTCGCGCTCGGTTTTACCCATGCGCGCAAACCGTCGCAGCTCTCCGGCGGGCAGCGTCAGCGCGTCGCCATCGCCCGCGCGCTGGTCAATCAGCCGCGCGTCCTGCTGCTGGATGAGCCGCTCGGCGCGCTCGATCTCAAACTGCGCGAGCAGATGCAGGTCGAATTAAAAAACCTGCAACGCTCGCTGGGTATTACCTTTGTGTTCGTCACGCACGATCAGAGCGAGGCGCTGTCGATGTCTGACCGCGTGGCGGTGTTCAATAACGGGCGCATCGAGCAGATCGACGCGCCGCGCGAGCTTTACATGCGCCCGCGCACGCCGTTTGTCGCGGGGTTCGTCGGCACCGCCAACGTGCTGAGCGACGCCCTGACGCAGCAGCTCGGCGGCGCGCCGGGCACGTTTTCGCTGCGCCCGGAGCATATCCGGCTTAACGAACCCGGTGAAATCCAGGTGCGTGGCACGGTGCAGGCGGTGCAGTTCCAGGGCGCGGCCACGCGCTTTGAGCTCGCGCTTGAGAGCGGTGACACGCTGCTGATAAGCCAGGCCAATCCGTCGCCCGCGCCGGATGCGCCGCTGCTGTGCGCAGGCCAGGCGGTGACGGCCTCCTGGGCGCGCGCCGCCATGATCCGGCTGAGCGAGGGGTAAGATGGATATGACGCTCCCACCTCCCGCGCACAGCGGCGGCCTGCTGCGGCGCTTCGCGACGCTCCTCTGGCGGCGGCCGACGCTCTGGCTGTTCCTGTTATTGCTGCCGCCGCTGATGTGGTTCGGCATCGTCTATCTCGGCTCGCTCCTGACGCTCTTATGGCAGGGGTTTTACACCTTCGACGACTTCACGATGTCGGTAACGCCGGATCTGACTCTCGCCAACCTGCGCGCGCTCTTTAACCCCGCCAATTACGACATTATTGTGCGCACGCTGGTGATGGCGGTCGCCGTCTCTCTCGCCTGCGCCGTTCTGGCGTTCCCGATGGCCTGGTATATGGCGCGCTACACCCGCGGCAAGCTGAAGGCGTTTTTCTATATCGCCGTGATGCTGCCGATGTGGGCGAGCTATATCGTCAAGGCCTATGCGTGGACGCTGCTGCTGGCGCGCGACGGCGTGGCGCAGTGGTTTTTGCAACATCTGGGGCTCGAAGGGGCGCTCACCGCGTTGCTGACGCTGCCGGGCATCGGCGGCAATACGCTCTCCACCTCCGGGCTGGGGCGGTTTCTGGTATTCGTCTATATCTGGCTGCCGTTTATGATCCTGCCGGTGCAGGCGGCGCTGGAGCGTCTGCCGCCGTCGCTGTTGCAGGCCTCCGCCGACCTCGGCGCGAAACCCGCGCAAACCTTCCGCCATGTGGTGCTGCCGCTCGCGGTGCCGGGCATTGCAGCAGGCTCGATTTTCACCTTCTCGTTAACGCTTGGGGATTTCATCGTCCCGCAGCTGGTGGGCCCGCCGGGCTTTTTCATCGGCAACATGGTCTATTCTCAGCAGGGGGCTATCGGCAATATGCCGATGGCGGCGGCGTTTACGCTGGTGCCGATTGTCCTGATTGCCGTTTATCTGGCGTTTGTGAAGCGCCTGGGAGCGTTCGATGCACTCTGACCGCGCGCCATGGCCGCTTAAAATCGCCGCCTGGGGCGGCGTGATTTTCCTGCACTTTCCGCTGGCGATCATCGCGCTTTACGCCTTTAACACCGAAGAGTCGGCATTTAGTTTTCCGCCGAAGGGCTTCACGCTGCGCTGGTTTGAGATTGCGGCGCAGCGCGCTGATATTCTCGATGCCGTGACGTTGTCACTTAAAGTAGCGCTGATCGCCACACTGCTGGCGCTCGTTCTCGGCACGCTCGCCGCCGCCGCGCTCTGGCGACGGGAGTTCTTCGGCAAAAGCGCGGTATCGCTGCTGTTGCTGCTGCCGATTGCGCTGCCGGGCATTATCACCGGTATCGCGCTGCTGACGGCGTTTAAACAATTCGACATTGAGCCCGGCTTTCTCACGATGGTGGTCGGCCACGCCACCTTCTGCGTGGTGGTGGTCTTTAACAATGTGATCGCGCGGCTGCGGCGCACCGCCTGGAGCCAGGTTGAGGCCTCGATGGATCTCGGCGCGGACGGCTGGCAGACCTTTCGCTACATCATTATGCCGAACCTCGGCACCGCGCTGCTGGCAGGCGGCATGCTCGCCTTCGCGCTCTCGTTCGATGAAATTATTGTCACCACGTTTACCGCAGGCCACGAGCGCACGCTGCCGCTGTGGCTGCTGAACCAGCTCGGTCGCCCGCGCGACGTGCCGGTCACCAACGTGGTGGCGCTGTGCGTCATGATCCTCACCATGATCCCCATCCTCGGGGCCTGGTGGCTGACGCGCGATGATGAAACTGTCGCTGGTAGCGGCAAATAACCTCAAAGGAACACGCTATGCAGAGTCAATTACTGATTAACGGCGCGCTGGTGGAAGGCAAGGGCGAGCGCCTGCCCGTCTATAACCCCGCCACCGGCGAGGTGCTGATTGAGATTGCCGAAGCCAGCGCAGAGCAGGTGGATGAGGCGGTCAACGCCGCCGACGCGGCGTTTACCCAGTGGCGTCTCACCACGCCCAAAGAACGTGCCGGGGCGCTGCTTAAGCTCGCGGATGTGATCGAGCAGAACGCGCAGACGTTCGCGCAGCTCGAATCCCAGAACTGCGGCAAACCGCTGCACTGCGTGGCGGGCGATGAGATCCCGGCGGTGGCCGACGTGTTTCGTTTCTTCGCAGGGGCCGCGCGCTGCCTGAACGGGCTTGCTGCGGGCGAATATCTGGCGGATCACACCTCGATGATCCGCCGCGACCCGGTGGGGGTGGTGGCGTCCATCGCGCCCTGGAACTACCCGCTGATGATGGCCGCCTGGAAGCTCGCGCCCGCGCTGGCAGCGGGTAACTGCGTGGTGCTGAAGCCCTCGGAGATAACGCCGCTCACCGCGTTTAAGCTCGCGGAACTCGCAAAAGATATCTTCCCGGCAGGCGTGCTGAACGTGCTGTTTGGCCGCGGTCAGACGGTGGGCGACCCGCTGACCGGTCATGAAAAAGTGCGTATGGTCTCGCTCACCGGCTCTATTGCTACCGGCGAGCACATCATCAGCCGCACCGCGTCGTCAATAAAGCGCACCCATATGGAGCTCGGCGGTAAAGCGCCGGTGCTGGTGTTTGACGACGCCGATCTCGACGCCGTGGTGGAGGGCATTCGCACGTTCGGCTTCTATAACGCGGGCCAGGACTGCACGGCGGCGTGCCGCATCTATGCGCAAAAAGGGATTTATGACCAGCTGGTGGAAAAGCTCGGCGCGGCGGTCGGTAGCCTGAAAACGGGCGCGCCGGAAGATGAAAGCACCGAGCTCGGACCGCTTAGTTCCGAGGCGCATCTGAATCGCGTCATCCAGGCGGTGGAGGGCGCGAAAGCGCTGGCGCATATCCGCGTGGTGACGGGCGGCAAAAAAGTCGACGGGCCGGGCTATTATTTCCAGCCGACGGTACTGGCAGGCGCGAAGCAGGAAGACGCGATTGTGCAGCGCGAAGTGTTCGGGCCGGTGGTCAGCGTCACGCCGTTTGACGATGAAGCTCAGGCGCTGGAATACGCCAACGACTCGCAATACGGCCTCGCGTCATCCGTCTGGACCCGCGATGTCGGCCGCGCGCACCGCCTCAGTGCCCGACTGCAATATGGCTGCACCTGGGTGAACACGCACTTTATGCTGGTCAGCGAAATGCCCCACGGCGGCCAGAAACTCTCCGGCTACGGCAAGGATATGTCGATGTACGGGCTTGAGGATTACACCGTGGTGCGGCATGTGATGATTAAGCACTAAGGGGGGAAGTGGCTGATATCGGGAGTGTTCAGATATCAGCCACTTTGTATAGACCACAAAATCACCTTTGCATTTGTGTGACCCATCAGATAGCTGTAGAACACCATTTAGAAGCGCTGGCCCAGTGCGTTCCGCACCTTATCGACGCCGTGAAATTCAACGTCTTGCGGAATGTCCGTCCTGTCAACTATCGACTGCTATTCAGACGCCGGGATTTTGCGGCTTCCCTCTATTAACACAATTAACCCTTTTTCAAATTAGCAGTCGTTTTTGGGGTGACGCTCGTGTTGGTTCTCCGCCTGGCCTGTAATCATGACGCAAGCCCGTGACAGCTTACCCTAATCCTTAGGGCTGCCGGTGAGACCAGGCAGTGATTTGATCATCTCACAGTATTATGCCTTCACTTCCACATCGAAGATGGCTTGAGCGCGTAATCAAAAAAGGCCGCTGTAGCGACCTTATGTTGTCTCAATAAATTTTATCCATGCAATTCTAAATACCCTTTTTCAATATCGTATTTCAGATGCTTGGTTAAGGAGAACTGAGGATCAGATTCATGAAAACGTCTTTTAATCATCTCTTGATACTCTCCAACAGTCATGCCATCAACTAACTCCTTGTTGATGTTGAAACCAGAACAATTTATTGCGGATTCAGAACCGCGCCTGTGACTTTTGCCCACAATTTTGATGACCAAATGCAGGTTATTGCTAATGTCAAATGTAGCGATGTTGCCGCTGTTAATAATCATATCGTTCCCATAGTTACCCATTTTATGGCAATGCCAAATGCTCTAGTTGTTAATCGCTAACCGAATATCTAAAAGATTAATCATGAGCGCTATTAACAACGTAATATTTTATCACTCCCTGCTGTGACGGCATCATATGCCGCCGAAAAACAGGGCGCGCGCTGTCTTAAGTATAATGATTACGCACAGCTTAAGTAAGCGTTTCTGGCGCTGGGCAAAGCGCGGGTAGATTTTTTAACCTCATCGCCACAGCTTAATCTGATGTTTTTGCAATCAACAGCATAAAAGCTGACAGGGTGAAGTTATCTTTTATTAAACCTGTTTTTATCATGTCGAAGACCTCGCCCTTTGAGTAAAATTCGCAGCAAATAACACCTTCGTCTTTTTGAGGATTAAGCAGGCTGATATCATCAACATTACAAATAACCGCTTGAATTTTATCTGTTATCAATCCTGAGTCAGTTATTAATTGGCCGAGTGAATAACTATCAACTGCTTCTAAGTTAAGCTCCTCTTTTAGTTCTCTTTCTGCACCTTCTATATGCGTTTCGGCAGGCTCAAGAAATCCGCGAGGAAATTCATGTAAAACCTCACCATTCCTCGAATGTTGAATGATTGCGTATTTATTTTTATAAGCAGGAATAATTACCACGCCACCATTTTTTTGGTTGAGCTTAAGGTGACCCAGTTCGTTAACTGAGACCGTCAACACACTGTTTTCAAAAATTAATTTATTCAAAATTAACAATCCATGTAGGTTCATTAGCAGAACGTCGTATGATAGTTCGCGTGTTATAAAGATAGAATAAAACGTACGTTAAATAAACAAGCGCCTTCACGATATTAATTAATATCTCGTTGTTCACTTTTAGCAATAAAAAACTTTCTTTTACAAGTATCGCCGTTGGAAATCCAGAGATTAAGATTATGCAGAATATAACTCTGTTTTCAATCCCTTTTAGCATCGTCCGGAAACCCATCTTGCTATACTTGTTCTTCTGTAGAAGAAAAAAATCTTTTATGTTTTCGTTAACGTTGTTAAAATCAAAATTATCTCTTGAAAGTATTTTATTAAGCGCCAGGGCAGAGTCAGTGTATTGCATTTGCCATGAGCGTAAACCTGAAAGGGTTCTGATTGTCATTCCGCCAATCAAACATACAACCAGATTTAAAAGTATGGTTGAATATTCACTGGACATCATTTTACTGACGGACGTATATGAACCGATGTAAAACGACAGGATAACCAGATAAAATGCTATAGTCTGATCTCTTTTTGACGACTGTTCTTTAATGTGCTCATTGCATCTTTCATAGACGGACATCAGAAAATCTTTTGATGCTAACATTGGAGCTCCTGCCAGAGATCTTAAATTAATTTTATAATTTCACTATTAAAGCTAATATCGTGCTGAACCGGTACGCTACATACCACTTGAGAATCTTTTATACTCTCAAATTCAGCAAGTTCCAATCATAACAGTATTGTTATGACGATTCCAAAAGAGGGCATCACGCTTCACAGGGCAAATGTCAACGCCATCACGCGGCAGCGTCAATCTCTGCTCGCATTCGGCGACGTTTACCCACAAATCCTTAAGCGGGGAAAGAAAAATGCGCTCTCAGTCAGCATCCGCTTTCGCTGAACTGTATAGGGCAGCATGACCAGCCCGATGTAGTCGCATTCACAAAACCACCGTTACAGTCGAAGATGAACCTCGGAAAGTGTCGGTTAATACTAAAGAGACCCCTGCGGGTCTCTTTATCAGGTGGCAGATTATAAACCTTTCACCTTTTTCAGCACCGTAGCGACAATCTCTTTCTCTTTAGAAATGACGTCATCGCCAATGTCTGACGGGTCAAATGTCGCATCGTCTATTAGCTGGTCAATAGAAATGCCTTTCAGCGAACCGGATGTGATGAGCGCAGAGAGCGTATAGAGGGTGAGTTCACTTCTGATGATGAGATGTTGATTATTGCCTTTTATATTATCGATCTCTTCCTGAATCTCTTTTTTCCACTCGGCGAGCTCAAGATTTTCTTTCTCGAGCGTTTCAATACGTTTTTCAAGGCGGGCAATAAGCATATCGGAAGCCATAACAGTTCCTCAAGCAGAGGTAATCAGCCATCCCTCTCTTAACGATGTTCTTCAGCAGCTTATTGCTGAAGGGCTGAAACCACAACATATAGACAGATTGCGATATATCCTACCCTGATATTTGATCAGCTATAAAGCGGGTCTTCGCCAGATTCACAACGGCTTCGTCACTGAGACGTTACTCACATTTCTGACGTCCCGATGGTATGTATGGCGAGTGACAGGGCATAGCGCTGCGCCCTGCAAAAAGCGCTGCCGGTCAAAAGCGAATCACCGCCCCAAACGCGCGGCGGGTCGATTTTTTATTATCGCGGGCCGTATTGACCTCAATCACCGCCTGGTAATCGTTGCCTGCCGCAAAGGTAAACTCCGCGGGCGTGATGCAAAACGCGCCGGAGACGGCCTGCTTCGCAGGAGGGAAAATCGTCTGTTTCAACGGCTCACGGGCGTTATACACCATCGCCGAGACGATCTTCTCACCCGGCAGCAGGGGGAGGTGCAGACAGACATTCTGCCCCTGACGCTCAACCGGCACGGGGGCTTCGGGGGTATAACGCGCGCTGAGATCGTCAACGCTCCCGCAGCCCGTGAGGAGCACGCCCGCCAGTATTAATCCGTTTTTCATCGCAACGCCTTTCTTTGTGAACCATAACAGCGAACAGGCCGAACATTCCGCCATCCCATAACCGGCGCGCAAACCGACGCAACGCACGAAAATACTCTACCTTTTAAGAGATGACGACCTGAAAGGAGGATGTATGTCACTGTCCATCGACAAAAAACAGCAGCCGGGCGGGGCCTATGAATACACGGCCACCTGTCGCGAAGAAAATTATCACTTTGTCATTACCGGCAAAGGCGATACGGCCACCGAGGCGGACACGAATCTGCTCGATAACTTAAAAGAGATGCAGCAGCGGCTGGACGAAGTCGCCCAGACCGGCAAACTTTCCGCATAAACCTTCGCCATCCCACGCCTGCCGGGGTGCCCGGCAGGCAAAAATTCTGTACCATTATATAACAAACTGAAAACAATAATTTTTGTCCTTTAAGGAAGTTCTATGGCAATCACCCGCCGTGATTTTCTCAATGGCGTCGCTATCACCGTGGCCGCCGGAATGACGCCGTGGCACGTGCTGCGCGCCTCGCCGCAAACCGCGACGCAGTCGCTCTACTATCCGCCGACGCTGACAGGGCTTCGCGGCAACCATCCGGGCTCGTTTGAACAGGCGCACGCGCTGGGGCGTGAAGGCAAGCGGTTCGACCCGGCCAGCGTTCCGGTGGAGGAGCAGTACGATCTGGTGATTGTTGGGGCGGGGATCAGCGGGCTCGCCGCCGCCTGTTTCTGGCAGGAATTGCGCGGCAAACAGCAGCGCATTCTGCTGCTGGATAACCATGACGACTTCGGCGGCCACGCCAAACGTAATGAATTTCACATCGACGGGAAAACCGTGCTCGGCTACGGCGGCAGCGAATCTTTCCAGTCGCCTGCGAATAACTTCAGCGAAACCGCGATGGGCCTGCTGAAGACGCTCAACGTCAGCATCGAGCGCATGGCGAAAAGCTTCGACCAGACCTTCTATCCGGATCTCAATTTAAGCCGTGGCGTCTATTTCGATAAAACCAACTTCGGCGTCGATAAAATCGTGAGCGGCGATCCGGGCCGTGCGGTGGCGGACGATATCCCGCCCGATCGTATGAACGCCCGCGACATTCGCGCCTTTATTAACGACTTCCCGCTGCCGCAGGCGGACCGCGAGGCGTTAATCGCGCTGCATACGGAGAAAAAAGATTATCTCGCCGGCATGCGCGTTGAGGATAAAGTCGCCTGGCTCGACACCCACAGTTACCGCCAGTTTCTTAGCGAAAAAGTGGGCCTGAGCGACAGCGCCATTCGCTATTTCCAGCAGCGCACCAATGATTTCCAGGCGATCGGCATCGACGGCACCTCGGCGAGCGACGCCCGCATCTGCGCGCTGCCGGGGCTCGACGGTATGGAGTTACCGCCGCTGGACGCCGAATCGCTGGCAGACCTCGAAGAGCCCTATATCTATCACTTCCCTGACGGCAACGCCGGCCTGGCGCGCCTGATGGTGCGTCATCTCATCCCGGCGGTGGCGCCCGGCGACAGCATGGACGATATTGTGATGGCGACCTTCGACTACAGCCAGCTCGATAAACCGGACCACCCGGTGCGTCTGCGTCTTAACAGCACCGGCGTGCACGCGGCTAACGTGGCGGGTGGAGTGGAAGTGACATACCTGCGCGACGGCAAGCTGCATAAGGTGAAAGCCGGGCAGACCGTGATGGCGGGCTACAACATGATGATCCCGTATCTGGTGCCGGAAATCCCACACGACCAGCAGGAGGCGCTGAAACAGAACGTTAAAGCGCCGCTGGTCTACAGCAAAGTCGTCATCCGCAACTGGCAGCCGTTTATGAAGCTCGGCGTACATGAGATTTACTCGCCCGCCGCGCCGTACAGCCGCGTTAAGCTCGACTACCCGGTGGATATGGGCGGTTATTCGCATCCGCGCGACCCGAACGCGCCGATTGGGCTGCATATGGTCTATGTGCCGACGTTCCCCGGCAGCGGACTCAGCGCCCGCGAACAGTTTCGCAAGGGGCGCGCGTTTCTGCTCGGCACGCCGTTCGAGGTGCATGAAAAGATGATCCGCGAACAGCTGCAGGGCATGTTCGGCGAGGCCGGGTTTGATCACGAGCGCGATATTGCGGCGATCACGGTCAACCGCTGGTCGCACGGTTACTCCTATTTCTTCAGCGGGCTGTTCGATGACGAAGTGGGCTCGCAGAAAATCATCGAGAAAGCGCGTCAGCCGGTGGGGCGCATCACCATTGCCAACTCCGACGCCGACTGGAGCCCGTATGCCAACTCGGCCATCGACCAGGGTTACCGCGCGGTGAAAGAGCTGCACGACATGGCGAGGGCGGGCGCATGAAACGATTAACGATTCTGGCGCTGGCTCTGTGGGCGGCGCAGGCAGGCGCGCAGGGGATGTCGCGCGGCGAATATGTGGCGCGCGCGGGCGACTGCATGGCGTGCCACACTGCCGCCGACGGCGCGCCGCTCGCGGGCGGGCTGAAATTCGCCACGCCGCTTGGCGATATTTATTCCACTAACATCACGCCCGATAAGACGCACGGCATCGGCGGCTACAGTTATGACGAGTTCGCCCGGGCCATGCGCGAAGGCGTGGCGAAAGACGGTCACCATCTCTACCCGGCAATGCCGTACCCGTCCTACGCGAAAATGAGCGATGACGATCTGCACGCGCTCTATGACTACCTGATGAACGAGGTCACCCCGCAGGCCAGTGCGAATCGCGAGAGTGATATCCCGTGGCCGCTCTCGATGCGCTGGCCGCTCGGCCTCTGGAACAGCCTGTTCGTCGAGGATAAACCCTTTACGCCGCGGGCGGACAAGAGCGCCGCCTGGAACCGCGGCGCCTATCTGGTGCAGGGGCCGGGCCACTGCGGCGCGTGCCATACGCCGCGCGGCGTGGGGATGCAGGAAAAAGCCTTCGACGAGAGCGACGAGCAGTTCCTTGCAGGCGAAGCCCTTAACGGCTGGTACGCGCCGTCGCTGCGCGGGCTGACAATGTCGCAGGACGATCTCGCCGTCCTGTTGCGCGACGGGCGCAGCAAACACGCGGCGCTCAGCGGGCCGATGGATGAGGTCGTCACCAACAGCACACAATACCTCAGCGACGACGATAACCGCGCCATAGCCGGTTATCTCTTAAGCCTGCCGGGCAGCGAGCCCACGAAAAAGGCTGTGCCGAAGGCGGCGAAAGCCGACATGGAGAACGGACATCAGCTTTACGCCCGCTACTGCGCCACCTGTCACGGCAGCAACGGTGAAGGCGCGGATTACGCGGTCCCGGCGCTGAAAGGCAACCTGACGGTCAACGCCGACAACACGCTGACGCTGCTGCGCGTGGTGCTGGAGGGCGGAAAAACCGCCGTGACCCAGGGCCATCTGCCATACAGCATGCCGGGCTACGGCTGGACGCTCAGCGACCAGGACGCGGCGGATGTGACCAACTACATTCGCGGCAGCTTTGGCAATGAGGCCGCGCCGGTCACGCCGGACGACGTTAAAGACGCCCGCGAATGGCAGCATAACGAGTAACGCCACGGCGCCGCCTCTGTCGGGCGGCGCTGTTTCATGCCGTTTACAGAAAACCTTCTGCTATCTGCGCATACGGTCGGCGGTTAATCGAGTCTCATGGCCTGCGCGCTGACCCGCTGAATCCACTGGGAAAAACGGCGCTGTCATTAATCTGTCACGCACGCGCCTTATAACAGGTGCCACGACCAATCCGGACTCAGGCATAATGAAAATCAAACCCCTTGCGCTGCTTTTCTCAGCACTTTTCCCGCTCTGCACCCAGGCCGCTGCGCCGCAGGTTGAACGCTTTGTGGTCACGTTTCCGGCGGAAGATCACGTGGTCTATTCCGGCAACTACGCGAGCGCGTTTCCTGACGGCCTGCCGGTCGGCGTAGGCTCCGGCCTGCTGTTTTTGCGCAAAGAGGGCGACGACCTGATTTTCGCGACCGTGACCGATCGCGGCCCGAACGCCGATTCGCCGAAAATGGGCAAGCAGGAGTCAAAAATCTTCGCAAGCCCCGACTATACGCCGCTGATGATGACCATTCGCGTCAGCAAAGATAAGGCGCAGGCGAGCGACCCGATGCCGCTGCATGATGAGCAGGGCAATATCAGCGGTCTGCCGCTGCCCGCAGGCCTCATCGGCGCTACGAATGAACTGGCGCTGAACGATGCGCTGCAAACCCTCACGGGCGATAAACGCGGGCTCGATACCGAAGGCATCACGCCGGACGGCAAAGGCGGTTACTGGCTGTGCGACGAATATGGTCCGTTTATCATAAATGTCGACGCCAGCGGCGCGATTATCGCCAAACACGGCCCGCAGGCGGGTAAAGGCGAAGAGGGGGTGGCGGGCGGACTGCCGAACATCCTCAAATGGCGTCAGCCGAATCGCGGCTTCGAAGGGCTGACCCGCATGCCGGACGGGCGCATTATCGCGGCGGTGCAGAGCACGCTGGATATCGACGGCAAAACCAAAAACACCGCGCGCTTTACGCGTCTGGTGAGTTTCGACCCGGCGACCGGCAAAACCGCGATGTATGGCTACCCGATTGACATCGACGTCTATAAAAAAGCCAAAGATGCCAAAATCGGCGATATCGTGGCGCTGGACGACCACCGCATTCTGCTCATTGAGCAGGGCGGCGATAAAAACAAAACCATGCGCAACCGCGTCTACGTGGTGGATTTAAGCAAGGCCAGCGATCTCATCGCGCTTGACAGCACCCAGCCGCCGGAGTTCGACGATGCCGATAAGCTGAACGCGCGCGGCGTGAAGCTTGCCAGTAAAACGCTGGCGGTGGACTTGCGCGAGGCGGGCTGGCAGCAGGAGAAAGCCGAAGGGCTGGCGCTTATCGACCCGCAAACCCTCGCGGTCATCAACGACAACGACTTCGGTCTGCAATCGGAACTGCTGGAGCCGCAGGGCGATAAAAAAGAGATGGACGATTATAACGTGGACGGCAAGGGCCATCTGACGCTGGACGGTCAGCCGGTCGCGAGCAAAATCGGCATTAAGCCGCTGGAGAAACCCGCCTCGCAGAACGAGCTGTGGGTGATCAAGCTCGATAAACCGCTGTAAGCAAGAAAAAAGGCAGGCCTCTCGGCCTGCCTTTGCGTTTTTCCTTAAACTCTCTCAGTCACGTCGTTGTGGTCTTAATTCAGTTTAAACACCGCCACCGCCTGATTCAGCAGCTGTGACTGCTCTTTCAGCGAGTGGGCGGCCGCGGAGGCTTCCTCCACCAGCGCGGCGTTCTGCTGGGTAACAGAATCCATCTGCGCTACGGCCTGGTTAATCTGCTCAATCCCCCGGCTCTGCTCGCCGGTAGAGAGCGCGATTTCCGACATCAGCTCGGACACCTGCTTAATCGAACCGATGATGCGCTTCATGCTCTCGCCTGCGCGCGCCACGCGATCGCTGCCCAGCACCACCTGCTCGCCGGACTGCTCGATAAGCTCTTTGATCTCTTTCGCGGCGACCGATGAACGCTGCGCGAGGTTACGCACTTCGCTTGCCACCACCGCAAAGCCGCGACCCTGTTCACCGGCACGCGCGGCTTCCACCGCGGCGTTCAGCGCCAGAATGTTGGTCTGGAAAGCAATGTCTTCGATAATGCCGATAATGTTGTCGATCTTACTGGAGCTGGATTCAATCTCCTGCATCGACACCACGACTTCCTCGACAATCGCATTGCCTTCCTGCGCGGCGCTGCGCATATTGCCCGCCAGCTTGTTGGCTTCGGCGGTGTTTTCAGAGGTGTGCTTCACGGTCGAGGTCAGCTGTTCCATGCTGGCGGCGGTTTCGCCAAGCGACGCGGCCTGCTCTTCAGTACGCGCGGAGAGATCGACGTTACCGGCGGCAATCTCTTCGGCGGCGTGCGCCACGCTCTGACTGGAGTCGCGTACCTGCGCGATGATATCGACCAGCGACAGACGCATCTGCTCCAGTGAGCCGAGCATATCGCCGATTTCATCTTTCGAGCCGGAGAGCACCGGGGTGTGCAGCTCGCCTTCCGCCATCTGCTGGCAGTGACGACGGGCGGCATCCAGCGGCGCCAGAACGCGGCGCTTAAGCAGAATGAACATCGCGCCAATCAGCAGCGTAAACAGCAGGGCAAACACCGCGATGGTGATGATGCTGTTTACAAAGCGGTCCTGCGCATCCTGATTCAGACGCTGGGCGTATTTTTCGCGAAACGCCAGCAGTTGATCGAGCGTGATTTCAAACTGGCGATCCAGCTGCGGGATCGTGGTGCTGACCAGCTGATTAAAACGCGCGGTATCGTTGCGGCTCGCCGCATCCATCAACGGACGCAGACCGTCATCGACATACGCCTGCCAGGCCTGACGATAAGGGGCGGCGAGCGCCTCTTCACCTTCAACCGCCGGAGCGGCTTTGTAGTTATTGAACGCGGCCGTGGCTTTTTGCATGACCTCGTTGGCGCTCTGCAGCGACGCCTGCGTTTTCTGCGCATCGCCAAGAGAGGCGTTGATCATCGCCTCCATCAGGCGCACGCGCAGGGTGCGGCTGTGGTTAATCGGGTCAATCACCGAAAGCACCACGCGAATTTCTTTATTCACGTTATCCAGCGACTGGTTGCTGCGGGTAAGCGACCAGAGGTTAGAGACGGTACTGACGAGAAAGATAAAAAGTAACAGACTGAAAACGAGAAATGAAAAACGCCTTACTGACATGTTGTTCCCTTGCGTGAAGTTGCGACACAACGACCCGGCATCTTTGAAAAAAAAGATGGCCACCAGACGGTTATCGGTCTGGCGCGAAAAAAATTTAGGTTAAATAGCTTTCACCCACTAAAACAAGGGCTTATGAATATTGCAGGGGTAATACGCCAGGCATATCACCCGCCAGGCTATGCTTAACGCGGGTGTGGCGAACAGGCGCGCAGGCGCATAAGGAGCGATAGTGAAAACGCTACAAGGACCTTCTCTTTTTCTCTCACAGTTTATCAGCGACCGGCCCCCGTTTAATCAGCTCGACACGCTGGCGGCCTGGGCGGCGGGGCTCGGCTATAAAGCGGTGCAACTGCCAACGCATCTGCCGCACATTTTCGACCTCGCCAAAGCGGCGGAGAGCGTTGACTACTGCGCTCTGGTGCGCGAAACGCTCGGTAATGTCGGGCTGCAAATCAGCGAACTGTCGACGCACTTTCAGGGCCAGCTGGTGGCGGTCCATCCGGCGTATGACAAGGCATTCGCCGGGTTTGCGCCCGAGGCGGTGCGCCACGATCCGCAGGCTCGTCAGCAGTGGGCGGTCAGCACGCTTAAGCTTGCGGCTCGCGCCTCGCAAAACCTCAACCTCACCGCGCACGCCACGTTTTCCGGCTCGCTCGCCTGGCCGTTTTTCTACCCGTGGCCGCCGCACAATCCGCTGCTTGTGGAAGAGGCGTTTAATGAGCTGGCGAGCCGCTGGCTGCCGATACTGAACAGCTTTGACGAGGCGGGCGTGGATCTCTGCTTTGAGCTGCACCCCGGCGAAGACTTGCATGACGGAACCACCTTCGGGCGTTTCCTGACGCTCACCGGCGAGCATCCGCGCTGCCATATCCTTTACGATCCGAGCCACATGCTGCTTCAGCACATGGATTACCTCGGGTTTATCGACCACTGGCACTCGCGCATCCGCGCGTTTCACGTCAAAGATGCCGAGTTCAACCGCTCGGCGAACAGCGGCGTATATGGCGGCTATCAACCGTGGATTGACCGCCCCGGACGCTTTCGCTCGCCAGGCGACGGGCAAATCGACTTTACGGCCATTTTCAGCAAGCTCGCGCAGTACGACTACCCCGGCTGGGCGACGCTTGAGTGGGAGTGTTGCCTGAAAGCGGGCGAAACCGGCGCGCGCGAAGGGGCGCGGTTTATCGCCGACCATATCATCAGGGTCGCGGAGCAAAACTTCGAGAAGTATGCGGGCGAACGACAGGAGCGGGCCGCGGTGCGCGACATGCTGGGGCTCAGCCCGCGCCCATAAAAAAAGCCGGGCGAGGCCCGGCTTTCGCGTCTGAACGCGTTTATCAGTCAAACACGTTATTGATAACGGCGGTCACCAGCGCAGTGCTGAGCGCAATCAGCACCAGGTCATCGCCGACCATTTTCCATTCGTAGCCGGGATAGTACGGCAGTTCATTCAGCATACTGGCCGGTACGGATTTTTTGGCGATGCCCGGCGGCAGCGGTTTGCCGCGCGCCAGGTTTTTGGCGATCCCCGGCGGCAGCGACTCATAGCCGGTGAGGCCATAATTCACCGCCAGGCTGCGCGCGCGGCTGAAGCTGATATCTGACTCGACGTGGTCAGGTTTGCCGTAGTTTTTACGGCCTGATGCGTTGTCGTTGTGTTTTGCGTTGTGGTCGGCGCCTTTGCCGTTATTGCCGTGGCCATTGCCATGATTACCGCTGTTACCGTGGCCGTTGCCATTTCCGTTACCGTTGCCGGGGTTAGCCAGCGCAGGCGTGGCGCAGACGGTAAAAGCCGCAAGCAGGAGCGCCATTGCGCTCAGACGTTTCGTTTTCATAACCCTTCCTCAGTCAGATGGTGCAGCGCTATTTCAGCATAGCGGCAACAAAAAGCGATTGCGCTTTTTCCTGGATTTCAGACTTCGGAAGACGTCTCGCAAAACCGCAACGCCGGTTTGCTGGCACCCTCGTAAATCGGCATTATGACTGTATAAATAACCAGTTTTTCTGTGTTGTTCATCCTACGGTCAACCGGGCGCACATGGGTGGCGCAGGGAAACGGGCGGGCGGTTCAGGCAAAGCCGCTCAAGTGAACCCACTGAAGCCATGCAACTGAATTAAACAAGGAGAACAGAATGACGGAGGCCATGCTAAAAACCGCACCGCTGTCGACCCGCCCGGTTTTAAGCCGCGATGAGGCCGCCGCTTACACGCGGGAACATTACTTTGCGCGGGGCGGCTGGCTGACGGAGCCGGACGGGCCGTGGCGCCCGGCACCCGTCACGTCGCCACCGGAAGGGCGCGTATTGCAGGTCGATGCGCGAAAAGGGCCGTATCGCACGGTGCAGCAGGCCGTTAACGCCGCCGTCGCGTCAGGGCCCCGCAACGCGCGGGTGTGGATAGCCATCGCGCCGGGCGTCTATCGCGGCGTGGTCTATCTGCCCGCCGGTGCGCCTCCCGTCACCCTGTATGGCACCGGCGAGACGCCCCAGGACGTGCGCCTTGAGCTTGCGCTGGATGCGCGCTTTACGCCGCAGCAGTATCAGGCGGCGGTCAATGCGCACGGCGAGTTTCAGCCCGGCGACCCTGCGTGGCATTGCTACCAGCGCATCGCCGCGTCGGGCGCGGCGGACATTGGCACTCGCGCCTCCGCGGTTGTGATGGCGCAGTGTGACGATATTCAGCTGGTCAACCTGAGCATCGTCAATACGCTGCTCGACCGCGTTGACGGCGCGGCGCATCAGGCGGTGGCGCTGTATGCTGACGGCGACAGGGTGCAGCTCGAACGCCTGCGCCTTATCAGCCGTCAGGATACGCTCTGGCTCAGCAGCCGCAGCGCGCCTCAGGGCGAGGCGTCGCACATCAGCCGCGTGTGGGTCGCCGACTGTTATCTCGAAGGCGATGTCGATTACGTCTTTGGTTCGGCGAGCGCCGTGTTCGAGCGCGTTCACTTCCACACCGTCTCTTCGCGTGGCGCAGGCGAGGCCTTCGTGCTGGCGCCGTCCACGCCGTACAACCTGCCCGTGGGCTTTCTGGTGCAGCAGTGCCGCTTAACAACGGACGGCGGGTTTGGACGAACGTTGTACGCGAAGGCGGGCCGGGCGTGGGATCACGGGGCGCGCGAGACCGGCTATCAGCCAGGGCGCACCGCCAACGGGCAGGCGCTTGTCCGCGACAGCGTTTTTGATACCGGCTTTGATGCCACAGCGCCCTGGGGCGCGGCCGCGACAACCGGACGGCCCTTTGTGGCGAGCCGGCGCGGTGAGCGAAACGAGCTGCGGGTTAACCGCCTGGTGGAGTATCAGAACCGGCAGGTGCATCAAGGCGAAGGGCGGTAAAACGCCGGCGCGGACGCGCCGGCGGCAGGATCAGCGAAGGCCGATGATTTTCGCGAGCGTCTTGCGGTCGGCGGGTTTGATATCCAGCGGATGCTCGTAACCGATGTTCTCAATGGCGCGGGTATAGAGCGCCACCAGCCAGTCGTAGACGTAACGGGTAGCCGCGTGGACCGGTTTCTCGCCAAGACGCGTCAGGCGCTGGTCGTGGGCGACTGACGAGGCGAACAGCCGCTCATTCGGGTTGACGCGGCTTGCCGGACGTTGCGCCTGCGGCACGCGCTCGAAGCCGAGCCAGCTCACGAAATTACCGAGCTCAGCGCGCAGCTGCGCGCCGGAGAGCCCTTCGTGCGCGGCCAGCGCTTCCAGACGTCCGGCCAGGTTCAGCCGGTAGCTTGCGATAATCAGCGTATCGCCAAGCCAGTGCAGCGTGGCGGCGTCGACGCCGAGCTGCGCGGCATGCTCCTCGCTCTGCATCCACTGGCGCACATGGTTCACCCACAGGCGATGCGCGCGACGAGCCAGCGACCCGCCGGAGGCAGCGTCCGCAGGGCGAGTGGCGACCGCCTCGCCAAAGAGGTCAATCTCGGTGCTGAACAGCCCCTGCGGCGTCTCTTCATGGCGCTCTTCGGTTTCGCACAGCGCCTGCAGCGCGGCCGGATCCGGCAGCAGCGCCTGCAACAGATCGCCGTGGCGCGCGGCCTGGCGCTGCAGCGTGCGCACGCCGTTCTCGGCCGTGGCGCGCAGCGTGGCTTCATCGGCGGAGAGTGGTGCCAGATAGCGGCTGAAAAGCAGCGCGGGCTGGGCCTTCGCGTTCGCTTTGAGCAGCGTGAGACGGCGCGCGCGGCTGCTGTCGCTGAGCGCCTGCGACAGCCACTCGGTCAGGCGTTGCAGATTGCGCCCATCGAGCGCCTGTAACGTACCCCAGGTGTGGCCCGGTTTGCCGAGCAGTCGCTGGACGCCTTCATCAAGATGCTGACCGTCGAGAAAACGCGCGTCGTGCGGCGTAATCGCCCACACCAGGCCCGGCAGCGCGTCCGGCGAGGCAGGCTGCGTGGCGTTCACCCAGCGCAGCAGGGCGCGCGCCACCGGCGCGATATCCGCGCGGCTCTGGACGGCGTTACACACCATCAGCACGTCCGGCTGCTGGTGCTGACGATAGTAGTCGAGCAGAAACGCTGTCTTGCTGGCATACAGGCTCTCCTGCTGGCCGTAACTCGCGCCGGGGATGTCGAGCAGATCGACGCCTTCCGGCACCGACGGCGTGGCGAGCGGCAGCGTCAGCTCGGCGCAGAGCAGCGTCAGCGTAGTCAGCGGCAGGCTGACCATGCCCTGCAACTGCTGCTGTTCGAGCGCACGCACCAGGACTTCGTCCGGCAGCGCCTCTTCGCCGGAGCCAGCCGGGAGCAGGAAGCCCTCAACCGGCAGGGAGAAGTTGTCCACCAGCAGGCTCAGCGGGGCGGCCACTTCGCGGGCGTGGCCGACCAACAGCAGACCTTCGGCGAGCGTGACAAACTGCTGCGTCATCTCGGCGATATCGCCCCACAGCAGCGCGTACAGGCGCACGCGCTCGGTAAGGTTCAGCGCGGGCAGCAGTTGCGCCATCTGATGCCAGGTGTCATCGCCGATCGTGCGCTGGCGCGCGGGAGTGAGCTCTCGCCAGCGGGCGGCGAGCGTCATGACATCCGACGCGCTGATGGCCGGGTGCGGTTGCGTCTGGCCGAGCGTCTGTAGCTGCGCTAAACGCTGGCGTAGCTCCTCTTCGCTCACCGCGCGCGCCTGGCCGCTGCTCTGGTAGTGCGCGAGAAAAATCTGCACCAGCTCCGCCTCGCTGAACAGACGCAGGCGCAGCGGGAACTCTTCCGGCAGCGTTTGCGGCGTGCGGGTGAAGCGCACGGCCATCGCGGTCGCGCTGTGGCCGGGGTTGATATGCGTGAGCCAGTCGAGGTGCTTATCGCCGGGCGCGACGGCCACCTGACCCTGCGAGCCGTTCGCAAGCGTCGCGAGCAGATGCGCTTTGCCCGCCTGCGAGTGACCATAAATACCGAGCGTGCGCGGTTCGTTCGCCAGTGCGTTCAGCGTCTGCGCCTGCGCGTTAAGCGCGCTCAGGCGCGCCAGCAGGGGGCCTGCTTCTTCATCCAGCAGCGGCGCATGTTCGCGGGTCTTCTGTACCCACTGGGCCAGGGCGGCAGGCGTCGTGATTTTCTGGTTCATGGAGGTAGAAACAGTCATTTCAGATAAACGCTCCCGCTGTCGATCCAGTAGTGACTGCCGGAACTGCGACGGTCAGCCAGGGTATTAAGTTTAAACGTGACCTGCTCCGGGGGCACGCGGGTGCCGTCGGAAAGCCAGGCTTCGCTGAGAGTAAAGCCTTCCGGCGCCTGCTGTTTGCCGCCGCCGGTAAGTTGCAGACGCACGTTGAGCACGCCGTCGCCCGCGATGGCTTTGGCAAGCTCCGGCGAGTTCACCGAGAGCGTATAGAGCGGCGTGGCGGGCCAGCGGGCGTTATCGAGCTGGCGAAAGCCGAGCGTTACGTTGCCGCGCAGTGGAAAGTGTAAGCGTGCATCGAGCTTCGCGCCCGGCGCGTCGAGGTCGATATCGCGATACCAGACGTTTTCGTCGCGCAGCGTGTTGACGACGTTATCCAGCACGCCGAGGTAGCGCACGGTGGAGTAAGCGCCGATATCCGCCGCTTTGAAGTTAAAGCGCGGCAGGCGCAGGTCGAGCGCCAGGCTGCAAAGCATCGCGCCGACGGCGGCGGTGGATTTCGGGTTACCGACGCGGCGGTGCTGACTGAACGGATACCATTCATGCACTTCGTAGTTATCCAGCCACACCATGCGGCTTACCGGTACCGGCTGGAGCAGGCGGATAAGCGACTGCAGGCCCGGCAGACAGCCAGGACGGCCCGTTATCAACAGTACGTCGCAGCAGTAGTACGAGATGGCTTCGCACAGCGCCTGGATAGGCGCGCAGATGCTGAATTTACCGGCATGCAGCGCTTCTTCCAGTTCGCTGAAGCTCACCTGCAACGGCACGTCGAGCACGTTAAACGTCGGGCTGCCGGCGGGCAGCGCGTGTTCAATGGCCAGATGGAGATAGTTATGCACATTGCGGGTCGGCGGCTGTTTCAGCATCTCGCCAAAGGTGGTGTAGAGACCGCTTTGCGGATCGGCCGGGTCGCTGTTCTCCCACGCCGACAGAATCGCGTGGCCCAGCGGCATAAAAAGCTGCAGGGCGGTCTGCTGACGCAGTATCGCCTGGGTGTCCATGCGCCCGGAATCGCCGAACAGGGTGGACATCAGCGTCGCGGCGTCGGCGACGCCCGCTTTTTGCAGCTGCTCCTGCAACGCAGGCAGCACGCAGCGCTGGATAACATCCAGAAGGATGTCATCCCCCGCGACCTTAAATCCTTCGCGGAACAGCAGCGTCGGGCTGATTTTGACGTTGCTGCCGACGCCGTCATCCAACTGATACTCGGCGATCGCCATGTCAGTGGTGCCGCCGCCGATATCAATCGAGGCGACGCGCAGCTGACGGCCCGGCGTGGCGCCCGGCGGCGTTTCACGATCCGGGCGGGCGAGGCTTGCGAAAAAGCGTTCGGTCTGGCCGGCGAAGTGCACCATCGCTTCGTTATAGAGCCATACCAGCTGGCCGCAGCTGGCTTCGTCCCACTCCATCTGGATAGCCGGGACCGGCACGCGGCTCTGACGCTGGCCTTTTTCGGCGCTGAAATCGTCGTCATGCGGGTGCCAGCCCAGTGCTTTCCAGACCAGCGCGATGGCCTCCTGCATGCGGCGGCGGAAAATCTCGCGCTCCTGTTTCGGCATCGCCGACGGGAGCGTCAGGATCAGCTGACGCAGCTGGCGCGGCGAGCTGGCGTTGCCCATGCGCAGGCGGCTGGCGACGCTGTTTATCTGACACACCGCCTGGGCGAGCAGCTCGCACAGCATATGGGTCATCAGCGAGCTGCGGCTGTACTGCGGCGAAAACACCGGCAGGCGCTCTTCAGGCGGCAGCTGCCAGAGCGGCTCGCCGTCGTCATTCATCAGGTTCATCAGCGGGCCTGCGGTCGCAAGCGGCTCGCGCTGGGTTTTCGGCGTCATCAGGTTAAAGCGCCACTCCTGCGCCGCCGGTGTTTCATCCCACAGGTAACGGCGCGGGCTGGAGATGCCGCTGTTGCCCTCGGTGCCGAGGCGCTGCATCGCCAGCTTGCGGGCTTCATCGCCGACGCGCACGATGGAGGGCCAGACAAACGCTTCGTCGCGTCCGCTCTCCACCGAGAAATGCTGTTTACCGAAGCGCGCTTCGGCGAACGCCAGACGGCTGGTGAACATCAGCGCGTTCATAAACTGCGGCTCGCTCAGCGAGCGCACCTGCAGTTCCATGGTCTGGCGCAGGCCGTCGTTGGCCTCGCCGTGATCTTCAATGATCACGCCGCAGGTGTGGGTGTTGCCGACATCCAGGATGAGATCGACCGCGACCGCCGGCGAGCTCAGGGTGCCGGTAACGATTTTCAGCTCCGGCACGTTAAGCTGGTTGCCGAGCAGCGACATCACGTTCAGCCAGTGTGCCTGATACTCAAATACCTTCAGCGCGCGCTGCACATCCTGTTCGCTGCGCGCTTCCTGCGCGGCGGCATACTGGGCGAACGCCTCGCGCAGCCAGCCGTCGACCCAGGTCTGGTCGAGAAAATCGGCCACTTCGTCATCACGCCAGGCGAGCGCGAAGCGGGTGCCGTTACGGACGTCGTTTTCAACCGGCGCAAGCTGCGAGGCCGCGCCTTCATCCACCTGGATCTGGGTATCGAAGGCGAGGGTGATGCGGTGCGTATTGCCCGCGCTGTCCGGCTCGCTGAGTTTGCGGATCTGCACGCGCGCCCAGTTATCCGGCCCCTGCACGAACGTGCGCGGCGGGTTGAAGCGCAGCACCGGCAGCGGCAGCCAGACGCCGTCCATCATCGCGAGCGACTGGCTCAGCGCGACGCTGCTCTCCGGTTTCACCACCTCCGGCTGTCCGCCGTTGCGGGCGGGCAGGGTGAATTTGCCGGAGGCGATATCATAGTCGAGGCGCAGCAGCGGCCCATTCGCGGTTTTACGGACGAAACGCCCGTCGTGGGGCGCTTCTACCGGCGTCAGGCCGAAATCAAGAAACTGCACCCCGCTGTTTTCAATCAGGGTGACGCTCTGTTTGTAATCACACAGGTTTGCCAGCATAAATCAGGCGCTCACTTTCTTCATGGTCAGGGGCAGAACGGTCTTTTCATCATAGCGACCGGTACATTCGGCAACGTCATTCGGGCCCGCTTTGCAGGAAATTTCCGGCATCGGGTAGCGCGAGCCGTCACTGCAACGGGCTTTGCCGCGGGTCTTAATCATCAGCTCGCCGGACTGGTGCAGGCCCGAGAACAGATCGGCGCGACAAACGATATTGTCGCCGAGCGTCACGCGGGCGATGCCTTTGTTGCTCTTCATCTCAATACGCATCGAGGTCGCTTTGCCGGTAATCGGGTCCGGGCTGCCGATGCTGAGGCGCCACGTGCCGTTAAGGAAACGGGTCGTGCCCGCTTTCACCTGACTGGCGTCCATCACCAGCGCGTTTTTATCGACCGGCGCAGGCGCGACGGGTTTCTCTTCCACCACCGGCGCAGGCGCGGGCGGGGTGACCTGGGCTGCGGCGAGCGGCAGCGTGGTTGCGGGCGCGACGGCGGCAACCGGCGGCGCGTCGACTGCCTGCACCGGCGCGGGCGCGATTTCCTGCGCCTTGATCTGCTCGACCGGCACGGTCGGCGCGGCGACCTCTTTTTGCTGCAGCTGGTACCAGGTGAGCGGAGCGGCGATAGCGCCAACGACCACGGCGGCGGCGAGCGGCCATGTCCAGAGCGGAATACGCGAGCGGCGAGCTGGCGCGGCCGCGACCGGGGCGGTCTCTTGCGGCTGTGGCGCGTCGTCAGCGTCGGTGGTGTAGGCCGCCAGCACCGAGGCCTGGGTCTGGGCCGGCACGGCAGGCGAAACGACAGGTGCCGGCTGCGGTGCGACGGGCGGCGTAGCCAGCAGCGGGGCGTCCGGCTCGGTCATGACAACCGGCGCAGGCTCTGGCTCCGGCTCGTCCTGCGGCGTCATGAGGATTTCCGGCTCGACAGGCTCGGCTTCACGAAGGCATTCCAGCACGTCGTCACGCGCGCCCTGGTTTAAGTTAACGAAGCCCCAGAAGGTGATAACCGGCTTGCCGTCCACCAGGTAGAGGAAATTCGCGCCGGGGAACTGCACGGCTTTGGCGAGCAGCGCGCCAAAAAGCTGCTGGGCGGTTTTTTCCGACTCCAGGCAGCGCTTGCTCAGCGCGCGGGCGCCGGAAAGGGCGCTTTCCAGAAAGCGCAGGGCGCGCTCGCGCTCTTCATGACTGGCGGAAGCCCAGCCCATGACTTTGCCGCTGACCGGCGAATACCAGTCCACGCGATCACCTTCTTCATTGAGTTGAGGGATAGCGAGGGTTTCCACCAGCGGCTGTTTGCGCAGGCGAAGCGTTTCACGGATTTGCAGCGCCGACTCGAAGACCGCCTGACCATTTTCGCCTACCGACTGGAAGTCATCGAGGTCGCCACTGCGCAATAGAATTTTTGCCACGTCATTCTCTCTGCAAGAAAAAACTTTTTCACGACTCTACTTTGAACGATAGACCTGTCCAGCAAAGCGTGAAAGAAACGCGAAAAAGCGTAAATTCTCGGGTCATTGAATCTTAGGAATTTTCTTGACTTAAGCAAAAATTCACGGTGTTAACGCGACTTAACCAGAGCGTAAACCATTTTTATCTAAAATTGGCTGATATTCAGGCGAAAAATGCCAGAAAGGTATAAAGCTACAGTTTTTTGTTATTTGCCAGTTGATGTGGGCTGTGATGAGATGGCTTTCCTCCTGAAAAGTAAAATAAAAGGCACAAGATGAAGACAGGAAAAACACTGCTCGGGCTGCTGTTAAGCGCCCTGTTACCGGCAAGCGCCATCGCGGCGAACAGCGATACGATAATTTACTGCTCCGAAGCATCGCCGGAGTCCTTCAACCCGCAAATCGCGAGCTCCGGGCCGAGTTTTGTGGCGAGCTCCCAGGTGCTCTATAACCGCCTGGTGAATTTCGACCCGAAAACCAACACGCCGGTGCCGTCGCTCGCCACCGAGTGGAAGGTGAGCCCGGACGGTAAAACCTGGACCTTTACGCTGCGCAAGGGCGTGAAATTTAACAGCAATAAATTCTTCAAACCGACGCGCGACTTCAACGCCGACGACGTTATCTTCTCGGTGATGCGCCAGAAAGACGCCAGTCACCCGTACCACAAGGTGTCGCAGGGCAACTACGAATATTTCCAGGATGTGGGTCTCGATAAGCTCATCACCGATGTGAAAAAGCTGGATGACTACCATGTCCAGTTCACCCTGAGCGAGCCGAACGCCGCGTTTCTTGCCGACTGGGGCATGGATTTCGCCTCGATCCTCTCGGCGGAATACGCCGATGCGATGCTGAAAAAAGGCACGCCGGAAAACGTCGATAACTGGCCCATCGGCACCGGCCCGTATGCGCTGCAACAGTACAAAGTCGACTCGCTTATCCGCTATATCGCGAACCCGAACTACTGGGACGGCGAGGTGCCGACCAAACACCTGATCTTCTCGATTACCCCGAACGTCGAGACGCGGCTTGCCAAGCTTAAGACCAACGAGTGCCAGATTATCCCGGCGCCGAGCCCGGTGCAGTTTGAGCAAATCAAAGCCGATAAAAACCTGACGCTGCACAGCGTCGAGGCGCTGAACGTCGGGTATCTGGCCTTTAACACCGAGAAAAAACCGTTCGATAACGTGCTGGTCCGTCAGGCGCTGAACTACGCGGTGGATAAAAAGTCGATCATTAACGCGGTCTTTATGGGCAGCGGCAGCGTCGCGAAATCGCCCATCCCGCCGAACATGATGGGCTTTAATAAGGATCTCAAAGATTACGACTACGACCCGCAGAAGGCCAAAGCGCTGCTGAAACAGGCGGGGCTTGAGAAGGGCTTTGAAGCGACCCTGTGGTCGATGCCGGTGCAGCGTCCGTATAACCCGAACTCCAAACGCATCGCCGAGATGATCCAGAGCGACTGGGCGAAAGTGGGCGTGAAGGCGAAAATCGTCAGCTACGAGTGGGGCGAGTATCTTTCCGGTATCCGTAAAGGCGAGCACGACGCCGCGCTGTATGGCTGGATGTCGGACAACGGCGACCCGGATAACTTCGCTGACGTCCTGCTGAGCTGCGACAGCATCCAGAGCGGCTCCAACGCCGCGCGCTGGTGCGACAAACCTTACACCGCGCTTATCGATCAGGCTAAACGCGTCAGCGCGCCGGAAGAACGCGCTAAACTCTACGAGCAGGCGCAGGAGATCTTCTACCAGCAGGCGCCGTGGGTGCCGCTCGCCAATGGCCGCACCTTCTACGCGACCCGCAGCAACGTGACGGGGTACAGCGTCAGCCTGATGGGCAGCGACTTCTCGAAAGCGAAAATCAACTAAGCACTGCGCCGCGGCTCCTGCCGCGGCGACGCGTTTAAGGAGGTTTGAATGTCTCACCTTGATGACGTCAAAAGCCGCGTCGACGCGGTGATTGACGCGCGTGTGATCGCGCACATGAACGAACTGCTGATTGAACTCAGCGACGATACCGCGCTCAGCCGCGAGGAGCGCTATATCGAGCAGCAGCGGCTGCGCACCGCCATTGCCCATCACGGGCGTCAGCACAAAGAAGATCGCGAACACGAGGCGGCGGAACGCCTGGCGGAGCTGACCCGCGGCGGCACTATTTTATAAGGAATTCAAATGCATATTGCTTTTCTCGGCCTCGGCGGCATGGGCCAGCCGATGGCGACCAATCTTATCAACGCAGGCTTTACGGTAACGGTATGGAACCGCTCGCCCGCGCCGACCGACGCGCTGCGCGCCCTGGGCGCGCAGGTGGCGCAAAGCCCGAAGGATATTTATGACGCCGATGTGTTAATCACCATTCTCGCCGATGACGCGGTCACCGAAAGCGTTGTGGTGGAGCAGGGAGCGCTGGCGTCGCTCGCGCCGGGCGCGCTGTGGATCAACATGGCGACGGTCTCAGTGGCCTTTACGGAGGCGATGGAAGCGCTGGCGCAGCAACGCCGCGTCGGGTACGTGGCCGCGCCGGTGCTGGGGCGCGTGGATGTCGCCGCGGCGGGCAATCTGAATATTCTCGCGGCGGGCGCGCCGGAGTGGCTGTTAAAAGCGCAGCCGGTGTTCGAGGTGCTGGGCCAGAAAACCTGGGCGTTTGGCGACCGTCCCGCGCAGGCGGCGGCGGTGAAGCTTGCGGCGAACTTTATGCTCGCCAGCGCCATTGAGACGATGGGCGAAGCCGCCGCGCTGGTGGAGGCGTATGACGTCGGTAAAGGCGATTTTCTCGGGATGATGACGGGCACGCTGTTTGCCGCGCCCGCTTATAAAAACTATGGCGCGATGATCGCCGAAGACCGCTATTCGCCCGCCGGGTTTACCATGAAGCTCGGGCTTAAGGATGTGCGCCTGGCGCAGCAGGCGGCGGAGAGTAAAAACGTGCCGATGGGCATTGCGGGCGTGCTGCGCGATAACTATCTCGACGCGCTCGCCCACGGCGACGAACAGCTCGACTGGGCGGCGCTCGCGACCGTCAGCGCGCGCCGCAGCGGACAGAAACCGAAAGCGTAACCCTCAGAACGTGCGCCTGGCGACCAGCCAGGCGCCAATCACCAGCAACAGCGCGCCCACCACGGGGCCTGCCACCATGCGCAGCGTCAGACCGCTGGTGCGCGCGATATCAAACAGCAACCCGCCGATAAGCTGGCTTGCCACCAGCACCGCAATGGTCGTGGCCGCGCCCAGATGCTGATAACCATTAATGCTCGCGAACACGAAAAACGAACCCAGCAGGCCCGGCAGCAGCGTCCACCAGCGCACGGTGGCGATAAGCTCGCTAAAGCCCGCCGTCCCATTACGCAGCAGCAGAATGGCGCAGAACAGCACAATGCCCACCAGCGAATTCAGCAGCATCGCAATCAGGATGGTGGACGCCGACTGCGTGATACGCACCATCAGCATATTCTGCACCACCAGACCTGCCCCGGCGGCGGCGAGAAACAGCAGGCTCAGTGATGAATTCATCCGATGGCGTCCGGTTCGCGGCGGTTATCGAGCTGTAGCTGCATAAACGTTAAATCGAGCCAGCGGCCAAATTTGGTGCCGACCTGCGGCATCTGCGCGGTGATGGTAAACCCGAGCTTTTCATGCAGCGCGATGGACGCCGCGTTTTGCGACTCAATCCCCGCCACCATCACATGCTTGCCGATGGCTCGCGCCTCGACAATCAGCTGCGCCATTAACTGTTTGCCGATGCCTTTGCCGTGGTGCTCCGGGTGAACGTAGACGGAGTGCTCGACGGTGTGGCGAAAACCGTCAAACGCGCGCCAGTCGCCGAAGGAGGAGTAGCCCACGACGGTGTCGCCTTCAACGGCCACCAGCACCGGGTAGCCCGCGTTGCCGCGCTGATAAAACCAGGCGAGGCGGTTATCGGTATCGACGGTGGCGTCGTTCCAGATGGCGGCGGTGTGCTGTACGGCGTAGTTATAGATGTCGGCGATGGCGGCGCAGTCTTCGGCGGTGGCGTGGCGAATAAGCATGGTTGAACCCCGGTGGTTGTTCACTATAATGTTACGTAATGAATAATATAATCGACACATTAAATCAACGGATTGGTGAGCGCATTCGCGTTGAGCGCGAGACGCGCGGCTGGTCGCTCTCCGAACTGGCGGAGCGCGCTGGCGTCTCGCGCGCCATGATCCATAAAATCGAGCGCGGCGAGAGCAGCCCGACGGCGACGCTGTTAGGCAGGCTTTCCGGCGCGCTCGGCCTCAGTATGTCCACGCTTATCGCCCGCGCCGAGATGAACGAAGGGCGGCTGCTGCGCTTTGCGGACCAGCCGGTCTGGCAGGATCCGCAAAGCCACTACCTGCGCCGCCACGTCTCGCCGAAGTCCGATCTGCCGCTCGATCTCGTGCAGGTGGAGCTGCCCGCCGGCAGCGATATCCCGATGCCCGCCTCGGCTTACGCCTTCGCCCGCCAGCTTATCTGGGTGCAGCGCGGCGAGCTGGTGTTTCGCGAAGGCGACACGCATCACCGGATGCGCGAGGGCGACTGCCTGGAGCTCGGCCCGCCGAACGAATGCCATTTCATCAATCAAAGCGACGCGCCCTGCGTCTATCTGGTCGTGCGTCTGAATAACGTCGCCAGTTGACGTGAATGCACTACGCTTTGGGGATGTCCTGAAAATAAAGGAGAACAGCATGACGCAACAAGCTTCCCGTAATCGCCGCTGGGTACTGGCGTCCCGTCCGCACGGCGCGCCCGTGGCGGAGAACTTCCGCCTTGAGGAAGACGCCGTCGCCACGCCGGGCGAAGGCCAGGTGCTGGTACGCACGGTATATCTGTCGCTCGACCCGTATATGCGCGGGCGCATGAGCGACGCGCCGTCGTATTCACCGCCGGTAGAGATTGGCGAAGTGATGGTCGGCGGTACGGTCGGCGTGGTGGAGCAGTCAGAACACCCTGATTTTCGCCCCGGCGACTGGGTGCTCGGTTACAGCGGCTGGCAGGATCACTGCATCTGCGACGCCAAACAGCTGACCCCGCTTGGCCGCTCGCCTGAACATCCGTCCTGGTTCCTCGGCGTGCTGGGGATGCCGGGCTTTACCGCCTATATGGGGCTGCTGGATATCGGCGCGCCGAAAGAGGGCGAAACGCTGGTGGTCGCCGCGGCGACCGGGCCGGTGGGCGCGAGCGTCGGGCAGATCGGTAAAATCAAAGGCTGTCGCGTCGTCGGCGTGGCGGGCGGCGAAGAGAAATGCCGCTACGCGGTAGAGCAGCTCGGCTTTGATGCGTGTCTCGATCACCGCGCGCCGGATTTCGCTGATAAGCTCGCCGCCGCCTGTCCGCAGGGCATCGACGTCTATTATGAAAACGTCGGTGGTAAGGTGTTTGATGCGGTGCTGCCGCTGCTTAACACCGGCGCGCGCGTGCCGCTGTGCGGTCTGGTCTCCGGCTATAATGCCACCGACCTGCCGCCAGGCCCGGATCGTCTGCCGCTCCTGATGGGCACGCTGCTTAAAAAACGCATTCGTATGCAGGGCTTTATCATCAATCAGGATTATGGTCACCGCATTGAGGAGTTCCAGCGCGAAATGGGCCAGTGGGTCTCCAGCGGGAAAATCCACTACCGCGAGCAGATCGTCGATGGCCTTGAGAACGCGCCCCAGGCGTTTATCGGCCTGCTGGAAGGGAAAAACTTCGGCAAGCTGGTAATTCGCGTCGGCCAGGATGAATCATAAACCAGCCCAATAACAACTTGTTAACCACGGCGGCTGCCGATATGCTCGACCAAAGCCTGTTGTCGGGAGCCGCCTGTGCCGCTGTTAACCGTATCCCATCTGAGCCTGCAACGTCGCCAGGCTGAATTACTTCATGACGTCAGCCTGACCGTTGACCGCCGCGAAATGGTCGCGCTGGTCGGCGAATCCGGCTGCGGCAAAACCCTCACGTCGCTTGCCATCACCGGCCTGCTGCCGCGCGGCGTCTGGCAGAGCGGCGGTGAAATCCGCTTTGACGACGCCCACGCGATTCTTCCCGGCGCCCCATACCCGGCGGGCCTTCGCGGGCGGCGCATCGCCATGATTTTCCAGGAGCCGATGAGCAGCATGAATCCGGTGCTGAAAGTGGGCGAGCAGATAGCCGAAGTGCTGGTGCGCCATCGCGGGCTCGGCTGGAAAGCCGCCTGGCGTGAGGCGGTGGCGCTGCTCGGTCATGTCGGCATCGGCGAGCCGGAAAAGCGCGCGCGCCAGTATATTCATCAGCTCTCCGGCGGGATGCGCCAGCGGGTGATGATAGCGAGCGCCATCAGCGGCAAACCGGATTTACTGATTGCCGATGAACCCACGACCGCGCTGGATGTCACCCTGCAGGCGCAGATCCTCGGACTGTTAAAAAATCTCCAGCAGGAGATGGGCATGGGCGTGCTGCTGGTGACGCACGATCTCAGCGTGGTGGCGCGCTACGCCGACCGCGCCTGCGTGATGAACGGCGGGGAAATCGTCGAGCAGGGCCCGGTCGAGCCGCTTTTTACCGCGCCGCAGGCGGACTGGACGCGGCGACTCATCGCCGCCTCGACGCCGCAAACGTCCGCGGCGCGTGATATCGAGCGCCGGACGCCGCCGCTGTTGCAGGTTACCCGTCTTGTGAAAAGCTTTCCGCGCCGCCAGCGGCTGCCGTTTGTGCCGCCGGAGCGCCAGCGGGTGCTGCATCCGACCTCATTTAGCCTCGCGCGCGGCGAAATCGTCGGGCTTATCGGCGAATCCGGCTCCGGCAAAACCACGCTCGGGCGCGCCGCCATCGGGCTTATCGGGGCGGACAGCGGTGATATTTTCTTTGACGGCGTCGATATGGCGCAGGCGAGCCGCGCCGAGCAGAAACGCGTGCGCCGCCGCGCGCAGATGATTTTCCAGGACCCTTACGCGAGCCTCGATCCGCGCATGAGCATCGGCGAGCAGCTCGCCGAGCCGCTGCGGGTGCACGGGCTGCGCCACGGCGAGGGTATCGCGGCGCGGGTGAGTGAGTTAATGACGCTGGTAGGGCTGGATCCTGCCTGGGCGCAGCGACGCCCGGCGGCGTTTTCCGGCGGGCAGCGCCAGCGTATCGCCATCGCCCGCGCGCTGGCGCTGGAGCCTGATTTACTGGTGGCGGATGAAGCCGTGGCGGCGCTCGACCTGCCGGTCAGAGGCCAGATCCTGCGCCTGCTGGCAGAGCTTCGCGATAAGCTTGGACTGTCGGTGCTGTTTATCAGTCACGATCTCCAGGCGGTGCGCCAGCTCTGCGATCGCGTGCTGGTGCTCTATCTTGGCGAGGTCGTGGAAGAAGGGCCGACGCATCAGGTGCTGGCCTCACCCGCGCATCCGTATACCCGGCGGCTTATCGACAGCGCGCCGGATCTGCATCAGGCGCTGCGCCTGCGCGACAGCGCTTAAGGCGCGCCGAAGAGCGCAAGCGGCGTGCCCACCTCGTCGCGCTCCGCCGCCTGCAACACGCGCGCGGCGAGCGCGATATCAAACACGTTCAGGCCGAACGACGAAAAATAGACGCAGTCGTCAGGGGCCGGACGCCAGCGCCCGCTGACCAGCGCCGTAAGATCCGCCGCCCAGCCGTCATCCGGGAATTCGCCTGCGCGATACATCTGAAACAGGCTTTTGGCGCTGGTGTGGCGAAACTCGCCCCAGGCGTCCACCACCACCTGTGTGGCGCGTTTAATGGCCGCAAAGCTCACTTCATGATAGCCAATCTGCATCACCAGCCTGCCGGGCGTAAACCAGTCGGGACCGAGAAACGGCTGCTGCGCGCCGGTACAGGTAATGACCGCATCCCACGGCTGCGCCTGCGCGTCGTCAGGATGGCGATAGCGCTCGCACGCAAAGGGCAGCGCCGCCGCGCTCAGGGCGTCGAGACGCTCCGCCGTGCGGTTCCACAGGCCAAGCGCCTCAAGAGACGGGAACTGCGCGCTGAGCATCGCGAGATGCGCCCGCGCCTGGACGCCCGCGCCGAGCAGCAGCACGCGTTTCACCGGACGCGGCGCGGCGTGGCGCAGCGCGAGCGCCGAGACGGCGGCGGTGCGTACGGCCGTCAGCCCGCCGCTCTCCACCAGTCCCACCGGCAGGCCGCTGTCGGCACGGTTAATCAGCGTTACCGTTAGCGCCATCGGCAGGCCGTCCTGCGGCTGCGGGCGGTGCGCGGTCCACTTCACGCCCGTGGCGTTAAAGCGCCCGCCGACGCGCGCGGGCAGCGCATAGACTTTGCCCGGCGGCGTATCGAGCGGGACGTGCGTTTCGGCAGGCATGACGGCGTCGCCTGCGGCTATCAGCCTTACCGTTTCGGTGACATCGCGCAGCGCCGCGTGCGGGTCGAGCCCGCCGAGGCTTGCCACCTGCGGGCCGCTCAGAAATCGCATGAGTATCTCCTGAATCGTCAGAATGAGAGCAGCCAGTCGCGAAGCGACCGGGTAAACCGCGTAAGCCCGCGCAGGGTGACAAACTCATTCACGCCGTGCGCGTTGCCGCCGTAACCGAGCCCGCCTATCAGAAACGCGGGCGCAACCGGCGCGAAGGCATACGCCGGCGCGCAGCCGGGCGCCCAGGGCCAGATTTGCGGGCGGGCCTGCTGCTGGTGATAGCTGTTTAACAGCTCCAGCACGCCGGGATCCTCTTCGGAAAACCGGCGGCCCGGATAGCTGTCGTCAACGATAAGCTCCACGCCTGCGATCGCCTGCATCCTGAGCTGCGCGCGCATGGCGTCCAGCAGCTGCGAGGGCGAGCTGCCGGGCGGGGTGCGCAGGGCGAACTCGGCGCAGGCGAGCGGGGGGATAATGCCGCGCCCTGGCAGCGGCGAGGTGCGGATTTCGCTGAGATTGAGCACCGCGCTGCCAAGTAAAAACGCCAGCGCCTCGCGGCTGTCGCCGTCAACGGTCAACCGCTGGCTTTTACGCATCGTCAGCTCGTCGGCAATGCTGAACTGCGGCGCCAGTTCGTCGAGCCAGCGCAGGGCGGGCTCATCCAGCGGCAGCGTTTCCAGCACGCCGTTGCGCCCGGCGGGCGCGATGGCGGCCAGCGCCTGCACCAGCCGCCAGGCGGGGTTGGCAATCCAGGCCGCGTTGCTGGCGTGAATGGCGGCCTGCGGGCCGCCCCAGTCGCCGCCCGCGACGCGCAGACGGCCTGCGGTCATGCCGGTAAAACCAAGATACAGCCGTGGCGCGCCGCCGCCATATTCGCACAGCGACGGAAAAAGCACGGCCAGCGCAGGCGACACCGGGCAGGGCGTGCGGGCGAGATAACGGCGTAAGGCGCCGCTGCCGCACTCCTCTTCGCCTTCAAGCAGGATCTCCAGATTAGTGGCGAGCATGCCGCTCTGCCACAGCTCGCGCACCACGGTGAGCATGCCCGCCAGCGGGCCTTTGTTGTTTTCCGCGCCGCGCGAGATAAACACGTCGCCCTTATCGGCCCAGCGGCGGATGCCGCCGGTGAACGGGTCGACCTGCCAGCCCTCGCTGTCTGCGGGCATCACGTCATACATGTTGTAGAGCACCAGCGTATCTGGCGCGCCGATGTCAACGCGCACGTGCACCAGCGGTGGGCTGTCGGCGGGCTGCTGCGCCACCGGCAGCATCACCTGCGCGTCCAGCTCCTCCACAAGCCAGGCCTCCAGCCAGGCGGCGAGCGAGCGCTGCTCGGCGGGCTCATCCGCCACGCTTTGCCAGGCGGTGAGCGAGGCGAGCAGCTCCAGGGTCGCATCCAGGCTGGCATGCGGCTGAAAGGTCATAAACGGATCCTCGGGTTTAATACCAGATAAAGCAAATCAATCAGCAGGTTAACGACCACGAACGTCAGCGCGGCGAGCAGCACCACGCCCTGCACCAGCGGGAAATCGCGGTTCTGGATGGCCTGCACCGCCAGACGGCCGATACCGGGCCAGGCGAAGATAATCTCGGTGACCAGCGCGCCGCCGAGCAGGGCGGCGAGCGAGATCCCCTGAACCGTCACCACCGGGATCAGCGCGTTGCGCAGCCCGTGGCGCACCAGCACCCGCCAGGCGCTGAGCCCTTTGGCGCGCGCGGTGCGAATATACTCCTGGTCCAGCACGTCAATCAGGCTGGCGCGCACCAGACGCGCCATCGCGCTCATGTAATACGCGCCAAGACAGACGGCAGGCATGATGAGCTGTAGCGGATCGCCGTAGCCGCCGGAGGGCAGCCAGCGCAGTTGCAGGCTGAAGAATAAAATCATCAGGAGCCCCAGCCAGAACACCGGCACCGCCTGGCCGCTGAACGCCACCAGGCGCGCCAGCAGATCCCAGATGCTGTCGCGCCACAGTGCGCTGATAAGCCCGAGCGCCAGCCCGGCGAGCGTGCTCCAGGCCAGCGCCGTTAACGCCAGCAGCGCGGTGGCGGGCAGCCGTTCGGCAATCAGCGTCGAGACCGGCTGGCCGTAGCGCAGGGAGTCGCCCAGATCGCCGCGCAGCAGGTGGCCCGCGTAGTCGGTGTATTGCGCAAGCAAGGGGCGGTCAAAGCCCATCGCGTGGCGGAAATCCGCAATCTCCTGCGACGTGGCGCCGGGCGGCATCATCACCGCCGCCGGGTCGCCCGTCAGATGCAGGCTGAAGAAGATAAGCAGCGACACGCCAAACATCACCAGCAGCGCCTGGAAAAACCGCGAAATCAGATAGCGCGCCATTATTCGACCCTCGCCTGCGTGGTGCGCAGCCAGTAGTCGCCGAGCAGGTTACAGCCCACCACCAGCATCGCAATAGCGCAGCCGGGCCAGACCACCAGCCAGGGGGCGAGCAGCATATAAGCGCGGCCTTCGCCGATAAGATTGCCAAGCGTCGGCGTCGGCGGCTGAATGCCCATGCCGAGAAACCCGACCGACGCCTCCAGCACGATAAGCCGGGGAATATCGAGCGTCAGGAGCACCAGCAGCGGGGTGGCGAGCGCCGGTAAAATATGGCGCAGCATAATGCGCAGGTGCGAAAAACCCATGGTTTTCGCGGCGTCGATATACTCCAGCTCGCGGATTTCCAGCGTTCTGGCGCGCGCGACGCGGGCGTAAATCGCCCAGCTCGTCACGCCCATAATCACAATGATATTTGCAAGCGAAGTGCCGAAGAGCGCCATCACCAGCAGGATCAGCAGGATGAACGGCACCGCCAGCTGGATGTCGATAAGCCGCATAATCAGCGCGTCGATCCAGCCGCCGAAGTAACCGGCGATCATGCCCATCAGCGTTCCCATCGTGGCGGCGATAACGGCGGCGATAATCACCACGAAAAGCGACAGCCGCGCGCCCGCCAGAATGCGTGAGAACAGGTCGCGCCCCAGCTGGTCAGTACCCAGCCAGTGGCCCGCGCCAGGGGCCTGAAAGACGGCGCTAAGGTCGCTTTTTAACGGGTCGGGCAAGGGGAGCCAGGGAGAGAGCAGCGCGGCGACAATAAGTATTGCCAGCAGCGCGCCGCCAAGAAGGCCGTCCCCCGGCAGGGGACGGCGACGTGAACGGGATGCGTATCGGCCAGGGAAGATCATTTCACCCTCATGTCGAACAGCGACACGCGCGCATCTTCACGCCCTTTAAACGTGACGTTGTCACTGGAGGCGTAAATCGCGTCTTCCCGATAGAGCGGGATCAGCGGCTGTTCAGCGGCGACGCGATCCTGGATCTGCTCCAGCAGCGCTTTACGCTTCGCGGCATCCACCGTAGCGCGGCTCTCGTTCAGAAGCTTATCCAGCGCCGGATCGCTTACCGTCGAGTACGGCTCATTGGCGTGCAGCACCGGGTAGAGCGCGGCGTCGGCATCGAGCGTCTGGGTGGAGCCCCAGCCGAGCATATAGAGCGGCGCCTGTTTGCCGGACGCCACCTGCTGGGTATAGACCGACCACTCCGGCACTTCAAGCTGCGCCTTCACGCCGATAGCGGCGAGATCCTGCACAATCGCCTGGCCCACATCGGCGCTGGCGATATAGCGGCGCGGCGCCTGGAACTTCAGGGTGAAGCCGTCAGCAAAGCCGGCTTCTTTGAGCAACGCTTTGGCTTTCGCCAGATCCTGTTTTGGCGCGGCAATCGCCTTGTAGCCGTAGTCTTTCGGGCCCGGGAGCGTGCCGGTCGGCGTGCCGAAGCCGTGCAGCAGCGACTGGGTATAGGCGTCGCGGTTCAGCGCCAGCGACAGCGCCTGACGCACGCGCGCATCGTTCAGCGGCGGCTGGTTATTCTTGATGCCCAGATAAATGGTCAGCCCGCCGCCTTTCACCTGCTCAAGCTTCACGCCCGGCTTGCTTTTCACCAGCGGCGCGAGGTCTGCCGGTACGCCTTCCACCAGCTGCGCTTCGCCGGTCAGCAGCGCGGTGATCCGCGCGGTCGCTTCCGGGATAGGACGCCAGGTCACTTCATCAATCGCCGGTTTGCCGCGCCAGTAGTTCGGGTTGGCCTCCATCACAACGCGCTCGTCAGGAATGAACGTTTTGACGATATAAGCACCACTTCCCACAGGTTTTCGTGCAAATTCCGCAGCACCGACTTTACTTACATAACCAGGCGGCACGATATACGCGGGATAACGGCTCATTCGGGTGGGCAGCAGCGGGTCGGGGCCATTGGTGTGAATACGCACCTGATAATCGCCGACCGCCTCCACCGATTTAATGGTGCGGATATACGAGATGGTAGGCGCGTGGTTGGCCGGATCGAGAATACGGTCGATGGAGAATTTCACCGCCGCGGCGTTGACCGGCTCGCCGTTGGTAAATTTCACATCCTTGCGCAGATCGAACTGCCATGTGGTGTCATTAACGGCTTCCCAGTGGGTGGCGAGGCTGGGTTTGAGTTGCATCTGCGCGTCGCGCAGCACCAGCGTATCGAAAACGTTATCCACCAGGGTCGCGGCTTCTTTCAGAAAGCCGGGGTCCATGGCGGTGGCGGAAGTCGGCTGCGCGATTGTCAGCGAGCTGGCCTGACTGAGCGGAGCGAATAATGAGAGCGCCACAGAAAGAGAGAGAAGCTTACGGGACAGTCGTTTCATTAGGTCAATACCTTAATGGTTGTCGTACTGGTCAGTGAATGTTTTGATTATTTTGGGTTTTCCTGACCCTAAAGCCATGTTATCAAGGATATAACATATATCCTCTGGTCAGGATGATGAGACGTCAGTTAAGCGCCTGCTAATACAAAGTAAATTTTTTACGACAGGAAATAAACATGTTGGATCTGGAAAAAGCGCAACGCCTGAGTTTAACCATGCAAGTGGAAGTGAGACTGAAAAACGCCCTTATCGTCGGCAGCCTGCGTCCTGGCGCGCGTCTGGTCACGAAAGAGATAGCCGATCAGCTGGGGATCAGCATCACGCCAGTTCGCGAAGCGCTGCTGCGTCTGGTCTCGTCCGGCGCGCTGCACGCCACGCCCGCGCAGGCGTTTCTGGTGCCGGAAATCAGCGAAGCGCGCTACGACGAAGTGACGAAGATCCGAAAAAATCTCGAAGGGATGGCCGTTGAAGCGGCGGCGGCGCATATTACGCCTGCGCGGATGGAACACCTGCGCGAACTCTGCGACGCGTTCCGCGACGCCAAGCTTGCCCGCAATGTCGAACAGGCGCTGCAGGCGAACCGCGCGTTTCGCTTTCAGATCTACAGCTGGGCTGAAATGCCGACGCTGGTGGCGCTGATAGAGCAGCTCTGGATGCGCATCGGGCCGTGCTTTAACTATCTCTACCCGCAGTCGGAAGAATTTGTGCGCGGTCATCATAATTACGATGACTTACTGGCGGCGCTGGAGGCGGGCGACAGCGAGGCTTGCGTGCGTGCGGTACATCAGTCGATTAACGACGGCGCATCGATACTTAAAAAACAGTACTTCGGCTAAGACGCGCCCCGGCAAACCATTGCCGGAATGCGTATTTCCCTTTTCGTCTCCCCGGCGCTTTACTGACAGGGCAGCACAGCGCCTGCGCACCCGCCGAGGAGGCGATAATTATGCACACCCCCGACCGTCGTCATGCGTCGCGCTCACGCCTGCGCCGCATGCTCAGAGCCTGGCTCACGCCGCAGCCGCCCGAGGCGCGCGCGTTGATGCTCGAATCCTTTATCCCTTACGGACACCTCTATGGTCTCGATTTCGGCAATATCGATTCGGGCCTGCACCGCCCGCGCTAACCGCTACCGACGCGGTATCCGGCTGCGCTACTGGAATGAGTTATGCAGGCCGCGCGATGGCCTTTGTCACGACAGCTTCCCGCGAGGCTCTCGGGTAAAAGGCCATTTTTATTGCGTTACGGTTTATGCCAGAGGCTTACGCGACGCCGCTATCCTGCGCCAGACGCCCATCATGGCGCGCCAGGCGATAACCGCGCACAGCGCAGAGGCAATGAGATCGGTTAAAAGCCACAGGTCGTCGTAATTTTCCTGATTAGCGCTGCCGTGTAACCAGCGCGCGAACGCGTTGGCCGTCTCCAGGCTGATAAAGCGTGACGCGTCAATAACACGCGCAAAGACGCAGAAAAGCGCCACAAACAGCAGCGTTTTAGCCGCGCGTCGGGCAGGTATCGCCATGGCCATCTCGGGGTTATCTCGGTGAAAGGGGTTGCGGGCCTCATGAAAGCGTAAAACCGCCCGGGCGGCAAGCCCTGTCAGCGTGACTTTTTCCCACCGCACCCGCCCCGCGCCGTCGCAGGCAGCTCGTTTTTCCTCCGCTTCGCTTAGCGCCATTTTTTTGTCGATAATTTCTTCTTTTTGCTAAAAAAACCGGCACGTCAGCCGATAACCTTCTGTGGCTTTTTTATGAGGGCCGACTATCGTGAACAGGGGGCAGGATGGCTGTACTGGTAAACCGATTACGCAACGTTCGCATAACCCGCAAGCTCGCCGCCGGATTTAGCGTGGTGCTGCTGCTGGTGGCGCTGGCGACCGCACTCTCCGTGGCGCGCTTTATGGCCATCCGCGACGTCTATGTTAAAAGCAATCTCATCTACGACATCAATATCGATGTCTTTCAGGCCAAAATTAACCGGCTCAAATATTTCTATACCGGCGATGACGACGCCCGCGCGCTGATGAGCCGCTATGTTGATGAAGCGCTGGCCCGCACCGGCGAGGCGCAGGCGCTGGAGTGGTCCGCGAGCGAGCGCGCCACGGTCGATGATATTCAGCGCTATCTGCAAAGCTTCCAGAGCAGCGTGACCACCATGAGCGACGCCACCGGCAAGCTTGGCCAGATCCGCGCGCAGCTCGACGCGCTGGCAGGTAAGGATGAAACCGCGCGCTATACGGAGCTTATCCGCACGCCGGTGGCCGACGCCGAACTCTCTTACGCCATTTACGACCTGCTGTTCGCCATCAGCAGCCTGCGTGATGACGCCTATGCGCTGCGCTTTACCGGCACTGAGCAGGCGAACCAGGCGCTCGCCAGCCGTTTTCAGGCGGTAGAAGGGCAGTATCAGGCGCTGATGAGCCGCCTGTCGCCGGAGCTGCTGCCGCCGTTTGCCGGTCTGTGGCAGGACACGGTGCGCTACCAGACGTTAAGCCGCGACTACTACGCCGCCTGGGACGCGCTGAAAGGCGCTGAGAGCACGGTGAAAACCGCAGGCGATCGCAGCAGTGCGGCGATTAAACAGATGGTGACGCTCACCAAAGCGCAGAACGAGGCGCTCTCATCCGGCTCCTCGACGCTTGCTCTGATCCTCGGCGCGCTGGCTATCTTCCTCGGCGTTATCGTGGCCTGGGCCATCAGCCGCCAGATTGTGCGCCCGCTGATGATGAACCTGGCGCTCGCCGAGCGCATCGCCGATGGCGACCTGAGCGCCCACATTGAGACCGGGAGGCGGGATGAATTCGGTAAGCTTACCGGCGCGATGGCGCGCATGAACGGCAGGCTTCGCGAGATGACCGGCGAGCTGCGCGCGAGCGTGGGGCGTCTTACCCACACGGCAGGCGAAATAGCCTCCGGCAACAGCGCGCTGGCGACGCGCACCGAACAGCAGTCGAGCGCCGTGGTGCAGACCGCCGCCAGCATGGAGCAGCTCACCGCGACCGTGAAAAACAACGCCGACAACGCCCGCCACGCCAGCCAGATCGCCGCAGAGGCCTCGCAGACCGCCGGGCGCGGCGGCGACGTGGTGCGCGATGTCGTGCAGACGATGCAGGATATCACCGCCAGTTCGCGCAAAATCGCCGACATTACCGAGGTGATTAACAGCATTTCATTCCAGACCAACATTCTGGCGCTCAACGCGGCGGTGGAAGCAGCGCGCGCGGGCGAACATGGCCGCGGCTTCGCGGTCGTCGCCGCCGAAGTGCGCAGCCTCTCCCAGCGCAGCGCGCAGGCGGCGAAGGATATCGCGGTGCTGATTGATGAGTCGGTAAATCGCATCAAAACCGGCAGTACGCTGGCGGCCCGCGCCGGGGAGACCATGAACGATGTGGTGAGCTCCGTCACCCGCGTGAACGATATTATGGAAGAGATTTCATCGGCGTCGCAGGAGCAGAGCCGCGGCATCGAGCAGATCTCCCGCGCGGTCGGCGAGCTTGACGCCACCACGCAGCAGAACGCCGCGCTGGTCAGCGCCTCGTCAAACGCCGCTGGCGATCTCGAAGCCCAGGCCGCGCGCCTGCGCGGGCTCGTCGGCGCGTTCCGCCTGGAGGCGCACAGCGGTTCAGCGCGCCCGCCTGTCGGCCTGGCCCCGCGTCCGCTCGCGCCTGCGCCGGTCGCGCCACGCCAGCCCGTGACCGACGAGGGCTGGACCACGTTCTGACGTTGCGCCTTCGCCTCACGCCATTTTCTTCTTTCGCGCCCGGCTTGCCGGGCGCTCACTTTTCCCGCGCTGTACTAAGCTTTCGTTACCCTTAACGCAAATCAGGATAACGACATGACAAAAAACGCCTTTGTTGCTGTCGTGACCGGCGGCAGTTCAGGAGTCGGGCGCGCGACAGCCAGTTACTTTGCGGCCTCTGGCTATGATGTGGCGATCATTGCCCGTGGAGAGCAGGGCGTGGCGGAGGCCACGGAAGAGTTAAAGCGCTACGGCGGCCGGGTGCTGGGCATCTGCGCCGACGTCGCGGACCCGCAGCAGGTGAGTAACGCGGCGGAGCGTATTGAGGAAGAGCTGGGGCCGATGTCGGTGTGGGTGAACTGCGCCATGACGACCGTGCTCGCGCCGGTGGAGGATATCAGTTTCGACGAGTTCCG